>Ga0247843_1000291_pt1 | contig 120014 bp, 109 predicted proteins | sample LaCruzMarch2017__FD_192420 | JGI IMG/M metagenome (GOLD analysis project Ga0247843, IMG submission 192420) | Freshwater microbial communities from meromictic Lake La Cruz, Castile-La Mancha, Spain - LaCruzMarch2017_8m | ecosystem: Environmental > Aquatic > Freshwater > Lake | place: Spain...
ACGAGCGTAAAATTCATCCGCTGGTTACTATGCCACCTCTGGAAGCCGACTTCCTGGGAAGCCGCTCTAAAGCCACTGCGTCGAAGCTACGCCACTTTGTAGTGGGGAAATTTGGACGCCATTCACCGTTGCAACCTTTTCGCGGGATGCGATTGGAACGATCTCAGGCTATTGGCCGAACGAATGCCCGTGCGGACCTTTGCCAAGGGAGAGTTCGTCATCCGAAGCGGTGGGGTCGCCGAGGAATTGTTCGTGGTCGTATCCGGCAAGGTCGAAGTCTGCCTCGCTCCGGAGGGCAAGCGCCGCCAGCGCCTTGATGTGCTCTCCGCTGGTATGTGCTTCGGGGAAATGGCTTTCCTGGACGGCTCTCCGCGTTCGGCGGATGTCTATGCCCTGGAGCGCGTCGAGTGCCGGGTTCTTGATCGCGGTTTGTTCGAGGCGCTTGATCGGCGTCGGCCCGGGCTCAAGATCAAGGTTCTGACTCAACTTTCACTGCAACTTTGCTCGCGGCTGCGGCAAGCAAATACGCAAATCGGAGCGCTTCGCACCGGAACTTCTGGCCGGAAGTCCGCACGGAGTCCGTCGTAAATTCCATTGCCGATTTCGGTCGACGAGACCGGTCGCGCGAGGAAGGTCTTCTGCGCGGATGGAATTCCACGAATATCGACTCCGGAGCCAGGCCGTTTTGAATCCTCTCGCGCCGCGGCGGGAGTTCCCGGGGGCTTTGCTCCGTGCCTACGGCGGTCATGGCTGCATTCATCCATGGCCCGAACTCGGCGATGCCTCCCTTGAGGAGGAACTCACCCGGCTCCGGCGTGGCCATCCAGGACCCTTGGGGAAAAGGGCACTGCAATGCTGCCGCATCGACGGGGAAGCCAGGCGGGAAGGCAAATCGCTTTGGACAGGGCTTGTGGTCCCCAAGAGTCATTTTACGATGGGAAGCGAAACGGCGATTCCTCCCGGCTTCGCCACGGTCAAGATCAAAGGGGGCGGCGATCCCTCCCTTCTGAGCGAGCGGATCAAGTCGCTGCCGGCGCATCTTGGGATTCGCATCGATTGCAATGGCGTCCTTCTCGGCGTGGCGCAGTTTGTGGAGCTTTGGACGGAACTTGCGCCTTGGCATCAGCGGATCGAGTTCGTCGAAGATCCTTGTCCCTTCGCGGAATCCGTTTGGCGGGAGATCGCGGATCTGACCGGATGTTCGTTGGCGTTGGACCGCTGGGATGGAGTGGCTCCGGACCATTGGATCCGTGTCGTCAAACCGGCTCTCCAAGGCGAATGGAGGGGCAACGGTTCGCTTGTATTCACCTCCTCGATGGATCACCCGGTCGGCCAATTGTTTGCGGCCTGGTGTGCCGCGCGGGAAGCCGCCGTCCGCCCAGAGCGCGTCTTGGCCTGCGGTTTGGTGACTCACCATCTCTTTGATCCGGCGGATCCATTTGTCGATGCCCTCGGACCACCCCAACCCGTTCTGAAGCCGCCCGTAGGGACAGGGCTTGGGTTCGACGATCTCTTGGAGGAATTGCCATGGGAACGGGTGTGCTGACCGCATATTACTGGGAGGACGAAGATCCCGATCTCCGGCTCAATCCCGGGGTCGCGCATCCCGGCGCGGGTTTGGAGGCGATGGTGGCGGCGGAGCCCCGATTGCGGGGCCACGTGCTCTTTGCTACGTCTGGATCGAGGGGATGCCCCAAGATCGTTTGTCTGGCCAAATCCGGCGTGCGGACGGCGGCACAGTGGGTGAACCGTCACCTCGGGTGCGGCGTGGAGGATTGCTGGTTGCTTACTCTGCCGGTGTTTCATGTGGGCGGGTTCGGACTCCTCGCCCGGGTCGCGGTGGCCGGAGGCCGACTGGAAGTGGTGCCGGGCCGATGGGAGGCCGCGAGATTTGTCGCTCACGCGAAGCAGAGCCGGGCCACTGTCGTCTCGCTTGTACCCACCCAGGTCCATGATTTGGTGACAGAGGGGTTCCGTTCTCCCGAATCGATTCGGATCGCGGTGATCGGGGGAGGGCGTTTGCAGCCGGTGTTGCGTGCCCGGGCGGAGGAATTGGGATGGCCGGTGCGCGAGAGTTATGGGATGACGGAGACGGCGGCGCAGGTGGCGACGCAACGCTCCTCTGGCGATGCGGAAGGCTGGTTGCCCGTGATCCCGGATTGGGAGGTGCGGAGCCATGCTGGACAAATCTGGCTGCGCGGGGAGCCATTGTTGACGGCGTATCTAGAATGCCAGGCGGATGGTTCCTGGCAAATCCGGGATCCCCGCGATGAGGCAGGCTGGTTTGGCACAGGTGATCTCGGGGAGTTGGATTCAGAGGGGCGGCTCCGGGTTCAGGGCCGGGCTGGGCGGGTGGTGAAGATTCTTGGCGAGTTGGTCGACTTGGAACGGTTGGATCTCATCCTCGCGGAGCTTTCTCCGGACGGGGGAACGGTGCTCGAAGCGGTCGAAGACGCCCGGGCGGGTTGGCGGGTGATCCTGGTGAGCGAAAGGGAAAAGGCAGAGGCGCAGAAACTTGCCGATCAGATGAACGAGCGAATTGCGCCGTTCGAGCGGATCACGGAGGTGCGCACCGTGGCCCGTCTCAGGCGCAGTCCACTCGGCAAGCGGTTGCCTCAGGCGGAGACCCCAGATTCCAACTCCTGACCCAAGGAAATCCAAGTGAGCCGTCCGGCTTCGATTTCAGGAAGAAGATCGGCCACCCGGGAGCGGAAGGGGGCGAGGAGGCCGCTGGTGTCTGTCGCAATGAGCAGGGTGGCGGCTGTTCGTTGACCTGGTTCCTGGGTGTCCAGGATGCGGGGCAGATCGGCCGCGATCGCAGGGGTGATTTGCCCCTGGCAGGAGCGCCAGAGTTCCGGGGGGACCGAGCGGTTGGCCGCCCAACGTTCATGGGCGAGATCGGAGAGCGACTGGGCGAGCGCAGCGTTGGCGCGGGCTTCGATCCCGAGGATGCGGTGGACGGGACGGCGGATGAAGATGGATTTGAGAATCATCTGGTTCCAGCCCTCCTCGTCGAAATGCTCCGCCGGAAAGGGATTGTCCAAAGCGATCGCGTCGAAGACATCCACAATATTGCTACGCAGGCCCTCGCGGGCGAGCGGCACAAGGGCCTCGGCTTCCGGGAGGAACGGGAGTGCGGCATACAACGCGATCGACTCGCGCATGTCGGCGGTTTCCAGTAACGTGCGATAGGTCGCGAGGAATGTTTCCGGATGCTGTTCGACCAGAGAGAGCAGGAGAACGGTGCGGGCCAGCTGATCGATGGTCCAGTTTCGCGGGGCGAAGTCTGGGACGGGGAGCTTGGGGAAGCGGCGTGTGGCTCCGCTGAATGCGTAATAGAAGGGGCGTGGAGAGAATGCCTTCTCCTGGCCGGCAAGAAACTGGTTCAGCCAATCGCGTGCCTCGGGGGGCGCGAGATCGTCGAGACGCTGTCGCAGGGCGACGAATGAGGACTCCATCGGAAGAGAATAGAGAACCGGCGATGTCATGCAAGAGGTGAACTAAGCCCTCTTGCGTTTAGATTCGTGTTTACAGCGGGCGGCTTGCCTGACAGATTCTCCGTTGGTTTGGAATTACCCAAGCCGTCAACAAACAAAAAGACACCATGGGCGACAAATCACCTAAAGCGAACCAGAAGTCGAAAACGCAGAAGCAAGCCAAGGCAGGGGCTCCAGCCAAGGCCAAGACGGCGGCCGCCGAAGCGAAACCCGCTGCTGCATCCAAGGCAGCGGGGCCAGCAAAGGCAGCGGCTCCAGCAAAGCCGGCAGCGGGCGGCAAGAAGAAGTAACCCGCTCTGGCCGGTTCTTGGGGCAGTTCTTCCGCCAGCCCGGTGGTCCACCGGGATTGACGAGAGCCGTCCCCGGCGGGATGCTCGGGCGAAGTCAGAGCTTGTCTTTGCCTCGCTCGAACCATCCCGTCGCTTTTGAGTCATTCCCAAACAACCCAGATCGCGAATCAGCGAACTTGGGCGGAAGTCGATCTTCCCGCCCTCCGGCACAATCTGGCGGTCGTCCGCCGTATCGCCGGAGCAGACCGCTCCATCATGGCGGTGGTGAAAGCGAACGCCTACGGTCACGGGCTTCGCGAAGTCGTCCGCGCTTTGGCTGGTCTCGTTTCCTCCTTCGGCGTGGCCAATCCCCGGGAAGCGCTCCTCGTTGCCGAATCCGCGCCCGGTGATGTCTTTCTTTTGGGGCCCCTCTTGCCTCACGAACGATCCCTGCTGGCGTCCCCGCGTTTCGTGGCTGCCGTATCGACGCTCGAGGAGGCTCAAGCACTTCATGAACTAGGGCATCCGGTGCGCGCCCATCTCGCCGTAGACACAGGGATGGGCCGGATGGGATGTTTGCCGGCGGAGGTTCCTGCTCTGCTGGAGTGGATCCAGAAGCTGCCGGGAATCCAATTGGAAGGCTTTTACACCCATTTTCCTTCCGCCGATGAGGATCCACCCTTCACCGTGGATCAAATTGAGCGCATCCGTTTGCTCCTGGCTGGCATGCCCCAACTCGCCTCCATTCACCTGTCCAACAGCGCCGGGGTGCTCGATTTTCTGCCGCGCCAGCCTTTCGCGAACTTGGTCCGGCCGGGGCTGATGCTCTATGGCGTTTGCCCCACCGGCGCCCATCAAGAGGAGCTTCGCCCGGTGCTCAGCCTCCGATCACGCATTAGTCTGGTGCGTCGATTGCCGGAAGGGCACGGGGTGAGCTATGGCCGAAGCTTTGTTACCCTACGGCCGACCACCGTGGCGACTGTCTGCATCGGGTATGGGGATGGCTATCCGCGCCACCTTTCCAATCGTGGCGCGGAGGTGCTGATTCAGGGGCGGCGTTGCGCCATTCTGGGAAGAGTGACCATGGACCAGATTATGGTGGATGTAACCGAGCTGCCGGTGATCCCTCTCCCCGGCGACGTGGTCACGATGATTGGCGTGGATGGGACGGAGCGCATCCTCGCATCTGAGGTCGCCGCATGGGCGGACACGATCTCCTGGGATGTTCTGGCCGGTCTGACCTCGCGAGTGGAGCGGATTGCCGTGGAGATTTGAGGGGCAAAACTCAGCGATCGTATTCCAGCCGGAAGCCACTCTGCCGCCATTTGCTGCGTACCTCCTCGGAGAGTGCGGGAAAGTCCCGCCCGCGCAGCAGATGAGTTGCCGCCGCCTCCCGTGGGTCCGTTCCGGAACGTAGGGCCCGCAGATAGAGCGCGACTGGTTCGCCGTTGCCGGCACCATCCAGGTGGAGAAAGTAGGTCATCAGCACATTGGCCGACTTGTAATTCTTCCCGGCATCCCCATTCTCAAGGGCATCCGCCCACTGCTCCCGGGAGAGGTTCATCAAAGATTCCACGGGGAGCATCCGGAACTCGCTGCCGCTGCTGTTTTCCATGACTGACTTCTCGACACTTCCGGTCATGTTGGTGAAGCGCATCGTGCCTTTGCTGTACGGAGCAGCCTCCATGTATTCGGCCAGTCCCTCGACGAACCATACGGGCGCGCCGTAAACGCCCCACATGACGGCCACTTGGTGGGTGATCTCGTGGACCAGGGTGCCGCTGTCTTTGTCGGGATCAATAATATACCGGTTTCCGACCTGTTCCACCCCGAGGCTGGTCAGGGGCACGCTGATCGATCCTGACACAAATTTCCGGCCCTGACTGCGCCAGCTGAACATTCCACCGCTCCCAGGAATACCGCCGGCTGCGTAGTAGTCCTCCCGAGTGGAGAATAGCTTCGTCAGAAAATGTCCGCCATCGCTCGGAGGAATCGGATCGAAGCCTACCGGTAAGGCTTTGACTCCCTCGTAGGTCGCTTCGAAGAGGCGGGCGAACTCCCGGACCACGCTCTTGGATAGTCTCGTCGGAGAGTGAAACTGGAAGTGTGGACTGAAGTAGTTGAATTCGCCGCCCTCAGGCTTTTCCTCAATGGCAAGTTCGCCTGCGATCTCCACTTTGTCTGGCCACGCCCCGATTTTCAGGGGAGCCTGGCCGCGCCATTCTGCAATGTAGACTTGGTCGGCCGCGCTGAACCGGGCGACTGGCAGTTTGAAGACTCCGGTGGCGGTCTTGAGTTCCACCGTTTGCGCATCGGCATCCACGAGCACGGCATCGATCGTTTTGCCGTCGCTACTCGTCCAGGTTCGCGGCTTGCTTTCCTGCGCGGCGAGGGAGGCGACTAGGGCGAGCGCGGTCAGTGCCGGGAGAAGGGACAGTGGGCACGAAGTCATGGCATGCAGGTGAGGCGAGTGTATTCGTAGTCAATCCCATGGACCTTGACAAGGAGTTGCGACAGAGATTCGGGCACGAAGAGTTCCGGCCGGGGCAGCGCGAAGTCGTGGAGATCCTCTTGGCCGGACGGTCCGCGCTCGCGGTGTTCCCCACGGGAGGGGGCAAATCTCTCTGTTACCAGTTGCCTGCGCTGCTGTTGGACGGGCTCACCCTGGTCATCTCACCGTTGATCGCCTTGATGCGGGATCAGGTGGAAGCGCTCCAGGCGCGGTCGATTTCTGCGGAACGCCTCGATTCGACCCTCAGCGTGGAAGCCGCTCGCTCCATTTACACCCGGATGGAATCTGGGGATCTCAAGCTCCTCTACGTGGCACCGGAGCGTTTGGCGAACGAGGGGTTTCTCACTCGATTGCGTCAGGCTCGCATCGGTCTGCTCGCCATTGACGAAGCCCATTGCATCTCCTCCTGGGGGCACAATTTCCGGCCCGATTACCTGAAGCTCGGCCGGCTCGCGAGCGAGTTGGGAGTGGGGCGAGTGCTCGCTCTCACCGCGACCGCCACCCCGGCGGTCTCGGCGGATATCCGGAAGCACTTTGCGATTCCAGAGACGGACCATATTCAGACCGGATTTCACCGATCCAATCTCCATTTTCACGTCACCGCGTGCGACGCCGCCCAGCGTGACGCCCTGCTGGTGGAACGGTTCCGGCGCAAACCAGTGGGAGCCGCGATCGTCTACGTGACTCTTCAGCAGACCGCCGAAGTGCTCGCCGCCAAACTCTGCGCCGCCGGTTTTCCGGCGAAGGCCTATCACGCGGGCTTGCCGGATGAGTATCGATCTGAGGTTCAGGATCTTTTCATGCGGGGAGACGTCCCGATTGTCGTGGCCACCATTGCGTTTGGGATGGGCATCGACAAATCGGACATCCACGCCATTTACCACTACAATCTCCCCAAATCCCTGGAGAGCTATATCCAAGAAAGCGGAAGGGCGGGACGGGATGGCCGGGATTCCCATTGTGAGATCCTGGCCTGCGCGGATGACCGAATCACTCTGGAAAATTTTGCCTACGGCGACACTCCGTCCCCGAGAGCCGTGCGCGCGTTGACGGAGCATCTTCTGCTCCAGGGGGAGCGATTTTCCGTGTCCCGCTACGATCTCTCCGCCACGAACGACATTCGTCCGCTGGTCATTGCGACCGCGCTGACGCAATTGGAACTCGACGGGATCCTGATCTCAGAAGGGCCGTTTTATTCCACGTACCGGGTCCGCACCGAACGTCCGCTTCCCAAGGTTCTCGCGGGTTTTCCTGCGGATCGGCGGGCGTTTCTTGAGCGTCTCTTCGCCGCCGGGCAGCACGGGCGGACCTGGATCACCATGGATGTGGCCCAGATCGCCGGGGAACTTGGGGAGGAGGAGGAGCAAATCCGCCAAGCGCTCCAATCCCTGGCCGAGCTCAACGACATTGTGCTGGAACCCACGGGCCTCCGGCATGGTTACCGTCTGGCCCCGTCGCCCCCCAAAGCGGGCGTCCTCGCGGACAGCCTCAACCGTCTTTTCCAGGAACGGGAATCGGGCGAAATTGCCCGGCTGGATCGGGTGATCGCCTACTGTGAATCGGCTGGGTGCCTGGCGCGGCACCTCGTGGAGTACTTTGGTGATCGCCTGGAAGAGGACTGTGGAAACTGTTCCGGCTGTCTCGGAGACGGGGCGGGCCGAGCGCTGCCGAGCATCCCAGAGGGAGACTTGGAGGGGACGGACGTGGAACGAATCAGAAACCTGATGGCGGAGAAACACTCCGCTTTGCGGCAGCCACGGCAACTGGCCCGCTTCCTCTGCGGCTTGTCCAGTCCCGCCACGACTCGCGCACGGTTGGGGCGCCATGACGACTTCGGGGCTCTTGGGCATCTGCCCTTCCCGGAAATCCTCGCCCAACTCGAGACGATGATCAGTTGATCGTCCTTCTCAGGTCGTAGGATCGCTGGTCAACGCATCTTCCAATGCGTGCCAGGCCAGCGTGGCGCACTTGATTCGGGCCGGAAACTTACGTACTCCGGCCAAGGCGGCGATTTCTCCCGTCTCAATCAAATCGACGACTGGATCCTCGGCCTGGGTCAGTAGCTCATAGATCTCCTTGGCTTTCGAGTGGGCTTGCTCGGGCGTCAGGCCAGAGAGCAGGGTGGTCATGATGGACGCAGAAGCCCGGGAAATGGCGCAGCCCTCCCCGATGAAACTCGCCTCAGAAATCTTTCCGTCTGCTACGCGCACGAAGACGGTGACCTTGTCCCCACAGATCGGGTTGTAACCCTCAGCGCGTCCGGTGCAGGGATTCATGTCGTGTTCGTGACGCGGCCGTTTGCTGTGGTCGAGGATGATGTCCTGGTAAAGCTGCTCGAGATGATCTTCCATTTGGGGTGGGGTCAAGCGAAGTAACGGTGGGCTTTCCTCACCGCGTTGGCAAGCGTTTCCACCTCTTCCAAGGTGTTGTAAAAAGCGAACGAGGCACGCGCGCTGCTCTGAACCCCGAGTCTCGCCATCAGGGGTTGGGCACAATGGTTTCCCGCACGAATCGCCACGCCTTCCGAGTCGAGGATGGTCCCAATGTCATGCGGGTGGATCCCGGCCATGGTGAAGGAGACCACCGGAACTTTCCCTGGAACGGTCCCTTGGATCCGGACGCCGGGGATGGAGGAAAGCGCCTCGTGAGCCGCCCCCGCCAAAGCGGTCTCGTGAGCATGAATTGCGTTCCAGTCCAGCTGCGCATGGTAGTCGAACGCCGCACCCAAGCCTATCGCTCCCGAGATGTTCGGGGTGCCGGCTTCGTAGCGTTCCGGTGGTTCCCGAAAGGTCGATTCCTCGAACGTAACCCGTTCGACCATGTCGCCGCCTCCTTGCCATGGGGGCATGGAGGGAAGCAGGTTGCCTCGGCCGTAGAGGACGCCGATCCCGTCCGGGCCAAAGACCTTGTGACCGCTAAAGACATAGAAGTCGCAGCCGATGTCCCCCACGTTGACTGGCCCGTGGGGCACGGCCTGCGCTCCATCGACCAGGGTGGTGATGCCGCGCTCCCGAGCGATTCGACAGAGTTCGCTCACCGGATTGACGGTGCCGAGTACGTTGGAGACGTGGGTGAAGGCGAAGAGCCGGGTGCGCGAGGTGAGCAATCCCTCCAGCTTGTCTAGATCAAGCGCTCCCTCCGGCGTGATCGGAAGGACGCGAAGCACGGCTCCGGAACGCCGCGCCAGAAATTGCCAAGGCACGATATTGGCATGGTGCTCCATCTCGGTGAGGAGGATCTCGTCTCCCGCTTTGAGGTTTTCGTCTCCCCAACTCCGGGCCACCAGGTTGATGGCCTCCGTAGTGCCACGCACGAAAACCAACTCCGAGGGTCGGGCGGCACCAATGGCTCGTGAAATCCGGGCGCGGGACGAGTCGTAGGCCGTCGTGGCTTCCGCACTCAGAAGGTGAACGCCGCGATGGATGTTGCCACAACCGGTTTCGAAAAATGACCGGAGGGTTTCGATGACGACACGCGGCTTCTGGGAAGTGGCCCCGTTATCGAGGTAAACGAGGGGCTTCCCATGGACGAGTCGCTCCAAAATGGGAAAATCGCGGCGAAGAGTGACCGGGTTCAAACTAAAGTGAGCGGAGGATTCCTGAAAGGATACGTTGCGAAGGTCGTTCCGGGCGCGGACTTGCGGTAAGCCCAGGGAACGTGTAGGTGGCGCAGTGATTCATTGGGCAACCCGGACGCGTCAAGCAAGAATTGGCCTGCAGTTGGGGTTGTCTGGCCTGGTTCTGATTCTCCTGACGGTGCCGTTTTGGGTGTGGCCGATCGACCTGTGGATCCAATCGCGGGCGTGGCAGGGCGAAGCCAGCTGGAGTCTTGGCGAACAGCAGCCCTGGAAGATTCTTTATCACCTGGGGACCCTTCCAGCCTTAGTCCTCTCGGTGCTGGCGCTGATCGTGGCCGGGGTGGGATCGCGCGGCGGGACATGGGAACCTTGGACCAAGGCCGGAACTTACCTCGTCATCTGCATGGCGATCGGCCCCGGGCTCGTGGTGAACTTGGGTCTCAAGGACCACTGGGGAAGGCCCAGGCCCAGGGAGGTCTCACCCTTTGGCGGAGAGTATTCGCCAGAGACGGTTTGGATCGCTGACCCGTCCAGCCCGGGAAAGAGCTTTCCATGTGGTCATTGCACAATGGGGTTTTACTTCTTCGCGCCCGGCCTGCTCTTGTGGCGTTTCGGGAGGCGGCGGACCGCGGCCTGCGTCTTGGCTGGGGCGGTGATTGGCGGACTCCTCCTCGGAATAGCCCGGATTCTTCAGGGCGGCCACTTTGCGAGCGATGTCCTTTGGGGGGGAGGAATTTGCTGGCTGGTTTCCCTCGGCATGTTTTACGCGATGCGAATGGACGAGAGTCTCACGTGGTCGGTGACATGGCCCGCATGGATGCGGCGAGGCCCGCTGCAAGTCGCTGGAGCCAGTCTGCTCTTGCTTCTCATTGGTGGGATTTTGGTGGCCACTCCTTACCGGGGGGAGGATCAGCACGAACTCGCCGTTGCGTCCGGCTACGAGTTGGAACTTTCCCTAATTTTGGAGGGATCCCGCCACTTTGTTTCCCTGGCGGCCCCAGGGGAAACCGGCCGGATTTTAGCGTCTGGAAGGGGACATGGTATTCCTGGGAGCGGCGTGAAGGCTAGTTGGACAGCCCGCCGGGAAGGGGGCGGGGAGAGCTATTTTCAGTTCAAGCAGCGAATCAGCGGGTGGCTCTCGGAACTGGATCAGGTGAACGAGGTGCGCGTGCCGAATGCCGCAGGGGTAGTCCGGATTTCGGTGCAATCGGGAGCGGCGGTGATCGATCTGGGGCGGGCTTCCGCCGCTCAGTCATGGATCATTAGGGTTGCTCCCGGGGCGCGCTGCCGTTGGAGCGCGGGAGAAACCAGTGGAGAGGTAATCCCTGGCGAGCAGTTCGAACTGAAGCTGCCGCTGACCGAGGCACCTGCACCCTAGGAGCCGGCAGGTGCTGTGCCGGTGAGACGGGCGAATTCCTGGCGGAGAAACCGGTCCGTCATCCCGGCGATGTAGTCACACACGGTCCGCTCGATCGACTGTCCGCATCCTTGAGAGTCGAGGTATCCCCCCATCAAGCTTGGGTCGCTCAGGTAGGCGGCGAAAACGGTTTCGATCATTTCGCAGCCCCGGTCGTTCACTTCCGAAATCGACGGGTGCCGGTAGACATTCTCAAAAAGGAACGTGCGCAGTTGGGCGTTCGCTTGCTTCAGTCCGTGACTGTAGGAGGCCAGGGGAACTGGGTGACGACGCACATCGTCCGCGTGACGCACTCCGGCTTCGTTGAGCCGCTGCAGGGTCTCACGAACCACGTCCGCCACTTGATAATCGATCAGGGCTCGGATCGCGTAGGTGACGAACTTCTTCGGGTGGAGCGACAGGGCGGGGAACTGCTGACGGACTTGATCGGTGCAGAGTTTCCAAACCGAGAGGCCGGCGAGTTGATCGACGTGGATCAGCCCGTGGTCGAGACCGTCGTCCAGGTCGTGGCCGTGGTAGGTGATTTCGTCGGCCAGATTGGCAAGCTGCGCTTCCAGGGAAGGGCGGGGGAATCGTTCCGCCGGGTGAACTCCAAAGGCCGCCCGGTCAAAACCTTGGTGGTGCTTGCGAAGCCCCTCGATCACCTCGTGACTCAAATTCAAGCCGGGAAAGGCCGGATACTTGATCTCCAGCTTTTCGACGATGCGGAGGCTCTGAATGTTGTGCTCGAATCCTCCGTGGGCCCGCATCAATTCGTCCAACTTGGATTCCCCGCAATGACCATAGGGAGCGTGACCGAGATCGTGGGCGAGGGCGATGACTTCAGCGAGGTCTTCGTTCGCCCCCAGGGCACAGGCCATCGTCCGGCTGATCGAGGCGACTTCGATGGTGTGGGTCAATCTCGTGCGGACGTGGTCGCCCGTTTCGTTGAGGAAGACCTGGGTCTTGTATTCGAGTCGGCGAAACGCTCGGGAATGAACCACGCGGGCCCGGTCACGCTGATAGCCAGTGCGGTAGGGATGCTCCGGTTCGGGATGGAGGCGTCCTGCCGAACCTCCGGCCGCTTGGGCGTAAGGCGCCAAGCCGAGGGCTTCGATGCGTTCGAGTTCCTGGCGGGTGCGGAGCTGGTAGTTCACGGCGAACGCGGGTGGGGGCTCCATCGCTGAATCCAAGCAGCTCAGAGAGCCCAGCGACGCCGGAACTCGCCTGTGGCGCGTTCGAGCAGATCGCGCAATGCCTCGGTTGAGATCCAGGATCCACCGGCTGCAGCCACCGCATGCTGGACGGCCACGTCATCACTGGCTGCCGTTAGTGGAAATTGATCGGCGTAGCGGGAAGCGAGCCGGGCAATGATGGTATCCGCTGAACCCGTGGCGGAGGCATAGAACACTTGAATCGGGGATTCTTCGCCCCCCGGCTGCGGACCGCGCCCGTCAAATACGACGACCGCCTTCGTGCCGGTCATATCCTGAAATGAAGTCAGCCAACGACACAATTCCAACCTGGCCTGGGCCGGACGCTGGCGATGGATTTCGCGCAGGTCCTTCCAGGCATGAATCACATTGTGCCCGTCTACGAGAAGAACGGGAACACCTTGTGGGGACATGCCAGGGGGCCCCGCAGGGTGTGGATCAGGCCTCGTCGGAGGGAGATTCGCTGTCGGCTTCGTCCGTAACGACGGCTTCAACCTCAGCATCGCCTTGTGGTGCAGCGTCAACCTCAGCGGCTTCGGGTGCCGTTTCACTAACAGCGACTTCCGCAGCTACTTCTTCGGCAACGGTTTCGGGTGCTGTCTCGATGGCGACTGCCTCAATGGTTTCGGAGGTCTCCTCTTCTACCTTTTTGGTGGCGGGCACCTTCTTAGCGGCCGGAACCTTCTTGGTGGCGGGGGCCTTCTTGGCGACGGCCACCTTCTTGGTCGGCGGCGCTTTTTTGACGGCAGCGTCCCCTTCAGACAGGGGGGCCCCCTTTGCGGCCGGTGTCTTTTTGGCGACGACTTGATTCGTCTTCTCACGCTCTTTGCGCCGCTTGAGGTATTCAATGCGGCGGCGTTTCTTAATGACCTTGTTGTACTGCTGGCCCATGGTGCAATGTTGGCGAAGCCCTGATTTCCCGGGAGTCCGGAATCAGCGGGGCAGGAATTAAGGACCGGGAATGCCGAGGGATCAAGGAAAAAGACCTGATTGCTTGTGGGAGCTGCCCTGGGGCGCAATTTTCGCCCCGGCCAGTGAAAACCTCTTGCGTTGGAGGGGGAGCATTGTCTAAGGTCCTCCTGTTCCTCTGACATGGTGCGGTCCTGCATTGCCTCACCTGCTTCTGGCCATCTTCTGTCATTTTTGGTGAGCTTTTGATGGCCAAGTTGCGGAGCGGCCCGGTGAATCCGGTCCACCACGCTCCGTTCCGACCAGAGGAACGATTCCCGATTCAACATAGAGCGGAAGAGAATAACGGCGAGGCCGCCAGTGAAGACATGGGCGGCTCTGCACCGCGCAGGGACTGCGCCGGTTGGCCCCCCAACATGACAACTCAAACTCTGATTCAGATCCACGTGCACTCCCTCATGGCACTCCATGAGGCTTTATCCTTCAGCCAGCACGCTCCCGCTCGCCTGCCCTGACCCTTTTTCAATCTCCCGCGAATTCCCGGTTTCACTGCGCATTGTCTGCAGCCCGGATTCCCCCTGACCCACACTCCAGTCGACTTCTGGACATCTCTTTACTCTAGCGATATGAACGACTCGCACGCGGCCGAACTGCCGCTCTTCCCTCATCCAGATCTGGCCAAGGATGCCGACGCCAAGCGGTCTGAATCCAAGCCTGCGGGCGATGGCGAATCCTCTGGCGCGAGGGAAGCGACCAAGCGAAGAAGGCCGCGCGGTCTGGGCCGGAGAAAGCCCGCTGCTCAAGGAGAAGTCCCCTCCCAGTCAAACGAATCTCAGGGCAGCCAGGAATTTCCAGGGGAAGGTACCACTCCTGCTCGGGCCGAATCGAGGGGCAGAAGGGAGCAGACCGTCACTCAGGAGCCGGGAAGCGATCCCGTTGTCGCTCGTGAGCCTGGAGGCGGAGGCCGCCCGCAGGAGAATCGGGAGCGGACCGGTGACCAGCGGCAACGCGACCCGGGCTTCCGCAAGAGGAAAGGCAAGCGCAGACGGGACCGTGGCCGGGACGGAGATCATGACCGGAATCGAGATCGAGATCGGGAGCCACGCGATGGAGACCGGGAGCGTGATCGTGACCGGGAAAGCGATCGGCGACCGGAGGTTCTCACCGGACCGGTGGTGGAGGGCGAAGGCTTACTCGAAATTTCCAGCAAGGGTTTCGGCTTTCTCCGTCAGGCGGATACGGATTTCCAGCAGGCTCCCAGCGATGTCTTTGTGACGCCCGAGGTGGTTCGTGCCTACGGATTGCGTGACGGGATGTGGCTCAAGTGCGCAGCTCGGGAAGGCAATCGTGGTCCTCAGTTGACCGAATTGCTGGAGATCTGCGGGAAGAATCCTGAGGATTGCCGGGACCTGCCTTACTTCGAGGAACTAACGGTCATCAACCCAGACAAGCGGATGGTCATGGAGACTCGCCGGGACCGCTACACCACCCGGGTCATTGATCTAATCACTCCGATCGGGCGTGGCCAGCGCGGACTCATCGTGGCGCCGCCGCGGACGGGCAAAACGACGTTGTTGCAACACCTCGCCGAGGCGGTTCACCAGAATCACGAGTCCGTGAAAATCTTCATCCTTCTGGTCGATGAGCGGCCGGAGGAGGTCACCGAGCTGCGGCGTGCCTTGCCTTACGCGGAGGTGCTGGCAAGCAGCAACGACCAAGACGTCAAGAACCATACCCGCATCGCGCAACTGGCAATCGATCGTTGCAAGCGGTTGGTGGAGACCGGGCAGCATGTCTTCCTTCTGTTGGACTCCATCACTCGCATGGCGCGCGCTTTCAACAATGCCATCCGCGGGGGAGGGAATCGCGGGACGGCTTCCGGCGGTCTCGCCGTGGGTGCGTTGGAAACTCCGCGTCGGCTCTTCGCCGCAGCGCGCAATACCCGCGAAGGTGGTTCACTCACGATCGTGGGGACGGCCCTAGTCGAGACCAACAGCCGGATGGACGACGCCATTTTCCAGGAGTTCAAAGGAACCGGGAACATGGAACTGGTCCTGGATCGCAAGATCGCCGAGCAGTATATCTGGCCGGCTGTGAACATTCACGCTTCGGGGACTCGCCGGGAGGAGTTGCTTCTGCCTCCGCATCAGCTTGAAAAAATCCATGTGATTCGTCGAGGGCTTGCCGGGCACAAACCCGTCGAAGCAATGGAACGGCTGTTGTCCCTAATGGAACGCTTTCCCAGTAATGCGCAAATGTTGGTGGAACTGAAGAGCGGTGGATCCTGAAGCACAGACCCGGCTTATGAAGCCAGTCATCCCAGAATCACCAAGAATCGACCCACCCGCCCTTCCCGCACTCGCGGAGGTGACTCCTGGTCCCCAATCCACGTCCACTCGTGCCGTGGCTTGGCTGATGGACGAGGTGATTCCCATTCCCGGGACCAAAATCAAGATTGGGCTGGACCCCTTGCTGGGTGCGTTTTCGGCGGTTGGACTTCCGGTGGGAGATGCGGTCACCAATAGCGTTTCCCTGGTGGCCCTGATTGAGGCGGTCCGACGCGGTCTACCTTTTAAGTCAATGATGACCATTGCCGGAAATATCCTCGTTAATGCCGGCTTCGGATCCTTCCCAATTTTGGGGAATATCTTTTCGGTTTTCTTCCGGAGCAACTCCCGCAACCGTGATGTCATCAATCAGCATCTTCGCGAAGCGATCGCTTCCGGAGAACCGGCCAGTTGGTGGCGGGTCGTGCCTGTCCTGGCTTTCCTCGTTGTGTTCATTCTCGGCGCTCTTGGTTTGAACATGTTTCTCTGGGCTCTTCTGGTGACCCTGTTGTTCCAAAAGCTGGGCTTGTCACTGCCGAACCTAAATCTGTGGAATTGAGCCGGCTTGGTGTTGGCGCAATCGCTGATAGACGGCTTCTGGAACATAGCGCCTCACCTGGGATTCCCAGCCGACCGGTCCGACTAGGCTCTTGACCATGCTGGAACTGACTTCCGCCACGGCGCGTGAGGGCATGAGAAAGATGGTGGTGATCTCCGGACGGATGTCCTCATTGATCTGCCGCATGACTCGCTCGTATTCATAATCAGAGGGCGAGCGGATCCCGCGCACGATATATTGAGCACCGATCTCTGCCGCGTAGTCGACCAGATAACGGTGGTCGAAGTGCGTGATCTGTACCTCATCACCGGAGGGAATCACCTCCTGGAGGAGTTGCAGCCGATCCTTAAGCGGGAAGGTGTTGTTCTTGTCCGGATTGTATCCGATGGCCACGGTGAGCCGGTCGAACAACCCGCGCGCCTCCTCCACGATCCAGAGGTGACCATTGGTGATGGGGTCGAAGCTTCCGGCGTAGACGGCATGTTTCACGGAGGGAGCCTATCCCATCGAGGGCTGGTCGCCAGTGAAACCTGGGGGGCTTACTCCAATCCGCTGATCTTGCAGCCGGCGGCGGGCACGTTCGCGTTAGCGACGGGGCGGCCCGCCAGAATCGCATCGAGAGCATCACGCAATTCCCTGGTGGTGGGCTGACGCTGTTTGCGGGTCGGCGTTAGATAATAGTCGTTGACCCGGCCCTGGTAGAGCTTCTCCCCGCCCGCCGCGAGCACGACGGCCTCCGGGGTGATGGTGGCACCCGTGAGCTTGGCCAAGCTCATCTTCTCGTCCAATAAGACCGGTGCGGTCATGCCGGAGATTTCAATATGACGGAGGACGTCCGGAAGCTGCAAACCCGGCTCCGCTTCCACAAAGTGAAACGCGAACCGGTCGCCATACTCCTTCACGATTGCATTGATCTCCGGGATGAAGTTGTTGGAGGTTGGGCAGAACGGAGAGACGAAGAAGAGCACCGAGCCCTTCTTCGTCCCGGCCACGAGGGGCTGATACTGCTTCCCGTCCGCTCCAGCGAAGCTCAACGGTTCCGCACTGGCGGAGACGAGGCTGAAGGCGGCGCACCAGGCCGCGCAAAGGAGGCGCACGGACATTAGGCGAAGAACGAGGTCACCGCTTGGGCCTTGACCAGCTCACGCGGCTGATTGAGGTGATTGTAGACGATGGTTTCCGGATCGATGCCCATAGCGTGGTAAATCGTCGCGAGAATCTCGCGTGGATGCACCGGCGCTTCCACCGGAGAAGAGCCGGTCTTGTCCGACTTCCCGTGGACGCAACCCCGCTTGACTCCGGCCCCGCCGATGATGGACGTGTAGCAATAGGGCCAGTGGTCACGGCCGTCGCTGCTGTTTCCGTTCCCACTCGTGGAGACCCCTTTCTCCGGGCTCCGGCCGAATTCGCCGATCGCCACCACGAGGGTTTCCTGGAGCAGTCCCCGTTCGTCCAGGTCGGTGAAGAGAGCGGAGAGGCCCTGATCAAGCATCGGTCCGGACTGATCCTTCATGCGCTTGGGCAGGCCGGTGTGGTGATCCCAACTGTGATTGTCCGAGTTGGCGACCTTGGGCCAGATCACTTCGACCACTTTGGTCCCGGCTTCGACCAGTCGGCGGGCCAAGAGGCAGCTCTGGCCAAAGGTGTTCCGACCGTAGGTGTCCCGCATCTTCGGATCCTCGGCATCGATGTCGAAGGCCTGGCGAGCCCGGCCGGAGACGATGAGGTTGAGGGCCTGATCGTAATATTCGTCGAGGTTGTAGCGGGCCACCGCCTTATCGACGGCGGACATTTGGGCGTCGAGGGCTTCACGAAGCTTGGCACGCCGCTGCAGCCGGAGGGAGAAGACTTCCGGCCGGAGTTGGAGATCGTCGACCTTGACGGAGGCGAGCTTGCTCATGTCCATGTCATCGCCGTCCGGGAAGAGATAGTAGGGATCGAACGCTTTGCCGAGGAAGCCGGCGGTCCCGCCTTTGTTGATCACGCCGGACTCCTGGAGTGGGCGGGGAAGGACCACAAAGGGAAGCATCGGCTCGTCGGTCGGCTTGAGCCGGATGATGTTGGAGCCGAAGTTGGGGAAATCCTTGGGCGTCGGCGGTTCCAACTGGCCGGAAGGGCTCACCTTGTCGGTGGTGTAACCGGTCATGATCTGGTAGATCGCCGCCGTGTGATTGAAGAGCCCGGCCGGGGTGTAGCTCATGGAGTGCACCGTGGTGAACTTGTCCGCCACCTTGGCGAGCTTGGGGAGGATCTCCGTGTATTGGAGGCCGTCGACCGCCGTCGGGATCGATTTGAAAATCGAGCGGACATTGTCGGGCGCGTCGGGTTTCGGGTCCCAGAGATCGATGTGGCTCGGTCCTCCCTGGAGGTAGACCATGATCACGTTCTTGGCCTGGCCCCAACCGGGGGAGCCCACCAGACCTGAAGAGGCGCTCGCGGATTGGGCGGCGAGAAGGTTATTGAGGGTCAACCCGAGCATCCCCGCTCCGCCGACGCGGAAGAAATCCCGGCGAGACGGCTTGAGGTGTGGGTCGCAAAGGTCTTTGGCGGTGGGGCCGGCGATTCGGAACATAGGATTGCGGAGTTGGGGATTCGAAGTGCGGAATCAATGATTGAAAAGGAACTCGGGGTTGTTGATCAAGGCCCAAGCGAGATCCTGCGCGGCGGTGAGGCGGATGTTGCCGCTCTGCACGGAGGATTGTTGAAAGTCTTGCCGGAGTTGCATGAGCTGATTGTCCATCCGGATGGGAACTTGAGCGGCGGCCAGCTTCGTTTTGAGGGCCTCCAATTGGGGATCCGCCGGGAGGGGCCGTTCTTGGGTCGCGACGGCAAAGACGCGCTTGAGCCAATGTTCGCTGGTCCGCCGGAAGTAGGCATCCAGCGTAGATTGATCCTGGGTGCTGCGGTTTGGCAACGGCAGTTGCAGGGCGGCGATCACTGGCTTGGGCGCGCCGTAGGCAAGGGGATTGGAACTCCCCGTGAGGCTGATCGCAAAGTGGCCGAGCGGATACTCACCGCCGCCGTAACGGCAGGATATCTTTAGGCGCAACTTACCGGCTGCGGCCGTTAAGCCCAATGGCTTGGCCAAACTGAAACGGGCCCGGTGAGGCAGGCGCTCTTTTCCGGCGACCGCCCAGGCTTGTTGGTTTCCGGGATTGCCGTCAATCGCCAGCTTCGCATTGAAGCCAGTCTGGATGTGATCCACTCGCACATCCCCAAATTTCTGCTTCACGAACTGCTTCGGCGTGGCGGAGGGCACAAATTCGAGATCTACCTCGGTGACCACAAAGTTGCCGTTCTCGTGCAGACCGGGGCCGAATCCAGGCAGATTCTCGTGCGGCATCGCTTCGATCGCCAAGCCGGTGATCTCTTTTAGGCCGGTTGCGGTGAGATCGAATTCAAGGGTGTAATCCGTGGCCCGGTCCCGTGTGGGCCGAGTTTCGGACGCTAGCACAGCACCGTCATCGAGGATCTTGAGGGCAATCGCCGTGGAGGTGGAGACGGCTTTGGTCGGCTTCAGGGGAACCCAGGGCGTCTCCAGTTGATCGGCGGGAAAGGTCGCCTCCCAAGCGGCGCGAAGAACCGGAAGGGTTGATGCGTATTCCTCCAATCCCTTCTTGGCGGCCACGAGACGCTGTTGGCGGTCCGCTTCGGCTTTGAGGTTCTTGGCGTTCCATTCGGGAAGATAGGCGTTGAGCGCGCCCGAAGCGCTCGCGATGAACTCCAAGCGTTCTTGCTCCCGTTGCGCCTCCACCGGCTTCCACCACGATTCCCGTTCCGTGACCATGGCCTGAAGGGTTTGGTGGTCCCGGGCGACCTCTGCCAAGTTGGCCAGGGCGGTGTCGACTTCGTCGGGACGCGGGGCGCGGCACAAAACACGGTAATAGACTTCTTCGACCAACTTGCGGTCGTCCTGCACCGTGGCAGTCAAGCGAACCAGTTTACTGTCCTTGGCGGAAATCGCGTCGCTGATCGCCGGTCCGGACAGGAACGCCATGACCGCGCTCATTTGCATGTCCGCGCTGCGTTCACATTCGCAGGCGCTTTCCCGAACTGGGCGCCCCAAATTCGCCAGGAAACCGGATTTCAAATCGATCTGAGCGTCGGGAAGCTGGCTGGCGCGGACGCCTTTGCTCACCCCTGGAATCTCCGAGATCGCGCCTGTCGCGAAGTAGATGGAATCGTAGAGGACTTCGGCGGGGAGGCGTTTCGCTTTGGCCCGGGAGAAATTAGCTTCGTCATCCTCGTTCCAACGGTTCGCCGCGATGGAGAGTTGGTAGGTTCGCGATTTGCAGATGGTGGCCATCAAATCGCGGACATTGAACCCGCCCTCGGTAAAGTGACGGGTCAGCCAAGCGAGGAGTTCCGGGTTGGAAGGGGGATTTCCGGCGCGGATATCGTCAAGAGGTTCGATGATCCCGGTGCCGAGGAGATAACCCCAGATCCGGTTGGTATAACTTAAGGCGAAATAGGGGTTGTCCGGGCTGGTCATCCACGCCGCGAGGGATTCGCGCCGGGCGGGTTTCTCCGGGACCCGGAAGGTGACAGGAGCAAGATCGGCCTGGAAGGGGAAAGCAGGGGCTTTGACCTGACCGGTGCGGACGTGGGTCACGTCGCCGGTGGTCGCATCGCTGACGACTTCGTAGAGCGGCTTGGGCTCATCCACGGCGGAGGCACCGATGGACTGGTTCGGCGCGTTCTTCACGTCCCGCTTGAGGTCGATTTGCGCGAAGTAGGCGGCCGTTTCGTAGTATTGATCCTGAGTCCAGCGCTCGAACGGGTGATCGTGGCACTTGTTGCAATTGAAGCGAGTCGCCAGGAAAAGGTGAGTGGTGTTCTCCATGATATTCTCCGGCGTCCGGAGAATCTTATAATAGGAAGCGGCCGGATTCTCCTTGTTGGAGCCGGATGCGGTGAGGATGCGGTAGACGAACTGGTCGTAAGGCGTGTTGGCGGCGACCTCGACGCGGATCCAATCGCGGAAAGCCTTCGCTCCTTCCGCCCCGAGGAACTTGGAGTTTACCTGAAGCATATCGGACCATTTGTTGGTCCAGTAGTCGACGAACTCTGGGGCCCCAATCAGGGAATCGATGAGATGATCACGCTTCTGGCGTTGGGGGGATGGATCTACCTCGAAGGCGCGCACCGCCGCGGCAGACGGCGGGAGTCCGGTGAGATCGAGCGTGACCCGGCGGATGAACTCGGTGTCGCTGCACAATTCGCTCGGTTGAATCTTGAGTCGCTTCCACTTGGCGGCGGTAAACTCATCAATCGAGTTGTAGGTGGCGGGATCCTGCCAAACGAAGCCATCACGGTTGCCCATGACGGTCAGGGTGGTGGCGGCGTAGGCACCCTCGTAACGTGCCAGAATCGGTGCCTCGCCGCGGCGGACGGTGGTGATGAGCGCATACTGGTCGTGGATGGCCACATCACTGCTGCCGCTTTCCACAAAAGCTTCGGAGGTGATGTCACGGCGGGACCCGTCCCCGTAGACAGCCTCGACCCGAATCTGCTGACGGCCGCCGATGTCCTGGATGACCGGGTTGCGCGGGAAAATCTCGATCGAGGCTACTTTGGCCGAGGCTGCGTTGAGCCGTGCGCCTTGGGAAATCCAGTCGCGGACCGTCCGGTAATAGGTGGAATCCTGCGGGGTGAGCTGGCCTCCCTCGTGAGGAACGGCCCCGGTCATTTTAAGCAGCATCAGGGAATCGTCGGGCGAGGCGTAATTGACCCGGCGGCTGGTGAGGTCGTCGGTGAAGGCGCGCACGTCGTAGAACGGGTCGTACCCCCGGAGCGAAAGCTTGAAGCCGTCTTTGCCATCCTGAGCGCCGTGGCAGGTTCCCATGTTGCAGCCCATCCGGCTGATCACCGGGTTGACGTCCCGCGTCCAGTCTGGATGAAAGGCGGAGGTCGCGCCGGAAACGGTTACGGGCACGTCGATTTTGGCGGAGCCGAACTCCACGGCGATCGTGGTGGCACCGTCGCGGACCGGGAGAACCTTGCCACGTGCCGTGATTTCCACGATCGGTTGAGTCGGCTGGAGTTTCGCCAAGCGGGTGACATCGAACTTGCCGCCGTCTTTCATCAAGGCGGTGACGACCACCTGATTGTAGCGCGCCGGTCCATCGATGTGCACTTGGGCGGGTGAAATCTCCAGGGAGGCAACTCCTGCGGCATCCACAGCCGCTTCTTGGGGACGGTCCGGGTGTTTGTCGGCGTTGGCACGGTGTTCGTCCGCGAGTGATGCGGTCACCGCTACAGGGATAAGCTCCCGGGTGATCTTGGCGGTGGACGGATCGATGAAGCGAAGTTTGCCATCGGCACCTGCGGCCACCACCGTAGCGGAGTCCGGGCTCCAGGCCAGGGCGTAGACCGCCGAGTCAAGCGGGAGAGCGCCGGTTTGCGTCGCGCCCCGGGTTTGGAACTCTTCGATGAGTTTGTAGTCAGCAGAGCCCGGACGCACGTCGGCCTTTTCCATGGCCTGCTTCACTTCCGGGGGAATCGTGGCGTCGTAATCCGAACTGTAAAAGTGCACGGACCCGCGTCCATTGAGACTGGAGCCGGCGACGAAGCTCTTTCCGTCGGGCCGGAAGGCCGCCGTCCAGATGCGCCCCTCCATGGCGGGATATTTGCGGATCAGGTTGGCGTTGTCGCCGATCTTCCGGGCCGTTTCCCGCTTGGTGCGATAAATCTGGGGAATGCCGTCGGAACCTCCCACCAGGATGTGATCGACGACTGGATGGAGCACGGCGGTGGCGATCCCCCCGCGAAGCGCTCCCGGAGTGATCGAGGTGATGTTATCGATGAATCGCTCTGTCGCGACTTCGGTGAGCTTGGCCGACATATCGCGAGCCACCGAGATGACTTGATCACCCTTGTGTGAGAATACGGTGTCGAGCACCCAATCATTGTGGCCCCCCATGAAGAGAACCTGCTCGCCGTTCTCCGCTTTCACCGCGCGCACGGAGTTGTCCGGCATGCCGAAGGAGACCAGCTTGCCGTCTGGACTCCAGCTTGCTCCGTAAATCGTGTCGTATCCGGCGGGCACGGAGACTTTGAGGCTGCGGCTGGCGATGTCCCAAATCTGCAATTCTCCCATCCGCTCCGGAAGACCGCCGGCCACCGCGAGCCGGGTTCCGTCCGGGGAAAACTCGATGCTCTGAATCCGTTCAGAAAGCCCCACGAGGCGGGCGACAAGGCCAGAGCCGTCTGCGTGGTGAAGGAGGACCTCATGGAATCCGGCGACCGCCAAGAGTTTGCCGTCTGGGGAAAAATCGAGCGCGGTAATGACCGGCGGCTTGGCGTAAACAGGGGGATGTTCGGGGCTGTAACGTTCCACCGCGTTCGCGGGGGTGTCGTCAAGGGCCCCCTCCGTGATCCAGCGTCCCACCAAAGCCACTTCGTCACTGCTCATCTGCTCACCCTTGGGCGGCATTTCGGCCTTGCCATCGACCGGGGTGATTTGCTCTACGAGGAGACTCTCCGCGGGGCGATGGGCCACGATCGCCGCACCGCTTTCTCCACCCTTGATGAGCTGGGCGAAGGTGGTCATCACATAGTCGCCCTTTGCCTTGGCGGGTTGATGGCAACCCAGACACTTGGCCTGAAGGACTGGCCGCACTTCCTTGTAGTAGCTGACCGGGCCCTTGGCGGCATCTGCGGCTTGGGAGTCCGCTACCAGGGCGAGGAGAAAGGCAGAGGCGGAGAGGGCGGTGAAACGCTGATTCATCGGTGGGCTTTGGGAAGACACGTCGGGGACGTATCGCACCTTTCACCCGATCGCGGCGAACCGTGAGCCTCAGTCAATCCGCACGGCGGCCACGCCGATATCGTCCGAGCCTGGGAAGTTGTAAGAGTAGGTGCAGATGTTCTCCGCCCATGCCCGGCTGAACGGGGTGTCGCTCAGACTTTCCGCCAGTTCCTCCGCCTCTGGGACAAGGCCATCTGTGGCGCAGATGAGGAAATCTCCGGGGTGGACCTGAAGCGCAACCATTCGGAAAGCGAACGCGGTGACTCCGCTGAAGCAATCGGTCAGCATCGGGGTCCCGTGGATCTTGTCGGGCGAGCTCAAGGTTTTCCCTTCGAGCTTTCCCTCCCGTTTGCGGAGGAGATAGATCGGCGAATCCCCTGACCAGAAAACGCAGGCTTTGCCGTTGCGGACGACCACTCCGGCCAAAGTCGCGGCACTTTCCATCATGTCCACGTTGCCATCGAATTGGTCGAGAAAATCCTGGTGGACTCCTTTGAGGTAAGTCTCCACGGAGCGGCGCAAATCCGGTTCCCCGTTCGTGAGAAAATCGTCGTTGCCCAATCTGTCGTGGACAAGCCACTGGGCGACCGCGCCCCCATCAGCGCAGCGGCTCACTCCATCCGACACCGCGATCAGAATGGCGGGCCCGCCTTGATCGGCGTTAAAGGATCGAACGAGGACCCGATCCTCGTTGGTGGGGCGGGCAGAAAGGTTCCGCTTTCTGCCGGCGAGGGTGTAAGAGAAGGCGGTGAACATGGTTGAGAGGCGACCGGAGATCAAGGGGTAGGGACGCTGTTCTTGACAGGGGCGGGGCGCAAGCAGGAAGTTGGTTGCCGGTGTATCGGCATGACCTCATTCCACTTGCGGCTTTCTTGATGGGGCTGCTGGTGTCGCCGGTTCGGGCCAGTGACCGGCCCAGCTTCATTGTGCTGACCGCCTCCGCCTGCGGCTGGGAGGAGGCGACGAATTGGAAGGAGGGCGGCGATCGCGAGGCTTTGGTTCGGCTTCGGCGGGAAGGGGCGAGCTTGCGGCGCTTTCATGGCAATCCGGTGGCTGCGCCGGGGCATGCGGAATTGCTGACGGGGAGGAACTTCCTGCGCAACGGGGTTTCCGGGGATGATGCTGGGGAACAGATGATCCACGATTTGGAGGTGACCCTGGCCGAGGTCTGCCGCGTTGCCGGATACGAGACTGGCTTCTTTGGGTGGTGGCGGCATGGGTGCAACGTGCCCCAACATCCCCTGGCGCAGGGGTTTGCGTCATTCACGGGGCGGTGCCGGGCTCAGTGGACGGAGGACGATGCGCCTTGGATTCAGCATGGGCTGACGCCGGAGGCTTTGGAGGAGGACTGTTGGCGGGAAATCTCTGAGGCGGCCTGCCGCTTGGTCGAGCGCTCCGCTGATCGTCCTTTCCTTTGCTGGGTCAGTGCGCCTCCGGGGAAGATTGGGCTCGACGCCTTGAACCGGGTCGCCGGGGACTTGCAGGCGTGTCTGAAGAAGGAGAAACGGAGCGGGCAGACCCTCACGATTTTTGTCGCTGACCGTCCGCATTCCACTGCGGAGGGGAATCTGTTCGGCGGACCGGGCAGTTTGTCGGAGGGCGGCGTGCGGATCCCAGGTTTCTGGCATTGGCCTGGAGTGATCGAGCCTGGACTGACGATTCATGAGATCGCGCAGAACGTGGATCTCTTTGTCACCGTGGCGGCGCTGGCCGGGGCGGACATTCCCGGGGACCGGTTGATTGATGGAATGAATTTGAGCCCACTCCTGCGGAACGAGCGACCGGATCATTGGCCGAACCGGGATATCGGCAACGTGGTCATCAGCCAACGAAACCGGGCCACCGCCCGCCTGGCCTTTCGGACCACCAACTGGCTGGCGGTACGGGACCCCGGATGCCGGCGCAATCCGCGATTGGCTCCCGGCGAAACCTGGGAACTGTTTGATTTGCAGGCCGACCCTCTTCAGCAATACGAGGTGGGCGAGGTGTATCCGTTTGTCCTGGCCCGGCTCAAGTCGGACTTCGGCAGGTGGTACCTCGATGCCGCTCAGTTTGACCTGAAACCGGTCCCGCTCGCCCTTGGTCGTCCCGATGTGGAGGAAACGCGAATGTTGCCGGAGTTTGCGGAAAAGGCGGGGAACGGGGAATTTCGGTGGCCGTTGCAAACGCCCGCCACCGTGGAGGTCGAAGTGGAATGGATGGCTTCGGAGACGCCCTGGGATCCGCGGTGGAAACTCAGAATCGGCGGTGTCGACCTGGCGGTTGCGCCGGTGAAAGTCGGAGAGAGGCGGTGGAGCTTGGGATCGGTCTCACTGCTGTGCGGGCGGGTCGAGGCGGTTCTCGGCGGTGTCCCAGGGGACTTTGCGGAGAAGGGGGAGTTGGTCTTTCGCATTCTGCGGCCGTGAGTTGTTGCCAGGCTCCGGCGTTTGACATTGTGCCAGGGCCGGAGACATTCTTGGCGCAGTCAAATTCAGCTCAACCCACTCCTACTCACATGTCCGTGCTCGTCGGTAAAAGTGCCCCTTCATTCTCAGCCAAGGCAGTCGTCAACGGGGAAGTCGTCGAAGATTTTTCCCTGGATTCCTACCTCGGTAAGTCCTATGTGGTTTTCTTCTTCTATCCCAAGGATTTCACCTTCGTTTGCCCCACGGAACTCCACGCTTTCCAGGACGCACTCCAGGAATTCCGGAGCCGCAATACCGTGATCGTCGGCTGTTCCACGGACACCGAGTTCTCCCACTGGGGCTGGCTCCAAGTGGCGCGTGACAAGGGCGGGATCCAAGGTGTGCAGTACCCGTTGGTTGCGGATACCAACAAAACCATTTCCTATGCCTACGGCGTTCTCGCTGGGGATTACGACATCGACGACGACGGTGATCTCTGCGTCGAAGGCGAGTTGGTCGCGTATCGCGGCCTCTTCCTGATCGACAAGGAAGGCATCGTTCAGCATCAGGTCGTCAACAACATGCCCCTGGGCCGTTCGGTCTCCGAGACCCTCCGCATGGTCGATGCCCTCCAACACTTCGAGAAGCACGGTGAGGTTTGCCCGATGGATTGGCAAAAGGGTGAGGCGGCGATGAAGCCCGATCACGCCAGCACTGCGGCCTATCTCGCGAGCAAGTGATCAAATCTCTGACTTGATCATCCGGAGAATCCGGTCGATAGGTTTCACCCCCTCGGTTTTCAGTTCGGAAACCGGGGTGGATTTCTCGGGTTGTGGCGCAGTTTGGTAGCGCGCCTGCATGGGGTGCAGGAGGCCGCTGGTTCGAATCCAGTCAACCCGACGTTTTTTACGGTTTTTGGCCCTCCACGCGCGAGGCGCTCGCCTGATCGCCCCGTCAGCTTGGCAAACCGTCCCGCCAGCTTGGCAACTCGTCCCGTCAGCTTGGCAAACCGTCCCGTCAGCTTGGCAAACCGTCCCGTCAGCTTGGAAACTCGTCCCGTCAGCTTGGCAACTCGTCCCGGCGACTTGGCAACCTGCCACGTGCTCCCGCTCAGCTCACCGAACAAATCCCAACGGCTTGTTTCAGCGAGGCCATCTTGTTTTCGCGTTTCGGAATGAATTCCTGACCGAGGTAGCCCGTGTAGCCGGTGGCTTGGATCGCCTTGACGATCGCCGGGTAGTTCAGTTCCTGGGTCTCGTCGATCTCCGCGCGCCCGGGAACTCCGCCCGTGTGGTAGTGACCGAAATGTGCGTGGTGCTTTTGGATCGTAGCGATCACGTCTCCTTCCATGATCTGCATGTGGTAGATGTCGTAGAGCAATTTGAAGTGGGGCGTGGACCCCAGCTTTTCACAGAGGGCGACGCCCCAAGCGCTGTGATCGCACATGTAATCCGGGTGATTGACCTTGCTGTTGAGCAACTCCATCACCAGCGTGACGCCGAGCTTCTCCGCCAGTGGCATCAGTCTCTTGAGGCCGGTGGCGCAGTTTTCCAGTCCTTCGGCATCGCTCATCCCGTCCCGGTTGCCGCTGAAGCAGATGACCTGCTTGAACCCGGCTTCTGCGCTGGTTTTCAGAAGCGGCTCGTAGGCCTGGATGAGCAGGTCATGGTGTTCGAGCCGGTTCCACCCTTTCGGGATCGGACCGATCTTCACGCCGCCAGGCCCCTCAATGGTGGGGAAGCTAACCATGGCGCAGTGGAGCCCATGGGCTTTCACCACCGGGAAATCCGCGGGATCGAGGAGTTCGATCGATTCGAGCCCGATCTCCTTGGCGGCTTGGCAAAGGGTTTCCAGTGGGATGCCTTTGTAGCACCACTTGCAGACGGAGTGACGCACCTTGCCCATGACCGCCTCGGCGGAGGTCAGTTGGGAGCGGAGCAAGGTGGAGACGGCGGCCACCGCGGCACTGCGGCTGAGGAAATCACGACGGAACATGCCGGACGCTAGCAGTTGCGGGATCTGTTCGTCAACGGCACTTCCGGTCTGCAGAGCGGATCTGCCACTTCTGCGCAGCCGGTTTCTTCGTCAGGGTAAGGTCCTTCTCGCCCGCACCGAAGTGACACAAGGGGATCATGGGAAAGAACACCAGTTTCTTTCACCGGGAGGTTCGACTGCTTCATGGACTGCGGGGATTTGTCCTGAGCCTTACCCATAATTTAGAAAATATGGTTGAAATGGCTAATCGTGATTCCGATAGGCCCAACGGGCCGAGATATGATAGCCCAGGGCAAACCGAGGAACGAGCGACGCCCTGGGTTCCATCCCGATCTGGTCCAAGCCCTGAAAGGGCGAGACAACGGTTGTCCCGCACCTACAGCGCGGACATCGAACTCGGCCGATTCCCAGGCCTTCGGTCGCCAAATGCTCCCTTCGGCCTGGGCTATCCTATCCCGGCCCGTTGGGCCTGAAGGCAAGCAAAACTTTTGGGTAAGGCTCAGGACGAGTCCCCGCACTCCATGCGAACCCGCCGGAGAACCACCTCCGAGGCGGTCCGGACTGACTGGTAGAGGTTTGCAAACGCTAGAACCTCCACTTGCGGAAAAGCCCGGCGCACCCTAGCAGGAATGCAATCTTGGCGCCGTCCAGTCGTCGTGTCCCTGCGAATCCCAGATCAACAGAACCATTTTTGCCAATGGAACAAAGCTTTGTTTCCGCTGAACTGACGGATGCCTAAGGGAGTCAGGGGATCATGGAGACTTCGACAGCCGTTTCCGTGGCTTCTGCGGCGGCGACGTCTTCTGGTGGGATGGCGTATTTGCGCATCGGCCGGGTCAGGAGAAAGGCGTAAAGGCCGCTGACCGGCATGACCACGGCGACCTTGAACAAGATCCAGATCTGCAAACCGGTGGTCGGGTTTCCGAAGAGGGTGAACTCCTTGGAGTGCCAGAACGCGATGCGGATGACTTCGTTCGCTACGGCGAGAATGCTGAAGAGGATCATCATCCCCAGGGTGAAGCGGTTCCAGCCTTCCTCGGTGTAGTGGAAGGTCTTTTCGAACGCGTATTTGAAGAAATTCCGTTTCAGGACAAGGCCTGCTCCGAGGACGACCGCGAAGGCGGCATTGAAAAGGGTCACTTTGATTTGAATCCAGACCGGATCGTGGGTGCGCAATGAGATGAAGCTGAAGATCAGGGTGAAGCTGCCGGCGACCAGAGCAAGAATCGGCAGCTTGTTGAGGACAACGCGCATGGCGATGAGCGCCAGGAGCGTGGTGACGATGAGGGACCAAATCCCCACCGTCACATTGAACAGCGCGTTCATGATGAACAACGTGATCAGCGGGCCAAACTCGCTGAGCAGGTTGACGGTCTGCTCAAGATTGAAGGGATAGATCCGGCGCAAAAAGCTCATGATGTGATGTTGTGCCTGGTGAGACGGCGGGAGACGCTCATCCTACGGGATGGAGATGGACGGGCAAGGAAGGAATTTCAGGTCCGGGGCAGATCGTTGATGAACCACTCCTCGACCTTTTGACGAGCCCAGGGCGTTTTCCTAAGGAAGGTCAGGCTGGATTTGATACTCGGATCGTAGAGGAAACAGCGGATGGGGATGCGCCGACCCATTTCTTCCCAGCCGTAGCGTGCCTGGAGTTCGGTGACGATTCGTTCCAAGGTGACCCCGTGGAGTGGATCCCGGGAGGAGTGAGGTGAACCGCTCATGAGACGCTGTTAGAAACGATAAGCTGTGTCCCAGATGTCGTCCAGGATATGGAGTGCTTCGGCTAACGGTGGAATGTGGAGGATCCCGGATTCGTCCACGGAAAGGAGCGCGGTGGTTTCTCCGGCATGGTTGCGCCCCTGGATCCGAGTGAGATTCTTGATGGGACCGTTGATGTCGAAGTCGAACACCATGCCGAAGCGCTCGCGCATCCAGGACTCGACCGTGCGGTCGAGATCGGATGCGGTCATTGGGTTGCCCCGGTTGGCCAGGAGGTGATAGTAGACGAGCATGGCCTCCTTGCATTCCTCTTCCTCGGCGCTATCGAGGAGGCGGCTGAAGACGGACTGGTTGGTGGCCAGATTGCGGTAGAAGAGGTTCTCCGCGACGAGCTTGAGGAAGTTGTTCTTCTTGTTCTTGTAGGTTCCCCACTGCTTGAAGGCGAACCCGCCGAGGGCCATCAAAATGGTGAACATGGCGGTGAGCGCGGCTAAGGCCCGGACCCCTTCGTGTTCTCCGCGCGGGTCGATTTGATCCCGCAACCAAGTCCAACCGAGCGTCAGGGCGAGGGCCACCAAAATGAGGACAAACTGTCCGGCCACTTTGACCATGACTGCGGCTCCTGCCCCGACCGCTGGAACGCTCATCATGAGCTTGTCCTTCTTGGTCATGCTGATCCGGACGTTGGGGAAAAGCAGTTCCAGGTCGGACTTGGGGACGTCCCTGTAGTGGTAGGCGTAAACCTTGCCTGGCTGGAAACGCAGATCGGGACGCGTCCCTTTCTTGCGGTGCTTGGGCGTGAGGAAGTGATCCTCCTCCTTGAAATGGAGCAAGAGGATGACGCAGTCCCAGAACTCCGCCTCCACCTCGACCTTCCGGAACATGCGTTGCACCTTGATCTTCCGGGTCGAACTGCCCCGGGCGAACATCGCGACGCGCTTGAAATCGTTGAGATCGACGTCGGTGCTCAGTTCGACCAGCGTGGAATCCTTGAAGCTGCGCTGCAGTTCGTCTTTGGAGACTTCGCGGTAATTGGCGCGGTCGGCAAAGGAGCGGAATCCTGCGACCACGGCATCGGCGGTGCCTTCAAGCTGATCGGCCGGAATCTTGGCGCACGCAGGGATGTTGTGGTCCGGATTGAAACACCAATATTGCGATTTGAAGTCCTCGGATTCCCGGTGGAACTCGAAGTGGGTGTAGGCGGCGAACAAGTCGGAGAACCTCGCAAAATCCTCCTTCTCCGCATCGGCGAGTCGGCCATCCGCCAGGCATAGGTTCAGAAGCTCCCGGCGCAGGTAAGGGATGAACGCGTCACCGGACGGGCGATTGGAACGAGGCTGCTGACTCACGAGTGCCATTCTAGGCGAAACCTGGCGACGCTCAACACCCAACAGTCAGCGCCAATCATCATAGGGGCGGCCCGCCTTCTTCTTGACGAAATCGACGAATGCCTGATTGACCACCGCGTAGCCGCCCGGGGTGGGGTAGTCCCCCGTGAAATACCAGTCGCCCCGGTGATTGGGCACGGCATCGTGGAGGTTCTCGATGGTCTGGAAGAGGAGGTGGATCTCGCCCTTCCAGGAAATGTCGTTGGGGGTGATCAGCGAGGCCATCTTCTCCGCAAGTTCCTCCGGGGAGAACGGCTCGTAGATCGCCTTCACGCAGTTCACCATCTGGGCCGGATCCTTGGTGAGTTCCGAGAGACAACGGTCGCAAACCTCCTGGATGAGATTGTCCATCTTGCGATCTTCGAGGAGGCCAATGGCCGCTTGGAATGCCAGGAACTTCCCGAGCTCGCTCATGTCGATCCCATAGCAATCCGGATAGCGGATTTGCGGTGCCGTGGACGCGATGATGATTTGCTTGGGATGGGTCCGCGCCAAAATGCGCAGAAGGGACTCCCGCAGAGTGGTTCCTCGCACGATCGAGTCGTCGAGCGCGACCAAGTTATCACCGTCGACGACCCCGTAGGTAATGTCGTAGGCGAACGCGACCAATTCGTTGCGGCCTGCTTCCTTGCTGATGAAGGTGCGGAACTTCTCGTCCTTGTTCGCGACCTTCTCCCCGCGCGGCCATCCCGACATGATGAGTCGGTCGAGCGCATCCTCCTGGAGTTGCTCGCCCCGGCGGGTGAGTTCACGCAGTTCGTCACGGACCCGGTTGCGACGCCATTCGCGCAACCCATCCATCAGTCCGTGGTAACCGGTCTCCGCAGTGTTCGGGATGAAACTGAAAACTGTCTTCTCCAGATCGCCATCGATTGCCTTGAGCACCTGGGGAACGAGGTTGGTGCCGAGCCGCTTGCGTTCCCGATAAATATCTGGGTCGTTGCCCCGGGAAAAGTAGATCCGCTCGAAGGAGCAAGAACGTCGCTCCCTGGGCTCGGCGAATTGCTTGATGCCGAACTCTCCCGATGGACGCACTGAGGCCACATGACCGGGCGGAAGCTCTTTGACATCTTCCACTTCACGCTGAAAAACGGTCATCAACGGAGTGCGCTCAGAGGCGAAAGCGATGATTTCGTCGTCTTCGATGTAAAAACAGGGCCGGATCCCATTTGGATCACGCACAACGAACCCGTCTCCGTTGCCGACGAGTCCCACGATCGTGTAGCCGCCGTCCCAGGTCTCGGCCGATTCGCGGATGATCTTGGGGACATCCAAACGGGCGCTGATGATTCCTGGAATGCGGAGCCCGTCGGTTCCCCGATCGCGTTCTTCGCGGTAGATGTCGGTGTGCGCCTCGTCGAGGTGGAATCCGATTTCCTCGAGGATGACTTGAGTATCCGAGTCGTGAAAAGGGTGTTGCCCGCGCCGCACCATCAGGTCTTTGAGCGCAGGGACATTGGTCATGTTGAAGTTCCCCATCACCATGAGGGACTTCGTTGGCCAATTGCTTTCACGCACCTGGGGATGGCAAAACGCTTGGGTGACCCCGCCGGAAGTGCTGTAGCGCAGGTGCCCCAAGAGATTCTCGCCTCCGAACGCGAAGTGTTCCTTCACGGATCCCGGGTCCTTCGGATCCATGATCTTCTCGTCCACCAATCGCTTAAACTCCTCCTGCTGTCCCTGAAAGAGCCGGTTCACCTGATCCCGCTTCACACTGCGATCGTGGAAGAGGAAACGCTTTCCATGGGCGACTCCCAGTTTGCCGCAGCCGATCCCGGCACCGTCTTGGCCGCGGTTGCGTTGCTTCAGGAGAAGCAAAAAAAGCTTGTTGAAGCCCCACAGGGGCGTCCCGTATTTCCGGAAGTAATATTCCGGATCTTTGCGTAGGCGGATGTAGGCAATACCGCACTCATGGTGGATGGGGTCGCTCATGCGGGGCCGGATTCCTTAGGTGAAGAAAACGTCACCTGCAACCCGCCGGTAATGATTCTTTGGCCGATGGAAGGCGGGATTCTTTGGGTTGCCAGCACCTAAGGAATGGGTTCCACTGGGGGGGTGGCCCCAGGTCTTTACATCCACGACATCGATCCCTGGCTCCTCCGCTTTGGCGATTCCAATATCGGGATCCGCTGGTACGGAATGGCTTACGTGGCCGGATTCGTCGTCGCGTTCCTCCTCTTGCGGGTCTTGGCCCGGAGGAAAATCGGTCCCCTCAAGGAGTCGGAGTTGGCGGATTTCATCACGATGACGGCCTTTCTCGGCGTGATGATGGGCGGGCGGCTGGGCTACATGCTGCTCTATGATTTCCAGGGCTTCATCTCCGCACCGTGGCGGTTTTTCCAAGTGTGGGAAGGCGGCATGGCCAGCCACGGAGGCATCGCCGGAGTCACGATCTTCGCTTGGTGGTACGCCCGGCAGCATGGTTACAGCTGGTGTGCCATCGGAGACAACCTGGTCTGCGTCGCTCCGGTCGGCGTGATGTTCGGGAGATTCGCAAACTTCATCAACGGGGAGCTTTATGGCAATCCGGCCGATCCCAAGAATGTGCCTTGGGCGATGCTTTTCCCGGACGAGATCAACGACGTCCCGGCGGTGGGGAATGCGGTCGCCGCGAAGTTGCCCGGCCTCACTTTGGAACAGATCAAAGCGACCGTCCATGACCCTGCGGTGCGCGAAGTCCTCCAAGCCACTCTGACTCCCCGGCATCCCTCCCAGATTTATCAGGCGCTCTTGGAAGGGCTCTTGCTCTTCCTCATTCTCTTTGGGATGCGCTGGAAGTTTCCGCGCCTCCCTCCGGGCATCATCACCGGGGTCTTCTTCTTCCTCTACGCGACTTTCCGCATCATCGGGGAGTTTTGGCGACGGGCGGATTCCGGTTTCATCCTGGGCATTCAAAAGGGGCAGTTCTATTCCATCTTCATGTTTGCCGCAGCCGCCGGGTTCCTTTGGTACGGACTCACTCAGCAGCGCAAACTGGCGGGAAAGTGAACCGGCCTAGCGGGTGGCGACCGGTGCCCAATCTGGCAACGGTCCAAAGGAGTTCCTGAGGGGAGAGGCCAATTTTGGCAACGGGCCAAGGAGTTCCGGAAGGCAGTGGCCAATTTTGGCAACGGGCCAAGGAGTTCCGGAAGGCAGTGGCCAATTTTGGCAACGGGCCAAGGAGTTCCGGAAGGCAGTTGCCAATTTTGGCAACGAGCCAAAGGAGTTCCGGAAGGCAGTTGCCAATTTTGGCAACGGGCCAAAGGAGTTCCGGAAGGCAGTTGCCAGTTTTGGCACGGGCCAAAGGAGTTCCGGAAGGCAGTTGCCAATTTTGGCAAGGGTGGGATTCCACCGCAACTTCTCACATCGACCGCCGTTTGATCCCCCAACGGCACATGAAAACCCACCTCGCCTTCCTCCTCCTTTGCGCCTTGTTCGCCACGGGGCTTCGCGCCGAGAACGAAGTCTATCGAACCTGGACCAGCAGTGACGGGAGGACCTTGGAGGCGACTTATCGAGGGATCGAAGCAGGCCATGTCTTCCTCCAGATCCGCAATGGCTTGGTCTATCGGCTGCCTTTGGAGAAACTTTCTCCGGCGGACCAGGAAGCGGCCCGGACATTGAAGCCTGAGGGGCTTGGGATCCCCGCCGATCCCTACCTCGCCCAAGCCGCTTTCCGGATCGACAAATTGGTGGAGGCCGGTCTGGAAAAATCGGGCTTGAAGCCGAACCCGCTGGCTTCCGACGAGCAGTTCGTGCGCCGGGTCTACCTTGACATCGCCGGACGCATCCCCACCCGGGAAGAAACCTTGGAGTTCCTCGCGGACAGCAGTCTCTCCAAACGGGCCAAGGTCATCGACAAGCTTCTGGAGTCTGATGGCTATCGGAGCCACCTCTTCAACTACTTCGCCGACATGATGCGGGTGGCCGACTTGGCTCAGAAGGCCCGCTTCTACACCTATCAAGATTGGCTCAAAAAGCAGATCGCCGAGAACGTCACCTGGGACCGGATGGTTCACGAAATGATGACCGCCGATGGCAAGCTCCTCGACAATGGGGCCACCGGATATCTGCTGCGCGATGCCGGGATGCCGCTCGACAATCTGAGCCTGACCTTGAGCACATTCCTCGGCGCGGACGTCTCCTGCGCCCAATGTCACGATCACCCATTCGAGGAATGGACGCAGAAGGAGTTTTACGAAATGGCGGCCTTCTTCGGCGCGACGGAGACCTACGGGGTCAAGGGCTCCAAGGGTTACGGAATGCAAAGCATGCGCAAAGTGGTCGCTTCCATCGACGATCGCAAAGTCCAGGCCCAGGCCAAGAACATCCTTCGCATCAACGCCATGGAAGTGGAGGACGAGGATGCAAACAAACTCAAGCTGCCGGACGATTACCAATATGACGATGCCAAGCCCGGCGATCCGGTGGCCCCCAAGTTGATCTCCTGGGCCGACGACAAAACGCGCAAGGCTTACCTGGGCGTGCAGACCACCGATGAGTCGGAACTGCGCACTCAGTTCGCCACGTGGATGACTTCGCCCAACAATCCCCGCTTCGCGATGACCATCGCCAATCGCCTTTGGAAGCGCGCTTTTGGCGTTGGCGTGAAGGAACCGGTCACCGCGCTCGATGATCCGAACGCCAGCGTCAACCCGGCCCTGCTCCATCATCTCTCCGCAGAAATGGTGCGCTTGAAGTTCGACCTCAAGCAATTCATGCGGCTGCTTTACAACACGCAAACTTACCAGCGGGAAGCCACCAGCTACGAACTCGCGGATAACACGCCGTATCTCTTTCCCGGCCCGATCTTGCGCCGCATGAGTGCGGAACAAGCCTGGGATTCCTGCGCCACCTTAGTCGTGGGTCCCCAAGTGGATACATTCAAGGCGCATCGTGGTGAGCAGTATGTGAAAGTCATGAAAGTCGACATGGAGGCGGAGCCTGCCGTGCTCAAGACGCAGATCGAGGCCGCAGTCGGCGGAATGCGGCAATACGCAGGCAAAGACGCGGCACCGAAAGTGGGTCCGAGGAAGAAGCGGCTCATGGCCCAAACGCCCGCTTCCGGTGACGATAGTGTCACGGTCGCTCCGCCGGTCCGAGACGGACTGGTCCTGGCCAGGGCCTCTGAACTTCCGCAACCGGAGCGGGACGAGCACTTCCTTCGCATGTTCGGTCAAAGCGACCGGCAGATCGCAGATAGCGGCAGTGAGGAGGGAAGCATTCCCCAGGTCCTCATGCTGATGAATGGCGAAGCACAACGGGTCATCCGTCAGCCCGATTCGTTGGCCGTCAAGACCGCTGCGGGCCAAGCCAGTCCGGCCCAGCAGGTCGAAAGTCTCTACCTCAGTTTCTTCAGTCGCAGGCCGAAGCCGGAGGAACTGACGAACGCCGTCGCGGCCTTGGGCGGCGGCCTGACTCTTGGCGATCTCACTTGGGTGATGTTCAACTCACGCGAGTTTGTCTTCGTGGAATAGCCCTACTCATCATGAACCTCACGCATCAACTCGATCCCGTCTCCCGGCGCGCTTTTTGTGAGCGTTGGGCCAAGGCCGCCCTTGGCGTCGCCGTCTTGCCCGGAGCTTCAGAGAAGCTCTTCGCAGCCGAAAACGTGGCCGGTCCAGGCTTCGGCAAAGCCAAGAACATCATCTTCCTCCAGATGATCGGAGGGATGACCCACATCGATACCCTCGATCCCAAAGAAGGAGAAACGCAGGGCCCCAAAGCGCCCATTTCCACCAAGGCCGGGTTCCAGTTGGGCGGGACGATGACGAACCTCGCCAATCATGCGGACAAGATCACTCTGATCCGGAGCATGACTTCCAAAACGGGGGTTCATGCCAGCGGCCAATATTTGATCCGCGCCGGATACGAACAACGCGGCACGATCAAGCATCCCAACATCGGGGCTTGGGCGCAGCACTTCAAAGGACCGAGCCATCCAACCCTGCCCTCCAGCGTCTGCGTGAATCGGCAACCGCAGAACGGCAATGGATTTTTCCCGGCCAGTTATTCGCCTCTGCCCATTCTCGATCCCGATGCCGGATTGCAATACTCCGAGAGCGATGCGAGCGCGGCGGTGATGGCCAAGCGCTTGGCTCTCTTGAATCAGCTCGACGCCGGTTTCCGCGAGCGATTCAAAACGGCGGCGGTGGAGAATTACACGCAGTTCTACGAGAAGACCGCCAACATCATGTCGAGCACGGATCTGGAGGCTTTCCAACTCGGGGATGAACCCGAAGCGCTCCGGGACAAATATGGACGAAACAAGTTCGGCCAAGGCTGCATTCTGGCGCGGCGCTTGGTCGAAAAGGGGATTCGCTATATTGAGGTCACCAGCAACGGCTGGGACATGCACAACAACATTGAAGAGGAGTTGGAAGAACGCGGCACGGAACTGGACGTCGCCCTCTCCGCTCTGCTGGAGGACCTCCAGTCACGGGGCCTTCTCGAGACCACCTTGGTCGTGCTCTGTTCCGAGTTCGGTCGCGGGCCCAAGATCAATGGGAACGGCGGACGTGATCATCACCCAAAGGTGTTTTCCACCTTGCTCGCCGGCGGGGGAGTCAAGGGAGGCTTCGTTCACGGCTCCAGCGACAAGCAAGGCTACGCCGTGGCAGAGGGCCTGGTCACCGTTCAAGACTTCCTCACCACGGTCGGCTGGAGCCTCGGCCTTCCCGTTGACGAAGAGGTTCTTTCCCCGAGCAAGCGCCCCTTCACGGTGGGCGAGAGCGGCAAGGCGGTCATGGATGTGTTTGCCTGATGGTCAGGCTTGAGACCAGAGGCGGATGCCTTCGGCACACATCGCAGCGGGATTCGCGGTTTCGTAGCGGAGCCAATCTTCCTCGCTGACGCCTTCGCCACGGGCGCGGGTCAGGCTATCGCGGGTGAACCTCTCACCGATCTCCTCAGCGCTGAGGCCTTCCTGCCGCATTTGTTGGATCCGTCCGGTCACCTCGGTGATGAGGGCGGCGTAGCGGTCCAGGTGGTGGGCGACCTCGGCGCTGCCTTCGATCACGCCGAAATGGGTCAGGTAAAGCCGCTCCAGATTAGCGGAGCGCATCCGTTGGATCGATGCATGGAGCGACTCCGGCTCAAACTGTGAGGGGGCAGTCGCAGGGGAGAGGAAGGTGCAACCGGGGAGACGAACCCCCGCGTTGTCGCCCGTGAACGCGGAGCCGTGGCCCACGAAGACCAGGTGATGCCGTGCGTGCCCCGGCGCGTCCCAAACCGCGAAACGGGTGGAACCAACCTCCACTACGTCGCCCTCGCGCAGAGCCGTGAGTTGGTTTTCCGGCACCGGAAGGATTTCCCCCCAGAGCGTTCCCAACATCTCTCCGTAAACCGCCCGAGCCCCGTCGATCAGCCGGGACGGATCCGCCAGGTGGCGTGCGCCGCGTTCGTGGACGAAGACCCGCGCTCCTCGCGCCGCCCAATGTCCCGCCGCACCCGCGTGATCCAAATGAATGTGGCTGAGGAAGACTTTGCGGACGTCGCTCGGTTGGTAGCCCAGTCGGAGAATCCCTTCGTCCAACGCCGCCAGGCAGGTCGACGGGCCCGTTTCGACGAGGGCGAGTTCTCCATCGGATTCCACCAGGTAAGCGGCAATCGCATGGGAAACTTGACGGAACTGGAGGTCGATGGTGTGGACGCGCATGGCCGAATCCGCTCTTGCATCGGAAAAGCGTGGATTTCAAATGGAGGCCTCCCTATCTTTTCGCCCCATGCCCTCCACTTCACCATCCGCGATTTCCCGTCGTTCCCTCATCGGAACCGGATTGGCCACCGGAGCATCCGCCCTGGCCCTCTCCGCCGATCCCGCTGCCGCCGAAGCGGAGACACCATTCCGCTACTGCCTCAACATGAGCACCATCCGCGGGCAGAACCTCGATGCCGCGCAGGAGATCGAGGTGGCGGCCAAGGCGGGCTACGATGCCATCGAGCCCTGGTTCAAGAAGATCGACGAATACATCGCGGCTGGCGGGAAGCTGGCCGACCTGCGCAAGCGGATCGATGACCACGGATTGATCGTCGCGAGTGCGATCGGGTTTGCCAACTGGATCGTCGATGACGACACCGAACGGGCCGCAGGGCTGGAAACGGCCAAGAAGGACATGGACACCATCGCGCAACTCGGAGGCGTCCGCTTGGCCGCTCCTCCAGCCGGGGCAAAAGGAGCCATCGATTTGGACAGGGCGGCCGAACGCTACCGCGCGCTTCTCGAATTGGGCGCGAAGATGGGAGTCGCCCCACAGATCGAAATGTGGGGCCCGAGCCCGGCGATCGGCACGGTGGAGAAGGCGCTCTATATCGCGATCAAGGCCGATCATCCCATGGCCTGCTTTCTGGGCGATACGTATCATATGTACAAAGGCGGATGCGGGATCGAAGGACTCCGTCTCATGGGCCCACACGCGTTGCAGAACTTCCACATGAACGACTACCCGGCCGAACCGGTTCGGGCGGAGATCAAGGATGAGCACCGTGTCTATCCGGGAGATGGGGTGGGCAAGGTGGTCGAGACGCTCCAGATTTTCCGCGAAATTGGAGCCAATCCGTTTCTCTCGCTTGAGCTCTTCAACAAAACCTACTGGGCGCAACCGGCGGACCTCGTCGCCAAAACTGGATTGGAAAAGATGAAAGCGTGCGTCGCCAAGGCGCTCACCTCTGCTTGATTGGAATCATGATCGAAAGCGACGAATTGCCCCCACAGCGGCCCGATGAAGGCGCCGAGGAAGAATCCGGCCTCCGCCTTTCCTTCGCGGAAGCCCGTGTCCTCGGCTGTCTCTGGGAGAAAGAGGCGACCACACCGGACTATTATCCGATGACGCTGAACAGTTTGCAGACCGCCTGCAACCAGAAGTCCAACCGTGAACCCGTCTCCGAATTTGATGAGGCCACCGTGGATCGTGCCGTGGAAGGTCTGCGGGACAAGCATCTGGCCGCGAAAGTTCACCTGGCCGGATCCCGGGCCCCCAAGTACAAGCACACCACCGATCGCGTCTTCAATCTGGAGCCTGCGCAACGCGCCATTCTCACGGTGCTCCTCCTGCGCGGGACGCAGACTTCCGGGGAGTTAAATCAGCGCACCGAGCGCATCCACAAGTTCAGCGGAACCTCTGCGGTGGAACACGTCCTCGGCACCCTCATCAATTTTCCTTCCGGTGCCCTGGTGCGGCGTTTGCCCGCAGGGTCAGGCCGACGGGTGGAAACCTTCGCTCACTTGCTCAGTGGCGAACCGTCCGTGCAAGCCGTCTCTGGCGGGGGAGGATCAGTGTCGGCGGAACAGATCGTCCTTGAGGAAGAAGCGTCCTGGCGTCGCAAATTGGAGGAAGAGGTGGCTTCCCTGCGGAGCGAGGTCAGCGAGATGCGCGAACTCCTCGACGACTTGCGGCGTCAGTTGCTTGGTTGACCTTGGGCGTGAACCTCGTGGGCGACGATGTCATGGAAGCCATCGAATACCGGTCGTTGGACCGACGCTTGTGTGCATGAGTCCGGGCCGGTTGTATCAGGAACAGTTTGCCGTGGTAGAAATCCGGCTCCGGGTGGATTGCCAAAAAGGACAGAAAGGTAATCATGAGTTTCGGAATGATCTCGGAATGATCTCGGGATGATTGTGTAGCTGAATGCTCACGATTCCCCCGTAGTTGGCAGGCGGAAAACGCGCGATGTCCGCAAAGTCGCCATTGAGTGAGAGGAGTATCGCTCCCAGTTCCTGGGCCTTCACGATGACGACTGAGTCGGGCGAACGGACGGGCAACACGTCGCGCAAAAGTGTCACCTGATGGCCGTGGTCGCGAAGCATCCCGGCAATTTCCGCCGGAACGCATTGGTCGCTGAGGAATCGCAGGTTCACGTCGCGACAACCTCAAAGTCGGCTAAGTCCCGGGCATAGTCCAGGCAAGCCAGGACATCGGTCGCCGTGAGATCGGGGAACTCCCTCAAGATGTCACCGGTTTCGCGTCCGGTCGCCAGGTAGCCTAAGACCAAGGCGACCGGAATTCGAGTCCCCCTGATGCAGGGTTTGCCATGGAGCACTTCCGGGTCGCTGAGAATGTTTTCCCGCCAGTCCATCAATCAAGGTTGGCACGATCCGCCGCGAGGATCAAGCTATCGAACAACTCAACCTGAGCGCCTTGGGCCGCTACAGGAGGATCGACCGGTGTGTTGGTTCGACTCTTCAACGCATCCATGCCGCTTCGGAGTCAATTACATTGAGCGTCCGCCTTGTCAGCCCGGCGGGAGCTTTCCGAGGAACGCCGGGATCAGCTGCGTCAAGGGCACGCCCGCGACCTCTTGGATGATAAAAGTCTGCACGCCTCCCACGATGATGATACCCACGATGATCTCGTGCCAGTCGGGCACGGTCGGATGGGTGGGAAGGTGGTTGCGGATGATGAGGGATCTTACGGCCCAACCGATGGTCAGGAGCGCGGAGAAGAGGACGACGATCTTTGTCTGGCGCGCGATCATGGCCGCCCGGTCCGGATGGAACCGTTCCACCTGCCCCGCCGGGGGATCGCCGACGATGCTGAAGTGAACATCTTCATTGAGGATGATGGTGGCTTCCAGAAGGATCAGGGCAAACCCCCAGCCCAAGAGCTGATAGATTTGATCCCGGAAAAACTTCTGGTCATCGGTGAGAGTTTTTGGCGATGAAGGGATAGCTGGCTCGCTCATAGTATTCGCTTAGGTCAAGAGTCGCCTGAGGTCGAACGCTTTTGCGTCACGACTTGGTCAAAGCTTGCTTCCAGCGCAAAACGGGCTGAAATGACGCGGGATGAGAATTTCCAAGAGGGCCGAGTATGCCTTGCGAGCCTTGGCGATTCTAGCGACCCGGGATCCCCGGTCTCCCATCCAGATTCACGACCTCGCAGAGACGGGGCGGATTCCCCTGAAGTTCCTTGAGCAGATCCTCCTCGTCCTCAGACGGGCGGATATCCTGGTCTCGAAACGAGGGCTGGGCGGGGGCTACCGCTTGAGCCGCTCTCCGGCTGCAATCAATCTAGCCGAAGTCATCCAACTGATGGATGGCCCGTGGTCGTCCCTTGAGTCGACCACGCCCGGCGAAGGGCCGGGGGCGCGCGGCCTCAATGAAACGATGAAGGAACTCGACGCCATGATCTGCGAATTCCTCGAAACGCAATCGGTCGCCACCCTCCTGGATCGCGAGAATCCGGTGCAGTTCGAGATCTGAGATAGCCAGGCGTTCGGGTTAGCCCTTGATCTGGTCCTTACTTTGCCAGCGCCACTTCAGTGGGGGCCGGCGCGTTCCGCGTGGAGGCTACCGGAGCGACCGTGGCCTCGACCGCCTTGGTCTTCGGCTTCCCAGATTTCCAGATGCAGTAAGGGAAGCCCTTCGACCATCGGCCGGGCCGCGCTGCACCCCATGCGGAGTCCACTGGGCATCGTTTGCGGTTCCCGGTGCTCCATTGGGAACCACCCGCCTACCCGGCGCGCTTCCCGGTGCTTGACGCCTTCCGGCGTACTCTGCCTGAGATTCATGGACGCGGGCGGTGAGGGTAGCCTGGACTTCAGTCCAGAAGCCATTTCCCCTAAGTTCCGCAGGGAAGGAAGTCGCTGCGACCGTCGTCACTCATCCTCCCTTGACCGCCTCGGCATCCCGACGGATGAAGAAGCGAGAGCCCAGCCGGAAAGCAAGGCGCTTCCCCAGCCCGCACCATCCTCCACCATGACCGATGCCTCCCCTTCGTTGGATCCGCCGCTCGCGAAGAAGAAGTATTTCGCCTTTGTATCCTATTCTTCCAAGGACAAGCGCTGGGGGCGGTGGTTGCACCGCCGTTTGGAGAATTACGTGATCCCGCGCAAAGTGCGCGCCCTGGCGGCGGAACAGGGGCGCGAACTGCCCAGCCGCTTGCGGCCCTGCTTTCGGGACCGGGATGAACTGGCCGGAGCGGCGGATCTCGGGGAGAAGATCAGCAAGGCGCTGCGGGATACCGGCTATCTGGTCGTCCTGTGCTCGAAACGCTCCGCCCGCTCGGAGTGGGTGAACAAGGAGATTAAGGACTTCCGGGCGCTGGACCCGGAGAACAAGGATCGCATCCTGGCCCTGATTCTGGACGGGGTGCCCAATGCCACCTCGGATCCGGCGGTGGATGACGCCGAGGAATGCCTTCCACCGGCGTTGCGCCTTCCCCTGGAACCCTTGGCGGGGGATCTGCGGCCGGAGGGGGATGGCCGGGGGCGGGGCTTCATCAAGATCCTGGCCGGACTGACCGGGATGGACTTCGACCAGTTCTACCGCCGCCACGAACGCCGGGAGCAACAGATCCGCGCCGCCTGGACCACGGTGGCGGTCAGCCTGATCCTCGGGTTTGCCGGATTGGCGGCCTTTGCCCTTCTCCAACGCCAGGAAGCCATCCGCCAGCGCGACCTCGCCGTGGCCCGGGCGGAGATGATCAAGGAGAATGTGGACTGGATGAACTTCGAGCTCCGGGACATCCTGGGAAAGTATGCTCCTTCGGGAGTGGCGGTGGAGGCGAACGAGCGCATTGACACCATGCTCGAGGCCGTGGAGACAGGCAACGGAGAGGGGATGCCCAAGACGTGGCTGGAGATCAAGTGGGATCAGGTAAGCAGCGTGCTGGGCGTGCCCACCGAAGCGGCACGGCCGGATCTCGTCGTCTTGCGAGCAAGGTCGATTGCCAACATGCAGAGTGCGGACGCCATCTTGCGCAACAGCGAGGAGGATCCGGCGCAAGCGTTGCCACTGCTTGAGTCGGCTCGGCAAATGGCCGAGGAGTTGGTGAAGCTGGACCCGGCCAACACGCAGTTCCGGCGCGATGTGAGCATCAGCTACAACAAGCTGGGGGATGTGCAGATGAATCTGGGGGACACGGCCCAGGCCCTGGGCTACTACGAGAAGGCCTTGGCGGTGGCCGAGGGGGTGGTGAGGCTCGACCCGGTCGACACGCAGTTCCGGAGCGATGTGAGCAGCACCTACAACCGGCTGGGGGATGTGCAGATGAAGCTGGGGGACACGGCCCAGGCCCTGGGCTTCTACGGGAAGGCCTTGGAGGTGCGCGAGGAGTTGGTGCAGTTGGACCCGGCCAACACGCAGTTCCGGCGCGATGTGAGCGTCAGCTACAACAAGTTGGGGTATCTGCAATTGCAGCTGGGGGACACGGCCCTGGCCCTGGGCTTCTACGAGAAGGCCTTGAAGGTGCGCGAGGAGTTGGTGCAGCTGGACCCGGCCAACACGCAGTTCCGGAGCGACGTGAGCGTCAGCTACAGCAACCTGGGGGATGTGCAGCTCCAGCCGGGGGACACGGCCCTGGCCCTGGGCTTCTACGAGAAGGCCTTGGCGGTGCGCGAGGAGTTGGTGAAGCTGGACCCGGCCAACACGCAGTTCCGGCGCGATGTGAGCATCAGCTACGAGAAGCTGGGGGATGTGCAACTGCAGCTGGGGGACACGGCCCAGGCCCTGGGCTTCTACGAGAAGGCCTTGGCGGTGCGCGAGGAGTTGGTGAAGCTGGACCCGGTCAACACGCAGTTCCGGCGCGACGTGGGCGTCAGCTACAGCAACCTGGGGGATGTGCAGCTGCAGCTGGGGGACACGGCCCAGGCCCTGGGCTTCTACGAGAAGGCCTTGGTGGTGCGTGAGGAGTTGGTGCAGATGGACCCGGCCAACACGGACTTCCGGCGTGGTGTCTTCATTTCCTACGCCAGGCTCGGCTTGTTCGCCAAACAGCGGGGAGATGTGCCGGAGGCGATCCGCCGATTTGAGCAGATGGTAGCGATGATGACGGAACTGAGCCAGAAGGATCCGGCCAACGCGCAGTGGCTGCAGGATTTGGCGAATGCGAATGAGGAGCTGGCGCGGTTGCGGACGGCGGAACCTGCAGCCAGGAGCCGCCACGGGATCGGTGACACCACGCGCCCGAACATCTTCGGGTTGCGGACGGCGGAACCTGCAGGCAGAGAAGCATCCAGTTTGGTGGCCCAGGTGGAAGGCCTACTCAGATACAATAAGCTGGGGGGTGTGCAGATGAAGCTAGGGGACACGACCCAGGCCCTGGGCTTCTACGAGAAGGCCTTGGCGGTGGCTGAGGAGTTGGTGATGCTGGACCCGGCCAACACGCTGTTCCGCCACGATGTGAGCGCCAGCTACAACAAGCTAGGGGATGTGCAAATGAAGCTAGGGGACACGGCCCAGGCCCTGGGCTACTACGAGAAGGCCTTGGCGATAGACGAGGAGTTGGTGAAGCTGGACCCGACCAACACGCTGTTCCGGCGCGGTGTCTTCATTTCCTACGCCAGGCTCGGCTTGTTCGCCGAACAGCGGGGAGACTTGCCGGAAGCGATTCGCCGTTTTGAGCAGATGGTGGCTGTGATGACTGAACTCAGCCAAAAAGATCCCGCCAACGCCAAATGGCGCCAGGATTTGGCGAATGCCAACGAGGAGTTGGCGCGTTTGCGGGATGCGGCGAAGAGGAAGTGACTTCCGCGACCAGCAATGAATCCCGGCTCGCCCGTGACCGACCTCGTCTTCCGCGCCATGCGCTCTGATCCGAACGGACAGCCCGTCTGCGGGCAGGACCGCCGGACGCTCGGGGTCAAGCCGGGAGCGGCTCCGGAAGGGGATATTCCCATTGATTCCGCAGGCAACGTGCTGCCCGCTAACGGAGGGATGTCGATCGCTCCGGGTGATCCACTTCATCTCCCGAAGCACCGTCGGCCTAGAGAACTGGGAGGCGAAGGCCGGGATGCGGTCTTCCAGTTGCCGACCGCCGCCCTCTACCCGGCGTTGGCGCTTCGCCTCGACCGCCCGGAACATGGATTGATCGAGCCCTCGGAACCGTGTAGGTTCATTGCATTCCAAAACGCTCCGCATGCAACCCAGCCGGACTGGATTCTGTATGGGGGGCCGAGTGCTCCAGACACCACTCCATCATGAACGCTCTCCAAAGGTATCACGACCTTCAGAAACGACTGGTCCACATCCGGTGGTCCCATCTGGGGCACGAATCGGACGAAGAGGATCAACTCCTCGACCTCATGGACGCAGTGTGGGAGGAACTCACCGCCGTGGAACGCGATCAACTCAACCAGGAACCTGCCTTACCGGCTCCAACCTTATTCGATCCCAATCCTGCCTTCGAAGATACGGACATCGATGCAGCGCCGGGGCCGGTCCGGCGTCTCGTAGCGGCTTGAGGCTAAGGTATCCCCCTTCCCATGTATTTGACCGCCCAACGTGTCACCCGGCCAGCCGACGGAGCGACCGCGATCCACGCCTTCCGGCACCACCACGGGCGCGAGATCGGTGTTTCTGCTTCGTGGATGGCAGGCGAGGTGATGGAGATCGCGAATCATGATCCCGGCAATTTAACAGCCAAGGAGGTCCACCTGCCTCAGGGCGGAAACAGCGTCCTGAGTTATCTCGACGTGGTCTGTGAGGACGAAACCGCCGCTGAGTTGATCGAGCGGGTGCTGGTGGCATTCGACGTCGGAGAAGCGATTCGGCGTCAGGGATGGTTCGGCCCGGTGATGGCGAACCAAGACGGCGTCGCCGCAGTGTTCTCGGCAGGCGTGGCCCACCTTGGTCAGGAATCGATCGAGTATGCGGAATTGAGGGCAGCGGTCTTGAGGTTGATCCTGCGCACATAAACCGGCACAGCTCGGGCACTTCAGAAGGTGCCGGGCGCGCGGGCACTCTTGCCCACTGGGGTTGGTCGGAAATGCGGACGGGAGTGTTCGCGCTCTGCGGAATCCAATGCTCAACGTGGAAAAAGCCAGGCACTGATCGCTGGCACGACACCATGCGCGCCTTGAGCAAACGTCTCTAACGGATTTGTCGTGGAGGTAGCCTCCCGCTCCGATTCAGTTCTTCCCCGGAACGATCAAGAACGGCAACCCTTTGCCCGCCGCGAGGTATTGGCTGGCCAGGGCGTCCATGTCCGCCTTGGTGATCGCCTCGTGATCCGCCACGAAACTGCGGGCCCAGTCGAGCCGTTGCGGATATTCCTGACTCGGCGCGATGACGCTGCTCATCCAGTAGCCGTTGGTCCGGCGATACTCCGCGATCATGTTGATGGTCGGTTTGCGGGCGCGTTCCAATTCGTCCGCGGTGACCCCTTCCTTGGCCAAGGTGGCGGCAATTTGCTGAATGGCGTCGACCATTTTCGGGGCCTGTTCCGGGGACGTTTCCGCCAGAGCGAAGAGCGTGCCGTATCCGGTGAAGGTCTCGCTGGAGGTGTTCCGTGCATAGGGACTGTAGGCGTCGCCCAATTCCTCCCGGATCTTCACCCGGAGCCGGTCCCGGTAAATCGAGGACAACAATCCGAGGCGCCGCGTGCGCTGGATGTCGAACATGTCCGCCGTCGGCCAGTAAACCGCCGCCATCGCCTTGGGGATTTCCGTCGCGTAATCGAAGCGCTGCAACTCGCGGGCTGCAGGGAAGGTCACTTTCCGGGAGTCCGCCAACGGTGGCTTGGACGCCTTGCGCGGAGGCAGGCTCCCGAAGGTGCGGGACACGGCATCAAGTGCCAGTGGTAGTTCGAAATCACCGACGATGGAAATCTCCAGATACTCGTTCTGGAGATGGGGAGTGAGCCATTCGCGGACCTCCGCCAAGGTTCGGGTTTCCAGGACGGATCTGTCCGGATAGCCAAAACGGAAATCGTTCCCATGCACGATCCGATCCACCTGATTCCCAAGAATCCCTTCCGGAGTGCGGGTGAGTTGGGTATAGAGCGGGTCCAGGTTCTTCTTGAACTGGCGCTCCGCTTCCTCGCGATACCCCGGGTGGGTGATGCTGGCGACGAGGAGTTGCAGTTCGAGAAGCAGGTCCTGAGGCCGGGTCTGACCGGCGAATTCAAAGGCGTCGTCCCCAACCTGGAAACGGCTGGAGATGGTGCGCCCGGCGAAGAGCCGCTTCATCTCGTCCAAACTGTGGGCTTCCAAGCCGCCCTCGTCGAAGGTCGCTCCGGCAAAGATCGCCAGCCCGGCTTTGTCTGCGGGGATGGTGAGCAAACCGGAGCCAATCCGCACGGTGATGAGGATTTCATCCGCTTCGAAGTCGGTCGGCTTGAAGTTTGCCCGGACCTGGTTGTCGAAGACGATCTGAGTGATGTCGAGATCTTCGACATGTTTGCGGGTTTGAATACCCGCCGGTTCCCCAGTGACCGCGTAAGCGAATTCCGAGGACGCGGCGTTTTCAGGGGCGGTGACGGGGAGCGCTTCGCTCTTACGATAAGAGGCCAAGATCGCTTCCGCTCCTCCGGGAATGACTACGTTTCCGCTGGCATGCACCGCCACTTGGGAACGATCCGTCCAAAGATCCTTCAATTCCGCGTGGCATTGCTCCGGAGTGAGCGTCTCGATTACGGGCCGGATTCGCTCCAAATCGGCGGAGGGATGAGTGAAGACCCGGCGGGAGGTGATCCGGCTGACGATCACATCGGAGAGATCCCGTGATTTGCGGGTCGATGCGGACTTGGCGGCGTTCTCGGCTTGCTCCAGGAAATTCGCCTTGGCCTCGGTCAACTCCGCAGCCGTGAAGCCGTGGTCCAAGGCGCGACGCAATTCCTGATCGATGACCGACAGGGCGGCTTCCCACTTCGCGGGATCGCAGGTCGCATCGATGGAGCCGTAATCGACGAAGTTGAGGTCGAAGAGATCGTCGTCATGCATTGAGGCGCGGACTAGCGGAGAGCCCTCCTGATTGCTGAGAATTTCCAAGCGCCGGGAGACGATCGAGTTCGCTAGGTGACGGCGCAGTTCCCGAGCGCGGCGAGCGGAGGAATCGGCTTCCCCTCGGGCGGGCTTGGTGATTTCGATGGAGACATTGGTCTCGGATGCTTCCGGGTCGGAATGATGATGTCCGGCGATGCCGCGCTTGGGCAGCTTGCCCATGTCCGGATCCGCCACGCGGGGAGAAGCCGCCCGCAGATCGGTGAAATGCTTGGTGATGACGGGGAGCAACGCGTCCGGTTTCACATCTCCCACCACGACCACGACCATCCGGTCCGCCGTGTACCACTTGTTGTAGAAGTCCACGAACCGCTGCTTCGGAGCGGTCTTGATCACCTCTTCGGTGCCGATCGTGATCCGCCGACTGATCAGGCTTTCCGGGAGAGCGAATTTGGTCCAGTCGAGGAAGGATCTCCAGTCGGGGGAATCGCGGTCCCGCTTTTCCGCCAGAATGATGCCGCGTTCATCCTCGATCTCCTTGTCCACGAAGAGGAGTCCATCGGCATAGTCGCGGAGGATGAGCAGGCCATTGTCGATCAGTTCCGGCGTGGTTTGGGGAAGTTCGAGCTTGTAGACGGTTTCCTTGAAGAAGGTGTGCGCGTTGGTATCGGAGCCGAAGCCCATGCCGAGGCGCTGCAGGTATTCCACGAGTTGCCCGGGCGGGTAGTTGCGGGTGCCGTTGAAGGCCATGTGCTCCAGGAAGTGGGCCAATCCCTGTTGATCGTCTTCCTCCATCAGGGAGCCGGCATCCACATAAAGGCGCAGGCTGACCCGTCCCGGCGGCTCGGCATTGGGGAGCACGACGTAGCGGAGGCCGTTCGGCAATTGTCCCCAGGTCGCGGCGGGATCTGGGGCCAGGTCCGATTTTTGGTGCACCCACGCTGGGGCGGCGTCCTGAGCGGAAGCGGAAAGCGCCAAGAAAAAGGCGCCGAGAAGGGGGCGGAACAGCGGGGTCATCGAGGGTATTACGAAAGGAAGCCGGTCACGGCTCGCGTCATTTGGACGCAAGAGGCATCGGAAAAGACATGATCGGACTCCGGAAGTTCGATCATTTGTTTCGGTTCAACGGCTGCGAGGAAGATTTCCCGGGATTCCGAGATGGGGACAACGTCATCCTGAGCCCCGTGCACGAGGAGCCAGGGAACGGAGATCGAGGGAGCCCGGTCGATCACGCTGTCGATGGTGCGGAGGTCTTCCAGATAGGCGGAAGAGAGCACGCATCCTGGCTTGTCCCACATCAGGCCCTCATCCGGAGCGACCTCGCTGAATTCACATTCCACGAACCGCTTGGTGTGAACCATCCCGGCCAGGGAGATGAGATGGGTGATTCGCGGATCGGAGGCGGCTCGCAGCACTCCCACGGCTCCGCCCATACTGTGCCCGGCGTAAATGATGTCCGTGTATTTCCCGGGCAACGCATCGATGACGGACCCAAGATCGCCGACTTCCTTCGTGATCGTGGAGTCGACAAAGCGTCCTTCGCTGTTGCCGTTGCCGGAATAGGAAAAGCGGATCGCACCGATCCCTGAAGCGGCGCAAGCATCGGCCAGCGCCACCGCCCAGGGGCGATCCATGTTCCCAGTGACGCCGTGGCCTATGAGGACGATGCGATTCGGCTGGGAACCTGAGTTGGCCTGATGAAAGGCGTAATCGAGCCGTTCGCCGGAGGCGTTGCGAATCGTGATGTTCATTGCGCGGGGGCGAGCTGAGTATCGTAAACCCGGACGGTCTTGAACCACGGGGAAAAGCGCGCCACGAATTTGTCGTGATCGGGGTGAATCTGGTAGGCGTTCTGGTGTTCCACGGACTGAAACTCCAGAAAAAGGGAGTGGTGAAACGAATGATCGGTGACCGCCCGGGATGCGGTCGCGGCAGGAGTTCCCAAGCGTCCGTTGGCGACGACCTCAATCGCGCAAAGCGAGCGCAAACCGCCCTGAAACTCTACGTGTTGAGCCTCGGTCAGGGCCGGGTCGAGCCAGAAGTAAACGGAATGCAGCATCATGGCGCGGAGAATAGGCACGGATTGCCACGGTGGCAACTAGGGCTCGAAAACGTCGAAATCGATCCAACCATTATTTCTAGTGCATTGGGAGAGTTGCTTCGGCCTCTCCGTCCAGAAACCCTTGACCGCGAGGTGACGAACGGTTCAAAATAACGTTGCTAACGTCGATTGAAGATGAAGTGGACCTCATTCTGTGCCCTTGTCGTTGTCTATTCGTGCTCCGCATCGGTGGCGATAGGGCAAACCCTTGCTTTTGATGTGGAGAAGTTCTTTGAGACGAACTTCATCGTCGATGGCCTCGGGACCTACTACGACAAGACGAACGGGCAGGCCCATCCTTTTCCATCGGAGACGGGGCCGTGGGATCTCAAACCGCTGTCGGTTACGGCAACGACCAGGAAGGAGGCGTCACCCCACTCGGAGAAAAGGTGATCGCGGAATTGAACCGGCTCCACATGCTAGTGGACATCTCCCATTGCAACGAGGAGACCACCCTTGACGCATGCCGGCTTTCTAAGGCTCCCGTCGTTTGTACTCACGCTGGTGCCCGCGCCGTAACGGATCGTGATCGCAACAAGTCCGACAAAGCTCTTAAGGCGATCGCCGCGACGGGTGGCGTGGTCGGGGTGACGGCGGTCGGATGGATCATCGAGAATGCGAAAACCAAGGAGCGAGGCGTCTCAGAATTCTGCGATCACATCGATCATCTCAAGCTCGTGATCGGCGTCGATCGCATCGCTGTCGCCACCGACAGCCCGCTTCGGGGATGGGATCGCCTTTCCCCCCATCGGACTAGCCCAGAACTATCGGCGATTGACCACTGGAAGGCGGTGGCGGTTGAACTGAATCGCCGAGGCTATTCGGAAGAGGCGCTCAAAAAGATCTTCGGGTTGAATCTGGTGACGCTGTTCCGCGCGGTGTTGGAACCGTAGATCGTCCGAATGGCCGGATGTTTAGATCTCGGCGGATGTCTTTTGATCTTTCCACGACTTGCCCCACATACACAGGGCCTGCATCACCGGTTTCAGTGTTTCTCCCAGAGGCGTTAGTTGATAGCCCACTTTGGGCAGCACTCCCGGGTAGAGCTGCCGGGACAGGATTCCGTCGCTTTCGAGTTCACGAAGATGCTGGGTCAGAACCTTTTTGCTGGCGTCGGGAACCAAGCGGCGAAGCTCCCCGTAGCGCTTTTCGCCGTCCCCCTGCATGAGATGGTAAAGAATGACTGGCTTCCATTTGCCGCCGATCACTTTGAGGGCGGGACGAATTGGGCAATCATCTAGGGACATACCTGGAGGGATAGGGAAGGGTGGGCAGGAACAAAAAGGTGCCTACTTGAGGAAATTTGGCCTTGGGTTACGGCTGTGACGTAGAGCGAACCTCCTCACTTAATGAAAAAGAACGTCTGCATCATCGTAGGATTTGGCCCCGGCGTCGGCTTCGGGGTGGCCCAGGCCTTTGCCCGGGAAGGATTCGCCCTGGCGCTGCTCTCACGAGATCCCGATCGACACGCGGGTTTGCTGGCCGATTTGCGAGGGGAGGGATTCGAGGTCGCCGCGATCGCCGCCGATGCGGGCGATGAGGCTATGCTGACGGCCGCCATCGCCCGTTCCGAGCGGGAACTGGGACCAACAGGTGTGCTGATTTACAACGCAGTGGCTCCCACGTTTCTGCAGCCGACCGCCTTGAGCGTGGAAAAGCTCGTCGCGGACTTCCGCGTGAACGTCGCTGGCGCTTTGGCGGCGTCCCTTGCGGTTGTACCCGGGATGAAGGAGCGGGGGAGCGGCACCATTCTTTTCACAGGGGGCGGATGGGCGTTGCAACCTTGGGACGGAGCCGCCTCGCCCAGCATTGGCAAAGCGGGCATTCGTAGCCTGGCTTACACCCTGGCCCAGGAATTGTCCGCCAGTGGCATCCACGTCGGGACCGTCACGATCACGGGACAAGTCGCCGAGGGCACCCATTTCTCACCCACCAAAATCGCCGAAGCCTATCTGCAGCTTTATCGCCAAAGCCCCGATCACTTCGAAACGGAAATCGTTTACCGTTAGCCACGAAGAGCGAGCTCCCTTTAGAACACTTTCTCAGAAAACGATGACTACTCACAACACCACTGCCCAACTCCTCGAAGCTCTCAACTGGCGCTATGCCGTGAAGCAATTCGACGCGACGAAAAAGATCGCACCCGAGATTTGGTCCGCGATTGAAGACAGTCTCGTTCTGTCCGCCTCCTCTTTCGGACTGCAACCATACCGCTTTTACATCATCGAGAATCCTGCGGTTCGAGCGCAGTTGCTGCCGCATAGCTGGGGGCAAAGCCAAGTCGTCGATGCGTCACACTATGTGGTCTTTGCGGGACGCACGGCGATGACTGCGGAAGAAATCGCCGCCTTCATCCGGCTCACAGCGACGACGCGCGGTCAGACGCCGGAATCGCTCAAGGGGCTTCAGGACATGATGAATGGTTCCCTTTTGAACGAGGGCTTTCAGGCGCACGCATCGTCTTGGGCGGCAGCGCAGGCCTATATCGCCCTTGGAAACCTCCTCACTTCCGCCGCCTTAGTCGGCGTTGATGCGTGTCCGATGGAAGGTTTTGTGAAAGAGGAATACGACAAGATTCTCGACCTGCCCGCTCAAGGCTACGGCGCAGTGGTCTGTTGTGCTTTGGGCTATCGTGCGAGCACGGACAAATATGCATCGCTGCAAAAAGTCCGCCCGCCCAAGGCCGATCTGGTAAAAATCGTTTGAACCAACCACCACCATGACCTCCCCCATCCAAGCCCTTGCTGCCTTTGGCGCGAAGCAACCGCTGCAACCATTTGCATTCACCCCCGGCCCGCTCGGCGACGAGCAGGTCGAGATCGCCGTGGAGAGCTGCGGCATTTGTCATAGCGATCTTTCTATGCTCGACAATGACTGGGGCTTTTCGACCTATCCGTTCGTCCCCGGCCACGAAGCAATCGGCACCGTCGTCGCGATCGGCGACCACACCAAACGCGTGAGCGTGGGTGACCGCGTCGGCCTGGGCTGGTATTCGGGGAGTTGCGGCGAGTGTGATCAATGCCTCTCAGGAAATCAGAACCTCTGCCTCAAAGCGGAGGGAACGATCCTGGGCCGTCACGGTGCATTCGCCACGCGGGTGCGTGCTCATTGGATGTGGGTAAGCCCGATTCCGCAAGCTCTCGATGCGATGTCAGCGGGACCACTGCTCTGCGGTGGGGTTACCGTGTTCAATCCCATCGTGCAGTGCGGCGTCAAGCCGACGGACAGCGTGGCCGTCATCGGCATCGGCGGACTCGGTCACATGGCCCTGAAATTCCTGCGCGCCTGGGGCTGTGAAGTGACCGCCTTCACCACGAGCGATTCGAAGCGCGAAGAAGCCCTGAAGCTCGGCGCGCACCGCACCCTGAATTCGCGCAACGCCGACGAACTGGCCAAGGCAGCCAATAGTTTCGACTTCATCCTCAACACCGCGAACGCGAACCTCGACTGGAACACCTACATCGCCGCGCTCAAGCCGAAGGGGCGGCTTCACACCGTCGGCGCGGTCCCCGATCCGATGGCAATGATCTCGTTCCCGATGATCATCGGCCAAAAATCGCTCTCCGCCTCGCCGCTCGGCAGCCCCTCGACCACGGACACCATGCTCGCCTTCAGCGCCCGCCATGGCATCGCGCCGACCACGGAGGTCTTCGCGATGTCTCGTGCCAATGACGCGATTGAGCATCTTCGCTCGGGCAAGGCGCGCTACCGGGTGGTGCTGTTGAATGATTTGGAGTGATCCTCGCTCGGTAATCACTCGTAGTTACCGCTATGAGGCCACTGATTTCCCCCGTCGCCGTCGCGCGTGAGCTGGATGCGTTTCCGATTCTGGTCGAAGAGGATCTCAAGATCGCCCGTTCCTGCGGAAGCACGGAACGGCACGCGGAGGGTGAGACCTTGTTTGTCCCGGGGGACCGGCATGTGGATTTCTTCATCATCCTGAGCGGCCGAGTGGAGATCCTGGATACATCCGGCGATCTGGAGCGGCTGATCGTGGTCCACGACGCGGGCGCAATCATCGGCGACATCAACCTTTTCCTCGAACGTCCCGCCGTGGCGGCGTGTCGCGTGGTTGAGGATGCGGAAATTATCCGCCTCTCCGTGGCCCAACTGCGCCGGCTGCTCGTGCGGTCCGCGAACCTCAGTGAGAAGTGGATCAACGCGCTGCTGCGTCGCCGTGAACTCATGGAGAGCACCGGCTTCGAGGGGCTGCGCGTGTTCGGTGAGCACAATGATCCCGCAACGCTGCGCTTGCGCGAATTCATGCATCGCAACGGCGTGGCGCACCGGTGGATCGACACCACAGTTCCAGAAAATGCCGCGCTCATAGCGGGGCTCGACAAGCCGGTCGCTCACTATCCGGCGGTGGTTTGGGGGCATTTCGTGGTGTTGCAGAATCCGACGGTGCGCGAACTCGCGACGCGGCTCGGCATCGCTCAGCCGATCCCGGACGAACTGTTCGACACGGTCATCATTGGCAGTGGCCCGGCGGGGCTGGGGGCGGCGGTATATGCGGCTTCGGAAGGGTTGCGCACGCTGGTGCTGGACCGGCTCGGGCCGGGCGGGCAGGCGGGATCTAGCTCGAGGATCGAGAACTTCGTTGGCTTCCCGGCGGGCATTTCCGGACGCGATCTGGCGATGCGCAGCTATGTGCAAGCGCTGAAGTTTGGGGCCACGTTTTCCGCGCCGGTGGATGTCACCGGGTTGACGCGTGAAGCCGACGATCTGCTTACGATCACCACGGACGATGGTAGCCGCATTCGCACTCGCACTGCGATCATCTCCACGGGCGTGAGATATCGGAGTCTGGGCGTGCGCGGCTTGACGGAGCTACGCGGTGCGGGGGTATACTATTCAGCTACGCAGGTCGAGGCACTTCTCTGCGAACATCGACCGGTGCATATTATCGGGGCGGGAAATTCGGCTGGTCAGGCTGCTATGTATCTCTCACGTTTCAGTGATCGCGTGCAGCTTGTGGTGCGCGGCGGGGATCTTCGCAAGAGCATGTCTTCCTACTTGTCCGAGCGCGTGGGAGTGAACCCCCGTATTCGTCTGCGGCTCTATCACGAACTCCGCGCGATCGAAGGGACCGAATGCCTGGAGAAGGTCCATCTGGAGGATACCGCCACCGGTGAAATTAGCGTCGAAGACAGCTCTGGCATCTTTATCTTCATTGGGGCCACTCCCTGTACGGACTTCCTCGGAGATTCTCTTTGCAAAGACGCGTTGGGCTTCGTCCTCGCCGGAGCCGACACTGCGGCGTGTGGGGCATGGCCGCTCAGTTCGCGTCAGCCTTGCCCGCTGGAAACCTCCGTGCCCGGAGTCTTCGTCGCCGGAGACTGCCGCTCCCGCACCGCCAAGCGAGTTGCGTTTGCCGTGGGGGATGGTGCTTTAGCGGTGAATTGCGTGCATGATTATTTGGGTACATATAGCTAGGGAAGTCACCTAGCCAATCATGAGCTCGATCCTTCTCTCTCTGCAAGTCTCCGCAGTCCGCGACATCGTTCCCGCCGGGAGCTCGGAGTGGTGGGACAAAGCATGGCGCACCGGATTCCACAAGCAGCCGTGGGAAGGTCCTTGCTGGCTGGCTTACGGCGGCCTGCGTGGTGACGAATGCGCGGATCTCCGTGTGCATGGCGGTGTCGACAAAGCCGTGTGCGCTTATCCCGGGGAACACTACGCATATTGGCGCGCTACCCTGCCCGTGCTGGATTTTCCGCACGGAGCCTTTGGTGAAAACTTCACCACTCACGGTTTGCTCGAATCAGGAGTGTGCATCGGAGATACCTTCCGCATCGGCGAAGCGATCGTGCAAATCTCACAACCACGTCAGCCGTGCTGGAAACTGGCCCGGCGCTGGCGGGTGAAGGACCTTACCGCGCAAGTCGAGCGCACCGGGCTGACGGGATTCTACTTCCGAGTGCTGCAGCACGGTCGGGTCGCAAGGGGCGATGGGTTTCACCTCGAAGACCGGCCGCGCCCGAACTGGCCGCTGAGCCTGTGCAATGAAATCATGCATCACCGGCGCGAGGATCGCTCCGCCGCACTTGAGCTTTCTCAGGTGCCGGAGCTCGCCGGGGCTTGGAAGGACGCGCTTTGGTCACGAGCCTCTGCGGAGAAGGAAGAGCGGCGGACTTAGAGGACCGGGTGGCGATATGCCCTTGGGTTCGAATTCTCCCTCCGCACCCACCATTCTTGGCCGCAATGCTTTCCCGGCCCGAAAATCAACACGTGATAAACATTGCTATTCCCGCCAAACGGGACGATCAAGCCGAGTTCGAGCGAGACCCTGACAAATTAAAGGCATGGCAGTTCATCAGGGGATTCTTCGTATTCTGTGGTGATTCTGAAACCCGAATCCCGGGACCAGTCTGCAAGGAGAGACCGGAATCAGCAAGACATCACAAGAATATGGAATATAAAATGTACGTGGGAAATCTCACTTATGAAGCCACTGAAGCCGACATCCGTGACCTCTTCAGCAAGCACGGCCCGGTGAATGAAGTGGCCGTGGTCATGGACCGCGAAACCAATCGTCCTCGTGGCTTCGGCTTCGTAACGATGAACACCAAGGAAGGCATGGAAAACGCCATTCGTGAACTCGATGGCAAGAACTGGAACGGTCGCCCGTTGACCGTGAATCAGGCGCGCGCTCGTGAAGAACGTCCCTCCTACGGTGGTGGCGGCGGCGGCGGTGGTCGTGGCGGAAATGGTGGCGGCGGTGGCCGCTGGTAATCGCCCGGTTCCAGCTTTCGCTGGTGCCATCGCGAATTGACTTTGAAGGCTCCTTGCGCAGGCAAGGGGCCTCTTTTTTGTCGGATCAGTCGACAACGATTGTGGAATGAAATCCCCAATCCCGCTCCTGCAGGGTTGCGCCGCCCGGCCTCCTCGCTCATGCTGTCCGCAGCATGAGCCAACCCGTCTGTCCGATGTGTGAAACGACCGAAATCCTCGAGCTTGAGGATCGGTTCGAGTGCGTAACCTGCGGTCATGAATGGACGCCAGACGTCGACCCCGATCCCACCCGGGTGGTCAAAGATGCTTACGGCAATGTCCTCGCGGATGGCGACATCGTGGCGATGATCAAGGACCTGAAATTGAAGGGATCCTCTGAAGTCCTAAAGACCGGGACGAAGTCCAAACCGATCCGGCTTGTGGACGGTGATCACGAGATTTCCTGCAAGATGGACGGCATTTCCATCGGGCTGAAAGCCTGCTTCGTGAAGAAAGTCGGTTGAGGCCGCCGCAGCCGGGAGGCAGCCCTTGCAATTCTCGCCTCCAGGGCGCACCATGCGCCGCGATGCTCTTTGCCATCGAGTCCGCCCAAATCCACGATTCGCTTTACGCGTTTCTCAGCATTCTGCTGGAAGGGGCCTTCTTCATTTTCATCGGCACGGTGATCTCCGGATTCATCGATGCCTATCTGCCTTCGTCGTTGCTGGACCGGATGCTCCCGAAGAACCGGGTTTTGGCGGTGATGGTGGGCGGATTGCTCGGGGCGGTTTTGCCGGTCTGCGAATGCGCCATCGTTCCGGTGATCCGGCGCTTGGTGGCCAAAGGTTTGCCGCTTTCGGTGGCGATCACCTACATGCTGGCGGCTCCGATCATCAACCCGGTGACCATGGTGAGCACGTTCGCGGCGTTCTCAGAGCGGGGTGAAGCGGGGGTTTTGGTGGCCTCCTCCCGGGCACTACTGGCCTACGGGGTCACGGTCGTGGTCGGACTGATCATGATGCGGGTGGCGCTCGATTCCGTTTTGCGTCCTCAGATCCGCGCTGCGGTCAAGGCCAAGGAAGAGGGGCGCGAGCACGATCACGCGCCAGCCAAGGGACAGCGCTTGGTCCACGCCTTGCGCGTGGCGCAACGGGATTTCACCGACGTGGCGATGTACTTCGTGGTGGGCGTCGCTTTGACCGCCTTCCTCAACAATGTCATTCCGCGCAATTGGATCGAACCGTTGGCCGCCAACGACGCCACGGCCATTCCCACGTTGATGAGTGCGGCCTTCATTTTGTCGCTCTGCAGCACCTCGGATGCGTTTGTCGCGGCCTCATTGGATGCGTTCTCTTATGCGGCAAAACTGGCCTTCCTCATCTTCGGGCCGATGATGGATTTGAAGCTCGTTTTCCTCTATTCCAGCATTTTCAAGCCAAGGTTTGTTTTGATCCTGGCGGGGGGATTGTTTATTTTGGTGGGAGTGGTTTGCTACCAATGGGGAGTGTTTGATCATCCAGCGGCCCGATGAACGATTTTCTGCAAGATCTGCGTCTCTACAGGACGGAAATTTGCCGCTTCCTGGGCATCGTGGGGATGCTCATCTGGGCGGTCGTTTTGCTTTGGTTTTATGTGACCGGTCGGGTCGATAGTTACATTCGTCCCGAGTACCTGCGCTCGTTGTCGCTCCTGGCGGGACTTGGCTTGCTCGCCTTGTCGGTGTTCAATCTGCGTCACCTCAAGTCGCAGGAGGCTGATGGCTGCTGCGATCACGATCACGATCATGACCATGATCACGAAGACACATCCTACGCGGGGAATGGAGCCCTGCTCGGGGTGATGGTGATCCCGTTGCTGGTCGCGGTCTGCGTTTCTCAGGATCGTTTCCTTTCCGCCGCGACGATTCGGAACAAAGGCTTCTCCCAGGACACCAAGTCCGTAGCCTCCCGGGTGGAAAAGGAGATCGCGGTTCCCCAGGCTTCCGAGGAAAAGGAGATCTTCGAATATACCCTCGCCGACCTGGAGAAAGTGGTGCAGCGCAGTCCGGAGGGCAATCTCATGCTGACGGTCGACCAGCTGTTCTACACCGCTGGGGATGCCGAATTGCAGCGCGTCCTTAAGGGGCAATCGGTCGAGGCCGTCGGCCAAGTGATCCCGGAGACCGAGGGGAAGGACAGCAACAGCCGCCTCCGCCTCTTCATCCTCATGGTAAGCTGCTGTGCTGCGGATGCCCAACCCGTCTCCGTCGCCCTGCAATTCCAGGGCAAGCCACCGGAACACAAGGACATGCAGTGGTTCAAGGTGAGCGGCACCATGCTTTATCCTATGGAGAACGGCCAGAAGCAGGCCATCATTAAGGTGGCCAAGATGGAGCCCACCAAGGAGCCGGCCGGCGATCTGCTCTATTGACGCTCGTTGAGGAGGGCTTCCGTGGCCGCCGCATCAGGCATTGCTTCCTGCGCACCGGTCCGCAACGTCGAGAGGGCTCCGGCCGCATTGGCCAAACTGACCGCCTGGTGCAGCGCATCACCAAAGGCAAGGCGGGCGGCCAGGGTTCCGGCAAAGGCATCGCCGGCACCGACGGTATCGACCGGGACAACCCGTGGCGGATGGAAAACGAAATCACCGTCCGGAGAAATCAGCTCAGTCGGCCCTGCGCCTCGCGTGATCACCAGGCACTCGATCGGCAATTCGCCATCGGGCGGCGTGGTCTGGTCGAGTTGTTCGGCCTCGCCTTCGTTGACGATGAGGACGTCGACAAATACCTCGGGCCAAGGGAATGCCGGGTCGAACGGCGAGGGATTGAAGACGACCCGGGTGCCACTTTGATTGGCGATTTGGATGGCGGTGACCACGGCGGCAACGGGAACCTCGAGCTGCACGAGGAGGATGGCCGCCTGCTCGATGGCGTCACGGGCGGATTCGATATCTTCCGCAGTGAGGCTGGCGTTGGCTCCGGCCGCCACCACGATGGTGTTTTCGCCCGAGGGGATAAGGTTGATGAAGGCGGCTCCGGTGGGGAGGGCGGTCTCCTTGACGAGGTGGTGGGCAATCCCCGCTTCGTCGAGTCGGTCTCGGTAGGCATTGCCCGCCGGGTCGTTGCCCAAGGCGCCGGCCAGGGTTACGCGCGCGCCTTGACGCGAAGCGGCGATGGCCTGGTTCGCACCCTTGCCCCCGTGCCGAATCTCCAATCTGGACGAGGCTATGGTCTGCCCGGGCACGGGAAAGGCGGGGACCGACGCGATGTGGTCGACATTGAGTGAGCCAACCACACAGACGCGTCCAAGGCGGGGATCGGGATCGGACGTCATGCGCCCGGCAGTGGCTCCTCGTGATCGAGGTTGGCGAGATACTCGAGGATGGCTCCCTGGGCGCGGACCGGCAGCTCATCGCCCTCCGGTTGCCGGAGTCGATTGCTCAGGTTCGTGTCGAGAACACGTGCCTTGACCGTGTCCGACCACTGAATTTCCAGATAACGGGCCAGTTGTTCCTGAAGCCAGGGATCCAGCACCGGTGTGAGGACCTCGCAACGGCTATCGAAGTTGCGCGGTAGGAAATCTGCCGAACTGAGATAAAAGCGCCGGTCGCCGCCATTGTGGAACATGATGACGCGGGCGTGTTCGAGAAGTTGGTCGACGATTCCGATGGCGCCGAGATGGCCGACGCAGCACGGATCCCCTGTGTCCAGTGAGAACATCCCGCGGATGATCAAGCGAATCTGGACTCCGACTGCTGCAGCTTCGTAGAGACGGCGGACGATCTCCACGTCGGAGAGGTTGTTGATCTTGATCCAAATGGCCGCCTCTTGTCCTGCCACGGCGTTGGCCGTTTCCCGTTCGATCGCCTCATAAACGGTCGAGCGAAGGGTGAACGGAGCGCAGATGAGATGTTTGAGCTTGGGGATCTCGAAGTTGCGATCGAAGAAACGGAAGATCTGGAGGAGGTCCTCTCCGAATTCCGGATGCGCTGTGAAGAGGAGGTGATCGGTGTAAATCTTCGCGGTGGCTTCGTTAAAATTTCCAGAGCCGATCACACTGTAGGGGCGCAAACTCCCGCCTTCGAGGCGTTCGATGAGGCAGAGTTTGGCGTGAACTTTGAGACCAGGAACGCCCCAAATGACCTTGATTCCGGCATCGCGGTAACGGCTTGCCCACCGCATGTTGTTCTGCTCGTCGAATCGGGCGGTCGGCTCCACCAGCACGGTGACCTCCTTGCCATTGCGCACCGCGTTAATCAGAGCGCGAGCCACGAAGGAGTCCTTGGCGAGCCGGTATTGGGTCATCCGAATCGTCTTCACCAGAGGGTCCAAACTGGCCTGCCGGAGAAGGTCGAGAAGGTGGTGGAAGCTGTGATAGGGGAGGTGAAGGAGGATGTCCCGGGCGCGGATCGACCGGAACATGTTGTTGTCCGCCGAATCGATACGGGGGGGCGCGATGGACCGGACCGACGGAGCCTGGAGATCGCGTCGGCCGAGGGAGGGGAACTTGAGGAGATCGCGCCGATTATGGTAGCGGGCCCCGGGGAATTTGGAGTCCTCATCACCGACCACGTCGAGTGCGTTCATGACGAGGCGCAGAAACGGCTTCGGCATGTTCGCGTCATAGTTGATCCGGACCGGATCGCCTCCCTCACGTGCTTTGAGTCCCTCGCTGAGCTGCTCGTAGAGGCTGTCCATGAAGTCGTTGTCGAACTCCATTTCCGCATCGCGAGTGAACTTCACCGCGTAGGATTCAAAGGTGTCGTAGGTGGTCGGTTCGAAGACCAGGGGCAGACCAAAACGAATCACGTCATCCAGGAACATCACCAATTCGTCCTGGCCGACTTTGGGGAGGACGAGGAAACGGGGGATGTCGGTGGGAATCTCGATCAAGGCATGGAGGGGCCGACCGGCTCCAACCCGCCGACCCAGTTTGACCGCCAGATACATCGGCTGGTCCTGCAAATCGCGGAGCGCCGAGTTGCTCTTGATGACGATGGGCATCAGCCGAGGGAGCACTTCGCGGGAGAAGTAATCTCGGAGATAACCTTCCAGATGCGGGGGGACTTCCTTGTCCGTGATGACCCGGATGTGTTCATCCGCAAGGGCTCGGAAAACCTGCTCGTAGACCTCGTTGAAGAGGCGGGACTCGATCTTGAGGGTTTGGTTGACGGTGTGCAGCGTTTCTCGGGGATCGGGAATGCCGAGCTTTTCCGCTGATAATCCGAGGTGGGCGAGACGGCGCAAGGTGGCGACCCGGATGCGAAAGAACTCATCCAGGTTCGAGGAGTAGATCCCGAGGAACTTGACGCGCTCAAGGAGCGGAGTTTCGGGGAGCCGGGCTTCTTGGAGGACCCGAGCGTTGAAAGAAAGCCAGCTGACTTCCTTGCTGCGGAACGGAATGTCGATCACTTCGAGGGTTCTTGGTTTTGGGCCACGGCAAAGGCGGCCGCTCCCGCAGCCACCGCATCATCGCCAAGCTTGGCTTGACGCACTTCGACCTCCTGGGCCAGCGCAGCGCTCGCATACCGCTGAATCGCCGAGGTCACCCCTTTCAAATATAGCTTCGGAAGCCGGTCGACCAATCCTCCGCCGAGAACCACCACATCAGGCCCGAGCAGATCGACCACATTGGCCACCGCCACCCCGAGGTGATGGATCGAGTTTTCCATGATCCGCTTGACCCCGATATCTCCGGCTTCGATGGCCCGGGCGATCGCGCCGCTCTTCACGTTCTCCAGGTCCGTCCCCACTTCCTTGAGAAGAAAGGGCGCATTGCCCCGGTAGGCCTCGGCAATCGCGGCGCTCGCGACTCCGAGACGACCGCAGATGCTTTCCATCACCGGCGGTTCGCCACGTTCTGCACCCAGATGGGAGACGTGGACCCGAGTGTGGCCGAGTTCCATGCAGGAAGCGTTGCGGCCCGTGAGCAGGCGCCCGTCGATCACGCAGCCGGCACCCACTCCAGTCCCGGGAAACACCGCGACCAGTGACCAAGCGCCCTTACCGGCGCCAAGCTTGTACTCGCCATACGCCCCCGCATCGACGTCGTTGAGGATGCGCGTCGGGGCGCCGAACCGGGTTCGGATCACCTGACCGACCGGCACTTCGGTCCAGCCCAGATTGGGAGCATGGCGCAACATTCCATTGGAGAGGTTGACGACGCCGGGACAACCGATGCCGATCGCGCCGACCTGCTCTTGGGAAACCTTGGCTTCGTCGAGAACTCCTTGGATGGCTTCCATCATCCGCTCCAAGCCGCTGTCGGGCCCTTCCTGACCCTTCGAAGGACGGCGACGCCGTGCGAGCACTTTGAACTTCTCGTCGAAGAGGCAGGCCATCATCTTGGTGCCGCCGAGATCAAAGCCAATGGAGTATTTGGGACCGTCGCTCATTTGAGGTGTGAAAGGGACCACTGTTACGAAACTGTCACGCAGGTGGAAGCAGAGTTTTGTGACTTTTTATAATGCGTCAAAATGACGCTGGCCTTAAAATGGTTGATTGAGCCAAAATGGCGCAATTTCTTCCCTTGGAGATCGCTCCGACGGGGGATTACACCTGGAACGCGTCCTGCTCAATGCAAGAGAAACCTCCGAAATCCCTAGTCCCATGTCACCCCAAAAGTTTACCGCCAAGCTTCAGGAAGCTCTTCAGGATGCCCTCGATATCGCCAGCACCGCCGGGCACCCCGAGATTGGCCCCGCCCACGTGCTCGGCGCTCTCCTCATTCAGGAAGGCGGTTTGGCTAAACCTCTCTTTGAAAAAGCTGGCCTGAATCCAGCCTCCTTCCGTGATCAGGCCAAGGCGGAAGTGGCCCGCATGCCCAGGGTGCATGGAGCCACCGGGCAGCCTCAGGTGGGGCGGGAGCTAAGCGATACCTTGCGCGCCGCCGATCAGCGTCGCGAGGCTATGCAGGACGAATTCCTTAGCGTGGAACACGTCCTCCTTGCTCTGGCTGATAGCAAGACGGCGACTGGCGATCTTCTCCGCAAAGCGGGCGCTAACCGGGCGACCCTGGAAAAAGCCCTCAAGGAAGTCCGCGGCAGCCAGCGAGTCGTCGATCAGGATCCGGAAGGAAAATACCAAGCTCTCGAAAAATACGGCACTGACCTGACGGCATTGGCTCGAAAAGGTAAGATCGATCCGATCATCGGTCGCGACGAAGAGATCCGCCGGGTGATGCAAATCCTTTCCCGCCGCACCAAGAACAACCCGGTGCTCATCGGAGAACCGGGTGTCGGTAAAACTGCGATCGCGGAAGGTTTGGCCCGCCGCATTGTCAGTGGCGACGTTCCCGACAGCCTCAAGAACAAGCGACTCGTTTCCATGGACCTCGGCGCGATGATCGCCGGGGCTAAGTATCGCGGTGAATTTGAGGAACGTCTCAAGGCCTTCCTCAAGGAGGTGACCTCAAGCGAGGGCCAGATCATTCTCTTCATCGATGAGCTCCACACCATCGTCGGCGCTGGCGCGAGTGAAGGGGCCGTCGATGCCTCCAACCTGCTCAAGCCGCAACTCGCCCGAGGCGAATTGCGCACCATCGGCGCGACCACGCTCGACGAGTACCGCAAGCACATCGAAAAAGACGCAGCCTTGGAGCGCCGCTTCCAACCGGTCATGGTTGGCGAACCGAGTGTCGAGGACACCATCGCGATCCTCCGCGGGATCAAAGAAAAGTATGAAGTCCATCACGGCGTCCGCATCCAGGATGCGGCGCTGGTGGCGGCGGCAACGTTGTCCAACCGCTACATCTCGGATCGGTTTCTTCCCGACAAGGCGGTGGATCTGGTCGATGAGGCAGCCTCCCGCCTGAAGATCGAGCTCGACTCCCTTCCGACCGAGATCGATCAGTTGGAACGTCAAGCCATGCAGCTGGAAATGGAGCGCCAAGCTCTCGCCAAAGAGAAGGACGACGCCTCCAAGCTGCGACTCGAAAAGGTCGTCCGGGAATTGGCCGACATCAAAGAGCAGTCCTCTCAGCTCCGGGCCCGCTGGCAGAATGAGAAAGGTGTCATCGACGTCGTTCGCAAGATCCAGGAGGAAGTCGAAAGCCGCAAAACGGAGTTGGAGCAGGCGCAACGGCGTGGTGATCTGGGGCTAGCCAGCCAAATCCAATACGGGGTTCTGCCCGATTTGCAGAAGCGTCTCGCCGCCGAGAGCGCCCGGTTAGCGGAAACTCAAAAGACGAGCCGCATCCTCAAGGAAGAGGTCACCGAGGAGGATATTGCTCAAGTCGTCGCCGCGTGGACGGGCATTCCCGTCAGCCGGTTGCAGGAGGGGGAGCGCTCTAAGCTGGTGCAAATGGAGGGACGGCTCAGCGATCGCGTGATCGGCCAACGTCACGCGATCCTTGCGGTCGCCAATGCGGTGCGCCGCGCTCGGGCCGGGTTGCAGGATGAGAATCGCCCGGTCGGTTCCTTCCTGTTCCTCGGGCCCACCGGCGTTGGTAAGACTGAGCTGGCCCGCGCATTGGCTGAGTTCCTCTTCGATGACGAAAACGCCATGGTCCGCCTCGATATGAGCGAGTACATGGAGAAGCATTCCGTCTCCCGGCTCATCGGAGCGCCTCCCGGTTATGTCGGTTACGAAGAAGGCGGCCAATTGAGCGAAGCCGTTCGCCGCCGTCCCTACAGCGTGATCCTCTTCGATGAAGTGGAAAAGGCGCACCCGGATGTCTTCAACGTCCTGCTCCAGGTTCTCGACGATGGGCGCATCACCGATGGGCAGGGCCGCACCGTGGACTTCCGCAACACCGTCATCATCATGACGAGCAACATCGGGAGCGAGTACATCATGCGCGAAGATGATCCGAAGAAGCGCGAGAAACTCGTCCTGGAGGCTTTGCGCAGCTTCTTCCGGCCTGAGTTCCTCAATCGGCTCGACGAAACCGTCATCTTCGACCGCCTCACAGAAGCAGACTTGCGCCAGATCGTTCGCATCCAATTGGAACGCGTGCGTCGGCGTCTCGATGCCCAGGGCATTAAGCTGGAACTCGGGGATGCCGAGTTGGATTTCCTCGCCAAGGAAGGCTACGACCCGGTTTACGGCGCGCGTCCCTTGAAGCGGACGATCCAACGACTCGTGCTCGACCCGCTCAGCCTGGAATTCCTCGAAGGGAAATTCAAGGAAGGCGATACCGTGCTCGGCCAGATGGACGGCGACCGGTTGGTGTTTCGAAGCTGAGCCTCACCCCGCAAACGCAAACGCGGGCAAGCCTCTGACCGGTAACTCCACCGCGAAGAGGCGCCCGGCGAGCGGTTCGTCCAAGCCCTTTTTGATGCCCGTGGTCACGTAAAGCGTCTTCAGGTCCGGGCCGCCAAATGCTGGAGCCGTGGTCTCGATGCACGGGAACTCGACCCTCTCCAGTTCCTTCCCGGTCCTTGGGTCGAAGCAGATTACGCATGCGCCGTGGCACATGGCGATCCACAAGTTGCCAAGCCAATCAATCGTCATGCCATCGGGGGACCCTTCGATCGCCAACGCGCCGGTATCGATCACCGGACGCGGAGCGGTGATTGCTCCCGTGACGAGATCATAATCGAAGGCGAGGACCTTGCGGGTTGGGGTATCGATATAAAACATCGTGTCTGCTGCGGCATTCCAACAGATCCCGTTGGAGTTCGTGACCGGCCCATACATCTCCGAAACGCGGTGGTCGGGATCGAGCCGGTAAAGACGAGCGTCCCCTGTCTTCTTCACGGTGCTGATGGTTCCGGCCCAGAAACGGCCCGCAGGATCGCACTTACCGTCGTTGATCCGGTTGTCGGGCTTCTTGGAGGGCTCGGGATCGGCGATGGTCGTCTTGGTGCCGGTCTGGGGATCCAGGAAGGAGAATCCATTGTCTCCCCCGATCACCAATCCGCCACCTGCGCGGGGAACGACGCAGCCGACGCGTTCCGCGACCTCCCAGACGGTCTCGGTTGCGGCTGACGGGTCGAAGCGGATGACCGCATGGCCCTCGATGTCGACGTAGAAAAGGTGATCCTGCCACCAAATGGGGCCCTCGCCCCAGGAAGAAATGCGCGTGCCGACGGGTTCTGGATGAAGAGCCATGTCGGCCACCCTCGCGAGAGGCAGGGGAATCGCAACCGGGAAGAGGGACGGTTTGCGATGTTCAATTGTCGGGAGTTCGCGATTGACTTTTGCCAGTCGATTTGTGAGTTTGCCTCTTCTCTCATGAAAGCTACTCCCCTGGCAGGTCTCCTTGCTCTCTGCGTCTTCGCTAGCGTGGGTTGCGAGACAAGTTCCGGCCCGGTCGATTTAACGGAAGCTTCTGGAACTGCGGTCGGCTCCACTTCCCAAAGCGTCGGCGCAATTGGCTTTCTGGTGACGAATTACCCGCCGCTGGAGCAGTGGATGGATGAACGCTTCAAGGTGCGTTACGAGAATATGCCGCTCAACATGGTCTTTGAGCAGCAGCCCATCGCGGACATCCGCTACAAGATGGAGAATCTGCCGCCGACTACACCGATCTTTAATTTGGTCTCTTCCTCCATCAGCCGTCGCGAAATCCTCAAGGAGATCTCAGATTTCTTCAGTGTGGACATGACCGTGGAGATGGTAAATGGCCAGCCCAGTCATGTCGTGGTCAGGGGCCGTCAAGGCGGCGGGTATGTTCCCCCGCAACCATCTGCGGCAACGCTCTCCTCCACGCAGACACCGGGGACTCCAGGGGCCTACATGCCGGATCCGGTCTTGCGGTAAGTCGGAGTCTTACGCGAGCGAACGGAGCAGTTCGCCAATCACTCGGATTCCCTTCGCCACCAGCGGTGCTGCTTGCGTGTAGGAGAGGCGAAGACAGCGGTGCCGATGCGGCCAATCCTCTTCCAATCCGTAGAAAAAGTAATCGCCGGGCACCACGATGACGCCCCGTTCCTTCAATCGCAGGTAGAGCTCACGGCTGGTCAAAGGACAGTCCTCAAGCCAAAGCCAAAGGAAGAAGGCGCCTTCCGGTTCGTGGACCCGGTAGGAGAGTCCGGCCAGTTCCTCATCGAGCACGGCGAGCGCTTCCTGACAACGTCGCTGGTAATACGGCCGGATCATCTCCTGGGTGATTCGGTCCAGTTCGCCTGAGGTCAGCAATGACTTGGCGATGACTTGGCCGATGTTGTTATTTGCCAAGCCGACGACGGCATTGAGAGCGGCGATTTCCCGGATGATATCAGGCGGGCCGATCACAAAACCGGTCCTGGTCCCTGGAAGCCCGAGCTTGGAGAGGCTTAAGGTTTGAATCACGTTGGGGTGCCAGAACGGCTCAGCGTCCCCAAAGACTACGCCGGGGAAAGGCAATCCGTATGCGTTGTCCAAGAGGAGCGGAATCCCGTGCGTCTCCGCCAAACGGGCGAGGTGTTCCAGTTCTTCCCGAGTCACCACGTTCGCGCTCGGATTCGTCGGGCGAGAAAGACAAATGGCACCAATGTCCGGAGTGATTTGGAGCCGGTCGAAGTCGATCCGATATTTGAACCGGTTGGGCGCAGTCAATTCGATGCGTCCGGGATAACTCCGGAAGAAATCAGCTTCGAGGCCTTGATCGGCATAGCCGATGTATTCCGGAGCCAGAGGCAGAAGGATCCGGCGTTTGGAACCATCTGGCGATAAACCGGCAAAGAGGTTGAGGAGAAAGAAAAAAGCCGTCTGGCCCCCGGGAGTCACCACGATGTTTTCTGGACCGCACTCCCAACCGCAGGTGCGCTGCAGGTAGGACGCAAGCTCGGCACGGAAGCCGGGATTGCCTGCCGGTGGGTCGTAGTTACCTAGCATCGCGCCGAGGGCTTCGTCGCAATGGGCAAGCTCGGAAACGATCCTGCTCCAAATCTTCTCAACCTCCGGGATCCGGGCGGGATTGCCCCCTCCCATCATGATCACATCAGTCTTTGAGGCCAAGGCGGAGCCGAGGTCCTCCATCAGCTCCACGATCCCACAATGACTGGCGAGCCGGGACGCGAACTGGCTGCGGGGGAACATCAGTTTTCGTAGCGGAGCGGCTTCCCGTTCCGGAGAATGTAGCGCAGTGGTTTCCCACTCCGATCTGGCCTTCGACAGCCCGAATCAGCCTTCTTGCTCGGCCGGGACTTCGATGCCACCGGCGGTGCGGACCACCAACTTGATGTCGAGGGAGACTTCCGGGTGAAGCTTGACTGGGATGTCGAACTGCCCGGTGGACTTGATCGGCTTCTCCATGTGGATGAGGTGGCGATCGACCTTCTCACCGATCTTCTCCTCAAGCGCCTTCACGACGTCGTTGAGAGAGATGGAGCCGAAAGCTTTGCCGGAAGCGCCGGTGGCCAGTTCGAGTTCGAGCTTCACGCGGCGAATCTTGCTGGCGATCTTCTCGGCTTCGGCCAATTCTGCGGCTTCGCGGGCGACGCGTGCCTTCTTGAGATTCTCGAGGTTGCGAAGGTTGCCCTTGGTGGCTTCGAACGCCTTGCCGTGAGGCACGAGAAAGTTCCGAGCGTAACCGCGGCGGACACGGACCACATCACCCTCGGAACCGAGATTGATGACTTTTTCGCGGAGAATGACTTCAGTGTTGGCCATGGCAGCAGAGATGTTCGCAGGTGGGAAAACGGGCGGGGTAGATCGCCCCGTTTCTTTTCAATGTCAAGGACGGGACGCGGAAGGGGCGTCAATTCGTAGGAAGGGGCGCAATTTTTCGACCTTGCCCAAGCCAATGTTGGGGACGCGAACGAGTTCATCGACGGTCTTGTAGGGACGGTGCTCAATGATCGCCAACGCCGTGACCTCACCGACTCCCGGGAGCTGGAGGAGATCATCCCGCGCCGCAGTGTTCAGGTCGATCTGCGTTCCATCCTTCAACTTCGCCGGGGCCTGGACGCGCTCCAACTCGGCTTCCTCGGCGCGCAATTGCCGTCTCTCCTCGGGAAGTTGGATCCAGTCGGTAATCGCCCAGATGCCTGCGCTGCGCTTGCTGGCCTGAAGTTCGAGGTCGTTGAGGCGCTCCTCCCACTCCTCTGCCGTGGTGCCGTCCGGCCGCTCCCGGGAAACGCCGAACGCCCGGGCCAACCCCATCTGCACGAGGGTTTCTGCCAGATCACTTCCGTCCGCCAGGGTCACGAATCCGTAGACGCGTTCGAACTTCGGATCGCCACGGCCGTCCGCAAACGAGGTGAGCACCCGGAAAGGCTGGGAAAGCAGTTCCATAGTCTTTTCCTTGGCCCGGTAGCCGAATGATTGCGCCTTCTCGATATCCGCCACCCCGAAGTAGCGCCGCTGGTCGCGCAGTCGCCGCGCATTGGATTCGTCCCCGGAAACATTGGTTTCCACGCAATCCACCCCGTAAAGCCGGATCGTGATGGTCTTGCCGTCCGGCTTGACCACCGGGAAGCTGTCGCCGTCTGCCCAAGGTTGATTGTCGAGGCGGCAAAGGCCCAGATCGAGCAGGGGAGCGGAGTCCGCCGCTTTGGCCGCGAGCGCGAAGAGGGGCAAGAGGAGCAGGCAGGCCGGACGCATGGATCAGTGTTCCGAAAACGGTGCGGGTTGCAAGCACAGTTCGTGAGTGCATGGTGGCCGCATCATGAGTTCTCGACTGGTGGTGGGATTGATTCAAGGCAGGGCGTTTCCCACGCCGGCGGAGTCGTTGGCGTGGCACATCGACCGGATCCGTGGTGCAGCAGCCGACGGCGCCCGAGTCATCGTGCTTCAGGAACTGTTTCTCACTCCCTACTTCTGCCGAAGCGAGGACCCGGCTTGGTTCGACTCCGCCGAAGCAATTCCCGGTCCCACCACGGACAAGCTCTCCACCGTGGCTGCGGAATTGGGCGTGGTCATCGTGGCTTCCCTCTTTGAGCGCCGCGCCGCCGGGCTTTACCACAACACGGCGGCGGTCATCGATGCGGACGGCCGTTACCTGGGAAAATATCGCAAGATGCACATCCCCGAGGATCCCGGCTTTCACGAGAAGTTCTATTTTACCCCGGGAGATCTTCCCTACCGCACTTGGGAAACGCGGCACGGACGCATCGGTGTTCTCATTTGTTGGGACCAGTGGTATCCCGAGGCCGCCCGCCTCACCGCGCTTTCCGGCGCCGACCTATTAATTTATCCGACGGCGATCGGCTGGCTGCCCTCGGAAAAGGCGGAACTCGGCGTCGCCCAACACTGCGCATGGGAAACGGTGCAGCGTGGGCACGCCGTGGCCAATGGGTGCTATGTCGTGGCCGTGAACCGGATCGGAACTGAAGGAGAAACTGAGTTCTGGGGCCAATCCTTCGTCGCGGATCCTTACGGGCAGATCGTGGCTCGCGCTTCGGTGGATCGGGAAGAGACTCTGTTGGTGGAATGCGACTTGGCTGGGGTCGAATCGTTCCGGCGGATTTGGCCCTTTTTCCGGGACCGGCGCATTGAAACCTACGGCGATATCACACGCCGGTTCCTGGACGGAGAATCATGAATTGGCGTCTTCCAGCGGAATGGGAACCACAGGAGGCGGTCTGGCTTTCCTGGCCCCTGAATCCCGAGACCTGGCCCGGGCGTCTGGGCCACTTGCAAGAGCGCTTCGGCGAACTGGCGGCTCTGATTTCCCGTTATGTCACGGTGCGGATCAATGCCGAGGGGGGCTCCCATCCACAAATCCAGGACTCGTTACGGCGGGCGGGGGCCGATCCCACAAACGTGGAACTCTTTGCCCATCCGACCAATGACGTGTGGTGTCGCGACCATGGTCCCATTTTCATCAAGGCCACCGATGGCTCTGGGGTTGCGATCGCCGATTGGACCTACAACGCCTGGGGCGGCAAATTCCCTCCCTGGGATCTGGACGATGCCGTCCCCGCCGAGGTGGCGGAGTCGCTCAGCTTGCGCCGTTTCAGCAGTTCCCTGATTCTCGAGGGAGGCGCGATCGAGGCCAATGGCGTCGGCTTGCTCCTCACCACCGAAGCGGTCCTCCTCAATCCGAATCGCAACCTGGATTGGTCGCGCGAGCAGATCGACGCCGAGATCGGCCGGATGCTCGGGATCGAACGCGTCTTTTGGCTGGCCCGGGGAATCGAGGGCGATGACACCGATGGCCACGTCGACGACTTCTGCCGGTTCTATGCGCCGGACAAACTGCTCCTCGCGGTCGAGTCTCATCTGGACGATCCCAACCACGCGATCCTGGAGGAAAACCGGGAGCGTCTTCAGGAACTGCGGTTTGAAATCCGTGAACTGCCCATGCCGGATCGCTTGGCGGTGACAACAGGGGACTGGCGTCTGGATCGGTTGCCCGCCAGTTATGCAAATTTCCTGATCACCAATGGCGCGGTGATTGTCCCGATCTTCGGCCAACCGGCCAATGACGACCGCGCGCTCGGGATCATCGCCGAATGCTTCCCCGGACGGAAGGTTGAGGGGATCGATGCCCGGGACTTCGTCTATGAGGGCGGGGCGGTGCATTGCTTGACGCAACAGCAGCCTTCCTAACTTGGTGCGCTTTGATCTTCTGGGGAGTCTTGTGCACTGAAAACCCTTGTCGTCGAGAGCCAACGCGGAGCGCTGACAGAGTGGCTTAGGCAACCACTCCCAAGAATGCCCGGCGTCGCGCCAAGACTCGATCGGTTCGCATCAGTCCGAGCTTTCCCAGAAACGTCGCGGACGCTTTGCAACGGGCGGGGGACCGGCACGGGTTTCGGTCGCCAGACCTCATGCCAAGCGAGTGCACTGTGCATGGCGCGCGGAATATCGGCGTCGGTATGGTGGAGAAGAGATTGGTGAAATACGTTGATTCCAATACCACATCAAAAACAAAGTCCTTTACTTGGGTTGTGCAATAATGCATTGTCGCGGCATGTCCGCTCCTCCACAGCCATCCAGCATTGTCGGTCGCGAGGCCTTTATTGCCACAGTCTGGGCCAATCTTGATCGCTTCAGCCTCTACATGAACGATCTGCGCCGCATCGGCAAAACGCGGATCATCAAGAAAATGCACGCTGAAGTCCCGAAAGGCTGGCTGGCGGCGTTTTCGGACCTGGAGGGCACGCACACGGCGGAGGAGTTCGCGGCCCTGGTTTACAAGGACTCGGCGGCTGTGCTCACGGGGAAGAAGCGGGCGCTGCGGAAAATGTCCGCCCTTCTGGGCAAGGCGGCTGGCTCGGAACTGATGGGCGTCATCAAACTGCCTGACGGTCAGGCTGCCCCATGGAAGGACGTGCTGCGGACGACCTTTGACGACATGGTCGAGGCTCTCGACGAACTGCCCGGCACCCGCATGGTCTTCTTTTGGGATGAAGTGCCCTTCATGCTCGAAAACATTGCCAAACGCCAGGGCAAGGACACCGCGATGCAGGTGCTCGACATCCTCCGCGAGCTGTCTCAGCGCCACGAGAGCATCCGACTCCTGCTCACAGGCTCCATCGGCATCCATCACGTTCTGCGCAACCTGTGGGGCGAGGGCTACAAAGGCTCGCCGCTCAACCACATGAAGCTCATCCAGCCAGGGCCGCTGGAGCCCGAGCATGCTTCTTCATTTGCGAAATCGGAGATCGTCCGGCGCGGGCTGCGTTGCGCAGAGGCTGACGCCTGTGCGGCTGCCCTATCGGATCTGGTCAGTCATGTGCCGTTCTACATCGAAAACCTCGCCGCCCGCCTGCCGTTCGGTGAGAACGTCACCCCGGCACTGATTGCGGCGGAGCTGGAAAAAGAACTCCGCTCCGATGTCAGCGATTGGGACCTCGACTACTACCGCAGGCGGGTGAAAGCCGTGTTTCTTCAGAATGTGAAGCTCGTGCTGGCCATTCTCGACACCATCGCCAGCTCCGCCTGTGTAGCCCTGTCGTTTCAGGAGATCCGCCAGCTCGTCAGCGCCCGGATGGAGGTCGATGATGAAGACCTCCGCGAGCACCTGAAGCTGCTCTGCATGGACCACTATCTCGTGCGGGATGAGGCCAACGGCTACCGCTTCTACCTCCCGCTCATCCGCCGCTGGTGGCAGATCAATCGCAGCCTGTAAACCACTCCGTCCATGAGCAGCGAACGCCCTTTCCTAAGCCACTTCTCCCCGCAGTGGACGAACCCAGAATACCTCGAAAAGATCCTCGTCCAGCGTGGGGAGCTCCTCGCGGAAAGCGTGGCTTCTGTGCGGGACAGCGTGCTTACGGACCGGCGTCGCCACCTGCTCTTCATCGGCCCACGCGGCGCGGGGAAGACGCACCTCGTCACCCTCATCCAGCACCGCCTCAGCCAGGATGCCGCGCTCACGGATCGCATGAGGGTCGCCTGGCTGAATGAAGACGAGACCGCCACCAGCTTCCTGCGTCTGCTCATCGCCATCTACCGCAGCCTCAGCGACCGCTACCCTGAGGAGTTTCCCGCCACAACGATCACAAAGCTGGCGGGCAAAGACCCCGCTTTGGCCCAGGAGCAACTCACCCGCGATCTGCTGCGCGACCTCGATGGACGCATCATCGTCTGCCTCATGGAGAACCTCGACAGCCTCTTCCGGAGTCTCAGCGTGGCCGAGCAGCGGAACTGGCGTGCTTTTTTGCAAAACCACCCCGTCATCGTCACCGTGGGCACCGCGCAGGCTCTCTTCGATGGCATTGCGGATCACGATGAGCCCTTCTTCGGCTTCTTTGATACTCGCCACCTCCAGCCGCTCTCCGTGGAGGATGCCCGGGTGCTGTTGGAGCGCATCGCCACACTCCAAGGGCGCACCGATTTGGCCGAGTTTCTCCGCACCCCGACCGGTCGGGCCCGCGTGGATGCCATCCGCGCGCTCGCCGGGGGAAACCCGCGACTCTACCTCATCTTCTCCGATCTGCTGGTGAATGCAGCCGCGCTCGATGACCTCGTGCGCCCCTTTGAGAAAATGGTGGACCGCCAGCTCACCAGTTACTACCAGGAGCGCCTTCGCTGGCTCAGCCCGCAGCAGCGAGAGATCGTGCAGTTCCTCTGCCGCGCCAGCAGTCCGGTGGCGGTGAAACACATCGCCGAGGCCCTTTTCACCACGCACAACTCCATCACTGGCCAGCTCAAGCAACTCCGTGAATTCCGCTATGTGGACAGCCACCCGCTGGGCCGCGAAGTCCTCTACGAACTCGCCGAGCCGCTCATGCGCCTCGCCCTCCAGGTCAAGGAAACGCACGACCGCAGGCCGCTCGCCCTCATCGTGGACTTTCTTCGCATCTGGCATGAGCAGCAGGAACTCGCCGAGCGCCTCGACTTGTGTCCCGCCGATTCCCCCGCCCGCGCTTACCTGGAGAACGCCCACCGCCTCATGCTCACTGGGCCAAATCTGCGTCACGACCTTTTCCGCCGCGACCTCGAACTCGCGGGGCCAGAGCAGTGCGACGACGTCGCCTTGGAAAAAGCCCGAGCCGTCGCGAAAGACGGCCAAGCCGCTGATTTGATGCGCCTCGGCCTCATCCTGAATGCCCGCAAAGCCTGGGATGAGGCGATCCAGGTCTTCACCCAAGTGATCGCGCAGGCAACCGCCACCCCTGCCGAAGTCGCCAGGGCCTTGCGCCGCCGTGGCTTTGCCCACTACCGTGCCGGACGCTCGGAGCAGGCCATTGCTGACTACACGCGCGCTATCGAACTGCCCGGCGCACCGCCTGAGGATATGGCCGGGGCGCTAGTCAACCGCGGTATTACCTATGGGAACGACGGGCGAACCTCCGAGGAGATGGCCGACTACGCTCGCGTCATCGAACTGCCCGGTGCCTCGCCAGAAGATGTCGTCAAGGCGCTCATCAACCGCGGTATTACCCATGGGAACGACGGGCGGACCTCCGAGGAAATCGCCGACTACACGCGCGCCATCGACTTGCCCGACGCCCCGCCCGAGCTAGTTGCGTGGGCGCTCAACAACCGGGGCTCCATGTTCGGGCTGGCCGGGCGAACCGCCGAAGCTATCGCCGACTTCACCCGCTCCATCGAGCTGCCCGACGCCCTGACGGAGGCCGTCGCCGGCGCGTTCAACAACCGAGCCATTGGCTATGCGCTACAGGGCCATCACGAAGCCGTGCTGCGCGATCTCGGTCGGTTGTTTACGCTCCCGGATGAGAAGATTGCCCGGGAAGTCCTTGAGCCCCGGCTTCACTTCAGGGCGAGCGATACCGTCTCCGCCATCTTCACCGTGACCACCGACGCCGCGCGCTGGACCCGCCTGCTCACCGAGTTCACGGCTCACTTCGCCCGCTTCGGCGGCCTGACCGAACTGGGCGAAGCTGCCGTGAAGCACCTGCCGACCATCGCCACCAGCCCGCTGAACCACTCCGCCTGGGATGCCTGGGTCGGAGCCTGGGAAGCCGCCCGGGCCGCCCTGCCTGAAAAGAACCGGGACCAGCTGGACATCCCACTGCGCTTGCTGCGCACCGGCATCGCTTGGCTGAAGTCGAAGGACGAAGGTCAGCTCCTGACCCTCCCTCGCGAAGAACGCCGCCTCCTTCGCGAAGCACTGAAACTGCCGCCGGAGAAGTAGCCGTCAGGCAATCAGGGGTGGACTCTTCCTACTCCACCGTCCGGATCTGCAACACATCGATGATCCGCTCCCCCGCCTTGGTATTCGTCACGACGGCCAGCCGATCACCCGGCACTTGCCATCCACCGCGAACCAGGGCTTGGAAGGATCGGGTCATGGTGTCCTCGAAGTCGTTCGGATTGAACTCGATGAAAAACGGTTCGATGCCCCAGAGCATAAGCATTTGCCGGAAGGCAGGCATCCGGTCGGTGAAGGCATAGACCGGAATCCCCGTGGGCCGGAGCGCGGCGGCGATGAAGGCGGTGTGTCCGGTGCGGGTGTAAAGGAGGATGGCGGCGTTGCCTAGTTCTTGGGCGAGCACGGCGGCGGAGCGGACCAGCTTGGCTTTCGGCGTGGTCAATTTTACCGTGAGGTTCAGGCCGGAGGTGTTGAGCGGTTCGGTCGCCTCGATGATCCGCTTCATTACGCTGACGCATTCCAGTGGGTATTTGCCTGTCGTGGTTTCGCCCGAAAGCATCACGGCATCCGCCCGTTCCCGCACCGCGTTGGCGATGTCGGTGATTTCCGCTCGGGTTGGGAAGGGGTTTTCCACCATAGATTCAAGGAGGTGGGTGGCGATGATCACCGGTTTCCCTTCCGCCAAACAGGTCTTCACGGCGGTGTACTGGACGAGGGGAAGTTGCTCAAAAGGAATCTCGATCCCCAGATCACCGCGGGCCACCATGAGGCAATCCGTGGCCCGGACGATGTCCTCAAGATTGCGGACCCCGGTCTGATCCTCCAGCTTCGCGACGATCCGGGCGGTCGATCCGGCTTCCTTGAGGAGGGCGCGTAATTCCTCGATCGCGGCGGCGCTTCGCACGAAGGATAGGGCGAAGAGGTCCACGCCCTCCTCGATCCCGACCTGGATGTCGCCCAGATCCTTCTCCGTCAAGGAAGGGAGACGGACGTCGACCCCAGGGAGATTGATATGACGCCGCGATCCCAGCTCCCCGCCGATGACGACACGGGTGGCTACCGAGAGCGCTGACATGGCGGTGACTTCGAGTCGGATCAGGCCACTATCGACCAGGACGGAATCGCCGGGCTTCAGGTCCTGGGTCAATCCGGTGTAGTTCACGGTGACCCGGTGAATTCCAGGGACTGGCAGACCAGGAATCGGGCTGGTCCAAAGCTCCAGCGTTTCCCCAGGCACGAGCTGGATCGGTTCGGCCACTGCTCCGGTCCGAATCTCCGGGCCCTTCACATCCATCATCAGTGCGATCTGACGGCCCTCCGTTTCGCAGGCGGCGCGGACCATGCGGATGGCCTCTCGCGTCCATTCGTGGGAAGCGTGTGCCATGTTGAGCCGGCAGACGTCAGTTCCTTGTCGGATCAATTGCGCGAGCATTTCCGGTTTGGCCGTGGCCGGACCGAGTGTGAAAATGATTTTCGTATGGTGGTAGGCGCGCCGGATCACTCGCACTGGTGCCACGGGTCGGGGGCGGAGACAAATGACAATCCCGTGACCTGGGAAACCCTGAGGTCGACGTCCGCTCGAAGATTCGGTTTTCGATCATAGACGATTCGAGTATAGACCGTGAGCCCTACGAAGCCGTCCATCAGAGCTCTTTCATCAGCGGCGCACCCGATGACCGATGGATTCACGAGGAACTTCTGCCGATTCGCCAAGTGAAGGGAAGGGACTTCGAGGTCGTGAAGATGGGGTCTCTGACCACCTGATGATCCAACATGAATCATCTCCTATTCCTCCTTCTATCCACCGCGCCCGGCGAGGTAACTACGCCCTTCCCGACGATCAACAACCTCGCCGTGGAATGGCGGATGCCGGTTTTCGGTGTTGCAGCGTTGCAAAGGGGCTTTCCGGGGCCGGTTTTCGGTGTTGCAGCGTTGCAAAGGGGCTTTCCGGGGCCGGTTTTCGGTTTTGCAGCGTTGCAAAGGGGCTTTCCGGGGCCGGTTTTCGGTTTTGCAGCGTTGCAGAGGGGCTTTCCGGGGCCGGATTTCGATTTGCAGCGTTGCAAAGGGGCTTTCCGGGGCCGGATTTCGATTTGCAGCGTTGCAAAGGTGCTTCCCGGAGCCGGATTTCGATTTTGCAGCGATGCAAAGGTGCTTCCCGGAGCCTGGTTCACCTTTCGCCATCGAACGGCGGGAGCAGGCGATCATTTGGCCGTCCCAAAGATGCTCTCGGGAGCAATATTGCCCTCCTGGCCCAATTTGGCCCCGGCGGGCAGTTGGCCTGTGAGGTAGCGGGTTTGCAGCTGGGTGAACTCAACTTTTTCGGCCGGAAATCCAGGGCGGTTCAGGGTCCACACGACGGCGATGAAGCGGGCGGGAATCGACTGGCAGCCGGGAGCATTGCGCCAAATCTGGGTGTCAGGCGAGATGCGGCCCGCCGCCAGTCCGGCACGGAAGTCTTCAAGCGGGGCAAATTCGGAAAGGCCGCACGCGGGGTTGGTCCACGTCCAAAGGGGGTTCATGCCCAATTCTTTAGCGTGGTCACGGGCGGGTGTCGTGTCCAAAGTTCGGCTCAAGTCGTCTCCAACCGGTATCCGATCCCGGGCTCGTTGCGGATCTCCAGCCGGGAACCGTCGAGTTTCTTGCGGAGGTGGTTCACGTAGACGCGGAGATAGTGGCTCTGCTCCTCGGCTTGTGGGCCCCAAACCGTGCGGAGGAGTGACTTCAAGGTGATCACTTTGCCGGCGTGGCGCACTAGTTGCGCAAGCAGGGCATACTCGGTCGGTGTCAACTTCAGCGGCTCCCCGGCCAGGGTGGCCTCGTGGTGGACGGGGTCCAGGGCGAGATCGCCGACGGCCAGATTGGCGGTATCGTCAGTCGATTGTCGACGGAGGATCGCGTCGAGCCGGGCGATGAGTTCGGCGGTGCTGAACGGCTTGGTGACATAGTCATCCGCGCCCGCGTCGAACGCGGCCAGTTTGTCCGCTTCCTGATCGCGCACGCTCAGGATGAGTACTGGGATATTGCTCCATTCGCGCAGCAGTTTGAGCACGGCGACCCCTTCCATATCGGGCAGGCCGAGATCAAGCAGAATGACGTCCGGCTTGTGGAAGACCGCTTCCTGCAACCCGAGTTGACCGGATTCGGCTTCTCGAACGGCATAGCCCTTGGCCGTCAGCGCCATTCGTAGGAGACGGCGAATCTGGACCTCATCATCGATGATCAGGGCGGTCATTGGGGGACAGCTTAACCTCGATGACAAACTCCGCGCCACCGTCGGGATGATTTCTCGCGCAAACTTCCCCGCCCTGGGTTTGAACGAACCCGCGGGCAATGGCGAGGCCGAGCCCGGTTCCTCCCGTCTTCGTTCCTTTCCCCCGGTAGAATTTCTCAAAGACCCGGTCCTCCTCACCTAAAGGCAACCCGGGGCCATGATCGCGAATGGCGATGAAGAGCATAGCATCGTCGATCGTGGCCGTGATCTCGATCTGCGTTTCGGGTGGGGAGTAGATGGCCGCGTTGTGGAGGATATTTGCCATCGCCTGAGCGAGAAGGGCGTGATCCACTTTGACCGGCGGTAGGTCGGTGGGAATTGTGACCTGGACCTGGTGGCCTTGGAGGCTATCGCCGACGGCCTGCTGGGCGGCGGAGATGAGGTCGCGGAGATCGCACCAGTCGAGATGCGGCTTCAAGACCTCGGATTCCAGACGGGTCATTTGCAGGAGATTGTCCACGACCCGTTGGAGGCGCCGGGAGGCTGTTTCGATCTCCGTGACATAGGGATTGTTGGTGGCGTTCATGCCTTCGAGGGCCGCGTGAATCACCGCCAATGGGGTCTTCAGTTCGTGAGAAACACTGTCGAGCAGGGTCCGGTGCAGTTGCTCCGAATGGGCCAAGATTTCGGCTTGGCTGGCGGCGAAGATGAAATGTTCCTTCTCCAAGACCAGGGCGAGCTGCAGTCCAAACGCCTCAATGGTCTGCCTTGTGCTGAAATCCAAGCGGGCCTCAGGAGGTAGCTTGACTCCAAGTACGCCCATGGTGGCGGTGGCGGTGCGCAAGGGAAACCAAGTCGCGGCGGAGTCGGGCAAGGTGTCTGTGAAGCGACCGGCGCATTGCTTGTTTGTGAAGGCCCAAGCCATCACTCCCCACTCCTTGGGGGTCGGTTGAAACGTGCTGGCCCTGTGGGCGGCCTTCGGGAGGGCGCGGTCGTTGCCGCGGACGATCAGGGCTGTGTTGGCTTCGAGTAGTTCATTGATGGTGCGCAGTGCCTCGGCCAACCCTTTTTCCGGTTCTGCGGAGAGCGCGGCGCTTTGCGTGACCTGAAGCAGGGCGTCCGTCCGACGCAGCCTGCGGCGCTCAGCGATCTCGCGTTGCCTGAGCTGGGAGGTGAGGCTTCCCATGCTGAAGGCGACGACAAAGAACATCCCGAACATAATCCAGTCTTCCACCTTGTTGATGAAAAAGGTGAACTGGGGTGGGATGAAGAAATAGTTCCAACATAGTGCGCTGAGCGCCGCCATAAGAAAGACCGGCCCACGGGAGCATCTCAGCGCCGCCAGGACGGTTGCGAGGAGAAAGACCAGGGCGGCAAACATGTAGCCGGTTAACGGCAGGAGCGCCCAGCATACGCTGGCGAGCACAAAGACAGCCACCACTGTCCAGCTATATTCGCCGATGAGGGAAACCGGAACCGCATCATGGGCCGGCGGCCGCCTCACTGGCTTCTTCCCGCTCGCGAGCGGACGCACGACACACACGTCGATATCTCCGCTTCCAAGAATCAATTGGTCGGCCAGCGATTTTCCAAACCAAGCGACTTTGTCCGGTTTGCCGACAATGATCTGGGAGACATTGCGATTGCGGGCGACTTGGAGCAACGCCTCGGCCGGTTGCTCGCCGGTTACCGACACGACTTCTCCTCCCAGGGTGCGCGCCAAACTGAGTGCGGGAGTGAGATAGCCCTGCTCATCTGGAGTAAGCTCCCGCGAGCTCTCCACCCAGACCACCAGCCAAGGACAATTGAGCCGGGTCGCGGCGCGACGTGTCCAGCGGATCAGGCTTTCCGCGTAAGGAGTCGGACCGACGCCAACCATGAGCCGGGCGTTCGTTTTCCACGCGCTGCGGACGCGTCGCGCCCGGCGGATGTCCTCCAGATCGCGATCCACCCGTTCGGCGGTGAAACGCAAGGCCAACTCTCGCAACGCTGTGAGATTGCCCTCTTTGAAGAAGTGGGCTACCGCCTGTTCGGCTCGTTCGCCGAGGTAAACTCTCCCTTCGCCCATTCGCTCCAGGAGTTTCTCCACGCTGAGGTCGATGAGTTGGATTTCGTGCGCCCGGTCCAGAATGGAATCGGGCACCGTTTCCCGGACCGCCACGCCGCTGACTTGCTGGACGATCTCTACCTGGCTCTCGATATGTTGCACATTGAGCGTGGTGTAGACATCGATCCCGGTGTCGATCAATTCTAATACATCTTGGTAACGTTTGGCATGGCGCGAGCCGGGCGCGTTGGTGTGGGCGAGTTCATCGACGAGCACGAGCTGGGGGCGTTCGTGCAAGACTGCTTCTAGATCAAACTCTTCCACGGCGACGTCACGATGATGCCGCTTCTTCCGCGGCAAAAGCCGCAATCCTTCGAGGAGCGCCGCCGTTTCCGCTCGCCCGTGGGTCTCCACAATGCCCGCCAAGACGTCGATCCCTTCCCCGGTGCGTTGGCGGGCGGCCTGGAGCATTGCGTAGGTTTTGCCGACCCCCGGGCACATCCCGAGAAAAATATAGAGCTTGCCCCGCTTTGCGGCAGCCTCCTCCTGCTGCGCTTGGACCAGCAGTGCATCCGGGTCGGGACGGGAGTCGTCTTCCATGATAGATCCTTACTGCAAACCATCGAGAGTCAGATTCAGGTGCAACACATTGACGCCTGGCATACCCAACAAACCAAAACCCGCCTGATCGGTGCATTTGGAGATCATTCCTTGGACCTGCTCCAGGCCGAGGTTGCGAGCTTTGGCGACGCGAGGAGCTTGCAACTTGGCGTTGCTGAGGCTGATATGCGGATCGAGCCCGCTTCCTGAAGCCGTGACCGCGTCGGCGGGGATCGGCGTATCCGCGGCCAGGCTGTTTCGAGTCCGGTAGGCGGCGATGCGCTCTTTGATCTGATCGTTCAGCTTCTGCGACGTGGGCCCCAGGTTGCTGCCGCTGGAGCTGGCACCGTCGTAACCACTACCGGCCGCACTGGGACGGGGGTGGAAGTAGGGTTCGCCGACGAAGTTCTGGCCGATCAGCGTCGAGCCGATGACTTGGCCATCCTTGGCGATGATCAGACTTCCGTTGGCCTTCTCCTTGAAGACGGTTTGCGCGATGCCAGTTACCAGGAGAGGATACGCACCGCAGGTAATGGCCGCGAGCACCAGGGTCGCGACGACGGCCGGGCGAATTTCGGATACGATCGATTTCACGGATTCAGGCGAAGTGAAGGGTGGTAATGATAAGATCGATGGCCTTGATGCCGATGAACGGAACGACGAGACCGCCGAGGCCGTATATGAGTAGGTTCCTCTGCAGCACGGCAGCCGCGCCCAGCGCGCGGTAGGGCACCCCTTTGAGCGCGAGCGGAATCAGAGCAATGATAATGAGCGCGTTGAAGATCACCGCACTTAGAATCGCGCTTTGCGGACTGGCGAGGCCCATGATGTTGAGCGGCGCGATGGCCGGGAAGGTCACCATGAGCATAGCCGGGATGATCGCGAAATACTTTGCGACGTCGTTGGCGATACTGAAGGTCGTGAGGCTTCCCCGTGTCATGAGGAGCTGCTTGCCGATCTCCACGATCTCGATGAGCTTGGTTGGATTGCTATCCAGATCCACCATGTTGCCGGCTTCGCGCGCCGCTTGGGTCCCTGTATTCATGGCGACACCAACGTCGGCCTGGGCCAGCGCGGGAGCATCGTTTGTGCCGTCTCCCGTCATCGCCACCAAGTGACCTTCGGCCTGCTCGGCGCGGATGCGCTTGAGTTTGTCTTCCGGCGTCGCTTGAGCCATGAAATCATCGACCCCGGCTTCGGCTGCGATGGCGGCGGCGGTCATGGGATTGTCACCGGTGATCATCACGGTGCGAATGCCCATCTTGCGCAGTTGGGCGAAACGCTCCTTGATGCCGCCCTTGACCACATCCTTGAGTTCGACCACGCCGAGAACCTTGTTTCCCTCGGAAACCGCCAACGGCGTCCGGCCAGCCCGGGAAGCCGTCTCGACGGTCTTGACGATATCGGCGGGATAGATCCCTCCCTTGCCTTCTACATAGGCCTTGATCGAATCAGCCGCGCCCTTACGGATACTGCGTCCGTCCAAGTCCACCCCGCTCATCCGGGTTTGCGCGGTGAACTGAATGAAGACGGCGTGAGGTTGGGTCAATTCCCGGCCCCGGATGTTAAACTTCTCCTTCGCCAGGATGACAATGCTGCGTCCCTCGGGCGTGGCATCAGCCAGCGAAGCCAGTTGCGCGGCATCGGCGAGCTGCAGTTCCGTCACGCCGGGAGCGGGACGAAAATCAGAGGCCATCCGGTTGCCGATCGTGATGGTCCCCGTTTTATCCAGGAGGAGCACGTCGATATCCCCAGCTGCTTCCACGGCCCGGCCACTGGTGGCCATGACATTGCGACGGATGAGGCGGTCGATGCCGCTAATGCCGATCGCGCTGAGCAGGCCGCCAATCGTCGTCGGAATCAAGCACACCAGCAACGCAATCAGCACCGGCGTGGAGAAATCCATCTGTGCATAAACACCGAAGGGCTTCAACGTGACCACCACAAGCAGGAAGATCAGGGTGAGGGCGGAGAGAAGAATGGTCAACGCGATCTCGTTGGGTGTCTTCTGGCGCTTGGCACCCTCCACCATCGAGATCATGCGATCGATAAAAGTGTTGCCCTTGTCTGCGGTGATGCGAATGACGATGCGGTCGCTGATGACTCGCGTCCCGCCGGTGACCGCGCTGCGATCCCCACCGCTCTCCCGGATCACCGGGGCGGATTCGCCCGTGATGGCCGCTTCGTCGATGCTGGCGATCCCCTCGACGACTTCGCCATCCGAGGGAATGACGTCACCCGCTTCGCAGACGACGAGATCACCCTTTTCCAGCAAGGGGGCGGGGACCTGGGTCCCCACACCATTCTTCAGGCGCCGCGCAATGGTATCTTTGCGGGCCGCCCGGAGGCTCGCCGCCTGGGCCTTGCCGCGCCCTTCGGCGACGGCTTCCGCGAAGTTCGCGAAGAGCACGGTGAACCAGAGCCAGATGCTGAGTTGGAGGATGAAGCTCTGATCCGTCTTTGAGGTGAAGATGCTGAAAGTCGTGAGGACGGCACCAATCAGCGTGACGAACATGACCGGATTCTTCCCCATCAGGCGAGGATCCAGTTTCTTGAACGCATCCCCGATGGCAGGGACGAGGATCAATGTGTCGAACAGAGATGTAGCTTTTTGTGACATAGCCGAAATAAAGTAGGAGGCTTAGAACAAGCGGCCTTGGAGCGTCAGAAAATGCTCGACGATGGGCCCAAGGGCTAGCGCCGGGAGGAAGTTTAGAGCACCCACCAGCACAACCGTGCCGATGAGCAGGATCGTGAAGGTCGCGCCCCCCACGGGGAATGTGCCGGCGCTGGGCGGGACGGCTTGCTTCTGGGCCAGGGAGCCGGCCATGGCCAGGATGGGCACAATCATAAGAAAGCGTCCGATCAACATAGCGAAGCCAAGCGTCGTGTTGTACCAAGGCGTGTTGGCGGTCAGTCCGGCGAAAGCACTTCCGTTGTTTGCAGTTGCAGAGCTGTAGGCGTAGAGCATTTCGCTGAATCCGTGCGGGCCGGCGTTGTTCAGGCCGGCGACGCCCCATGCGCTGACGGAGGCCCACGCCGTGAAGCCAAGGATACTCAGAGTGAGGACCAGCAGAGTCAGCATGGCTAACTTCACCTCCTTCGCCTGGATCTTCTTGCCCAAATACTCTGGCGTCCGTCCCACCATCAGTCCGGCGATGAATACAGCCAGCACGACGAAGACGAGCATGCCATATAGACCGGCGCCCACCCCACCAATTACGACTTCACCGAGTTCCATCATAAACAGGGGCACGAGTCCGCCGATCGCGGTGAACGAATCATGCATGGAGTTGACCGCACCGCAGGAGGCCGCAGTGGTGATTGTGGCAAATAGCCCCGAGTTGAAAATTCCGAAGCGGACTTCCTTCCCTTCCATGTTGCCATCCGTGACGGCGACGCCAAGCTTCTGGTGGATCGGGTTTCCTGTCGCCTCAAAGTGAGCGCATACCACCACCCCGGCGACGAAGAGCACCATCATCGCGGTCCAAACAGCCCAACCGTGCGCCTGGTTCTTCGCCATGTGCCCTAGGTAGTAAGTCAACCCGCTTCCGATGGCGAAAATCGAGAGCATCTGCAGGAAATTCGAGAGCGGTGTGGGATTCTCGAACGGGTGCGCGGCGTTCGCATTGGCAAAGCCACCTCCGTTTGTGCCGAGCATCTTAATGGCAACCTGCGAGGCCATCGGGCCCTGCGCGATGACTTGCTCCGCACCCTCCAGTGTTGTCGCCTTGGTATAGTCGTTGAAATTCTGAATCATGCCCTGGGAGACCAGGAACACCGCAAAGATCACGCAGGCTGGCAGCAGGAGATAGTAAGTCGTCCTTACCAGATCGACCCAGAAATTCCCGAGGGTCTGCCTATTGCTACGCACAATGCCACGAACCAACGCGGCCGCGATCGCGATGCCGGTGGAGGCGGAAGCAAAGTTGTGAAACGTCAGGCCGAGCATCTGAGAAAAATAAGACATCGTGCCTTCCCCTCCGTAGCTCTGCCAGTTTGTGTTTGTGGTGAAGCTGACCGCAGCGTTGAAGGCCAAGTGACCGCTGAGACCGGGCAATCCCTGGGGATTCCACGGGAGGAGGTGTTGCAATCGCAGAATCGCGTAGGTGAATACGAAGCCCGCCAAGTTGAATGCGAGCATCGCGAACGTATATTGCTTCCAATCTTGCTCGCGCTGCGGATCATTGCCGATCAATCGATAGGTCAGTTTCTCGACCGGCTTGATCACCGGATCGAGCCACGTTTTTCCGTTCGTATCGAGAACCTGCATGAGGTAGAGCCCAATCGGCTTGGTGACGAGCGCGAGAAGTCCGATGAATAAGGAAAATTGAAGCCAAGCGGTGGGGTTCATAATGGTGAGAATCAGAACTTCTCAGGACGAAGCATCGCCACCAAAAGGTAGGCGAAGAGGGCGAGGGCGATCAGTGTGATCATGAGGTTGGCCGTGAAGGTTGGCGTCAGAGGGCTTCGCAGCCCTTTGCGTAGAGTATGCAAAGGACGAAGAAGAGCGTGGTGACAAAGAGATAGAGCAAATCGATCATGGCAGGTGTTGATTGTAACCTGCCGCCAATCTGCCCGCTGGGCCTATCTTGCCCAGTTAAACGCATGCCGTGGTGCGTAAAAAATGCGTTAACGTCCCTACGCCGAACGCTCGGTCAGCGTCGCGGCCGCCGCTCTCCCAGAGATCATTGCTTCGGCAGGTGATGCGTAGGTGAAGCGCCCACAAGCTCCGGCGAGGGCCAGATCCGGGAACCGGCTGAGGCAATCCTGGATCCGCTGCAGGTGAGCTTCGCCGTCTTTCCTAAGGATTGGATGGCCTCCCGGAGCGTGAAGCAACTGGGTGGCAAGGATCTCGCCGCGCTGGCAGATCCGTTCGCTCTCCAGTGCTTCGAGGATGGTTTGCCATCCATCGGAGGAATGCTGCGGGGCCCGGCCGGGCACTTCGATGACGATAAGTGTGGAATCGTCATCAATCTGTCTGGTCGCGGAGAAATAGTTCGGCTCGCTGATGCGGAGAAACGGGCGATCCCGGAAGTGGATGGTGAGGTGATCCAGGCAGCGTTCCTTGCGGATCAAACAGGCGTAAGCTTGGATGGGCAGATGGGTGAGGTAATAGGACGAAGCGTGGATTTGAGCCGGCACTCTGTTGCCTAGGGCCCGGATCAAGCCCCGCAGCGGGATGGTGGACAGAACCCCTTGGGAGCTGATCGCGATCCGGGAGGGAGCCTCACCCTCCGGGGAGAGGAGATCTCGGATGACCACTTGGTGGTCCTCGCCCTCGCCCAGGACGACTTCCTCGACCTCAGCGCCATAAAAAATTTTGCCGCCGAGAGCCTGCACCGCATGGGCCAACCGGGCGGCCACCAAGTCGGGACCGGTTCCAACGGTCCAAACCGGAGGGGCATCGCTGGGAGGAGGTGCTGTTGCCAAGAAGGCGCGCATCGGCAGATCTGCGGCGGCTGGGGCGAGATCCTTGAGGGTTTGGCCCCAATAGCGCTCCAAGTCGGGTTGGATGACGAGTTGGCAGAGCGGCGCGCCGAAGCGACTCCGGATGACCTCGGCTGCATCCCTCGGTGAGGTGGCAGAACCTCGGCGGAAGCCGGCGGTGAGTTGGGAAAGCACGAGGTCGCCGCGGATGGCCGGGGCAAGTCCCTGAATCAAATCCTTGAATCGAATCGGCACGGCGAGATCTCCTCCATTCCAGCGCAGGCGTGGTGGGGGAGGCGGGGTACCGGCTGTCACGAGGCCCGAAGAAAACAACCCGATCAGATCCTCGGCGAGCTTCGAGTCGGTCGTCGCGAGCGGTGCTTCGGCGAGGCTGAATCGGTGGCTCCCCAGAGAATGGCCTCGGAGAATCCCGCCGGGCTCGAACTCTCGTTCAATCACAATGACACGCCGACCGGCGGTGGCGAGACCATAAGCCGCGTAGAGCCCAGCCAGACCACCGCCAAGGACCACGATATCGGCGCGAGGACCTAGTTGAGCGGGTTGTGGCGGTGAGACGAAACGATCCACGAGAGTCGGGCACAGGCTGCCGTGCGCTGCTGCCCGGCGCAAGCGCGGGTTTTCAGATCGCTACCGGAAAAATCCGCTCTGGCCGTTGCCCTGATCCTCGCCTACAGATGGATCGGTGCGGAGAAATGGCGAACGTTTGCCGAAAAGCTTGAGTTGGGCTTGGCTCGGCTTGGCTTGGCTATGGTTGCCCGCTGTGTCCGGCGCGGCGGACCCGGAGGAATTGCGTCTCCCTCCCGGGGCTCGTGTGGCCATCGTTGGAGATGGATTGGCACTCGGCATGGCCAGGCATGGTTACCTGGAAACTGCGTTGCACCTTGCGTTTCCCTCTAGCGGCTTGAGTGTGCGTTCGTTTGCTTGGGATGGTTTTCGGGTGGACGAGGCGGGGATCGCGCTCGACGGGGAGATCGATGCATTTGATCCGGACCTGATTCTGCTTTGCAGCGGATTCAATGAAAGCTTCGATGGCCCGGAACGGGTCGCGGACTTCGGGAAAGTCTTGCGAACCCGGTGTGAGGCTTGGGGCCAGCCGCATGCATCTCAAAAGAAGAGCGTGACGATCGAGCTGATTCCGCCGGTTCCCTACCTGCAGCATTACCCGGGGATGCCCGACGAGGTGGTAGCGAATCAGCGCTTGGCACCCTATGTAGAGGAAATGCGTGCGGTCGCCGGTGAATCGGACCGTGTTGGATGCCTCGATCTTTCTCCGGTATTCACGGATTTGGCGTTCGAGCTCAGCGGTGACGTGAGCCGGGATGGACGGCGGCTGAATCGACGCGGGCATTGGCTGCTGGCGACCCTTACGGCGAGCCGGCTGGGCCTCCCGCAGGGCCAGAACGGTCTCGATGATCCGGCGATGGCGGAGAACCTTCGGCAGTTGGTCATGCGCAAAGAGTTGGCTTGGTCCAATTCTGGCCGCCAGGGAGGTGAACGGGGGCGGGGCTGGGATCAGGCTCTCTGGTCGATGGATAAGTCAGGCTTGTCTTCGTTGTGGGCCGTCGAGCCGGGCGGATCGGAAGTGTGCCCGGAAGCCCCCCAATCTCTGGGAATGCCGGTAACGGCGCAGTTTGGTTTGGCGAACCGGATGACACCCGGGGAGTCCCTGCAAGGGATGAAGCTGGCTGAGGGGCTCTCGATCGGGCTCTGGGCTTCGGAGACGGGACTCGAACTCTGGAATCCATTGAGCTTGCGCTTTGACGGCGAGGGGCGGGCCTGGGTCGGCTGTGCTCCGCCCGGATTGGATCCCTGCTTGATTCGGATCGAGGACATCGACGGGGATCACGCGGGAGACCGGCAATCCGTGGTCGTTTCCGGGCGCATCGATCCGGAGGGATTCATTCCTGCGCCCGGCGGAGTCTATGTCAGCACCGAGGCCGGCCTGGTCTGGTATGCAGACGAAGATGAGGATGGCGCGGCCGATCACTGGGAGACGGTGCTCGGCGGGTCAGGGAAGCGGCAAGGATTGCGCTGGGGCCCCACCGGGGGGATCTGGTTTCGGGAGCAGCCTACCACCTCGGATTCCGTCGAAACGCCGTGGGGGCCGAAGGCGCGGGGCCAAGGGGGATTGGTCCACTGGAACCCACGAATCGGGCGGATCGAAATGGGGGTCCGTTCAGGACAGGACGAGATCGGGGAGATTTGCTTTGATCGCTGGGGTGTGCCGCTGGTGGAGATGGGACACGATGGTCAGCCGATCGCTTTGGACTGGGTCGGAGCCTGGAAGGAGGCGCCGCCGGCGCGGCTGGAATCCGACACTTTTCCCGGAGAGGCGGGCCCCTGGATTCCCATTGACGGCGAGCCCTGGCCCAAACCTTTGCGGGGCGCTAGCCTTCGGGCTGAACGGGCTGCGGGCGGTCGCTGGGAACTGGCCGTCTACCAGGGGGAATGGGACGGATCGGTTCGGAGGTGGCGTCGTCAGGAGTCGCCCGTGTTGGCCTGCTCTGACGCAAACTTCCATCCGGTCGCCATTGAATCCGGCCCGGACGGGGCGCTTTATGTGCTTGATGCTTACGGCCGGGACAACCCGCTTCGTGCCGGGAGCTGGGGCCGGATCTGGCGGATTGCCCCGGCGCGCTGGCCTCCCTCCTGGGATGTGCCGGCGGATGTCGAGCAAACGGCGGGTCTTCTCGAAGAACTGCAGCAAGGCGGAGCGGAACGGGGCGGCGGAGTCCGTCTGGCTCTTTGGCATCGACCGGCCGGAGAAGTCTTCACTGCGCTGGGGGAATATTTGAACGGCTTAGCGGCTGATGATCCAGCCAGGCAACGGATGTTGTTGGAGGCCTTACGCTTGCATCAGGCTTTTGGGGAGCCCAATCCGGATCTGCTGGCCCGGCTCACGGAATCGCCTGATCCGGCGGTGCGGCACGCTTCAGCGGACGTCCTCGGCGATTGGTATTCTGGCGTTCCTGGGGCAGCGGGATTGTTACAGAGGCTCATGGAAGACGAGAATCCTCGGGTCAGGCTGGCGGCGCTGCATTGCGCCCGGAGAGCCGGGACACCCGAAGCGGGCGGAGTGGCACGCCTCGCCCGGCACCAACGCATGGATGATGCTCTGCGGGCGGTTGCCGAGGGCACCGTCTCAGAGCTGGGAGGTCCGGATCAATCGCCGCCCAGCCTCCGGGCCAAGGCGATCGCCACCGCCACGGCGGACCTGATTGCCGGCGAGATGACTCCTTATGCCGCCAGCGTTTTGCTGGAACGCTCTGGTGTGGAAAACAGCGTATTGCGGCAAGCGGCCGCCGTGTTGGCGGGTCGCGCCGGATTGTCCTTTGAGCGATGGTTCGTGGAGCGCCTGGAGGACCGGAGCAGTCCGGATATCCTCATCGGGAACTTGGTGAAACTGCTCCCTCTCATGGAGGGCTGGGAGTTGTACCAAGCTGGGGGCCGGCTGCAGGGGATCGCGGAAGGCACGGAACGCGGATCCTTGCGAAGGGCGGCTTACGCAGCTTTGACGACTGGAGCGGCGGCGAGTCTCACCCTGGAATCCCTGGTCGCGACCGTGTCGGCACAGGGGGATTACGAGGCGGCTGGACTCTTTGAGGGGTGCGCCCAGGTGATCTCTCATCCGAAAGTCCGCGCCGCGATCGGGCCGATCATTCGGAGCGAACTGGCCGGGGAAGGGGCGTATCTCCGGAAACCGTGCACCCGGGTCCGCTTGGTGGCGCCCGGATGGGAGGTGTTTCATTTCGCGGAGTTGGAGGCCTTCGCCGGGGGAAGGCAAGTAGCTTTGGGGCGGGCGACTTCGCAATCGGAGTCGCCCAACGGGATGCGGTGGTGGTCGACTTTGTCCAAGAACGGCGTCAACGGCGTGGCGGACTGGCAGGAAGAACTTCCGCTCAAGGATCTCGTCCCGGGCACGGCCGCAGTCCGGGGAGTCAAGGTCGCGGGAGGAAGAAACTCCGGTCCTTACTGGGAGGTGAACCTGGGGGATCTCGTGCAACTCGATCGGTTGGTTTACCATCCCGGCGAGCCATTGCCTACGCCACGCCCGCTTCGCTTCGAACTGCTCAACGGCACCGGCGAAACGGTTTGGAGCTCGACCCGCTTCACGAGCAACGGCGAGCCCCTTGTCATCGACGTCGATATGAGTGAACAAAGGATCGCGGCGGCCACCGCAGTGGCCCGTCTTCTGGGGGACGATTTCCGCCGCTCCCTGGAGACCGTGGCCCGCCATTCCGCCTTGCTTCCGGCTCGGTTCAATGCCCTTCGTGCTCTGCAATTGCTCGGTGGAGAACCCTCCGGCTTGCGGATGCGGACCTTTGTCTTGGCCGCCCGCCCGGACGGATTCACCGTCCGCTCGATCACCGTTCACGCCCGCGACGCCGTGGAGTTGACGTTGCACAACGAGACCTCCCGAGATCTGAACCTGGGCCTCTTCGAGCAAGGGCCGACCGCTGCGATTCCGGTCTTGACGTTGGGCACCGTGCCGGTGGGAGATCAGGTTCGCTGTCCGTTTTCCGTCCCGTCCAAACCGGGGCGCTACTTGGTCCGGTCGATCGAGGAATCCGGTTCGGACTCGATGCGAATCGAGCTGGAGGTCACCGCGCCTGAGCCCGAGCCGTCCGCTAGCAAGAAGTAGGCAGCGGGGTTTTTTCTCCGTTTTCGTCGATCCGGACCAAGGTCACTCGGGTGCTGAAGACCGGCTCGGGAACAGTGACGGCCTCCCCGGTGCGGCGCACTTCGACGGTGTAGGTCAGGGACGTCCGGCCGGTATGCGCCCGCTTGACATCAAAATGGAGAATGGCGCCTTCATGCACGCTGCGGCGGAACTCCACCTGATCCATGGCGACCGTGACAAAGCGCAATCCGGGGTAATCGAGCGTGGCGGCGATCCATGCGATCTCGTCCACCCAGCACAAGAGGTGACCTCCAAAGAGAAAACCGAAGTGATTGAGGTGCTCGGGAAGAACAAGTTTGTGATTCTCCATGATCCGGGCAGGGTACCCCCGTGATCGTTGGCATTCCAAAGGAAATCAAACAACAGGAGAGTCGCGTGGCCATGGTTCCCTCCGGGGTGGCCCAACTGGTCCGCGCCGGTACCGAGGTCGTGGTCGAGTGCGGGGCCGGACGCGACGCGGATTACCAGGACCAGGAATACCTCGCCGCCGGAGCCCAACTGGTGGGGCGGCACGAGGAGGTTTTCGAACGGGCTGATCTCATCGTGAAGGTGAAGGAGCCTCTCGACTCCGAGCTCCCGCTTCTTCGCAAAAACCACCTCCTCTTTACCTACTTGCATTTGGCGGCAAGCCGGAAACTCACGGAAGGGCTCCTCGCGTCCGGTTGCACCGCGATTGCCTACGAGACGGTCTCCCTGGGGGGACGACTCCCATTGCTCGAGCCCATGAGTGAAGTGGCGGGCCGCATGTCGGTTCTTGTGGGGGCCTACTTTCTCGCCAAGCACGAGGGCGGCCGGGGGACATTACTCGGCGGCGTCCCTGGGGTTTTACCGGGGAGGGTGGTTGTTCTCGGCGGCGGGACCTGTGGGATCAATGCCGCGAAGGTCGCCACTGGGATTGGAGCGGAAACGATCATTCTGGAGATCGATCACGATCGGATGCGCTTTCTGGACGATACCTTGGAGGCCGCCCAAACGCTTTATTCCAGCGAGGCGGCCTTGCTCGATCTTTTGCCCAGGACGGACTTGCTCATCGGCGCAGTCCTGGTCCCTGGGGCGAAGGCTCCCAAACTGGTGACCCGAGAGATGCTTCGCGCCATGCGCAATGGCACGGTAGTCGTCGACATCGCCGTAGACCAGGGGGGCTGTATCGAAACGACCCGACCGACGACCCATCAGGATCCGATTTTCACCGAGGAGGGGGTCATTCACTACTGCGTGGCAAACATGCCGGGGGCCTACGCCCGGACTTCGACGCAGGCGTTGACCAACGTCACCTTCCGCTATGTGCAGTGGCTCTCGCGTCACGGGCTCGGGGCGACCTGCCAGATGCATCCAGAACTGAAGCGAGGAATCAACTGCCAGGACGGGGAACTGACCTGCGAAGGCGTGGCTCAGGCCCACGGGTTGCACTGGCGAGAGCCGCTGTTTTAGGGGGGATCGTTTCAAGGACCGGGCACGACAACCCGCAAGGCCGAAGGGATCACCTCAATGGTTTGCGGACTGAGTCCAATCAAGTCACCATCGATCTGCATATCCAGGAGGGGATCCGTTTCGATCAGGACTTTCTTCGCCTGCCAGCGCCCGACAAGATGCGAGGCGTCCAGTCCGGTGGCCTCGTTCAACGCTTCGTTGACCCCGGCCATCACCGCGACCAGCGAGAGGATCCCCTCGACGTCCGCCTTGCGGAGAAAAACCACATCAAGTCGGCCATCGGAAATCCCGATCCCCGGAGAGAGCGTCAATCCGCCGATTCCGACCGCCCCGGCATTGGCCACCGCGCAGCCTACGCCACTCCCCGAAATAACCATTTCGTCGTCGATCGTGATCCGGAAATTTGCTGCGGGAACCTCTTGGAGTTTACGGGCGGCGGCAATGATGTAGGCCCATTTCCCGAATTGCTTTTTCGAATCCGGGCTGACATCCCGGAGGACCCAGGCTTCCACTCCGCAACCTACTCGGAGCAGGAAATGGCGGCCCCCCATCATCCCGACATCAATGCGGCGACAGTAAAATTGCTCGCCGGCCACGAGAGATGCGGCGGCCTCGGGCTCCCGGGGAATTCCCAATTCATTGGCGACGAGGTTGCCGGTACCCCCGGGGATGATGAGGAGAGGAATGTCCGAGCCGATCATGCCTTCTGCCACGTCCTTGACCGTGCCGTCTCCGCCGTAGACCGCGATCACATCAGCTCCGGCTGCGATCAATTCTCTCGCCAGCCGGGCTCCATCGCCATCCGCGTGGGTGAGGTGGAGATCCCAGGGAATCTGGTGAAGCCGGAAGAGCCGGTTCAACGGATAAAGCGAGAGACTGCCCTGCCCGGAACCGGGGTTGGCAATGATCCTGAGTTTGCCTGGCCGCGGGTGTGTAGTGAATTGCTGCAAATTTTTCGTCACATGATTCTCTTTTTAGACGGAATGGAACAGCGTAGCATCAAAACCGTGTCCGAATATTGACCCATGCCTGCCCTTCTCATAGTGGAAGACGAACCGGATGTTCGCGAATTGGTGCGGGTAAATTTTCCCGAGGATGAATGGGAGATTTTCGAGGCTGCGGACGGGCTGACGGGCGTCGCCCTCGCCCAGGAAAAACTTCCGAGCGTGATTCTGCTCGACCTCATGCTTCCTGAATTGGATGGCTTTGGCGTGTTCGCGGAATTGAAGCGGCATCCTGCGACGGAAGCGATTCCGATCATCATGCTGACGGCCAAGTGCTTGGAAGATGATCGCATTTTGGGCTTGGGACTGGGCGCGGATGATTACGTGAGCAAACCATTCAGCCCCAAGGAACTCGTTCTTCGGGTGAAGAACTTGGCCCGACGCACGGAGCGCGGTCAAGGGGGCATCCTGACTTCGGGGCCATTTCGGCTTGAACGCAGCACACTCAAGTTCACCCTCGCCGATGAGGTCGTCGATCTCACCGCCACGGAATTCAAGCTTCTTCTCATTCTGATCGAGAATATCGGTCGGGAACAACTCCGCGGCGATTTGCTCCGTCGCATCTGGGGATACGACGAACGGATCCAGACTCGGACGTTGGACACTCATGTGAAACGTCTGCGGGAAAAGCTCGGAGACTTTGGTGATTGCATTGAAACGTTGCGAGGAGTCGGCTACATGTTCCGTCCTTTGCAATCGGAATGACTGGGGCGGAAGTCGCGTTTTGGGTGATGGGCGTGGCTCTGGCGATCTTGGTCGTCTACCACGTTCGCTTGCGAGGGGCCATTCATCGGCTCACGGAATCACTCCGTCATCCCGACGAAGCTCGCCGGGTCGACCTTTCGCACCGGTTGCTCACCCCCGGGTTCGTCCGTGAACTGGCCCGCCAGATCGAGGTAGAGCTGAAGGACCGGTCGGAGCGCATCGCCCGGCAGTCCATCCAGGAACGGATCACGGAGTCGATGCTCGATCTGTTCGACGATGGCTTCATCGTGGTGGATGACAATCTACGAATTCTTTCGGCGAACCGCGCTGCGGCCGAGACTTTCGCCCGGGTTACCGGAATCGCCGGGAGGACCGTCATTGAGGCCTTTCTAGACCATCGCATCGTCGAAATCGTCAAACGCTCCCTTGAAGCGCAAACCAAGGTAGTCGAGACCTTCCGGCTCGAAGAACTTCGGACGGTCAACGGGGAGCGGATGGAGCGCTATCTCACCGTTGAGTCTGCCCCGCTGCCTGCCCAGATCTACGGCGCACAAGGTGCCTGGCTCATTCTGCGCGACGAGTCGGAGCGCTACCATGTCGAACAGATTCGAAAAGATTTCGTCGCCAATGCCTCCCATGAGATTCGCACCCCGCTTTCGATAATTATCGGCTATCTGGAGAATCTCAGCGATGGAAATGTCTCGGATCCGAACGTGGCGCGGCGCTTTTACAGCGTCATGACCAAGCATGCGAAACGACTTGCGCGCATTGTCGAAGACATGTTGACGATCTCCAAACTGGAAGGTGCCTCCGCTTCCCTTGGGACGGAAGTGTTCGACTTGGCGGAGTCGGCCTCGGATATGGTGGAACACCTCCAGGCCCTCATCATCGACAAACAGGCCTCGGTCCTGATCAACTTTCCCGACGGAGATCGCTCCCTCAGCGGGGACCGGTTTTACTGGGATCAGATCTTCTTCAACTTGATCGAGAATGCGCTTAAGCAGAACGACCAGCCCGGCTTGGAGATTGAGGTCCGCATGACCAGTGGTGAGCACGAACTGATCGTTGAAGTGGCCGACAACGGGGCTGGAATTCCTGGATCCCATCTGCCCCACGTGTTCAAACGCTTTTACCGGGTGGAGCGGAGTCATTCCCAGAATCAGGTGAAGGGGACGGGCCTGGGGCTCTCCATTGTGAAGCGGGCGGTGGAGGCACATCGGGGCACGGTGACGGTCTCAAGCAAGCCAGGCCAGGAGACAATTTTCCGGATTGTTGTCCCTAAAGGTGGAGTTCCCAGCCCCTCCGCCTAAGGAAAACCAAGTCTTTCCGGCAAAATATCAGTTTCCCACTTGCCGAAACCGTGGAGACACGCTATCACGGCGGAAACTCAAGAAACGCTACAAACTGAAATCGGCATCCGACGACAGAGCAAAAACGTAGGGTTCTATTGAAAGGTAGGCTAAGCGGATTTGAAGGGGCACCGCCCCTGCCTAAGCCGCAGGTGGACGGGGATCGCCCATTGTCCATTAGCAAATCTACCCATACTAAGTCCAAAAGAAACACAACCGTGAAAAAGGCGAAGACTCGCATTCATACCCCCCGGCTGCGCAACCAGCAGTCGGTCAAAAACATCAAACGGATCGACTCGACCAAGACCCATGGTTGGCAGGTCCACGTTCGGCGTGGAGGTGTCCTCCGCACCAAGTTGTTCAGCGATCGTGTCTACAAGGGCAAGCGCAAGGCTCTGGCCGAAGCGAAACGCTATCGCGACACTTTGCTGGCCGAAATGGCCCCGTTGGCCAAGCCGCTTTGGCAGCTTGAGCGTGACGCCAAAACCAACACCGGAAAGCTCGGCGCTTCATTGACCGAATACATCAACCGTGCTGGGACCAAGCGCACCGTCATCACCGTGACCGCCCGGGAGGCCGTTGGCCGTCCGGTCAACCGCAAGTTCTCAGTGGATAAGCTGGGTTACGACGAGGCTCTTCGCCGCGCCGTCGCTTGGCGTGACGAGGTTCTCGCCTCCCGTGCTGAGCGGGAAGCGAAGGCCGAACAGCGTCGCCTTGCTGCTCTTCAGGACGCAGCGGCCAAGAGCTGAGATTAGTCTGATTTCTGTGCGCGTGCCGGAGGCGAACCTCCGGCACGCGCCGGATTGATTTTTGGATCAGTCCCGCCCGAGTCCAAAAAATCTCGCGGTGCGGCAAGAGAGGACGCCGGACCGTTTGGTCCCCTTTCTGACCCAATCTTCGATCCCACATGAACGATTCAAAGACCCCCGCGGAGAATATTTCCCGCCGCAAGTTTCAGAAGTCGGCCGGGTTGGCCGCCGCCAGCGCGTTTGGCTTCCAATTCCTCCCAAGCCACGTTTGGGGCGTGAACGAACGGCCCGCCCTCGCGGGAATCGGAACGGGGGGAAAAGGGGAGAGCGACATCAACAATTCCGCGACGGCTGGGTTTCAAGTCGTCGGCTTGGTGGATGTCATCGATGCCAAGCGGATTCCAGAACTGACCGGGATGCCCCGGATGCAGTCGCTTCTCAAGCAACGGGAAACCTATCCGGATGCAAAGTTCTACTCCGATTGGCGTGAGATGCTCTCGGATCTCGGGGACAAGGTGGACGCCGTTACCATTTCCACCCCAGACCATCACCACGCGTTCGCCGCCGCCGCCGCGATGAAGGCCGGCAAGCATGTCTACTGCCAGAAGCCGCTTTGTCACGGCATTTGGGAGGCTCGCATGTTGGCCGATCTCGCGAAGAAGACGGGTGTCAAAACCCAAATGGGAAATCAGGCCCACGCCAATGACCACATGCGGCGCGTCATTGAACTGGTCCGCGCAGGAGTCATCGGTAAGGTTAAGGAAGTCCACGCCTGGACGAATCGTCCCATCTGGCCCCAGGGTTTTCAAACCACCCCGCCGCCGGAACCGGTTCCTGAATGGCTCGACTGGGAACAGTGGATCGGACCGGCACCTTTCGTCGAATACAGCCCCAAGATCGCTCCGTTCAACTGGCGCGGCTGGTGGAACTTCGGCACCGGTGCCTTGGGCGATATGGCCTGCCACATCATGGACATGCCCTACTGGGGCTTGGAGTTGGGGGCTCCCCTCGCTATCTCAGGCAAGCAGCAGGGCGGTAGTCAGTGGTCGGCTCCGATCAATTCCAGTCTGACCTACGAGTTCGCCGCGAACCAGCACTCGGTGGCAGAAGGCATCAAATACTTCTGGTACGACGGCCAGATCGGCGCGGAATTCCTGGCTGATTCTTGGAGTCTCAAGAAGGGCGAATTCAACCGTCCCCAGGAAATCCTTAGCGGCATGGACCACACCGAGTCGCTTGGCTACGACTGCGTCATCATCGGCGAAAAAGCGCAACTCTTCTTCAACCGCAGCAAAGACCAGTGGGTCATCCGTCCCGGCCGCGCCGTCGATGGTTTCACCGCCTGGCCTGCCCAGACCCTCCCGCGCGCTCGGAACCAGAACCCGCACGACGAGTGGTTCGATGCCGTTACCGGCAAGATCGGTCAGGCGGAATCGAACTTCAGCCAGGCCGGTCCTTTCACCGAGATGGTTCTCCTTGGGTGCATCGCCCAAAAAGTGCCGGACGTCCGCCTGGAATGGGATCCGGTCAACCTGGAGATCAAGGACCGCCCCGACCTCAAGCCCATGATCAAGCGCGAGTATCGTCCAGGTTGGGAACTGAAGGCCTGAAGCTAGCCCTCGTGCTTGCAAAGGCACCAGATCTGCCAGAGAGTCCCTGCCTTCCCGGTCACGAAGGCAGGGAAGTCCGCATCAGCCACCGTGGCGGAATGGTAGACGCACCGGACTTAAAATCCGTTGCTCCGCGAGGGGCGTGCGGGTTCGAGTCCCGCCGGTGGTAGTGGCTTCGGCTGGGGGCTTGGCAGCATTCACCGCGATCGTTCGCCGAAAAAGCACGAACGTTTGCCGGTCGGGCTCCATCGGTGCAGCAAATTGCTCCATTGATGGGGTTCCATTGCTCAACGGTTGCAGCAAATTTCTCCACGCGTTTCCGCCGGAACGAGAAGTTTGCAGCATTCCGGGAGACTTGGGCGGCAAAACGCTTCGGCGTCCGAGCTGGTTTGCTCCAGCTCCGGAGCAAAATGGGAGAACGATGGAGCGCAATTGGGAAACGTCCGGGTTCCCGAGGCGTTCGCTGCCAGAACAAGCTGCGGCGTCCGGGCGTAGATTTCCGGTTGACCACGGCCAAGCTGGGTGGTTCACCTATTCTGGTCACTCGGTGATCAGCGATTCTCGGCCGCACCCTGCGGGAACTCGGGGTGGCCCCGAACAGCTTTTCTTGGCCCCCGAAAGACGAGGGACCATTCCCAGGCTTGCGACCGCTCATGGAGGGGGACGAAGCCATCTTCCGCGGCCGGGACCTGGAGATCCGGGACGGGATCAAAGCGCTGGATGATCTCCGCGGCACGGTGACCGGTCGCGCTCTCCTGATTCAGGCCCCTTCCGGGGCCGGAAAGTCGTCGTTCCTGCGGGCCGGACTGTGGCGTCGCCTGCGCCGTCATCCGGGCTTTACCCCGCTGGCCATCGTCCGGACCGACGGTGGCGCGATGCACCATGCGGCCTGGGGATTCCTCGCCGGTCTGAGCGAGACCCTCAAGCGAAACGAGGAGCTGGGCCGAAGCCTGGCGCTCTCCCCGGCTGCCCTGGCCCAGAAAGCGGCCGCGACTCTGCCCGCCCTCCTCAAGGAATTCGCGGACGCCGATGCCATCGAGGGACGACGCCGGACCCTGCTGCTGGGGATCGATCAGGCGGAGGAAATGACCGCCCTTTCTTCCGGGGACGACGCGGAGTTGAAGGAGCTTCTGGATGCGGTCCTCGGGTTGCCGCCGGATCTGGACCTCCGGCTCGTCCTCACCGTGCGGGACGACAGCATCGACGCCACGGTGGATCGCTTGGTCAAGGCGGGGCTGAGCCTTGAAGCGGTGCAGGTCTGGCGCCTGAACCGGCTCCCGCCAAACCGCTTCGACGACATCATCCGGGAGGTGGCGGACGCGGCGAACCGGGCCGGCTGGCCATTGAAAATCGATCCCACGCTAGTCGATGCCTTGGCGACCGCCGCCGCAGAAGGGGCCGTGGGGGAGAGCGGTGATGCCCTGCCCATCCTGGCCCTGGCCTTGCAACGGCTGGTGCAGCGCCATCGCGCGCCCGGGAGCGGACAGGTGACGTTGGCGGATCAGACGGCGAAGGAGTTTCTGGAAAACGCGGTGCGGGATGCGGCCCGGGAGGCGTGCGAGGCTGCGGGAGCGCAGGAGGAAGACTTGCGTCGCCTCATCATCCCGCGCCTGGCAACCTGGGACCCGCGGGCCGGGGCGGAGGGTGCGGCCAAGCGGCAAGTGGCCAAGGCGGTGGACCTTTTCACGGGGGAGCGGGCGGGACTGGAGGCTCTCGCGGATGCCCTGGTGGCGCAGCGCCTCTTCACCCGAACTGGGAACGCCTACGAGGTAGCCCACGAGGCGCTTTTGCGCGTTCCCCCCTTGGGCGACCTCATCTTTGCCCGCCGTGAGAAGTTCGAGCAGGTGCGCATCCTGGAGGTGGAAGCACGGGAGTGGGCGGACTCGGGTCGCTCTTCTGGGAACTTGGTTCGCTTCGGGGAACGCCTGAAGGAGGCTCTCGCGCTGATGGAGGAACCGGACTTCGGGCCGGATCTGCGATCCAAAAAGCAGGGGAAGGCGGAAGGAAGTCCCGCCAACGTGGCGGAGTATCTGGAAGCTTGCCGGGCTTACGAGGTGCGCCAGCAAAGGGACAAGCAGCGCAACCAGCGGCGGGTCATCACCATTCTTTCCGTCCTCACCTTCGTCTCCCTGGCCTTCTCCGCCTTGGCGTTGCTGGGGTTGGAGAAATCCCTCCAGGCTCGCGACGCCGCCCGCGTCACTGATGGGAACTCCGCCCTAGCCAAAGCGGACAACGCGCTCAAGCGTTATCCGGACCAGATTCTCCACCGCGCCCGGGCCATCGGGTTTTCCGGGTTCGGTGGCGGCGATTATCAGGAGCGGACCTTCGTCACCTTCTGGGCGGAAGCTTACCGGCTGCTGCGCGGACCGGAGGACCGGTTCCCCGTCTTGTTACCGGATCGGGCCGTGGAGATCCGCCAAGCGCTCGCGGCACAACCCGCTTTCCTGCCGTTCTGGCGGAGTGATGCGTTCGGCTCACCGGTCACCGGCCTGGCCTTCGCGGAAAACGATCGCTTTCTTCGGACCAAGTTCGCGGACGGAATCGTGCGGCAGTGGGATCTGCGGAAACCGGAGGCCGCGCCCGTTGAAGTGACGGGGGAGACCGCGGACGCCGAAGTCACCACCGGGGCGCTGCTGGAAGGGAATATCGTGAAGTTTCACGCCTACGGTTCCCAAAGCGTGGAACTGACCGCTCATCCGGCGGACGCCACGGCCTGGGCGCTCGACACCAACCGCAAGCGCCTCGCCGTCGGGCTGAAGGATGGATCGGTGGTCGGCTGGGACGTGAGCGGGTCTCCGCTCGGGGAAGGGACCAATCTCCTGGAGATCGTGCAACGCGGCTGGTTCGATTTTGACCAGGCGCAGGATGTCGTCGCCTGGGCGAGAATGGAGGCGGATCTTCTCGCTTCCCGTTGGGAAGAAGCTTCGCCATTGCCCTTTGCTCCGAAGACCCAAAAACCGTTCCGCAACAGTCTGAACATGGCGCTTCTACCTGTCGCGCCCGGCGAATTCCTCATGGGCAGTCCGGCGGACGAGGAGGATCGGAGCGATGAGGAAACCCAGCACCGCGTCCGCCTGACCCACCCGTTCTGGCTGGGTCAATACGAGGTGATCCAAGGGGAATGGACGGCGCTGATGGGGGAAAACCCGAGCAGCCGCAAAGATCCGTTGGCTCCGGTCACCGATGTGAGTTGGCTCAAGGCGACGGAGTTTTGCGTGAAGCTGACCGCTCGGGAACGGGAGGCGGGCCTGCTGCCCAAGGACTGGACCTACGCGCTGCCGACCGAAGCACAATGGGAATACGCGTGCCGGGCGGGGACGACGACGCCCTTCAGCTTCGGAAAGGTTCTGGACGGCTCGCAGGCGAATTGTGACGGAAAGTTTCCGTATGGAACCACGGTGAACGGACCAAGTCTGGGGCAGACGGTAGCGGTCGGTCAATATCCGGCGAACCCCTGGGGCTTCCATGATATGCACGGCAATGTCTATGAATGGTGCCGGGATTGGCATGGTTACTACGAGTTCAAGGAAGGCGAAGTCAGCCCGGATCCTAACGGCCGTGCGTCCGGGGACTACCGGGTGCACTGCGGCGGGAGCTGGAACGACTACGCCAGGGACTGCCGGTCGGCGCACCGGTACGGGGGCGCGCCTGACAACGCGGACCTCGACCTGGGTTTCCGGCTGGCCGCAGTTCCGATCTCCTCCATCCCCCCGGAGGCAAGCTCGCCCGGAACGGCTTCCGGACGGTGACTTGAGTCGCGTAGGCCGGACATTCCTGTCTGGCCACAAACGTAGATTCTGATTGGCCAGACAGAATGTCCGGCCTACGGATGCTGAGGAGCGAACCTCCATGCACCTCAGCAAGGTCCGGGCCGGAAGGCGGCGACGAGTCGCGCGCAGTCCGAAGGAGGGATGGACCATTTCGACATTGGCACCTGCTGGCCATTTGGCCAAAGGCCAAAACAGGTCCAATCACGCTCCTGGCCATTTGGCCACGAGGCAAAACAGGCCGGATCGCCCGCTGGCCATTTGGCCAGAAGGGGTTTTGTGACGGTTTCGTCATCTGGCCATTTGGCCACGTGCCTACTTGGACCCATTTTCAGTCCTGGCCATCTGGCCACGAGACAAAATCGACCCGATCAGGCTCCTGGCAACTTGGCCAGACGGTTTTGCCCGGATTGTGTTCCCAAATGCCGGCAAAGCCAAACATGCGAACGTTCCTCCCTCCGACCCGAGGGCGTAAGCAGGGGGTATGATCGAAAAGATCGTCTTCCTCGATTTCGACGGCGTCGTCCGTCTGCCGGTTTTCACCGGGGATTGGCCCCCGAACGCCGAATTCTCCGAAGAACATATCGGGAGGATCGCCGAACTCGCCCGGATCAGCGGGGCTTCGGTGGTCATTTCATCGACTTGGCGGTTGCGCCTGGACCGGGACGGCATCCTGGAAGCGCTGGGACGAAAACTCCCGCCGGAGAAGCTTCATGCGGATTGGGCCACCCCGGATCTTTCGTCGGTGTTGGGCGAGTTGCCACGAGGCCAGGAAATCGAAGCCTGGCTGGCCCGGCATCCCGACGTGAGCCAAATCGTCATCATCGACGATCTGCCTCCCAGTCGATTCGGCGCTCTGGCTTCACGGCTGGTGCGGACGGAGTTGCTCGGAGGATTCTCGGAAAACCATCTTCGGGAAGCGCAGAGATTGCTGGCGGACTGAAAATCGAGGTGAGTTCCATCTTCTCCCGGTCAGAGACTTGAGTTGCAAAGCCTGGCCGCGAATGGAAAGGGGAGGGATGGGTTTGCTAGACGATAAAGTGGCCGTGGTCACCGGTGGAGGACGTGGGATTGGCAAGGCGATCGCCGAGGCGTTTGCCGCAGAGGGGGCGACCGTGGCGGTGGTGAGCCGGAGTGCGGCCAGTTGCCAAGGGGCGGCGGATGAGATCAATGCGAGGTTTCCCGGGAAGGCCCGTGCCTTTGCCATGGACGTGGCCGATGGCGCTTCGACGGCGGCCGTCGGGAAGGAAATCCTAGAGGCCTACGGCAAGGTCGACATCCTCGTGAACAATGCGGGTGTAACTCGCGATGGACTGGCCTTGCGAATGAGCGAGGAAGATTGGGACGTGGTCTTGGATACGAATCTCAAAGGGGCGTTCCACTGCGTGAAGGCCTTTCAGCGTTCTCTTCTGAAGCAACCATCGGCTCGGATCATCAACATCAGTTCGGTCGTTGGCCTGATGGGCAATGCCGGGCAGGCGAATTACGCGGCATCCAAAGCCGGCCTGATCGGCTTCACCAAGGCCTTGGCGCGGGAATTCTCATCACGAGGCCTTACCGTGAACGCGATCGCTCCGGGGTTCATCACCACGGACATGACCGACGCTCTGACAGGCGATCAGAAAGCGGCGATCACCAAGAATATTCCCTTGGGCAAACTGGGGGAGCCAGGCGACATCGCCGCAGCTGCCGTGTTCTTGGCCGGCCCGGGAGCGTCCTACATCACGGGCCAGGTGCTTACGGTTGATGGCGGCATGGTGATGTGATCCAACCGGCCTCCATGAAGCTGACTCTTTTGCGCCACGGCACCGCCGAAGATTATCATCCATCCGGGGACGATTCACGGCGGGAGCTAGTCAAGAAAGGACGGGACCAGGCGCGCAACGCCGGGTGGTACTTCCGTGACCAAGGTTGGAAGCCCGATCTCGTCCTGACCAGTCCGTATCGAAGGGCTCTCCTCACCGCTCAGCTCTTCTGTGAGGAAGGGGGCTTCACACCGCCTCAAGAGGAGGACTTCCTCGCCAGCGGGATGTGCGTTTCGGACGCCATCGCCGGACTCAAGCCCTATCTCGGATTGGATCGGGTCGTCATCGTCGGCCATCAACCCGATTTCGGGGAACTCGTCTGCTACCTGACCGGTCAAGGTGGGGATGAGGTTGAGGTTGGGAAGGGTTCCCTGTGGGGGATCGAGGTTGAAACCTTGCGAGCCTGCGGTGGAAAGGTGGGATTCTACCTATCGGCCAAACAGATCGCAGCTCTCCGAGAGGCGTAGTTCGGCGATCGTCCGCGCTTTCCGATGAAGGTTTGCTTGATGCTGAAAGCGCCACGGATCGGTTTCGTGAAGACTCGGCTGGCGGCAGGAATCGGCGCATCCGCTGCGCGCGAGGCCTACCTCTGGCTCGTGGAGATTCAGCTCCGGGCACTGCCTACGGAATGGGAGACCATCGTCGCGTTTGCTCCGGCCGACGCCGAGGCTGAAATGCGCGAGTGGCTCGGGCCATCGCTTGGCTATGTTGCTCAATGCGAGGGAGATCTGGGAGCTCGCCTGGATCACGTCGTCCGAGAGGTGGGCGGACCATTGATCTTCTTGGGAGGCGATTGCCCCTACCTGACGGCGGAGCGGCTCCACGATGCTGCCGCCGACCTCGCGACCCATCACGTCGTAATCTGGCCTGCCCTGGATGGTGGATATTGTCTGTTGGGGCTGCGGGAGCGATTACCGGAGATCTTTGAGGGCATCTCCTGGGGGGGCGACTCGGTTCTGGCGGAAACGCTTCAGCGGATTCCGGCGGATCTCACCGTCCGGATCATGGATCCACCTCTGGAGGATGTGGACGATCTCTCGTCTTGGGAGCGCGCTCTCGCCAGCGCGTGTAGGCAAACGCCCCGAGAATCGGACCCCACATGAGCGCCCATTCCAGCCAGGTCATTCTCCATCGTGTGTCTCCGGCAGCCTGCCGATGCTCCAGGATAAAGTAGATTCCAGCTGAGATTCCCGCGACGCGGAACGCCAGATTCCCGCTGGCGCAAGCGAAGGGAAGGGCCCAGGTAAAATACCAGGCATGAACGGCCGGGGAAATCGCCAAGAGACTGAGAAAAACATCCTCGGCGAACTTTGCAAAGCTTCGTCGTCGCAGAACCAGGATCAGAGCGGCCAACGCGAATGGGGCGGCAAAAATCCGGTTCTGCCAGACGGTTCGAGGCTCGATCCATCCAACGAATCTTGGGAGAAACTCGGCGCTTCTCGCGGACTCGATCATCTCTGCGGGGGCCAGCGGGTGGACACCGTCCCGTATCCAGAACCAAGCCAAGGCTAAGCCTGCCGGCATCAGACCAAGCAAGGCCCCAGCGAGGCTTGTCTTAAGTTTCCCCTCGCGGAGCAATCTCCAGAGCACAAAGACGAGCAGCGGTGCGGCCACATACTTGATCCCGATTGCAAGTCCGAGCCATGCGCAGGCTCGCAGGGGGCGTTGCGCATCCCAGGCAAACCAAGCCAGCACCATCGGCAGAATCAGGAGTGAATCAAAATGAGCGCCCCCGGCGTAGCAATAAACCACCAGCGGGTTCAGCGCATACCAGGCGGCGCGGTCCGGGCCGAATCGCCGGGTGAGAAGTTGGCACACGGCGAGGTCGGCGGCGACGAGGATCGCCTTAAGCAACCATACGCTGGTGGAAATAGCGGAGATCGCCGCGAAGAGCAGCAGTGTGAGTGGTGGATATCCGGCGGTCAGGTCTGGATGATTGATCTTGGCGCGCCAGGCCACGTGCAGGTTGTCGAGAAGAGGGGAATCCGGCGCGATGAGATACGGGTTGTGTCCGTGCCATTGGATCATTCCCTCCCAAAGATAGCGCCACGCATCCGTTCCGGGCGCCATGGGAAAGGCCAAGAGCCGAATCAGAACCGCCGAGATCGCGAGCTGGATCCAAGTCCAGCGATAGGCAGAGGATGCGATATAGCCTAATCCGGCCAAGGCAAATCCGCTCAGAAACCAAGGGATATTCCCGAGAACGCTCAGATGACCGTGCGGAGTCATCAAGGCTGCGCCCGCCACCATCGGAAGAAGCGATAGCGCCATACCGAACCGCGCGAAGAAGAAGCGACCCAAGGTGGCGAGGATAATTGTCCCTGCCAGGAAGGTGCCGCGCAGGTTCCCGGAAATCTTAGAAACGCCCGCCCTTCGCTTGAAATAGCGGACGGGGATTTCGAGAATCGAAGCGTGGAGCTCGCAGGCCCGGGCCTGCATTTCCACCGTCCAGCCAAAGCCTCGGTCGCGCATGCCGATCGCTTCGTAGGTTTCACGGCGAATCAACCGCATCGGCCCCAGGTCTTGGAAATGATGGCCGAAAATCAGGCGCAAGAGCGCTGGCGCGAGCCAGTTTCCGAACCGTTGCGCCGGAGACATGACGTCGCGGCCCTCCGCAGTAGCCATCCGATTCCCGAGAATGAGGTCGTGATCCTGAGCCGCCTTCAGAAACTCGGGGATCGCTTCGAGGTCATCGCTCCCATCCGCATCGCAGAACAGAATCCAGCGTAGTTCCGGCGGGAGGTCGAGAGTTCCGGTCCAACAGGCCTGTCCGTAACCGGGACGCGGTTCGAGGATGACCTCCGCTCCGGCGTCCCAAGCAGCTTCAGCGGTGCCATCCGTGCTCCCGTTGTCCACGACGCGGACCCGGCGGATTCCTGAGCGGTGAAGTGCGGAGACAATGTCTGCGATAGTGCCCTCCTCGTTCCGGGCGGGAATGATCGCGATGACCGTGTCCAACATCACGAGACTCGGGACCTATGCCTTCTCGGAAGTTTGCACCCGGGAGGCCGTCAGTTTGTCGAGAAGCGGAACGCCGCCGGAACCGAGGCGCCCGAAGCTAAGGACTCCTGTCGGACATCCTTGGACGCAGGCGGAGCAGCGGACGCATTCTGGATCTTCCATGGGCAGGCCCTTGTTGGCGAAATTCATGATATCGATCCCCTGATGACAAACACTGGTGCAGACGTTGCAGGAGATACACTTCGATTTCTCGGCAAAGATCCGGAATCGCGAAAAGCGGGCATAGATATGCATCAACGCGGCTAAGGGGCAAGCGAAGCGACACCAGACGCGTCCGCTGAACCAGAAGTAGCATCCAAAGCCGACCGCTCCCGCGAGGAAGACATCGACGATTTGATAATAGTTCAGTTGGATGCCGAGAAGCTGGGCATTGATGAGGAGCCCAGAATAGATTGGCTCGATAAAGCTCACTCCGGCCCAAGAAAGCACCCGCAGGAGGAACAGAAACGCCACGGCCCCGAGAATAACTTGGCCGATCATGTTGAGTCGGTTTGGGAGTGGACCGTGCGGCATTTTCTGGCGGTGGGTATCGCCCAGAGTTTCCGCCATGCCGCCGCAAGAGCAGATCCAGCCGCAGTAGGCGCCCTTGCCCCATCGCCAGACGATGAGCGGGATGATGACGAAGGTTTGCAGCAACGAGATTACCAACCACCAAACCATCGGTTGCGCAGTGAAGACGTTCCAAATGAAGAGCGGCCACGCGAGGATAAAGCCAAACGCTCGCCAATATTCGCGACCTTGGCCGGAGTCAGTCACCGGGAAAAGATTGTCAGCGATCACTTTTCCTGGGCCTACATCAAACCATCCTGCATAGCCCATCGCGGGCAGAAGCAAATAGGGGAGCAGAAAGAGAGGGATGCACTGGAAGAGAATGAGCGATATCGTCTGTGCGGTCACATAGGGAGTTTTCCTTCGTTGAATCCGCCGCATCCCAAAAGTGACGATGAGGATGGAGTAGAGCAGGGCGTAATAGAATCCGGGCTCGTGGAGGCTGACTCCCAATGCACGGAGAATCGGATGATCCCACGTTGGCAGATGCAGATTGTAGGGGAACCACGCATGCTCCTTAAACGCCGCATTGACCGACGTCCCGCCTTTCCAAAGATAGACGAAGGAGCAGAAGATGAAAAAGGAGAGAAAGGCGGCAATGCTGGGGGGATTCCACTCTCCAGAGATCTTCACTCCGGAGCGCCGGAAAAAGTCGAGTGGCGCCTCCCGTCCAATCATGGCAAAGACCGCGTCGTTCGGGATTGTGCGATCGGAAAGCTGCACGGAATCGGGAAGGATTTCTTGCACCGTGGTTCCCAGGGCGAGGGTGACGGAACCAGGTGGTTGCTCGCCCCGCTCCAGAGCCCGAATCTTTTCGAGGTTCTCCGGTTTGGGGCGGGAGAACTCGGTTTTGCGATAGCTCAGGGTGACCTTGGCGCCGCAGGAGCCTAAGGCGATTGCGGCTTCGAGCGCGGAGTCTCCACCTCCGACGACGAGGACGTCCTTACCACCGTAATCCTTGGGATCGTGGAGGCGGTTCGTGACTTTGTCGAGCGTCTCGCCTGGACAACCAAGCCGTCGGAAGTTTCCGCTGCGGCCGATGGCCACAATGACACGGCGTGCCACGGTGGTGGTTTTGTCCGCATGGTGAAGGACAAATCCGTCCCCCTTGCGTTCGGCGCGTTCGATCCGGGCGGTTGTGATCGCGATGCCGGCGTTGGTCCGTTGCGTCTCCATTTCGGCGATGAGGTCCTCCTTGACCTTCGCCTGCATCTGGAAATCTCCGGCCGGGGTGAATGCCGCCGGGTAGGTGTAGATCGGCTTGCCCTTGGGGAAATTCGCGACGGTCGAGAACGCTTCGGTCGCTTCGATCACCTGAAACGAAAGACCGAGCTTCTTGGCTTCGATCGCCGCCGCGATTCCGGAAACCCCACCTCCGATGATGGCTAGGTCCAGCCCCGCGCCCCCCGAACTCTGCTGCAAGTCCGCAGCGACTGCCCGAGCGGCTTTGGCCCCTGAGTCGGCGGCGAACTTGAGGAGCGGAACGCCGGTAAGGTCTCCGACAACCCGAAGGCCGGGGACGTTGGTCGTCCCATCCTCGTTGACGACCGGGAGTCGCTCGACGGTTCCTGCGGGCCAGCGGGTGTGGAGCCAGTTCGTGTACCGGTCGAGAATCTTCAGCATACTCATCCGGATTAGGAGAGAGCAGACGGGCCGGTTATTCCCGACCGTTTTCCGGGAATCATCCGAGGAAGCGCTGCAGGCTCTCTAGATCAGTCTTGCTAAACACGAGGAAGTCCGCCTCGGCGGAGCGCCAGGAGGCCATGTTCCACGTTCCCTTTGCAGCCATCTGGGGGCTGCTGGGCAGTCCGTGGAAAGTTCCTTTTTCAAAGATCACCAAGTGGACGAGTTCGCCGCCGGTGGTGGGAAAGCAGATCAACGAAGCTCGGCGACCGTTCCAATCAATCACGCGACAGCCCGCCGGAGTGATCGCGGCAAGCTCCTTGGGAAGATCGCTCCCAGTGGGAACATGCTGCGCTTCCAGCCACGAACGAAGGCGATCGAGCGGTTCACCCGTCACGGATAACTCGAAATCTGAAGCGAGAAACGACGACAAATCTGTCTGCGCTCGTTCCAATGACGGCCCCCGAGGAAACGTCAGGAGACAGATCACGACGAGCGCCGCAGACGCCAACGCCATGGGCCACAAGCTCCAGACGGAGCGTTGTTTCTCCGGGGTCAGCGACATCAAGCGTCGACGCAGGTCGGACGGGGGCTCAATGCCCGCCATGAGATCCGCGATTTTCGCGTCTGCGCGATTAAAGTCTTGTTGGGGGTCAGACATCTTCAAGGAGAGCCCGGAGTTTGGCTTTTGCCCGGGAAAGGCGTGACATGACGGTGCCAATCGGCACATCGAGGATGGCGGCGATCTCACGGTAGGAATGTTCCTTTAGATAGAAGAGGGTCAGCGGCTCCCGATATTCCAAAGGAAGTTGCCCCAGGGCGGTGAGGACGGAATCGATGTCGAGCGTAGAAATGCGTTCTTCGGAGAGATCGGGCGTCGCGCCCTCGTCCGGGGGCTCATCCACGAATCGATCCGCGCGGCGTGCGGTCGCTAAATACTCGCGCCGCAACGTGGTGAAAAGCCAGCTCTTTACCTTGTCAGCATCGCGAAGCTGGTGGCCTTTGCGCGCGTAAATCGCGAACGTCTGCTGGACCAGATCAGAGGCGTCGCTCTGCTTCTGGGAAAGACTGAGGGCGAAACGGTAGAGGTTCTGGTAGTGAGCCTCGACGATTTGTTCAAAGGAGGGGACCGCCGCCATTCAAGGGAAACCCTAGCAAGGGATTCGCACTTGGCGACAAGATTTTGGGTTGCTTAGGCGACGGCGCCTCCACAGCTGGATCCAGCCCCCGCGGTGCAGCCGAAGCAGTGCTCTCCCGTGGCGATCGGCCGGTTTTCCACCTGAGAAAGGTCGATGTCCCAGACAAAGAGCGGGCGCTCGGCTTCCCACTGCAATCCCAGCATTTGGTTGAAATCGCAATCGTAGACCTCGCCGCGCCAGCCGACGCTGAGCGTGTTCCGGCACATTAGTCCAGGGACGGTGGCGGGGTTAAAGGAATCGATGAGAAGTTCCATATATCGCTCATACTCGCCGCTGTGGCGGAGCCAGGAGGCGAAGCGTGCGATCGGGAGATTGGTGATCGTGTAGAGATTGTTGAAGTAGATCCCAAATTGGTCCGCCAGTTCACGTTTGTAGTCCGCCTCGAGCTCGGCCTGCGGACCGGGTAGCTTTGCTCCGACCGGGTTGTAGACAAGGTGCATGGGAAGATCGGTGCCGTATCCCAGGGCATTGAGCATTTGCAGTGCCGCGATACTGGCGTCGAAGACTCCGTCGCCGCGTTGCGCGGTCACGTTCTCCGGAGAATAGCAAGGCATCGAGGCGACGATCTCCACCTCGTTCTCCGCAAGAAACTCAGCCAATCCGTCGAAAGCGGGCTCAAGAAGAATCGTCAGATTGCAGCGGTCCATGACACGGCGATCCATCTCCCGGAGGCGCGTCACCAGATAGCGGAAATCCGGAATCATCTCGGGGGCCCCGCCGGTGAGATCGACCGTGGCAACGCCAGTCTGCCTGACCCAATCAAGGATTCGGTCGACCGTCTCCTTGGTCATGATCTCTCGGCGCGCCGGCCCGGCATTGACGTGGCAGTGGGAGCAGGTCAGGTTGCAAAGCTTGCCAACGTTGATCTGCAAGATTTCCACCGGCCCGCGCAAAAGAGGAAGGTCACGGCGCTCCAGGTTGGCGGCGAATCGGTTCATCGCACTGGTTGCTCAACAACAGGCTCCGCCGTCCGCGCATTGGGATTCCGGGGTGGTCGCGACGTAATCCTGCCCTTTGCTTTCCTTGGGATGCCGTGGCGAGGTCCGGCTGCAATCGAAGGGCAATGCTTCGGCCAGGGGAATGTCTCGGAGCGGTTCAATGAATTCGAAACTGGAAGAGTAAGGCGCTTTTCGGTAAAGGTTGAAGGTCTTGTCACAGACCGCGTAACGGCGTCCACGCTCCATGCGGTGTCCGTCATCGTCCAGCACGACCTTGAAGGGGCCCTTGTAAATCACCGCCTGATTCCGCTCGAAGCATGGCCCCTGTTTTCCTTTCAATGCTTGCACGGTGACGGAGCGGAAATCGATGCCTTCGACGGTGCGCCACGGAGTGGAGTCGAACTTTAAAATCTCAATGCCGTAAAAGCCCGCCTCTTCAAAGGCCGCCAGGAATCCTTCCTCTGTCAGTGCTCCCGAGATGCACCCGCTCCAAAGTTCAGGATTGCTCTGCAAGTGCTCCGGGACGGGTTCGTCCGCCACGATGTCACTGATCACCGCCCGTCCGCCTCTGTGCAGGACGCGGAAAATTTCTTCGAAGAGTTGTCGCTTTAAGCGGGGCTCCACTAGATTGAGCACGCAATTGGACACCACGACGTCCACCGAATCGTCCGCAATGAGCGGTTCTTTGACCCGGAGTTCGTCGGCGAGCGAATCGAGGGCAAGGTACGCTTCGGCATTCGCGACGGGCCGGGCCTTCAATGCCTCGTCGAGTTTTTCCAGATCCAGTGCTAAGTCCTGAATTCTCCCTTTGCGGAATTCCACGTTGGCGAACCCGATCCGTTCGGCCACCACCGGGGCATTGCGGCGGGCGACCTCCAGCATGTCTTCGGTCATATCGACCCCAATGACCCGGCCGGAGGGGCCGACGACTTGCGAAGCGATGAAGCAAATCTTGCCCGTGCCGCTGCCCAGATCGAGGACCGTCTCGCCCTCGCGAAGGTAGCGGCTCGGGTCGCCGCAGCCGTAGTCTTTTTCCACGACTTCGGCGGGGATCACCTCAAGGTATCGTTTGTCGTAATCAACTGGACAACACAAGGCGGCCTCCGGTGCTTTCGCTGCATCGGCATAGCGGGAACGGACGGCAGTTTCGACTCGATTCATTTGGTGGCGTTGAGGGTCCAATTGGAGGAGAAGCGTGGCTGGGGATTTTATTCCCGGGCGAGGGGCACAATCGGATGGCGAACCTTATCTGTAAGGTGGAAACTATGGTTGCGATCACTGATCTTGATTCCTACAGGCCCAGCGGGCCGGGACATGGTAGCCCAGGGCAAAGCGAGGAACGAGCGACGCCCTGGGTTCCATCCCGATCTGGCCGAAGCCCTGCAAGGGCGAGACAACGGTAGTCCCGCACTGACAGCGCGGATACGAAACTCAACGTTTTCCCAGGCCTGCGGTCGCCATGGGCTCCCTCCGACCTGGGCTATCTTATCCCGGCCCGTTGGGCCTCAAAGGCAAACAAAACGAATGGGTAAGGGGCAGATCGGATGGGCTCGGTTTGCTACAAAATTGAAGAATCCGGGAATACTTGAGCCGGACCGCTCTCTCACCCCGTGAGAATCAAACTTATCACTCACTTCCCATGAAATCTCCCTATCCTGTCATTCTTCTCATTGGTGCCGTTGTGGCGGTCACCCTTATCGGCCGGGCTCAGCCCAATCACAAAGAAGATCCGGAGCTGAAGCGGCGCCTCACTCCTTTGCAGTATTCTGTGACCATGCAAAATGGGACAGAGCCGCCCTTTCAAAATGCGTATTGGGACAACCACAAGGATGGCATCTATGTTTGCATCGTGTCAGGTGAGCCGCTCTTCAGTTCCAAAGACAAATTCGATTCCGGAACGGGGTGGCCCAGCTTTACGAAGCCGATCCGTCCGGATGTGCTCAAGAAAGTCACCGATACCTCGCACGGAATGGTCCGCGGGGAAGTCCGGAGCGCGAAGGCGGATACCCATCTGGGGCACGTGTTCGATGACGGACCGGCACCGACCGGTCAACGCTATTGCATGAACTCCGCCGCCCTCCGCTTTGTCCCCGTGGCGGACCTAAAGAAAGAGAATCTCGAGAGTTTCGCAGCTAGTTTCGCTAAACAGTAAATCCCTGATGAAAAACAACCTAATCCTGATGTTCCTTTGTGGCGCCGTCGCGAGCCACGCTCCTTCCGCGCAGGCGGCGGAGATGAAGAAAGCCACCTTTGCCGCCGGCTGCTTCTGGTGCATGGAGGCCCTCTTTGAAAGCATCCCCGGCGTGGGAGATGTCACGTCCGGATACTCCGGCGGCACCTCCGAGAATCCAGTCTACGAAAATCATGGCACCCACACGGAGACGATTGAGTTCTCCTACGATCCCGACAAAGTAAGCTATGAAACGCTCCTGCGCGTTTTCTGGAAATCCCATGATGCGACCAATGGCAAAGGCGTGGCACCCGACTTCGGGAAAAGTTACCGCCCGGTCTTATTCTATCGGACGCCGGAAGAAAAGGCGGAGATCGAGCGGGTCAAGGCCCTGGTCCAGAAGGACTTCAAGAAGCCCATCGCCACGGAGATCGTCCCTCTTGTCAAATTCTGGCCTGCTGAGGACTATCACCAGGATTACGTCAAACTACATCCGAAGCATCCCTACGTGAAGAATGTGAGTCTTCCTCGGGTGCGCGAGACACTGAAAGAATTTGATCTGAAGTGACAGGGGCCTCGGTGGAGGGGAGGGGCGAGCGGCGTCGAGATTGCGTTTGACTTTGCCTCTCCATCGCCTCCAGATGAGGGCTGCTTTCCATGAAGTCCAGATTCTATCTTTTCCTGTGTCTTCTGGCTTCCGTGGGCTGCAGCACTCGTCCGGCCGCTCCGGAAGTTGTCCTCTCCGGCTTGTATCAGGACTTGGCTCAAGTGGAATCTCCGGACCGGAATCCGGTGATCGTCATCCCGGGCATCCTCGGTTCCAAGCTGCGGGATGCGAAGACCGGAGAGCTCGTCTGGGGCGGATTCGAATCCCGGGCAGCCAAGCGTGCCTCCCAGGGAATCGCTCTGCCAATCGATCCATCGCTCCCGCTTTCCGGTCTCCGGGATGATCTGGTTCCGGATGGCGTTCTGGAGAGTCTGCGGGTCTCGGTGGCCCCAGGGCTTCGGGTGGAAGGCACCGCCTACCGCGCTATTCTCAAGGCGCTCGGCGCGGGCGGCTATCGCGACCAATCGCTTGGGGAAGCTGGTGGCATCGATTACGGGACGGATCACTTCACCTGCTTCCAATTCTCTTATGATTGGCGGCGAAGTTGCGCGGAGAACGCTGCTCTGCTCCACGATTTTATTCTACAGAAGAAAGCGTTGGTGGAGCGGGAGAACCAGAAGCGATTTGGTCGCCCCGGTAAAGTGCGCTTCGATTTGGTGGCCCACAGCATGGGGAGCCTGATCACTCACTACTACTTGCGTTATGGGAATCAATCGCTGCAGGCGGACGCTGCACCTGCTCTGAACTGGCGCGGTGCCGATCTCGTGGACAAAGCGATTCTGGTGGCACCACCCAATGCGGGATCGATTCAGTCTTTACTCTACCTCTTGCAAGGATTCCGCGTGGCGCCGGCGACTCCCTATTTCAGCCCGGTCGTGATCGGCACCATGCCGGGTGTTTACGAACTCCTTCCGCGGAAACGGCACCGGATTCTCTGGGCGGATAACGACCCGGTCAAGGCCCCTCTTGATTCGCTGGATCTCGATCTCTGGGACTATTGGGATTGGGGGCTGCTGGATCAATCGTTGGACATGGTCCTCCAGACTTTGCTTCCTCACCTAAGTTCCCCTGAAGCGCGTCAGGCCGCCGCCCGCGATCAGGTTCGCAAGTGTCTCGATAATGCCCGGCGATTCCAAGAAGCCATCGACCGGCCCGCCACGCCACCTGCGCACCTTCGCATGATCCTATTTGCCGGAGACAATCGCTTAACGAGTGCAGGGGCGGCGATTACGGGGCACAGGATTCGCGTCGATGAATTCGCCCCCGGCGATGGTGTGGTTCCACGCTACAGTGCCTTGTTCGATGAGGGATTCGCGCTTCGTCCAGCGGCGAATCGGCTTCGATCGCCGGTTGGCTGGACCGATGTGCATTTCCTCCAGAACGAGCATATCGCTCTCACGGAGGATCTTTCCTTTACTGATACTCTGCTTTTTCTGTTGCTTCAGGAAAGGGCCGGGCCTCGCTGAGCATCTTCTCCAGAGCACTTAGCCGAATCTATGAATTCCAATCCGCGCTTGTTTACGTTCGTTGGTGGTCGTGAGGGACAGTGGAAGGCGACCGAGTCGCGCCCCATCAGGGGAGAAGCGCTGCCGATGATCGAGCGACTGAATATCGTATCGGGCAACGTGACGCCGCTACCCGAAGGCGCGATCTGGGCGTTGCGTGGCGCCCGGAGCAACGAGCGCTACGTCACGCGGGAGGAGAAGGAGCAACTCGTGGCCAAATCCCCCGTGTTGTGCCGCCCCGAGGCGGATTGTGCGGTGCTCATCCCAATCAAGAAAAACGCGAAATGGTGGGAGATGACGCAGGACGAACGCCGGGCGATTTTCGAAGAACAATCCCATCACACCCAGATTGGCCTGGAGTACCTGCCCGCGATTGCGCGCCGCCTCCATCATTGCCGGGATCTGACCGAAGCGGAGCCATTCGACTTCCTGACTTGGTTCGAGTTTGCCAAGGCGGAGACCGCAGGGTTTGACAAACTGCTCGCCCGGCTAAGGGCATCCGCGGAATGGGAATACGTCGAGTGGGAGGTGGAGATCCGCTTGACCCGAGACGTGGCACCCGCAGCGGAGTAGCCCGGTGCCATGATTCAAATGAAGTTGCCAGCAGAGGGAAAGTTGCTGTTGGCTTGCTGTAAGAACATAGAAGAGTTTGCGACAGATTTCCTATGAAAGCGCTTTATCTCTTAGGTGTTGGAGTTCTACTCTTGGCGGGAGGGTCGCCTTCCACGATTGCTGCCGAGCCGAGCAAGCATTTGTTGAATCTCGGCAAGAACAAAGTAGCCCTGCAGGGCTATGATCCCGTGGCATTCTTCACCCAAAGCAAGCCGGTGGCCGGAGATGCCTCCCTCACGAGCACCTACCAGGGAGCGATTTATCAGTTCGCGACTCCGGAGAACAAGGCGACCTTTGAGGCAGCGCCGGATAAATATGCGCCGCAGTTTGGCGGCTACTGCGCGTACGGAGTCAGTCGCGGTTACACCGCTCCCATCAAAGTGGACGCCTTTCAAATTGTCGATGGCCGCCTTCTCCTGCAATACGACAAGGGCGCCCGTGACATCTTCAACAAAGACACGCAGGCTAGCCTGAAGAAGGCCGATGCCAATTGGCCTGGGTTGGTCGCTAAGAAAGGCAAATAAATTTCCCCAAAGCATCTCATGAATCCGTCTTGTTGCCAATCCACTCCGTTCCGCATCCTGCAATGGATCGCCCGCGTTGCCGCCGCGATCATTATGTTGCAGACCTTGTATTATAAATTCAGTGCCGCGCCGGAATCGGTCTATATCTTCACCACGGTCGGTTTGGAACCGATTGGGCGGATCGGGATCGGAAGCTTGGAATTGATCGCCTCGATCCTGATTCTCATCCCGGCCGCGCGGGTCGCGGTCGTTGGCGCGGGACTCGGAGCCGGTCTGATGGCCGGAGCCATTTTCCTCCATCTCACGAAGCTTGGCATCGTGGTGATGGGGGATGGCGGGGGACTGTTTGCCCTTGCGGTGATCGTTCTCGTGGCGTGTCTGGCCGTTCTGGGATTGAACCTTCCCGCAGTGTTCGGCTGGCTTGCTCTTCTCGGAATCCGGATTGGTAAGAATACAATCGAATGATTGCCCTGTAAGGTTCCTACACTTATCGAGACTCAAACTTATGAAAAAACTCCTCTGTTTATTGTTCCTCCTCCCTTTGGCCGCAAACGCCGCCCCACCGGAGGACTTCACCGTAAAGTCCGCGACGGACAAGAGCGCGTTCACGCTCAAAGATGCGCGAGGAAAGTTCGTGGCGATTCATTTTCTGCTGAAGACGGAGTGTCCTTATTGCCTGCGGCATACCCAGGATTACATCTCCAAGGCGGGAGCCCTGCCGAATGTCGTCCAAGTGTTTCTCAAGCCCGACACCGACAATGAGATCGAAGGCTGGGCGTCCAAGATTCCCGCGGAGATGTTGGCCAAAACACCAATCTATCGCGATGCCAACGCCAAGCTGGCGGAAGCGTTCGACATCCCGGATGGCTACAAATTCCACGGCCAGGAGGTCCACTTTCCCGCCCTGGTTTTGATCGGGCCGGATGGCAAGGAAGTGTTTCGTTACGTAGGCAAGAGTAACGGCGACCGGCTCTCGTTTGCGACGTTGGCCGAGAAAGTGGCGGAGCTTTCCAAGAAGTAGCATCTGCCGCAGGGGGGGGGGTAGGTTGGATCTGTGATCCGACCGCTCGCATTGTTCACCTTAGGCAACGCAACTGCCTATTCCGGACCAGTCCAAATCTTGGCCTACGTTCTGTGGCCAGAGAGGAATCTCCGGCCTACGCAGACCAGGCTCCCGAGCGTTGGGGTGCAGGTTGCCCATCCTTCGGGCGAGCGTCGCTCATCCTTCATCCTTCGAGTGAATGCTCCTTATCCTTCGAGTGAAGGCTCCACATCCTTCGAGTGAAGGTTCCTCATCCTTCGAGTGAAGGTTCCTCATCCTTCGAGTGAAGGCTCCTTATCCTTCGAGTGAAGGCTCCTCATCCTTCGAGTGAAGGCTCCTCATCCTTCGAGTGAAGGCTCCTCATCCTTCGAGTGAAGGCTCCTTATCCTTCGAGTGAAGGCTCCTTATCCTTCGAGTGAAGGCTCCTTATCCTTCGAGTGAAGGCTCCTTATCCTTCGAGTGAAGGCTCCTTATCCTTCGAGTGAAGGCTCCTTATCCTTCGAGTGAAGGCTCC
>Ga0247843_1000292_pt1:0-117500 | contig 119996 bp, 116 predicted proteins | sample LaCruzMarch2017__FD_192420 | JGI IMG/M metagenome (GOLD analysis project Ga0247843, IMG submission 192420) | Freshwater microbial communities from meromictic Lake La Cruz, Castile-La Mancha, Spain - LaCruzMarch2017_8m | ecosystem: Environmental > Aquatic > Freshwater > Lake | place...
TTCTGTAATCAGGCACTTCGTCAAATATTTTTTTCCATTCCATCCTCAAAAATACAACCAACAACAATTATATGGCTATTTTTGACCTATGCCCTAAATTAAGATTATTAGGTGCGTTCAACCTGTACCCAAATCAATGTATATTACAATTTTAACTATATTGAATCTTTATCTAAACCTGTCAACCTATTTTAGGTAATGACAAACTGTAAACTGACTACTGTAAACTGTTAACTCCATTTCTGTAACTTTGCACTGGTCAAAACCAATTTTTATGTCTGAAACCGGCACAATTTCATCCCCCCACGCACTGGCGCAAGAGGCCATTCAATTACTTAAACAACTAATTTCTACGCAGTCCTTTAGTCGAGAAGAAGAAGGTACCGCTGCTTTAATTGAGGATTTTTTCAATCGCAAAGGCACCCCTTTTCATCGCAAAAAAAACAACATTTGGGCTTATAATCAGTACTTTGACCCAAATAAACCCACCGTTTTACTCAACTCACATCACGACACTGTCAAACCTAATCCTTCCTGGACGCTGAATCCGTATGAGCCGCTTGTAAAGGATGGAAAACTATTTGGTTTGGGAAGCAACGATGCCGGGGGTTCGCTTTGCTCGCTTATCGTTACCTTCTGCTACTTTTACGATAACCCTAATCTGACCCATAATGTTGTGTTGGCCGCTACCGCCGAAGAAGAGATTTCGGGACGGGAAGGTCTGGAAATGATTGTGGATGACCTGCCTCCCATTGAATTTGCCATTGTGGGTGAGCCCACGGATATGCACTTAGCAGTAGCCGAAAAAGGACTTTTAGTTCTTGATTGCATTGCCCACGGAAAATCAGGACATGCGGCGCGCGAAGAAGGCGAAAATGCCATTTACAAAGCCATTGAAGACATTCAGTGGATTAGAAGCTATCAATTCTCTAAAGTATCACCCACGCTGGGGCCCATCAAAATGTCGGTGACAATTATCAACGCGGGAACACAGCACAATGTGGTACCCGACGCCTGCAAGTTTACGATAGATGTGCGCGTCACTGACCAATACACACTCGAAGAAGTAATTTCGGTCATTCAACAAAATATTCAGTCCGAAATAGCCGCCCGTTCCATTCGGTTGCGTCCATCAAGCATTCCTGTCGAGCATCCTATTGTTAAAGCAGGTATCAAATTAGGTCGCACTACCTACGGTTCACCCACTACTTCCGACCAGGCACTGATTGACTGCCCATCACTAAAAATGGGCCCGGGACATTCAGGTCGTTCGCATACCGCCGATGAGTTTATTTATTTGTACGAAATAGAAGAGGGCATTTCCCAATATATCAAGATGTTGGAGGACGTGATTTTGTAAAAAAGTGGTAGTTTTAAAGTGAATTCGATTTAAAGTTGAAGCTTTGTTAGTCTAACTTACTCTTACCATTATTGCTAAATGAAAAAATGGTTTTCGGCTCTTTTTCTTCTGCTGGTCTTACTCAAAATCGGAGGCTTTGTCGCCATTTTGAGTATTCAGCGAGAATTGATTCGAGAAAAAGTAATCCGAAAAATTGCCCGCCATTTAGAAAACGAAGAGTTAGTTTGTATTGTAGGTACCTCCCAAAACTTGGCCAACATGGAGTGGGAAAAAGAAGGAAAAGAGTTTTGGTTCAATGATAATTTATACGACGTAGTACGGACCGAAACTATGAAGGGTTTGGTTCATTACTATTGCCTTTCAGACAACGAAGAAAGTAGATTGGCCGTACATATTCAAGCCCTTTCTCAGTCCGATGCTTCTTCGATGAATGGCGTAATAAAGGAAATTTTGAATTTGATTTTCCAGCAGCTGATCCCGACAAACGATTTTCAGTACGAATTCAAAAATTCATTTTTCTACTCTCGGCAACAATCCATCCACTCTATTTCAATTTACTGTTTTTTGTACTTCTCAAAACTCCTGGACCCTCCTAAAGCCATTTAGAATAAAGTATTCAGCCTAATATTATCAAGACTTTCTGTATTGATAGGGCAGTGTATTGCTTAAAAAAATGTCCAATCAGGAATTTCAAATCAACATTCTATTTTCAATGAAAAAATCTCTTCTTTTATTATATATTCTCTTGTGCGCAGGTATCACTTTTGCTCAGGAAACTACCAAATCGCTGGACGAAGTCATTATCAAAGAGAAAAAGAAAGCGGCCAGAGAACGAGCCGAGTTTATGCGTCATGCCCAATCGGTAGAAGCGCTTTCCGAAGCCGACCTCAACCGAAACAATCCCGCCTTTGTAGAGCAAACTGTTGGAACAATGACCGGTGTTCAGGTAGATAAAAGGACCCAACTCGGTGGCCAACGCATCGTAATTCGGGGCTACGGCAACGACCAAAAATTCAATAACTGGGGTATCAAAGCCTACTACAACGGAGTGCCCATTACGACGGCAGATGGAATAACCATTATGGATGATATTGATTTTGGCCTGGTCAACAACATTGAGGTAATCAAAGGGCCGGCCGCGACCATGTACGGCGGCGGTGTAGGGGGTGTTGCTCGTTTTTACCTCCGACCTTCTGAAACAAAGGGTGTGTCATTGTCCGAAAAACTGATTGTCGGTTCGTATGGTTTGTTTCAATCCAATACCCGTTTGGACGTAGTAAATGACAGTTCTGCTATGTTTTTGAGCTATGGCCACTTACAGTCAGACGGTTACCGTCCGCGCGGCAACAGTTTAAAAAACTACTTGACTTATTTTGGTGAATTTAAATTGAACAAAAAGCAAACCGTTACAGCCTACTTTAGTCATAACTACTCGCACGAGGGCGTTACGGGACAAATTTCGTACGCAGATTATTATGCGGGTATCGATAACGGGAATCCTGCATATACCAAGAAAAATGCACGAAATAATATTCAGGCAACTCGTTTTGCATTAACTAATCGCTACGCTTTTTCGAGTAAACTCAGCAATTCTACCTCCATTTTTTACTCAAATCAGGATTTCAAAAGAGTAGCTGCCGGTGCTGATGAAAGTAGTATGAACCCAAATTTTGGTCTTAGGTCTGTTTTTAATTTAAAATCCAATATTGGTGTCAATGCGTTCAATGAATTAGACTTAGGAACCGAAATTCAACAATCAAGATCATTGATTTCCAATTATAGATTTCTGGGCACCGACGATGCAAATCCTCTTAAAGTTCAGGATATTTCCAAAGGCTCCTACTTTAAGTACGTAACCAACCAAAATTCATTTTTTATTCACAACCGAACTACCATCAAATCGCTTAATTTAGCGTTGATTTTAGGGCTTAGTGCCAACCAACTCAACTACAATCGGACTGATTTACTGGCACCTCTTGGTTTAGTGACAGGTTACAACAAAGATTTATCATTTGGTAAATCGTTTGCAACCTCCATCAACCCGCACGTGGCTTTGCAGAAAATGATTAAAAACCACATCATCAATTTAAGCTACAGTGAAGGCTACAATGCGCCAACCGCAACAACGGCCTTTATCACGACCGTCAATAAAACAAACGACGATTTGTTGCCAGAAAAAGCACGGATGTGGGATTTAGGATTCCAAGGCTTACTTCTTAACAACCGATTAGATTATAAGATCTCCTTATTCTCCATTGATATTACTAACAAACTGACTCAACTATCAGGAGTAATACCTACGGGTGGAACTTACACCTACTGGGCAAACACAGGAAATCAAAACAACAAAGGGCTGGAATTAAGCTTGGGCTACATCCTGACTCCTAACCAAGGCAAAGGATTTATTCAGAAAATAGAGCCGTTTTTCAATCTGTCAAGTTATAACTTCAAGTATAGCGATTTCAAAACCAAATTTGGCAACGACGTGGTGGACTATTCCCAAAAACAGGTCGTAGGCGTTCCTCCAACCAAGTATACGTTAGGGCTTGATATCACTACCAATATTGCTTTCTATTGGAACAACACCCTCAATTATTTGGGTGATGTATATACCGATTTTGCAAATAAGAACAGTGTAAAGGGCTTTACTTTGCTGAACAGCAAGATTGGCTATAAGTACGCAGGTAAAAAAGTGGATTTGGATGTATTTGTAGCGGGCAATAACCTCACCAATCAAATCAATTACACATTCCTGTTCTTGGGAAACAATATCAATGATACCGATCCGGGCAGTGGCTATCCCGCCAATGTAACCACGGACGTAAATCCGGGCCCAAGCAAAGCCAATTATTTTGGCGGAATGAGCATTAAGTACAAGTTTTAAGTAAGACGACGATTTCTCTTGATTTGAGGGCAAAATGCCGACAGGATAAATGGTTCGCCTGTCGGCATTGCTTTGAAATTGTCAATTAAAACTTTAAAATCAACAGATTACCATAAAATACAAGTCAAAAGGACACTTTATCCAAGCTTTTAAGGTTATTTCTCCATATAATCTATTCTAAGAATTTATATTCCAATGACCGATTTTTCGCAATTACCTGCCCAACGTCAGCAACAACTCCTCGCCTTTGACCGTCTTCTCAACATCATGGATGATTTGCGGACACAATGTCCATGGGACAAAAAGCAGACCATGCACAGTTTACGGCATTTGACGATTGAAGAAACCTACGAACTCTCGGATGCTATCATGGAAAATGATTTGCCTGAAATCAAAAAGGAGTTGGGTGACATTCTGTTACACATTGTATTTTACGCCAAAATCGCTTCCGAAACTAACGACTTTGAGATAAAAGACGTATTGCACGGTATTTGTGAAAAACTTATCGTGCGTCATCCGCATATCTATGGCGATGGCAGCGGCCAACTGGTAAAAGCCGAAACCGAAGAACAGGTCAAGCAAAATTGGGAGCAAATCAAACTCAAAGAAGGCAATAAGTCGGTATTGGGCGGTGTTCCTGCCTCGCTGCCAGCGCTTGTCAAAGCCATGCGTATTCAGGAAAAAGCGCGGGGTGCAGGTTTTGATTGGGAAGAAAAACAGCAGGTATGGGAAAAAGTAGAAGAAGAAATGCAGGAATTTAAAGAGCATTTCAACGCCGAAGACAATTCGGTGATTGACAAAGAAAAAGCCGAAGGTGAGTTTGGTGATTTGTTGTTTTCGTTGGTCAACTACGCCCGTTTTATTGACATTAACCCCGAAACTGCGCTCGAACGCACGAACAAAAAATTCATCAAACGTTTCAATTACCTCGAAACTCAATCTCGGGCAGACGGCAAACAATTGCATGAAATGACCCTTGCCGAAATGGATGAATACTGGAACAAAGCTAAGACATTATAGATTTCTTCTAACGGAGTAAACAGCAACTCTGTTACTTTTTTTCAAATGAACGTCTATTGAATAATCGGCTTCTTAGTTACTCAATAGACGTTCATCATTTGAAGAGGAAAAGCAATGAAAATCCAGCTGTACGTTATTCTATTTTTCCTTTTTGCGTTTGCCGCGCATGCCCAAAGTCCCTTTACTGCTTCGTGGGATTTTGAAGGAAACACCGGCGGCAACGTTAATAATCCCAACATAAACATTTCACCTGCCAATCTCTCCAATGTCAATGCGGCAGGCTATCCGGCAGGTGCGACTGGTGATGCCATCAGCATTCGTTTGTGGCCAACGACCGGACTCGATGGCAGCAAATACGTGGAAGTGTCGTTGACTCCTCAAAATTATCGGATGAGTATTACTTCTATCTCTTTTGATTGTAACAGATCGGCTCAGGGGCCAACGCAATTATCCGTTCGTACGAATCAGGATGGCTTTGGCAGTAATATTGGTTCTGCATCCGTCGGAACGAATTTTAGCAATTACAACTATTCCGTTTCGTTCAATGGTTTGGAAAACACCGTCAGTTTCCGAATTTATGCCCACTCGGCTATGGATAATCTCGGCACGCTCAGGCTTGATAATCTGCACATAAACGGTACTGTTTTGGTGGTTCCTTTACCTGTCGAGCTAACTTATTTTCGAGGGCAGGTTTTCAACAACCAAATTCAATTAAGTTGGGAAACGGCTTGGGAACGCAATGCCGCTTATTTTGAAGTACAGCGCAGCAGCGATTTGAAAGAATTTGTTACCTTGAAAACAGTAGCGGCTGTAGGCGATACCCGTGACAAGGCTTACTACACATTTACGGATGAGTCTCCTATGCCGGGCACAAATTACTTTCGCCTTCGGCAAACTGACTCCGATGGAAAGTTTGAATTTTCAAAAATTATTTCGGTAAAAACAGATACTCAAAAGCCGGAAATTTGGCTCTATGGAAATCCCGTTTCTGCCCGTCAAATTCGAGTAAGATTGCAAAATATTGACCCTTCCCAAGTACAATTGGTTTCACTTAACGGACAATCATTCCCATTTAGCCGGCAATCTGTCACCACAAATGATTATCTTCTTCAAACAAATGCCCCTTCCGGTTTGTATTGGTTAGTAGGGCAATTCCAAAACCAAAAAATATCCCAAAAGGTATTGCTCATTGAACCTTAACGGAACCACACAATGAGAAAATTAACAGCGGCTATTTTCATGGCGATTGTTGCCACGTTATCCCTTCATGCCCAATCGGCAACTACACTTCAGGAAATCACAGAACGACAGGCGCATCTTCAGCGAGTCAGTACTTTGACATTGGCAGGTTGGTCGGTAGCTAATTTGGCCGTAAGCGGCATTGCCATTGGTCAGGCCGAAGGAAGCAACCGATATTTCCACGAAATGAATTTGTATTGGAATGCTGTTAATGTGGGTATTGCGGGTATTGGCCTCCTGAGTTTACGTAAAAAACACTCATCTTCAACCGTTTCTTCGGTAGTAAAAGAGCACTACGCACTCCAAAATAGCTTATTGCTCAATACCGGTTTGGACCTTGCGTATGTCACAAGCGGATTTTGGTTGTTGGACAAATCCAAAACCGAACTAAGCCCAATTCGAAACGACCGTTTTCGAGGATTTGGGCAGGCGGTAATCGTTCAGGGCGGCTTTTTGTTGGTCTTTGACCTAACCAATTATTTCATACATCGTTCCGATAACCCCCGTTTGCATCGCTTATTGGACACCATTGCAATCAACGGAAATGGCGTGAGTTTAAAGTTTTAGCTTATATTTGTAGAGTTTAGTCTAAAAAGTATAACTGACCTAATTCCCATAAACCTTGCGACTATTTTTACTTTTTATCATTTCAATGGCTGTATTTTGTTGCGAAGCCACGGCCCAAAGTACATCCTCAGATACCTTACAGGTCGCTTCAACTGATACGACTGGCAGCGGAGACGACGACGATCCGAACTATGCCGTTGCGGAATCAGAACAAGACAGCACGGCAAAGTTTCATTACCGATTTACAACGGATGGCATTGCTTCGGCGGGAAACGTACAACGGATATTACTACAGCTGTCGTCGGCGTTGGATTGGAAGCCTACCAACCAATTCAAGTTATCAAGCAGTCCTTCTTTTGTCTATGGAAAACAAGGCGAACTGTTGGCTGAGCGAGAATTCTTTGCCGATATGAGAGGCTCGTTTTGGCACCAAAAACCAATTTACGGTCTGGCATTTATATCTTGGGAGAAAAGTAACCTGCGAAATATCCTGAATCGTTGGACCCAAGCTGCGGGTGTGGGTTTCAAGATTATTCAGAAACAGAAAGTCTATTTTTCAATTACGAACTTGATTTTACACGAAGTAACCGACTTTACTGAAAGGAATGATATTGATGTATGGCGAAACTCGACCCGATTGCTGGGTGAATTTGCGCCGGGTAAATCAGGGAAGTTTAGAATTACAAGTATTGTGTTTTTGCAACCGGCAATTTCTGTACGCAACAACCTTCGCTGGAGCAGTACACTGACTATGGCTTATAAACTGAGTAACGCCATCAGTCTGCGTACTAGATTTGAGGATGCCTATGAAAGTTATACGGCAATTGGACGAAAACCCAACGATTTCCGTTGGACCATCGGTTTATCCATCGAAAATTAACGTTAAAATTTGTGAAAGTTGACAAAGAAAACGGCAACAAATTCCTTTTTGTCTATGGAACATTGATGCAGGGCTTTCCAAATCCTTTCTCCAAAAAACTGAAACAAAAGGGCATTTGGCGGGGAAAGGGTTCATTCCCCGGACAATTATTCGACTTAGGCAGCTACCCGGGCGCTGTTTACCAACCCGGTGCAACTACCCATGTACAGGGAGAAGTTTGGGAATTGACTGATTTTCAAAAAACCATTACTTCTCTGGATCATTACGAAGGAATTCATGATTTCAATCCTGAATATGTCCGCCAAGAAGTTCCTGTCGAACTTGAGAATGGAGAAACGATTCATTGCCGGGTGTATCTATTTTGCCAATCGGTTGTATCGTTTAGACTCATTGCCCACGGAGATTATCGAAAATGGCTTTCGGAAACTGAACAACATTTATAATCATTGGACGTTAAAAAAATTACCGTCTCTTTTTCCCAACCTGTGAATCGTTTTTATACATATTTCCTTCTCATTTTTTGCACACTGACCGGGCATCTCTATGCCCAAAAAGGGTACGTCATAGGTAAAGTAGTGGATGTTTCTACCAAAGAAGGGCTCAATTTGGCCATAATTACCGACCTGAAAACCAGAAACATGACCAAAACCAACAAACAAGGGGTCTTTTTTTTGGATGCTTCCGTGGGTGATTCCATTGAAATTGCCAGTCTTACGCACGTCCGAGGTGCTTTCCGTTGGGATGGTAACTCCGAAGAAATTACGATTCAATTGAAAAAATTGGATAAAGCCATTGAACTACCCGAAGTTAAAGTATCTTCCAAACGTGAACAACAGCTCGAAAAAGAAATAAAACAAGTACTCGCCGAGCCCGAAGCCCGAAAAAACCTATCGTTTGGAGAAGCAATTTCCATGGCTCAATCTCCCATTACTTTGTTGTATGAACTTTTTAGCAAGTCGGCGAAAGAAGACCGCATGGTCGCGATGCTGATGCAGGAAAAACGCCGTCGTGATTTGGCTAATTATCGCTTTGGGATGATTGCCGGGCAAGCCACTGAATTGAGTGGAGATGGCTTGATACGTTTCCGTTATTTCTGCGATTTTTCTGAGGAATTTATGCTTCTTTCCACCGACTACGACCTTACTTACCAAGTACTTCAATGTTGGAAAGTCTATAAGCGAATCAAAAAAAAGACGTAAATCCTTGTAGAATTTGAGCATTTTTTCGATTATTCGGCTGAATTCATAAATCAATTATTTAAACCCTTAAAAGTCCAAAACCATGAGTGCATTTTCAGAGGTTATAGAAAAATCCATTGAGCAATTAAGCGGTATCGGAGTAGGTGCAGACGAAGCCCTTTTGACTGCCGTAGCCAAAGGATTAGGCCCTTCCATTTACAATCAGGATTCATCTTTGGTGGCATCATCTGACCCCGAAGAGTTGGAGCGTGTCAGAACCAACTTTTTAATTGGCAAATTAGGGTTACCTGACGGTCCTGAATTGGATGCTGCTATCGCCGAAACGGTTGCCTCTTTAAAAGGAATCAACCGCAAACTACGCGTGGTGTTTTATTACTTATTGGTAAAGAAATTTGGCAAAGACTCTATCTATGCTTAATACCACTACATTCTAAAACACAGAAGCCGGCTTTTTGAAAAAGTCGGCTTCTGTGTTTTACATCCAATTGCGTTATGTCTATTCTTCTTCCTCTGTCAAGACATTAAACTGAAAGGCAAGCGGGTCAAAATTGTCCAACAGTTTTTGAATGAACGTACTGTCATTCAAGTAAAAATTCAAAAAGTTTTCGCTTCGTTCCTGTAAACCTCCACTCGGAAACAGTTTGGCCTTTAACCCCAGCAATTGATTGATTTCCGTTTCATGATTTCGTTCTTCCGCTTTTTGTAACCGTTTTTCTACATTTTCCAGCGTATTGATCACCTTCATTTTCTCCGCATTGACGGCCCCCTCCAACGTCTTGTCAATCACAATGGCTTTTCGGAGAATATCATTGAAAATTTGCTCAATCGCCTGCCTTTCCTGAGTCAATTCAAGTGAAACTGTCGAGGCTTTTTCAACGAACGATTTCCGTAAACGCACATCATCCCAAAATAAATTCTCAACCGTCACGCCCAGTTTTTCGGCCCGTTTGCTGCTGGCTGCGTTGATGTACAGCGCAAAATTGCGTGGTAACAATAACGGGAAAGGTACTGAAAAATGGTCAAATACGCCTTTTAACTGCATCCAATACGGCACTTCGGACGGCCCGCCAATGTAGGCCAAATTGGGAAGAAGTATCTCCTGATAAAGCGGCCGAAGTACCACATTAGGGCTAAATCGTTCGGGGTGTTGACGGGCAGTCTCCAAAACCTCGGTTTCTGAAAACTTTAAATCTGTATTCAGCACTTGGTATAGAGTTCCCTCTTTTACAATTCGCTCACGAACACCGTCTTCCAAGTAAAAAAGGTTTATTTCCCGCGGAGTAATTTGCGTGTGATACCCTAACGCCTCAATTTGCGACGTAGTATCAGTGACCAAACCATGCGCAGTTGACTGGGTAAGTTCTTCTTCGATGATGGGTAAAAAAAGACGTTTTAAATCAGCATCATCCCCATCAATGCAGACCAAGCCTTCGTTGCCAAACAAATCGTTCATGTAACAACGCACGGCATCGGCCAATTTATCGTGCTTCAAATAAGCCTTTTCAAAAAGGGGTAATTTTTCGGGTAAAATTTTAAGTGCTTCGCCCAATTCGCGGGGATTCATCCTACCCACGGCGCCCTTTTGCTGCGTTTGCCACGTATATTTTTTACCAAACAAATTGAAATAGCTGATTTCTTCAAAATCATGATCTTCGGTTGCCATCCAATAAACCGGCACAAAATTAGAGTCGGGATAAGCCGCTTTTAATTTACGGGCCAAATTGATGGTAGTGACAATTTTATAAATCACGTACAATGGTCCCGTAAAAATATTTAACTGATGCCCCGTAGTCACAGTAAACGTATTGGATTGTTCCAAAACCGACAAATCAGGACTGTTCTTCAAGTGCTTATATTGACGTTTAAGCACTTTCACCAGCATACTTCTGTCTACATGAGCATCCGATTTTTTTTGCTGTATTTGCTTTTCAAAATTGTTGAGGGTAGGGAAATGTCCGTAAAAAGGCTGAAGTTGTTCTTTTTGGGCAATATAATCTAAAAAAAGAGGAGGGAATGCGCCCGTGGCGGTAAGTGGTAAGGGTTGACAGTGCATAGATATGTTTGAAATTAGGCTTTGGGGGCTAAAGGTTCAACGCTGAATGGGTCTGATTTCTATTGTCTCAAAACTTAAACGAAACGGCCCGTCCTAAAGTTTCCCTATCTTTGCAAACTCCTACTTGTAACTCTCAAACCGCAAACTTTTGAACATCATTGTCATCATTCCCGCCTACAACGAAGAAGCCGCTATTGGAGAAGTTATCGCCGAAATTCCAAAAGAATGGGTCCGTGAAATTGTAGTAGCCGACAATCGCTCTACCGACCAAACGGCAGCCCGCGCCCGAGAAGCAGGAGCTACTGTAGTTTATGAGCCTCTTCCTGCCTACGGGCGAGCATGTTTGCGGGGAATAACATACATTAAATCATTGCCTGTTCCGCCAGATATTGTTGTTTTTGTGGATGGAGATCACTCCGACTATCCCGAACAGCTCCCCGAACTGGTCAAACCCATACTGGAAGAAGGTTACGATATGGTGATTGGCTCGCGGGCATTAGGAAAACGTGAACGCGGTTCGATGACACCTCAGCAGGTTTTTGGCAATTGGCTCGCCACGCTCTTGATGCGTTTGCTTTACGGAGTTCATTATACTGATTTAGGGCCTTTTCGAGCCATAAAATGGGATAAATTGTTGGCTTTGGATATGCAGGATACTACCTATGGTTGGACCGTAGAAATGCAACTGAAAGCCGCCAAACAACGCATGAAAACCACCGAAGTGCCCGTACATTACCGAAAACGCATTGGCTTTTCCAAAATTTCGGGTACCGCCAAAGGAGTTGTATTGGCCGGATACAAGATCATCACGACAATTTTTAAGTATTGGTAAACGGGACAGGTTTCTAAGGATTATCTTGTAATTTTGCGGAAAATTTAAAAGCGATGCCTGTTATTTCAATGTTTTATGGACAAAGGATTTTTCCAATAGACCCTTTAAAATAAAACGAGTGTGAATCCGAAAGTCATAAAAGTTAAACCACTGGAAAATCATGAGTTAGAGCTCCTTTTTTCTAACCATGAAACCCGTATTTTCGATATAAAACCTTACTTAACTAAAGGTATTTTCTCAGAATTGGCTGATGAAACTGTATTCAATTCAGTAAAGTCTTTCAATGGAACAGTTGTATGGAGCAACGAGCTCGACTTTTGCCCGGATACCTTGTATATTGACAGTGTAAAAAAATAATTGCGAATCGTATTCTAAAAATCAACAGTAAGGAAAAATGTCCCAACGCATTATCATAGACGTTCTTGGCTGGGTGGGTTCCGTCCTTGTGGTAGGTGCGTATGCCCTCAACATCAGTGGTAGAATTCATCACAGTTCCAAATTGTATCTGTGGGCCAATTTGGCAGGCAGTGCTTTTCTAATCTTTAATACGCTTTTTTACGGAGCCATTCCCTCGGCTGTCGTTAATATCATTTGGGTAGGAATTGCCCTTTGGGGAATGGCGAAGAGACAGGCCAAACCTCAATAAATAAGAATAGTCACAAATTCACCAATTACTAATTATTTATAAAAATGCAAGTTTGGAAATTTGGCGGAACGTCGGTGGGAAAACCCGAACGGATGCACTCAATCAGAACGCTTATTACGGCCGATAGCGGGCGCAAAATAGTGGTATTGTCGGCCTTATCAGGCACGACCAATGCGTTGATTTCGATGGGAGAATCGGCAAAAGCCAACAACGATGCCGAAGTTCAGGAAAAAATAGAGGCTTTGAAAGCGCATTACGATGCGTTTATCAAGGAATTATACAGTACCGAAAAGAGTCTTACCAAGGGACAAACGATTGTTGATAACGAATTCAGCTTCATTCGGTCGGTCTTAAAAAGTCGTCCTTTTACGCTCAAACAAGACAAAGAACTGGTGGCGCAGGGCGAAATCATGAGTACGCAACTGTTTCAAGCGTATTTAGAAGAACAAGGCGAAAGTTCGGTGTTGTTGCCGGCCCTTGATTTTATGCGCATTGATACCGATGGAGAACCGGAATTGGAAACCATTGAGCAGCTTTTGAACGGTATGCTGAGTCAACAAGCCGACAAACAACTCATTATTACTCAAGGATTTATTTGCCGCAATCCTCGCGGTGAAGTGGATAACCTCAAACGCGGTGGGTCAGATTATACAGCTTCCTTGATTGGTGGAGCGATTCGTGCCGAAGAAATTCAAATCTGGACGGATATTGACGGAATGCACAACAACGATCCCCGCATCGTAAAACGTACTTTCCCAATTCGCGAATTGACTTTTGAAGAAGCCGCAGAACTGGCGTATTTTGGGGCAAAAATTTTACACCCAAGTACGATTACTCCCGCTAAACAACGCGCCGTGCCAGTCCGTTTGAAAAACACCATGGAACCGCAGGCGTTTGGTACCCTCATCGCAACGACCACTACCGACCGCGAAATCAAAGCCATTGCGGCCAAAGACGGCCTTACGGCGATTTATATCCATTCGACTCGTATGCTAAATGCGTACGGTTTCCTGCGTCGGGTATTTGAGATTTTTGAAAAATACAAAACACCGGTGGATATGATAACGACATCGGAAGTGTCGGTATCGGTTACGATTGACAATGACACCAACTTGGCCGCAATCACGGCTGAATTGAGCGAAATCGCTGATTTGGAAGAACATGACCGCGATTTGTCCATCATCTGCATCGTAGGCGATTTCAAAGCCGATAAAGAAGGCATTGCCCTGAAAGTATTTGAAGCCATGAAACACATCCCGATTCGGATGATTTCGTATGGAGCCTCAGAGCACAATCTCTCGATTTTGGTTTGGTCCAAAGACAAAGCCGAAGCCCTCAACGTTCTCAACGAGCGCCTGTTTTATTACGAAGATGCGATGAAGACTATTTTCAGTGCGCAGTAAGTAGTATAGGAATCAGCAAAAATCGCCTCAAGAGCCAACGATGTGTTGATTTTGAGGCGATTTGTTTTATAAAAGTCCAACGGTCTTTCTAAAACCTAGCCATCAACTTTTCACTTTCCTAAATCCATACGGACAATGCCGGCAACCGCTTTTGCAGCAGTAACCTCGCTTTTTGTGGTAGATGTCCGTAAATACCAGAAAACCCGTGTTTTTATCCACGTAATAGTCTTCGGAATTGAGACCGGGACGTTGTTGAAAGGAAATATTTAGTTTGTTATTGTTCACTGACAGAGATTTGAGGAACATAGGTGCATAACTCGATAGTTGCCTAAATTGTTTAGATAAATACCAAGAATCCTGTTCTCAAGTCAGTTTCACTCCAAACAGTTCTTTGGAGCGCAGCCATACCCACGTCACAATAACCATCGTCAGTCCGCCTCCTAAGAGCACAGAAGGCACCGTTCCCATCAATTTAGCCGCTAAACCTGACTCAAAAGCGCCGATTTCGTTGGAAGAACTGATGAAAACGCTGTTAACTGAAATGACGCGTCCGCGCATGTGGTCGGGAGGAACAACCTGTAAAATCGTCTGGCGAATAACGACGCTGATGGCGTCAAAAGCGCCCGTCAAAAAGAGCATCAGAACGGATAACCAAAAGTTGGTGGAAACGGCAAAAACCAAGGTAGCCAAGCCAAAACCGGCCACGGCAATGAGCATATTACGCCAAGCGTTTCGGGTAGGTGTATAGTAGGCGGTTGCGAAAATAGTCAACACCGCACCTACCGAGGGAGCCGCCCGCATAATACCGAGCCCTTCGGCCCCTACCTTTAGAATATCTTCGGCAAATACGGGTAAAATAGCAATGACCCCTCCAAAAAGGACCGCCGCTAAATCCAGCGAAGTAGCGTAAAAAAGAATTTTCTTTTCATACACAAATTTGATTCCTTCTTTGATGCTTTGCCAAACATCAATCGCAGGGCCCATTGTTTCAGGAATTGGTTTTTTAGAAATCATCGCCAAAAGCACCTGACCAATCATAAATAGAGCTACCACAACCCATAAGGTATTTATCAGGCCAAAATAGGCGTATAGAAATCCGGCAATCCCCGGTCCGGCAATGGCTCCCACCTGCCAAAACGTACTGCTCCACGTAGCCGCATTTGAGTACACCTCGCGGGGAGTCAAAAAAGCTTTCAAGGAAGATGATGCGGGGGAATAAAACCCTTTAGCAAACCCTATGGCAGCCAAAACTCCGTACACAGTCAAAAGCAGCGTAGTCGTAGAAAATTGCGAACGGTGCTCGGGATACATCACCCATATCAAACCCAATGAGCAACACAGGATTACACTTTGACTGATTTGCATAATCGTTCGTTTGTCTTTGCGATCAGCATAATGTCCGCCAAACAACGCAATAGAAATATACGGGAGCGCTTCAGCCAAGCCAATGAATCCCAGAGAAAGTGGGTCGTGGGTGAGCTTATAAAGCTCATACCCAATCACTACCTCCTGAATCATGATAGCCGCTGTGATGAGACTATTGGCCGTAATGAGGCTGACAAATTCGGGATAGCGCAGTGCTGCGTACGGGTCGGTGGGGATTGTTTTCAAAGCAAATTGATGATTTATCAGCAAAAGTACCTAAAAATTAAACCTAATTTGATTCGGTAAAGTTGCCGGAAGGTTCTAAAAAAGAAAAAGTGACTTTCAAGACAAGGTCCCAAAAATCACTTAAACCAAATGAAACTTAATGAAGGGTGGGTTAATAATCAGCTAATTGAGTAATCTCTTTTACTTTGTCGGCCAGTTGCGCTACTTTCCCGATAACGATGATAGCAGGCGAACCAACGCCTTCGGCCTGAGCCAGTTGTAATATATTTTTCACCTTACCGGTTACGATTTTTTCGTCGGGACGACTCCCGTTCTGAATGATAGCTACCGGCAAATCCATCTTACCCAATCGGGCAAAAGTTTCGACAATTTCGGGAAGTTTATGCATTCCCATCAGGACTACGACGGTAGCAGATGATTGCGCTGCCAACGACAGGTCGTTTGATAGGCTATGGTCTTTGGTAGTACCCGTAATTACCCAAAAACTTTCGCTCATTCCCCGAGTCGTGAGTGGAATACCCGCCAACGCAGGAACTGCATAGCTACTCGATATGCCCGAAACAACCTCTACATCAATACCGTGACGCTCGGCGAATTCCAGTTCTTCGTAACCGCGTCCGAAAATAAACGGGTCACCCCCTTTGAGTCTAACTACATGTCCGTATTGCTGAGCATAGTCCACAATCAGGTGATTAATTACGTCTTGGTTACAGCTATGCTGTGCAAAGCGTTTTCCTACGTTGATAATCACGCAGTCAGGCTTGCAATAGTCCAATAATTCGGTACTCGCTAAGGCATCGTGTAACACCACATCGGCAGCTTTAAGCGCTTTGATGCCCTTTAGGGTTATTAAATCGGGATCGCCCGGCCCCGCACCAATCAAAGTAACTTTCATAAAATGTATTAAGTCACAAAGTATTGCATATCAGAAGGAATAAAATTCTCACTACTGACTACTCAATGCTAACTACTGTTTTAACTATCTTTTCCAAACTCTACCAAAGACAACTCTGGCTCGTCTTCCGAAGCCAATTGTGTTTGGCGTATTTTATTTACCTGTTGCAAAAATTTCACTGCTTCACCTACAAAAGTGCGCGCAAACGACTCAGTTGGTTCATTTTTATTAATGCTGAATACCAGTTCTTTGAAAGATCCTGTCTCTGATGTACGTCCGAAGTCAACACCAAAATGTTCGTCAAAATCTCTCACAATTCCATATTGGGTATTGGTAGCTACGCTTTTGGTAATAAGCAATGCTTTTGCGCCCGTCACAAACACGTTGTAAGCGTGATAGATAGCGTCTGCCCAAATGGCTTTTTCAAGGTTTTCGTTTGCCCAAACCAGTTTTTCCTGTGCTTCGATAAGGGTTGTACCTACTAAGTCAATCAGAACACTGGCGCACTCTCCTACTCCAACTTCTGTTTGGTAAGGCTCGTCATGATCCCAATCTACATAATCGCTGCTTGTTAAAGTGGTCAAATCAGCCAATGGTCTGAGCAGTGCGTAGAAATATTTATTGCCTTGACGAAGGAAATAATCGTTATAATATTCTCCTTCGTAAGCATTGGTTTCATAATCGTGCAAAAGCGTACGCAACGTAGCAGGTCCGCGTTTGGCAGGAAGTTTAATCACTTTGTCACCCATCGTCCCTTCTCCTACACCGTTAAAACCACCGCCTAACAACACTTGAATAGCCGGAAGAACGAGTTTACCATTTTTAATAGAACTGCCGTGGAAGCCGATATTGGCCGAACTATGCTGTCCGCAGCCATTCATACAGCCGCTGATCTTGATTTTGATGTCGTTGTTGTAAATAATATCAGGAAATTCTTCCTTCATCATTGTTTCCAAAACGCGGGTAATACCATAACTGCTCGAAATCGCCAAGTTACAGGTATCGGTTCCTGGACAGGTAGTAATGTCGGCAGTGGTATCAAAACCAGGCTCGGCTAAGCCAAGTTCATTTAGTTTTTCATACACTGCAGCCAAATCTTCTGCTTTTACAAAACGAAGCAAATAGCCCTGATTGACCGTGACCCGAATATCATTCGCAGCGTATTGGCGCACAATGTCAGCCAGTTTACGTGCCGTTAAAGAGTGCATATCTCCCAACAAAACACGCAGTTGAACTCCGTACCACCCTTTTTGTTTTTGTTCAAAAACGTTGGTCTCTAACCATTTTTTATAAGTGGCATCCTGTGTCTGAGCAATTAAATCTTCTTTTGTCAAACCTCCTTCACGAGTGGAAGTATATAATCTATCTACTGCAAATTGTAGATTGCTAACAGTAAACTCTTTGTTTTTCAGGGCTTTCTGTTCGTCATTTACTCGGTTCAAAAATTCCTCCAAGCCGATATCAGCTAAAAGGTATTTCATGCGGGCTTTGTGGCGACGTACGCGCTCACCATAGCGGTCAAATACGCGAATGACTGCCTCAATGAAAGGAATAACAAATTGTTCTTCCAAGAACTCATGGGCTGTTTGGGCCAAAAGTGGCTGAGCACCTAAACCGCCCCCAACGAGTACTTTAAACCCTTTAATTTCCTTTCCATTCTCATCAATCTGCGTTTTTGGAATCAATCCTACGTCGTGAATATAGGCATACGCTGAATCTTTTTCTGAGGAAGAAACGGCAATTTTGAACTTACGCCCCATGTCCTGACAAATAGGATTACGGAGAAAATAGTCAAAAATTCCGTGCGTGAGGGAAGTTACATCAAACGGCTCCAATGGATCAACACCCGCTCTTGCCGAGGCAGTTACATTACGAACGGTGTTACCGCAAGCTTCACGAAGGGTTATATTGGCATCTTCCAAATCTGCCCACAAAGCGGGAGAATCAGCCAATTTTACAAAGTGAAGTTGTATGTCCTGACGAGTAGTAGCATGGAGATTACCCGTTGCGTACTTATCCGAACAATCTGCAATACGAACCAATTGCTCGACAGTAATACGACCAAACGGCAATTTGATTCTAATCATTTGTACACCTGCCTGACGCTGTCCATAAACCCCTCTCGCTAAACGGAATTTACGAAACGCTTCTTCGGGAACATCACCGGAAGTAAACACGCTGATTTTGCTCTCTAAATCGAGAATATCTCTGCGAGCAGCTTCACTAACATTGGGGGAGAATGGGATTGACATAGTACTTATTCTCTATCGAGTTAATATCTTATTTTATAAATTGAAAAGGGATTTTTATTCCCTCTTACCCGTTTTTCTGGTACGATTAAAACCTGATTATTTCTAAAACAGTTCTAAGCAGGTAACCTAATTTCTGAACTGTGTCACAAAATTGAAAGATTAAAGGGGGAATTCCTAAAAATCCCCCCAAAAACTAAGAATAGACCATAACCAAAAGTTATCGACAGCTATCAAAACTTCACAAAGCGCTTTCGATCTATATATTCTCCCAATTGTAAATCCACAAAATAAGACCCCGCAGGGTATGTTCTCACGTTGATGGATTGGTTGAACGCATCGCTGTTTTTCTCAAATTCACCTCGCCAAACTTCAGCTCCCGTAATGCTTCGCAAACGCACCGTTACCTTACCTCGCAGTGCATTAGTAAAGCTAAGCTCCACAAAACCATCGGTAGGATTAGGGCTCAATGTAAAATCTTTTTCGGGCAATGTTTCGGCGCCAAGTATCTGAACGTTACGTACATAGATAGTTGTACTCGCCGAATCTATACATACGTCTGTGCCCGTCCCTTTCACCAAATAAGTCAACGTACGCGTTGGTCGGGCAGTCACCTGCGGACCCAGATTCGAGCTCAATCCTTCGCCGGGTGACCAATTAATCACTCCTGCTCCACGGGCCTGCAACGTTACAGCTTCTCCGGGATTTATAAATTGAGCCGAAGCCTGTACCTGCACTGATGGTTTCATTCCTACCTGTGCTGTAATCGCATGAGCTACGTTAAAACCCGTACGGACTATATAACGGTCCCAGTTTCCACTCGAATTTCTTTCCCACGAAGTTGCATTGAGCGATTCGCCATTCTTGGTTGTAATCAAGGCTACCGTATCTCCTGCGACATAATCAAACTCCACCCCAATCAGGAAGGATAAATTATTTTGGCGGGACAAATCAATGTTTTGATCAAATACGACTGTAGTGGCTCGATTGTTTTTAACATCGTCCAAAATACGACGCAGTGGAATTTCCTTGGTCGTTAATTCAGAACCGGGACCTCCTTGAAAACCGCGAGCGTTCCAAACTTTCACACGCACAACCGATTCTGTTTCAGTACCCTTTGCCGCCTTTGCTACTCCAAACTTTATAAATGTTCCTCGCAAATTGGTGTATCCAAGCGGATTCGTAAATAGCTCGGCAACGGCTTGGGTTTTTCGGCTGTTCTGCCCGGCCACATAGCCCGTTCCACTGGGTTGACGAATGACCGTTTCGGTTCCTGCAAAATTGGTAGTGGTGGCACACAATCCTGCGTTGATCACTTCAATATATTGTGTCTTTACCAGTGGTACAGAGCTGCCTGATGAATTGGAAACTGTCAGGGTCACTTTATATTTTCCTGCTTTATTATACGTTACCGTGGGATTTTGTTCGGTAGAAGTAGCCGGATCGCCTCCTTCAAATTCCCACTGCCAAGCCGTCGGAAAATTAGTAGAAAGGTCCGTAAAACGTACTTGAGCGCCCAACAATACGGTGCGGTTCTCTGCTTCAAAATTTGGAATTGGTTTGCCCGAAATAATTTGCCCGCACACATTAGAAGTCAACAAACTGGAACGCCGTGGACTCACTTCCATCACGGCCCGAATCCGGGTCTTTTGGTCTTTGGTGAAAATATTAAAGCAGGCATCATCCGAATAATCCATGTAGTTTTCTACCATGTTTGCCCCTCCGCAACTAACCCTGCCTTTTTGGCAACCCCGACTTTCGGAGGCCTGCGTAGGGGTATCTGCACAAAAATCATCTCCGCAGGCAGCATCTCCCCAAATATGACGCAATCCCAACCAGTGGCCGGTTTCGTGCGTAAGCGTACGTCCTAAGTTATAAGGCGCTTTCAAAAGTGGGAAACTTCCTTTTTGAGAATTCCCAAAGCTGGTATATACAATCACAACTCCATCGGTACTGGCGGCACCGCCATTCCCCGGAATCCCTGAAAGGCTGGAATTGCTCGGAAACTGGGCATAACCGAGTAAATTATCATCTTGAGCGGCAAAATCCAGTGCCCAAATGTTATAGTACTTGTTAGGGTCCCACGAAGTAGTTGGTTTTAGTGACCCTTCAATGTCATTCCTCGCCCAACTGGTACGGTTGCCATTTACGCGATCAATTCCCGGTTCAGCCATGCGTTGCCCTTGCGGATTGAACTGAGCCAAACAAAATTCAACTTCAATATCTGCTCCGCGAGAGTCCGTATTGAAACCGTTGGTATTGACCCGTCGCCGAAAATCTTCGTTGAGGGTTTCTATTTGAGATTGGACTTGGGCCTGACTGATATTTCTCCCTACACCTACTGCTTCGCCATTGTGAATAACGTGTACGATTATCGGGATGACAATTACTTCCGCAGTACCGCGTCCGGAAGCCATACGGGCTTTGATTTGCACCATTTTACGTTGCAAATCCCGCTCAAAATCATCAAGCGAACCTTCCTGAGGGTTACGCAGGCGAAGCAAACTATCCATCTCCATGGTAGCGCATGGTTCGGGCCGCCGTTGCGCGTAAGAAAAGGTAGCGGCGAAAAGAAAAAGCGCGAAAATGTAAACGATATAACGCATAAACTGACAGATAAAGAAAGTATGATTGTCATTCTGTAAAGACTTTGATTTTTCGCTGCCCAACTCCGAAACTTTTGCAGAGACAAATCCTACCCGTCAGCATGACAAATTAGGTTGTAAGAGTTTTTATTAAATTTGATTCAAGCGCGGTTGCAATACTATACTATTCTTCTATTTCCCGCTCGAAGTAAATTTAAAACGATAACTGGCATCAATATCTCCAAAATAATATTCCAATACCATCGTAGTTTCGGTCAACGATTTGACAATAAAGGGCAACTTAAACCCTCCAAAAATCCGGGGAATACCCATTTCCAGGGTAGCATTGGCGCTGGTAAACTGCCATACATCTGTAATAAGAATATCTGGCTCTGTACTCTTACACTTGGTAGGCCCGTTGGAATATTCTAATTTTTTCTCCTCGTTTGCATAAAAGATGAATTGGTCATCTAATTCGCAGGGATCCAATACCTGGTTTCCGGCCAAATCAAAAGGGTCTTTTTGGTCTACAATGGTAAGGGCGCTAAGCGTCCACGCTTTCTTTTCAGTGCCCGTCAAAAGCTGAGAATACGTCAACGGTTTAGGGTCCAGTTTTTCACTGCAACTGCTTGCCGCACCGGCAATAAGTACAACTACAAACAAGCGAATAAAATTTTTCATGAGATTCAGAACTATTTATTGTGGAACGTACGTCAGGGGAAGAACAATGGCCGTATCTTTTCTGGTCTTATAACTGTACACTTTCATTTTAATGTTGAGCGTAATGCGTTTATTGACAGGATTCCATACTCCTGTTCCTGACAAGGTATCATATCCACTTGCGAATTGCGGAATTATCTGTCGAGGAATGGTAAGGGTATTGTTTCCGTTATCAATAAAATCGAGCGTAGGGCGCTCTGCTTCAAAACTTACTGGGCTTTCCCAATTAAAGAATTGTTGGAACCCTATCAGCCCGACATTTATGTTAGAGACCGTATAACGTTTACAATCTGCACTGGAAATTTCAATATCTGCTAACTGATACGCCTGCGTGGCATTGACGGGCAATTGACCGGTATAAATTCCGTCCATGATGCAGGCATCTCTAATCGTAAAGACAATTTTATTTCCCATACCGCTTTTTCCAAAACCTACCTGCACTTTATCGGCGGGTTTTACTGCAGTAAGTGTGAATTCAATGTTGCTGGATTCAATGATATTATTGGCGTTATTGAGCAAATAGACCGTAATTTCACCAAAACTTTGGCCTACGGGAATAATAACTGTTCCCTTTGTACCTTCAATTCGATAATCTTTCCCTTCACGGGCAGTTCCTCCCACCACATAACTGACATTAATAGACTCGTTGAGGACTTTCCCGCCGTTATGAACACGAACTTTAATCGCTTTTGAATAGCTTTCCTTGTAACTCAACGTGGTGTCTGTGAAGCGTACAAAGCTGCTTCCTTCATAAACAATCCTTTCTTCTTCGCAACCTGCAAGCCACACGCCTGCTAAAATTGTGAATAAAAGTATAAGTGAATGAGTGAATAAATATGTAATTTTTTTCATGTTGAATTTTATTACTTGTGATGAGCAGAAACAACCCTGCCTACTGCAAATTTTAAACTGCCTACTTTAATAACCCGGATTTTGTTGTCCTGCCAAAGATGGATTACGCTGAATCTCCGTCTGTGGAATAGGCCACAATTCGTATTTAGAATTCCAGTTGGTTGAAAAAGCCGAGATCACTGCCTGAGCACGTCCTGTACGTACAAGGTCGTACCAGCGATGACCTTCAAAAGCCAATTCATACACTCGTTCGCGCTCAATAATACTGATCATCTCATTTTGAGTAGCGGCTGTCAACAAGGGAGGTTGGAGGTTGGCAGCCAATCCAACACCTGCGCGCGTACGGAGGCGGTTGATATCAGCAATCGCACCGGTCGAGCCCGTGATTTTACCCTGTTGTGCTCTTGCTTCGGCGCGTATAAGGTACATTTCGGCAAGGCGAAAGATGACAAAATTTCGATTGCTTTCGTCGGCCGTACCATATTTTTTGAGCGTCCAGCCGTTATCGTTTCCTTTCTGTTTATCAAACTCAAATTGAATGGTTTGATTGCGATTACCGGACTCCCGTGAAGTAAGGGCAACCACCACTTGGTTGGAAGGAACCACTTCGCGACGACCTACAAAATAATTATTGATATCGCCTGCGTAATCATTGAGGGTATAACCAAATTCAAAAATTGACTCTTGGTTATAATCCCGCGTAACTACTTCATTAAAAGTCACCAAAGAGTAGTTGGGAGAATTAATAAGTAGGGTTGCGTTTGCTTCCGCTTCTGTCCAGTTTTTTTGATAAAGATAAAACCGCGCTAAAGCCGCCCGAACAGCGTTTTTGGTGGCATATCCTGCATAAATATTGCGGTCCTGCGGGTTGCCATCAGGCAAGTCAACAAGAGCTGCTTTGTAATCTTCAAGTACTGAAGCCAATATTTCTTCTTTCGATGCTCTTGTTGCAGTGCGATTGGTTGCTAAAATTGTAGTGGTTACTTTAGGAATGCCGCCATACGTATAAGCGCCGATAAAATTGGCATAGCCTCTGAGAAATTTGGATTCGGCTGTCAATTGTTTAGCATCGGCTGATTTTACGCCTGAGATAGTCGGCAGGCGTTCCAAGATAAAATTGCTCATGTATACTGTCCGAAAAATACTTCCCCACAGCGCGGCTACAACACCGTTGGCAGGCGTAATTTGCTTAGTACCAAACTCTTTGTAATCAGTAAAAGTCCCCAAGTGAATGATGTGATCCGCAGTAAAATCTCCTGCCTGAACCGTAGGACTTCCCAAATTACGAGCCGCCGCATACAGGCCAATCCGTACCGAAGGTACATCACTGGAGCGGGTGAATACGATGTCGTCAATAAGCAAATCTACCGCCGGCGGATCAAGGATGACCGTGTTACAGGCGGATAAAAGTGCGGTAAGTAATATAGCGATTTGAAGGCGTTTCATATAAAAGTCAATAGTCGTTAGTCAATAGTTTACAGTCAACAGTCCGCGGACAAGAAATAGTTATTCTTAAAAATTAACAGTCACCCCTGCTACTAAGGTTTTTACTTGGGGTAGTGTAAAAAAGTCAAGCCCTTGTGCTGAAGTAGATCCATCCAAAGTACTCACTTCCGGGTCAGCGCCAGTGTAGCGGGTCAATGTCCAGAGATTGGTAGCCGTAGCATACAATCGTACATTTCCCAATTTAGCTTTACCCGTCCATTTTGAAGGAATAGTATAGCCTATTGCCACATTTTTGAGGCGCAAATAGGAGCCGTCTTCTACTAAACGACTGCTGGAATAGCTATTAAAACCATTGTTGTATTCAAACCGTGGAATATCGGTGACATCACCGGGCTTTTGCCAACGACGTAAAGCCGCCCGGGTTTGATTCACGCGTAAATCAGTACCAGGATTCAACAGGAAAGAGTTGCTGTAATTCATCACTTTGTTTCCGTAAGAAAACTGAAAGAATAGGCTTACATCAATTCCTTTCCATGAAAAACTGTTGGTTAAACCGCCAATTAATTTGGGTTGAGCATTGCCAATCACCTGAGCATCGTCGGTGGTAATACGTCCGTCACCGTTGAAATCATCATACAAGGCATCACCCGTAGCTACATCTACTCCTAAATATTTTAATCCCCAAAAAGTACCTAACGGCTCTCCTACTTTAATGACGTTGGTTGCTCCTACGCCCGCCGCCGTAAATCCCCGGAACAGAGGTTGGTCGGAGGCTAACGACACTACTTTGTTGTCATTGCGCGAAAGGTTTAAGTCTGTTGTCCAGCGAAAAGCACCATCGAAATTGACCGAACGAAGGGTAAATTCAGCTCCTCGGTTCGAAATACTTCCAATATTCCCCTGCAAGGCACCAAAACCCGTAGTGGCGGGAAGAGGCTCAGCAAAAAGCAGGGCATCAGTTACGTTATCATATACTTCTGCGGTAAAACTTAGTCGTCCTTTCCAGAAAGCTACGTCCAAACCAATGTTGGCTTCGCGGGTACGTTCCCACTGCAAATTAGGGTTGCTGAGGCTGTTTGGCCCTACCCCAGATGAGCCGTTGTAAGTAGTAGCACCCCAAGTTCCTAAGAACTGGAAATTACCGATACGTTCATTTCCCGTAAAACCATAGCTTGCGCGGAGTTTAAGGTCTTCCAGAAAGTTTACGTCTTTTAGAAAACCTTCTTCTTTCAATCGCCATCCTGCCGATACTGACGGAAAGAAACCAAACTTGCGGTCCTGACCAAAACGAGATGAACCATCATAGCGGGCAGTGGCACTAAACAAATATTTATCTTTATAATCGTATTTTACTTCTCCAAATCCGGATACCAAGCCATTTTGGGCATAAAACGAGCTACCCGCATCTACTACCCCTGCCGAAGCAATATACGTAAACTCGTCGCGTGGAAAAATCCGCCCCTGCACGCTGGAAGAACGGCCTTGTGAGCGTAAAAGCTCTCCACCCAGCAAGGCACTGATGTGGTGATTTTCTCCAATGGCTGTATTATAAGTAAGCACCGTTGAGTTCAGGAAGATAGCCAACGTAGAAGCGGCATAAGCCCCATAACCCTGCCCTCCAATGGAAGGAAGACTTCCATAAAATGTTCCCGTTGGATTATAAGTATCTTCCTGAGAATTATTGTAATCCATGCTGAACTTCGTACGCAGACGTAGATTGGGTAAGAAGGCATATTCAGCGTTGATACCGCCCAATACTTTTGTCCCGTACGTAATTTGTCGAGGCAATAAGGCTTCAGCTACCGGATTACCGTTGGGGAAGCCTTGGTAATTGGGATCGTTGGGAGTATACAGTTTGCCTTGTTCGTTAAAAGGAGAATAATAAGGCAAACTGCGAATAGAAGAACCATACACACCATCTACGGCATTGTCACTAAATACACGACGGTTTTTAGTACTTCCAAGGCTCATATTCAGTCCAAAAGATAATTTTGGAGAAGCTTTATGGTCTAAGTTAAAAGAACCAGTATACCGCGCAAAACGGTTGTTCAACTGTACCCCTTCTTCATCACGATAACTGCCGCTCAAATAAAAGCGGGTACGGTCATTACCCCCAGAAGTTGAAAGCTGATATTGCTGATAAATTCCTTTACGAAGCACTTCGTCTACCCAATTCGTATTGACTGCGTCAGTTACGCCCGGGATAAGTCCGCGGGCATCGGGGTCAATTATGTCTGCAAAGTTGGTTTGCTTGGCGTTATAATTGGCAAGTGCTTCGCGCTGTAATCCCAAAATCTCCGTTGAATTGAGCAAATCCAAACGTTTTACAACTTCCGTCGTGCCTCGTTGCACATCCATTGTAATGTTTGTTTTTTGATTGGCTTTACCGCGTTTGGTGGTAATAAGCACCACACCGTTGGCCCCGCGAGCGCCGTAAATGGCTTTGGCAGAAGCATCTTTCAATACCTGAATGGACTCTACGTCGCTGGTATTAAAGGAAGAAATAGCGTTGTCCTGCTGCCCTCCGTACCCAAATTGCGATACCGCTCCGTCATACACCGGAATTCCGTCCACTATCATTAATGGGCGATTGCTGGCATTGATGGAAGTATTACCCCGAATCACGACTTTTACCCCACCACCGGGCGTTCCCGACGATTGAGATACCCGCACACCTGCTGCTTGCCCCTGTAACGCCTGATCAATACCGGATACCGGAAGATTTTTAATACGGTCGCTCTTAATGGTCGTCATTGAACTGATGACGTCCTTTTGCTGGGTCGTCGTATAACCGGTTACCACCACTTCATTCAATTGGGTGGGGCTTTCCAGAAGTTCAACGTTGATAGTAGTTCGGTTGTTGACATTTACTTCTTGACTCAACATTCCTATAAACGAAAAAACCAACGTAGCTTTGCCGTTAGGTATCGTGATTCGATAACTGCCGTCGGCGTCCGTACTTGCTCCAGAAGAAGCTCCCTTGAGCGTTACGTTTACACCAGGCATCGGCTGACCGTCGGTAGCCGTAGTAACTTTACCCGTCACTGTGCGATTTTGAGCAAAAAGCGCCCAAGAACAACAGGTTAGGCTAAAAATAAGAAAAAACTTGCGTAACAGATTATCCATGTAAGAATATGTTGAAAATCAGGGATTTCTATGAGTATGTAAATGAGTAAATATATATTTGAAAATCAGGCAATTAAATTACATTTAAGTATAGGACGATTGAGAATTTATTCACTCATTCGCAATTCACTCAATCACAATTTGTATTTAAGTGTGGTTATTGGGCGAAAATTTAGATAAAATAGTTGGGGGAAAATACGCTTAGCCCAATTATTTATAAATTTAAAAACGAAACATTGTACTGAATGTTTTACAAGATACTTCATCTAATTTTGAATCAAAAGAAATATTCTTTAAAAATGGTGATTCAGACTAAGCTACTTTTTCTCATTGCTTTCACTCTTGCGAGTACTCTCGTTGAGGGTCAGGGGCATCTGTTTGTTTTCTACGATACCGAGTGCCCCATTTGTCAGAAATCCAGCAAGCGTCTACAGGAAATGTACGTGAAATATGGTCAAAACGTTGCGTTTAAAGCCGTATTTTCGACCAAATCTCTGAAAAGGTCGGATGTAAGGCAATTTAATAAAGAATACAATTTCACAATACCTTACGTCATAGACCGAAAGCATCGCCTTGTTGAACTCTATGACGCAAAAACTACCCCGGAAGTGGTACTGCTTGACCAAAAAGGAGTAGAAATCTATCGCGGAGCCATTGATAATCAGTTTTTTGGACTGGGAAAATATCGACCAAAAACGACCGAATTTTACCTGCAAAATGCGTTGGAAGCCTTACAAAACGGCCAGCTCGTCTCTCCTCCCTCCACCGAAGCAGTAGGATGCTTAATCAACCGCAAAAAGTCTCGTTGAATGTCTCAAAAATACGTCACCATCGTCAATCGTCACTACCCCCCCAATCCGGGCATTACGGGGGAGTCGGCTTGGGATTTGACCAAATACCTGATTGAAAACCACGGAATTAAAGTAAGCATAGTCCACGTCAAACGCAACGATTTGGGCGGCGGACAAACCCGTCAACCGATTGGAACAACTTTTGAAATTTCGACAATTTACAAAGGTCAAAAAGGGATATTAAAATTAGCAGCCGGTTTTTTTGACGGTTTTTTCTTACTCATCAAAACCCTGCGCGTGCGTCGCGGCCCTGTTTTGTGTATGACAAGCCCTCCGCTTTTACCTTTTTGGGCTTCATGGATGCTGCCAATTTTTGGGATACGTTGGGCTTTGTGGTCCATGGATTTATTTCCCGAAGGATTTGCCGCCGATGGAGTGATTAAAGCCTCTCATCCCGTTTACCGTTTTGTGCGTTGGGTCACGTACGGTCTTGCACCTTCACACCTTTTTTCATTGGGCCCCAATCAGGCCAAATATATCGAAAACAGTTACGGTAAACCCATTCAAACGAGCATTATTCCGTGCGGGGTTTTGCTTGACCAACCCCGCGATTTTACGCCTCCCGATTGGCGCACAGACAACGGTAAAATCTACTTTGGCTACGCCGGTAATTTAGGTGATGCCCATTCATCTGAGTTTTTGTTGGCTATTTTAAACCATATAAATCCGCAAAAACAACATTTAGTTTTAGCGCTTTACGGGACAAAATCGCAGGAAGTGCTGAAAGCCGCCGAAGGAAAAGCAGGAGTCACTCTATTAAAAAGCATTCCCCGCAGTCAATTGCATTACATAGACGTTCATTTGGTGAGTTTACTGACAAAGTGGACACACATCGCCGTTCCTTCCAAGGCCATGAGTTCGGTTTGTGCGGGCGGTACGCTCTTGTTTTGCGGCAGCAAGGAAGCCGATACATGGACACTGTTGCAGGAAGCCGGATGGCACATTGAAGAATCCGCTGATATTGACAGTCAGGTATGTATGTTTTTATCCCGAATTACCCTCAATGAAGTTCTGAAAAAGAAAATCGCTGCCAACCGAGTGGCTGATAACCTGAAAGCTATGCTAACGGAAGGCTATGAGGATGTTGTAAAATTTATAAACACACCGTAGAGACGCCACATCGGCGGACCGAAAATTTTGCGTCTCTACGATTCATCTTCGGTCTGCCGATAAGGCGTATCTACATTTTAATTGTACTCCGTTTTCAGACGCAAAATCTTGCGTCTCTACCTGCCAAATTTCAACGTTGTTCCCAATCGAAAAACAGTACGGTCGTATTTGAAATTTTGGAATACGGCTACGGCTTCTACTCTGAAAAATGGAAAACCCGGCACAAGCCCATCAAGCCCGTATCCAAGTTCGGTATAGTGAGATAAGGTAGGCGTATGAAGATAATGCACCATTAAATTTTCTTTAAGCCCTGCCAAACGAACAAATGGGATGCGCGTCAACAGCAATCGTCGCGATTCGTTGACAACGTGTGCTTCTAAATATCGTTCTGAAGTGCTGAATCGGTAATAAGGCAAGGCACGAAAAGTAGTGAAGGCATCACCGTATTGAACAAACACCTGATTACCCAAAAAGTGCTTATAATCCATCAGAAAGGCGTTCCGATTGTTTAAAAACGTTCCCGCTGAAAAGGAATAATGCAACTCGCTCCTGACGCCAGTTTGTACATCCTGACGCAGGTTGAGTTCTACCAAATCAAAGTCGGAAACACTGTTGCCTACGTTGGGAATGCCTTTGGTATAATGGAAAATCAACGACGGATTTTTATTCGTTAAATAACGCTTTCTGCCGTTATACAGACGATAGCGTTGCCCCGGTCGCCAGGTTAACGAGAAGTCAAAAGTGAGCGCTTCGTGGGGAGAAAAACGATAATAAGACTCTGTTGCTTTAAGACGATCGCTGTATTCTTGGTTAAAGGGCGCATTGGGCGTGAACGCAAATTGATTCCAACGAATCCAGGGGCGGGCATTTTCGAGATTTTCCAATTCATAGCGGCGTCCGTATTCAAGACTTCCGGATACGCTGAAAACATCCGCCAAACGGGCGTAGTAAAACGACAATCGCCCAAAATCCTTTTCGTAGATTTTCATGAAATTATTCTCAAACCACAACGTGGCCGAGGTATTGAAATTGGGACTAATGGGATTGTTGGCATTGAACTGAGACACATACCGCCCACCCGTCAGCGAAAGCCCGCGCCGCCGTCCCTGCCAACCCGTAGTCGCAGTTCCTGAAAACACTTTCCGTCCAAAGGCATAACGCACCAAGGGCTTGATATAAAAAGAGTTATCTCGATTCAACTGCCGTTTAAAATTAAAATTGCTTTCTACCACGTATCCATCTACGGTGTTGTACGTAACGTTTTGAGGATTGAGCGGCCCCTCATAATCAAGTACCCATTTTTTAGACAATTTGAACGAACGCCCTGTCAGTACACCCATAAAATTCACATTGGAAGAGTCTTTTTTGGCTTTGGAACTGTCGGCTTTGATTTTTATTTCTTTCACAATGCGCACACTGTCGGAGTGGCGGTAGGTTTTGGTTTCAATTTCGGTGAGGGGAATACTTCGTATTTCGTTCCAAAACACGTCACTGCGTTTGTTGGCCATGGAATCAACGATGATTGAGTCATTACGAACTATATTAATGTCTTCTTTTTGGGCTTTTCGTTCGTTTTTATCCTGTTTTTCATACTCCTTCATCATTTTACGGAGCTGCTTGGTGGAAACGGCTTTCTGTTGCGCGGCTAATTCGTTGAGTTTTTTAGTCCGCAAGTCTTTTTTTGAAATATCACTGTCGGGCTTTTCAAATTTTTCATCCAATACCGTGACCGTTTCTTTAAATGCAGGATTGACTTTCAGGTTTTTGTAAGTCATCGAAATCACGTACTTGAACTCACCCGAAAAACCCATCATGGAACCCCCAAAGCGAAACTGAAGACTGGTCGGCATCCAAACTTCCTGCACGGGAGTAAAGACCTGCTTTACATCCACGTCAAAGCTTTGAACGGTGGTTTGAAGATTCAGACTGTGAATGGCCCACGTATTCTCAATAATATAAATTTGACCTTTGAACACGCCTTCCCCGTACGATCGAGGAATAACTTTGATTTTATTAACTTCCAAATCCCCTTCCCGAAACGAGCCTTCGTATTCAAACTTATAATAGCCCAGCGCTTTAGGTGAAAGCGGCGATACCGCATCCCCGACAGTTGGGTCATAAAAACTTGCCAGCACAAATGCGTTAGGACTGGGAGCGCTGTTGTCCAAGCTGTTACGAGTTGAAATAACGCGTTGTTGGTAGTTGTTAGGCTGGCGGAAAGTGATTTCATTCACACTCTCATTCAGTATAGGACGACCTTCTTCAATGCCTTCTTTTTTGAGGGATTTTTCGAGAAAAAAGGGTATATTAGTGACGACACCCGTTGTCTTGATATAAGCACGAGCGCTATAGGTTTGTACCTGCAAGGCATGAAAACGCGCTTTGGCAATGGCTCTCCGCATGATAGTATAGGCGGGGTCTTCGCTTTTTGAGCCTATTTTTACTTCGTTGATATTGAGCGCCTGCTCTTCAAGAATGACGTCAAGAGTTTTAAAATCGTTTCCAACCTCTATGGTTTTAACGATATTTTTAAAGCCCAAATATTGAAAAACAACCTCATACCGACCAGGCTGTAACACAAGTTCATAGCGACCGTCGGCGTTGGCCATTGTACCTAAATTAGTGCCTTTTACAGCCACAGCGGCATAGGCAAGCGGCTCCCCTTTTACGGTTTTAACAACCCCTCTGATACCACCCGCAAAAGCACCAAAACCGAGTAAAAAAGTAAACGTGAATAGATATGATTTCATTTAATATGCTAAAAGTAAGCCCTGACCCATTTTCAGAACGAATATAAGCCTGAAAACTTACATAATCTGCTTAATACACATGATATTCGTGTGGAATCGCAATGGGAAAACGATTACCCATGAAAACATAAAAAATGATGCCGGTAATGATGAGGAACAACAAAATAATAAGTACAGCTTGAAAATCAGCTTGTCTCTGCTTTCCTGGCTCTTCCATTTTCTTTCGATGTGTAACCGCAACATGAACTCCAAACGCCATCATTCCCAAGAAATAATAGGGCACAAAGTAAAATTTGAACGGTGCTTCCAAAACCACTCGGGCTGCAAAATAGAAATCCGTATCCAACTTAAAATACTCCCTTTGAAAAAGTACCGCCGGAATATGCTGAACAATAAAGAACGTAAATACCACACCTGAGTAGATTTGGATGCGTTCGTTGAAAGTTATTGAGTTTTTCTTCTTTAAATTCTTAACCTGTCTTAGGCCGCTATACACCTGAAAACCAAAGCATAAAATCAATAGAACTTCAATAATGGGTTGGCGATAGATTTTGCGCAAAGCTTCCATGATTTCTCGGTGCGTTTCAATTCCAAACCATGCCATGGCGTGATTGAAAAGATGGGCTGAGACAAACACAGCGATTACAATTCCCGTAATTCGATGGATAGAAACTAATTTCATAACAGGATTTTAAAAAACGGGAAGTATAAAAATTACGGTACCGATGATGAATAGACCAGTAAAAATATAAATAACAGGTTGATCAAATTTGAAGAAAATAACCTGCTCTACCGTGCGTCCCAGCCAAAAAAGGGAAAACCCAAGAAGCAATACATTTCCCAATTCTGTACGGTAAAGAGAATGAGGATAGAAAAAACAAAGGAATGCAACGAAGAAAAGTAAGTGTATAATGCGAAGATTGAGGATTTGCATTACTGCGCTATTCACCAGATGGAGCTTCTTTAACTCTTTATCCCACCGAAAGATTTTCCAGAAACATAGGTGAAAGATCGCGAAGAAAAGGCTGTAAATACCGCAGCCATAAATCAGCATTGTCTTGTCCATTTTGTGCATATTTTAGGGCTCAAAAGTCGATCAAGAAAATGGAATTTCATTTGACAAAAGTCAAATAATTAATATTTAGCCCTGATCCGGCTTAAAGTTTCGAGCGAAATGCCCAAATAGGAAGCAATGTGGGTCAATTGAAGTCGATTTTGAATATTCGGGAAGCGTTTTAGGAAAGTTTCGTAGCGTTGTTGCGCATTCTGGAACTGTACCATATCTATGCGTTCCTGTAAAATCAGAAATTGCTCTTGTGTAATGAGTCTGCCGATTCGTTCAAAAGCGTGAAATTGGTGATATAACTCTTCCAAATCGTCGTACAAAAAAGCATACACTTCCGAATTTTCCAGAATTTCGATGGTATATCTACTGGGTTGACGCGAATAGAAGCTATCAATAGCCGTGAAAGGGTGGCCTGCGGTGGCCAACCAATCAATCACTTCTTTGTCTTCTTTGCAATGAAAAATTCTGGCCAACCCACTCGCCATAAAGTACATGTAATGACAGACTTGGCCTTCTCGAAACAGCAAATGTCCTTTAGGATAATGTTTGATTCGCGTTTTTGCAAGAATCAATGCCTTAGCCTCATCGGGCAGGTCATTAACAGCTTCGAGAAAACTAAAAAGTGGTTGCACAAAAATTGAGCATTATTCATCAAAAAAACCTTCTTCGTACGCTTCGCAAAACGCAAAATAATCCTGATGCACTTTATTAGGATACTCCTGACAATAGGAGAATACGTCTTTTTGCCATTGGGTCTGCTTTGAAAATGCAATCAGTTCATCGGCGATGGAAGACCCCTGACGACCTGCACTTCGTAAATGCCCCGAGGCCGTAGTAGTTGCCATAATTCGGATCAATTCTTCCAACGATTCCAATTCACCATCCCAATAATTAAAATCAAATTTGTCCTGTTCTGGCTGCAATTCTTTCAAAACAAAAGAGGAATCAAACGAAACAACGGCGCTTAAAAGTGTTGGCAATACATTGGTAACGCGACTTTGGATACCAACGATTCGGTGAGCTTCTGTTGGCCAAACGGGCTGGGGTAAAGTAGCCAAAGGAGCTAACGTGGAATGGCGGGCTTCTTTCAGGTCGAGCAAATACAGCTTTCCTTTGGTGCTTTCAACCAAGACTACGTATCGTTCCAGCCCCAAACTTGCCGTTCCCGTCACGCGTATGCCTACGTCACAAATGCGCTGAAAAAATGGGTTAGGGTGTTGTTGGGGCCAATCTTGCAGAAGTTTTTCTACTTTTTCCCGCTGGTTTGAAGTGAGAGGCAATACTTTTCCGGTTTCAAGATTGAGCTTACGTCCCTCATCACTTTTCACCGTACGTTCTTTTATCAGGTCTTTCCGGCGACGTTTTTCCAAATTTTCCAAGAAATCTTTCAACATGCCCGATGCAGTACGTCGCTCAATATCAATGGGTTTTCCCAGCGAAAGCGTTTTGGTATAACTGCTCAAAAATGCTTTTACGAGTGTATCGCATTCATTTTTTTCTAAATCCAATTCTTCCCCTGCCAGATAAATACTGGTCAACATTCGACTTAACTCCCAAGTAGCCGGCAGCAGCAAAGCATCATCAAAGTCATTCACGTCAAAATAGACCAGTCGATTTTCGGCTTTATACGTTCCGAAATTTTGAAGGTGCAAATCCCCGCATCCCCACACTCGTGTTGGGTCAGCAGTGGTAAAATGTTTGGCAAAATCTTCGTAGAAAACGGAAGAGGTTGCCCTAAAAAACAGGTACAATCCTTCGGCCATTCGGTCATACTTACGCTCTAAAAGCACGGTATTACGACCTGCGTTAAATGCTTTAATTTGTTCTATGACTGCCATTGGAAAGTGGAAAGGTTAAAGTTAAAAATTTACAGTTTAGGATTTAGGGTTTACTGTAGACTGTGAACCGTAAACTATTAATATTTCTCATAAATATCTCTTAGAATCCGCTCTACTTCGGCGCGAATTACGGCAGTTTTACTGATGAAATTTCCATTCATCATACTGAAAATGAGAACTTTGCCTTTTTTTGTTCGCAAATAACCGCTCAGGCAATAGACATTGGATAAAGAGCCCGTTTTGGCAAATATAAAAGGTACCTGACTTTTGTACTGATTCTTTATGGTACCTGCTTTTCCCCCAATCGACATCAATCCAAACAACCGTTCCTGTTGCGGTACTTTAGCGTAAATCTTCTGCAACAGTTTCACCATGGAGCGGGGAGTAAAGAGATTATAGCGCGACAACCCGGAGCCATCTTCCCAAATAGGTTCGTCAGGCAAATCGGTTAGAAAATTCTTTTTAACGTAATCAATGCCCATTTTCATGTCAAACCCAGTGTTATTCGTATCCAACTTTGAGGCACACATCAGCATGATTTGTTCAGCCAGCATATTGTCACTTACTTGAAGCATTCGGCGGTAGACCGTATCCACTGGCAAACCGGGAAGCGTGGAAAAATTGCGTCCCATCGCCATTTTTGGAAAAAGTCGAACTTCTTTTTTAAGTGTATCAGCCAATAATTGAGCCGTCAATTGAGAGGTAATGTGAAAAGGAATATCTTCCGAAAACGATTTGGAAGGCCAACCGGTAGAATAAAAACCGTTGGTGAACTCGTCGCGGGACAGTTTGAATTCATCTGACCAACCCGCCGTACGCAGGCTGTCCTTAAAAATACGCGGACTTACATTGTTATTCGTAAAACGAACAAAATTTCCGTAGAGTGGCAAGGCAGAAAGTTCGCATTGATAATAATCGGGATAATCGCCCCACGACCAACCTGGCCCAAAACGTTTTCCCAGATAGTTGTGAGGATAATAAAACAAATGACCACGCCAAGTTTTCAGAAAATTGAATACATTGCTTGCGGGCATATCAGGATGTAACAGATTCGGGTCACCTGTTCCCCAAAAAATCAATGAATCGCCTTTGGTGGTATACCGTAAAGCAGGAATAGAATCACCCAAAAGGCATAACCCTGCGTACAAAGAAAAAAGCTTGGTATTGGACGCCGGTGTAAAATAGCGGTCAGATTGGTATTCAGCCACCATTTCCTGTTTTTCAATATCGTAGAGAGCAAAGCCCGTATGATTTTGACGGAAAACGGACGACGACGCCACTAAATTTTGCCAGGGAGATTCTGTTTTGTTAGATGAAACCGTTGGTTGAGAACTTGCACAACTGGTCAGAACCAACCAACTGACTAATAATAAGGAAGAGGTTTGTAATAGGCGCATTCTATTTTTTTTAAATCTTTGATAATCAGCCGTATTTAGAAGTACTTTTAGGCAATTCTTATTTTCAGCCTCCAAATTACTCAAAACTTTTTCGCTATCTCGACGTTTGTACCTATAAGTTACGCTAATTTTGAACCAATACCCATTAATAGTTAGTCGTCGTTGATAACGATTAACCAATAACTCTAAATTTCTAATGACATTTCAACCTTTTTTAGAAGCTATTTCAAAACAGATTGACAACACTATCTACGGCCAACATCCCAACGAATTGTACGACCCCATTCGTTATATCATGTCCTTGGGCGGAAAACGGTTACGTCCTCTCCTGACTACCCTTTCCGCTAATTTATTTATTGACGATTGGCAAAAGTGCCTCAAACCCGCCATTGCCGTCGAAGTATTTCACAACTTCACGCTCATGCACGACGACATTATGGATTGTGCGCCACTACGGCGCGGCAAACCTACCGTGCACGAGAAATGGAATGCCAACACAGCTATCTTATCGGGCGATGTGATGCTGGTCAACGCGTATGAATTATTGCTTGATGTTGAAACTGCCCAATTGCCCCGCGTCATTAAACGGTTTAATCGAACAGCAGCCGAAGTCTGTGAAGGGCAGCAATTGGACATGAATTTTGAAACGCGATCGGACGTGTCACAAGACGAATACATTGACATGATTCGCCTCAAAACGTCTGTTTTGTTGGGTTTTGCCATGGAATTGGGAGGGATGATTGCAGGCGCAGACGAGACCACTACCCAATTACTCTACGATGCAGGTCTCAATATGGGATTGGGCTTTCAACTCAAAGACGATTTGCTCGATGTATACGGCGACCCCGAAAAATTCGGGAAACAGGTAGGGGGCGACATCATCGCCAACAAAAAGACGTTTATGCTCATTGAAGCCCTATTATTGGCCGAGGGAGAAACCAAAGAGAAGTTAGATTATTGGCTTCATTTGGAACAGGGGTCATACGATACCGCCGCTAAAGTCGCTGCCGTAACCGCTATTTATACTGAATTGGGCATTGACAAAATCGCAGAATCCAAATCCGATGAATTTTTTACCAAAGGATTTGAAGCCCTGCACAACTTACCGGTAGCTCCTGAACGGAAAAAACCGTTGATTGAATTTGCGGAATTTTTGGTGGGCAGAGAAAGCTGAAACCTGTATATTTGCTGCCTAATCAATTTCCGTAGTTAACAGCCAACTACATTTATTTGTATGAAAACGTATTTCCTTTCATTGCTTTTGTTTCCTTGTGCTTTTTGTGCATTTTCGCAAAACGAAGATTATAAGCACGTGATCAGTGTTCAATCGGGCGCGAGTCTGTTTTCTCCCTTTCGCGGTACCATTACCGGTTCGCAGAATTCTTCGGATACCACCGTTTCATTTTCATCGGGGAAGGCTTCTAATTTCCCTCAACTCAATATTGCGTATGACTACGGCGTCAATCCATGGTTTTCGATTGGCGGCGCGGTGAGTTACAACAAAGTTTCGATGGATTTGAAAGACGTTAAATACAACAAAACCGAAAATTTGGGCGACGTTACGTTAGGCGTATCGCGCGTTACGATTGGAGCCAGAGCATTGTTTCACTACGGCAACGCCAACCGAATCGATATGTATTCGGGCGTCCGATTGGGTATCGGGATTTGGGGCGTAACGGCAAGTTCAAATTCCGTTGATAAAAGATTGGACGATGTTTTTAAAGAAGCAGGTGGCGGTGGTATCTGGCGAACACTGCTTGGCAATAAATTAGGCGGCGGTTTTGCCATGCCCCAAGTTCAACTCATCGCATTTGGCTTGCGCGGATACCTTACCGAAAACCTCGGCATCAACGGTGAACTTTCCGTGGGCAGCCCTTATTTTGCCTCCATCGGCATCAATTACCGAATCAGCGGCCGAGAAAGATAAAAATACCCGGAAACGTGGCGTTTATGCGACAGTCGGTTTCAAACCAACCGTCGCATACATTTACGCTCCTGCATGAGTAAATTTATTCCAAAGCAAACACAATCGGCATGATGAACTTCACACGCACAGCTCGCCCCGATTGCTTGCCGGGTTTCCATTTCGGCATCAGTTTCATGACGCGTAAGGCTTCTTCATCACAGCCATGTATCAATGCCCAAATCACTTCTGCATTGGTAATAGTCCCATCTTTTTCAACGATAAATTGTAATTCAACCTTTCCGGATATTTGCTCCTTTCGGGCTTCTTCGGGGTATTTTAAGTGTCTCTTAATGAAGTTCCTAAGTGAATCTTCGCCTCCTACAAATTTAGGCGGGTCTTCTACTCTCAAAAACACCATTTCCTGAATGTCTTGCTGTGCTATGCTTACAAATGGAAATAGAAATAATACCAACCAGTACCAATTCATGGCTCCTAAAACAAAGGATTAAATGATAAAAATTATAGAGAAAACTTTGCTGCTCTGCGACTTTGCGTGAAAACATTTACTCCAACGCAAACATAATCGGCATGGTAAACCTCACCCGCACGGCACGACCTGATTGTTTGCCAGGTTTCCATTTCGGCATCAGTTTCATAACTCGCAAAGCCTCCTCGTCACAACCAAATCCGATGCCGCGTAGGACGTTAATGTTGGAAAGTGAGCCATCGGCTTCAACAGTGAAATTCAGATACACTTTGCCTTGTACGTTACTGCTCTGAGCTGCATTAGGATAGCGCAGATTCTTCGTCAAAAATGCCCTGAATGCCTCCATCCCTCCTACAAATTCAGGTTGAATTTCCACCCTGTCAAATATTTCAGGCGCTTTGGCTTCTACCTCGGCCGGTTTTGTCGCTTCGGGAGCAGGCGTATCTTCAGGCGGGGCCACGATAGCTATGTCGTCGTCGCCCGTTCCTTCCACGGTTTCAGGGCCCGGATTGGCTTTTTCCATTTCATCGACTCGGGGAGGCAATTCTTCAATGTCAGGGTTTTTCTGTACCTCAGGCACAAGGTATCGCACAGTCGTTTGCTTGGGCAGTTCTTTTGGTTTCTCCAATTCGGGCAGCGGTTCCACTTCCTTTGCCTTCGTTGGCAAATTAGATAAAACAGTTTCATCATGCATAAACATCTGTACGTCCTCAGATTTTAATCTTCCATAAATAGTTGGGATGATAAAAATCAGCAGGAAAACTCCAATGCCCAGTAAAACAGCATTTCGGAGGACTTTGGGATAGGCTTTTCGGAGGTCATACGCCCCGTAATCACGGTGGCGGTGTAAGAAGACAATGTCATCCAGCGACATAGCTTCGCTAAGCTCGGCGGTTGCCGAGAGGGGCTTTACAAAGATTTCCATGGCATTTAAAATTGAAGATTAATTGACTCTTTTTAACTGAATTGTAAGCTAAAATAAAAATAAATAGGGTTATTCCGGCGATTAAACAGGCAATACATTTACGAACCAATGAATAACTATTCATAAGTGAAGGGGTTAGGAAAACAGGAAAAAATGGGAAAAACGAACTAAAAATGATGCGGAAGTACAAAGCACTTCCAATCGGCAATTGCCGAGGATTGAATAGAAATTTTAATAGCTGTTAATAGGGTTTTATTACTTCAAATTAAATTTTACAACGATTTGAGTATAAGTTCGAAGCAGTCTTCCATCTTGGCTTCTGGGTATCCATTTCGGGAAAGTAGAAATCAGTCGAATTACCTCTTCATTACACCCATAATCAAGCCCCAAAAGAATTTTTGATTCACTGATATCTCCATTCTTTTCAACCAATATTCTCACTAAAACCTTTCCACTAAGTTTGGCTTCACGGGCTTTGGCCGGATAACGCAGATTTTTTTCAATGTATTCATTTAAGGCTACAGTCCCTCCTGGAAATTGAGGATTGACCTGAACTATCTGATAAACAATATCGTCATCTGCCTGTTGGGCGTATACTAAGCTGCTTACTAAACAGCAACTTAACAAAATATATGCTTTCACGCAGGCAAGGCATAATTGTGAGGTGATTTTTTAAAAAACCACGTACCGACTGCGTAGGCAACTCCGCTAAGCCCAATCATCCACATAGCACCTGAGGTAGAGAAAAAATTCCAAGAGCCCTGCGCCATACCCGACAAAAACGCCATCAGCATCAGGAAAAGGCCAACCCCCAAAATGAGAGCACTGCGTAAGGCAAACGGGTAAGACTGACGTAAATCGTAAGCACCGTAAGCTTTATTACGGAACTCAAAGACGATATCGTCCAAACTCGCATTTTGGAGTTGCTCGTCAGTCATTGCGATATCGTGTTGATACGTTTGGCTTAGGTATTTTACCGCCATTGCGTTGGCATCCTGCGTGATTTTCTCCAAAGCCAAGTCAAAATTATAACCCTTCCAAAGGTATTCCTCTGCTTCGCAGGCCAGATGGTCAAGCAGCTCGTTGAGGAGTACATCGTTGGTATTGTTGCGGATAAGGTGGTTGAACAGCTTAGTAAGCTGTTCAGGGGTTAGCTTTTTCATATTTCCAAAAATTATAAAATGGTCATACAAAATCTAAATTGGACTTAACGATAACCCGCCCTCTGTGGGTTTCAGCAGAATCTGCATCGCTTCCACAAAACGCTCGAACTCAGAAACTTTCTGAATGGCGGTTGCGCTCCCGGTAGGAGTAAGTGTATAATATTTCCGCAACCGCCCATCCACTTCTTCCGACTCGGTAAGTAGAAAGCCTTCCTGTTCCAACTTGTGTAATACAGGATATAACGCTCCAAAGGTCAGGGTTATTTCACCGTTTGTGCGCTCCTTTACTGATTGAGTGATTTCGTATCCGTACATGCGTCCATGCTCAGTTAACAGCTTCAGCACAATCGTTTTGAGGGTTCCGCGTAAAAATTCATTGCTTGTTGCTTCCATAAGATTGTAAAGGTGATTTATGCGAACAAATATATATAAGATTTTTATATATACAATACACTGGCTAAAAAATATTTTTTGTGTTGCTCCTTTATTGGCTTAAATTTATGAAGTGAAAATTGGAAAGAAATTTGGAAAATCTTCAAAATTACGAACCTCACAACTGCCCTCGCTGCGAGCAGGCTTTTGCCTGTCAACCCAACGCCATAACCAATTGTGTTTGCTTTTCCTTTACATTGCCTGAATCGGTTTCGCGTTATCTCCGTGCAACGTACGACAGTTGTTTATGTCCCGACTGTCTGCGGGAATTAATTGCCTCGGCAGAAAATGAAAATGATTCCAATGTGGTTAAACCTCTTGCTCATTAAATTGTCATAGTACTGAATACCACGAATTTATAAATTTACGTTATCTTCACGCAGTCTTAAACCAAAGTGGAATGAATACCCGTCAATTTTTCTACCTTACACTATTATCTGTTGCCGCTACGGCTCTATTAATCGTTTCCTGTCAAAACAAAGAAACGGAAGCTGTATTGGAGGAAGGCTCTTTCAAGCTCATCCAAACGCAGATTTTTGACAAATCCTGCGCCACCTCAGGATGTCACGCATCGGAACAGGACGCCTCTTTCAAGCAACATGGACTGATACTGACGAGTAACGTTTCCTACGATAATTTATTCAATAAACTCCCCAAAAACTCTGCCGCCCAAAGCGACTCTCTACGGTTGATTACGCCCGGAAACGTAGCCAAGAGTTTTCTTTATACCAAGCTTAATTGCAGTGCCGCTTCACTTCTTTCAGGAAAACAGTACGGAAACCCTATGCCATTGGGAGCCAATGGACTGTCGGTAGGTGAAATTGATTTTATCAAGAAATGGATTGAATCCGGCGCTCCGCGCTCGGGTGGTTCGGTAGATGCTTCGCTGATTACCAATTCTGTACCGCTGTGCGGTTCTACTTTTGGAAGTACGTTTACTGCCCTTGAGCCACCTAAAGCCGCCGACGGTATACAATTGCATTTAGACCCGTTTGAAGTTACCAATACTTACGAACGTGAGTTGTTTATTCGCAAACCTGTAGGTAATGCCACCGAACTGTACATCAACCGTGTACAGTCACGGATGCGCCCAGGAAGTCACCATTTTATTTTGTACGATTTCAAAAGCACAACAAATTTACCTGCTTTAGGCCAAATTCGTGACCTTCGCAATGCCGACGGCACCAGCAATCTGCTCACATTTTTAAGTATGCAAAATCACGTTTTTTGGGCAGGAACTCAAACCCAAGAATATGACTTTTCGTTTCCAGAAGGTATTGCATTGCGCATTCCTCCCAATTATTCTTTCGACTTCAATTCACACTATGTCAATAAAACGACGGGTAAGATTCCTGGAGAAGTGTATGTGAACCTTTACAAATTGGATAAGGCAAAAGTCAAGATAGTAGCAAATGCGCTCAATTTAGCCAATGAAAGCTTGACTATATCCGCCAATCGGCGTACCGTATTGACCAAAACGTTTTCGTTTGCTAAAGCAACCAAAGTACTTATGCTAACCTCACACACCCACAAATTGGGCGAAAAGTTTGTAATAAAGATTGTAGGAGGAGCACGAAATGGCGAAATTGTCTATGAAAGTACCGATTGGGAACACCCACTTATCAAAACCTTTACGCAGCCCCTTGAATTCAAAGCAGGCGAAGGGCTAATGTCGGAAATTACCTATAACAACAACACTTCCAAAGCCGTACGGTTTGGCTTGACCAGCGAAGACGAAATGGGGATTATTTTCGGGTATTATTATGAGCAGTAATCACCGCCATCGTACTTTACTAATTTAAGCCAAATGGCCTTCATAGCCATTAGTACCCGGCTTTTGACTTTCATTTTTTGGAAAACACTTTCGCGGTACCCATCTATGGTACGCGGGCTTACAAACATTTTTTCGGCGATTTCTGAATAAGTCAAATCACTGCAAGACCATTTTATGAATTCTACTTCGCGGTCAAGAAGACCTAATGTGTACTGCGGATTTGGGGGCGTTTCGGGGTTCAGACTTTTGACTAATTTCTCTGTCACGAACTCGTTATAATAACGTCCTTTTCGCACAATCTCATCAAATGCCTGTTTCAATTCGCGCGGTTTACACCCTTTCAGCAAATAGGCACAGGCACCGTTGCGTAACATTTTTATGACCGATTCCTCCTCGTTGTGCATTGAGAGTGCCACCACTTTCACTTCGGGATGATTTTTTTTTAGCCACAATGCCGTTTCATAACCGTCCATTTCGGGCATAACGATGTCGAGCAAAACTATATCCGGCACCATTTTAAGGTTGATGCGATTGATAAGCTCTTTACCATTACTGACTTCGTAAATCACTTCATACTCTTCATACCGTTGTATCAACCCTGAAAAGGCTTGAGCCACAAGATCATGGTCGTCAACAATAGCAATGGTGGTTTTCATGGCTGTTTTTTAATTCAATTTGAGTCGTACTGCTTCCATGGCCAGTGTTTGGCGCGATTTTACATTCATTTTTTGAAAAACACTTTCACGATACCCATCGATAGTACGCGGGCTTACGCACATTTTTTCGGCAATGTCTGCATACGTCAAATCACTGCATGCCCATTTTATAAATTCCTTTTCGCGTTCGTTAAGGCGTAAGGCATCCTGCGGATTTTGAAGCGTTTCGGGGTTTAGGCTTTTAATCAATTGCCCGGTCACAAATTCTGTGTAATAAAACCCTTTTTGTACAATGGCATCCAAGGCCTGTTTCAATTCAAAAGGTTTACAGCCTTTGAGCAAATAGCCCCTTGCGCCATTACGCAACATTCCTACGATAGATTCTTCTTTGTCATTCATGGAAAGCGCCAGCACTTTCACTTCCGGGTAGTTATTTTTTAGCCAAAGAGCCGTTTCAAAACCGTCCATTTCGGGCATACTGATATCCAACAATACGACATCAGGCACCATCTTGAGTTTGATGCGGTTGAGGAGTTCTTTCCCGTTATTGGCTTCATAGATTACCTCGTAATCTTCGTATTTCTGAACCAACCCCGACAGGGCCTTAGCCATTAGTTCATGGTCGTCAACAATCGCAATCGTAGTTTTCATAGAGCCCTGCCTCCTTGGAAGGGAATTTAGGTTTTTATACTTTCTTTTCGATGGTCACTTTCGTTCCTCCGTTTATTTTATTTTCAAAGGTACATTTTCCCCCTATTAATTTAATACGGCGCTGAATATCACGCCATCCAAAATTTTGCAAACTTTCGTCTGCCTCTTCGGGTAACGCCTGTCCATCACTTTCCACCACAATCTTCAAAGGATCCGACTCATAATTGAGTTTTACCGTAAGGTGACTCACTTTTGCTCTTTTAAAAATAACAGTTACCACTTCCTGTATCACTCGGAACAGCACAATTTCTTTTTCATATTCCAAGGGATATGACGTTCCCGTTACCACTAACTCTGTTGTCACGTGGTGATTCCTGCGAAACCGCTGCAGGTATTGGCCGATGCAATCCTGCAAATCGAAATCCTGCGCCATGCATCCTTCCAAACGCCGAATCAATCCTCTTAAATCGGTAATGGACTTTCCTACTATGTCGTTGGTTTGTTGAATAAACGTGCGTTGTTCCTGATTCAATTCCGTTTCTTCCAGCGAATACAGATACATTTTTGCTACCGACAGCATTTGTCCAATATTGTCGTATAATTCTGACCCCACCCGCTCAAATGCCTGCTTCTGCACCTCTACCTGCGACTCAAGGACTTCCTGTCGATAATTTGCTGTCATTCTCTTACTGTTGTCTTCTTTTTGGAATTTTTGTCTTTGTCTAACCATGTATTTTACCACCAGGATTTCTATCACTAACATGATAAATCCTACTGCGCACAGCCCTATCCACACTTCTCCGGTCATGATGTTCTCTTAGTTTTTTAGAATACAATAACGAACAGAAGGCCAGGTGAATGTAATTGCACGAAAGTAGAGTAAATGCGGATAGCGCGCAACGGGAAATTCCCCCTATTTCGGGGGGTGTTTTTACGGTATTTGCAAAAAATAGCCCCACCCTGCCCTCCGTGCGACGGTCCGACCCACTAAGGGAGGGTGCAATTTTGAGAGTATATTTTTACAGTATTTATAGAACAATAGGCAATTGAATCTCTATTTTAGTGCCTTGTCCGCGTGCCGTTTCAATTGTATAGGTTCCGCCTACCATTTCGGTACGGCGTCGAATATTACGCAGGCCGGCACCTGCGTTTTCCATTTTGCGACCTAAAACCGCTTCATTGTCAAATCCTTTGCCATCGTCCTGCACCGTGAGGCTGAATTGAGCAGGCGTATAGTGGAGTATCACTTTGATAGTTTTGGCTTCGGCATGTTTGAGTATATTGGTCAGAATTTCCTGCACGATCCGAAAAAGCACGAATTCTTTTTGACCGTCCAACCGATACGGCTCGCCTTCCATCAAAATCTCGGTTTGATACTTGCCCGTAGCCCGAATACGTCGCAAGTCATGCGACAGACTATCTACCAGCCCAAAATCTTTGGCAAAATCGCCGTCCAGGCTTTTACTCAGGCTCCGGACATCCGCAATGGTTTGCTGGAGAATCTTACTTGTATCTATAATTTGACTTCTGGTTTTCAAATCCGAAACGTCTTCTTCGAGTATATCCAAATTAATACTCATCACCGACAGCAACTGCCCGATATTATCGTGCAGTTCTCGTCCAATTTGCTGTAACGTCTGATTTTGAATTTCGAGCTGTGCCTGAAGAATTTCCTGTTGGTACTGAACTTGGAGGTTTACTTTTTCCTGAAGATATTCGGTTTGGCGTTTTTTGAATACTCCAACGATAATGATAATGAAAAACACTGACATTAAAAGCAAAAAACAAATCGCCATTAATGGTAATAGTGTTCTATCATCTATAGAATTCATCATTTATATACTAAATTTTGATGACAAAAAAAGGCACCGATGAAAGAAGAATAAAGCACATAATTGGTAAAGCTGCGTACATTGGAAAGCGCTAATGTGATAGGATCATATTGGTTTAATAAATTAAATAACCCCAATCCCACTAAATTAGCATTGAAAATTAACAGGCCAATGGATACCCAAACTAAAGGATAGTGTAAAAATTTATACTCGTTCACATTTTTCAATAATTCATAGAAATAAAGAAAAATCCAAAGAGTAGTCAATATGGATTTCGTCATGGAAAGATTGGCACAAAACATCGTTAAAAAAGGCTCCCAATAAATTCCGTTGACAATCGCAAATATCCAAAATAAGAAAATGCTATAGAGCATAAATCGATACTGCCGCAGCTCCAAATAAAAAGCATACGTTACCAGCGAATATTGAATGGGATTATAGAGATGATAGATATAAACGTTATTTCCAATATTGAATCGAATATAAAGCGCGACCAACTCGCTGATAAAGGTATAAACCATTAACCAAAAGAGAACTTTTGTAGGTTTTACCAGGCGTTTATAATTGTATATCCCGGCACATACTGCCAATAACTGAATGATGTGGTAGATAATTGTAGTCCATCTCATAGCCATACCGTTTATTCAACAAAAAAGGCACTAATTTCTTAAAAGAAAAAAATGCCTTCTCTATTTTTTTACAGCAACTCACACGGCGGTGGCGGTTTGCAAGGCTCATGCTCATCGGAAAGCAAGTCCGTCGCCGTAGCGGGGTCTCCCGCAGGCGTGCGGCGCAGAATAATTTCTTTTTGGTACATGTTGTTGCCCTGTTCATCCACTCCCACAAAGATAATCGTGAACGACAATTGCTCCGGCTGCCCCTCGGGCGCAATATTTCTAATGCCGGGATAGGCTCTGACATCTTTACATTCTTTCCCAAACTCGTCCGTTTGAGACAGGATTTTTCTCAAATCCTGTCCAAGAACAAGCAGATTCTCCCAAAAAAGGACTTTTATTTCATCCGAAAAATTCTGGCTGCCATACTTCTTAAAGGCAGCGTTGTAACTTCTCGCTTTTTCTCTCGAAATAATTCCTGACATACTGCATAGGGGTTAAAATGGAAAACAATTCATTTAACTCCACAAAGCTAAATAACCTTATTTACCCATAAAATGAGGAAAACACCCTTTTTGTACCCGAAAAATACGGTAGAAGAAACGGGAAATCTCCCGTTGTTTTTATGCATTTAAGTACCCAAATAACAGCTTTTAAGTATTTGCAACTATATCAAAATCAACTAAATAAAGTCTCCCCTTACAGGGGGAGATTTAGTGGGGGTTACAGAGAAGGCAGTTGAATATGCACACTTGTGCCTTCGTTTTGAGCGGTTTTGAAGGAACAGGTTCCCCCCAGCATTTCAGTACGGCGTTGGATATTGCGCAGCCCCGCCCCTGATTGACTCATCTCACGCCCCAAGACAGCCTTATAATCAAACCCTTTGCCATCATCCTGTACAGCAAGGCTAAAGTAAGCGGGGGTAAATTGAAGGGTTACCTTGATATATTTGGCTTTGGCGTGTTTGAGGATATTACTCAAAATTTCCTGCACCACTCGGAAAAGTACGATTTCTCTCTGTCCCTCCAACCGATACACCTCGCCATCGGTTAAAATCTCAGTTTGGTACTTACCCGTAGAACGAATACGCTCCAACGCATGTGACACACTCTCGACCAACCCAAAATTCTTCACAAAATCGCCATCCAGGCTTTTGCTTAGTCCACGCAGTTCATAAATGGTTTTTTCAACCACCTCATTCACCTCCTCAATTTGCTCGGGCGTATGTGTTTCTTCCACTTCCAACATATTCAATTTCAACCGTACCAACGTTAGTAATTGCCCGATATTATCGTGCAACTCCTGGCTAATGTGTTGTAAAGTTTGATTCTGAATTTCGAGTTGGACTTGGAGAATTTCTTGCTGATGTTGGGCGTGGAGGATAGCTTTTTCTTGTCGGTTGATAAGCTGCTTTCGACGGAAGTAAAATAAAAATACAATAATGAAGGTACTGGATAATACCAACATTAAAGTACCAAGAATGATAATTAATAATATTTTGGGTTCCATCGACTGCATATAAAGCTAACTATAAACATGATGTACAAATATATATTCAGAATGGGATTTAATAAGTAAACAATGTACCCAAGTTTGATATTAAAACGTATAATATGCGCCCCCAAACCCATACTAAAAAGTGATGTTGTACAAAATATAAATAACCCAATACTAAGCCAAAATAAAGGGCTTTTGTTGATTTCCAATATTTCATCACTTCGATATGTTTTTAAGAAGAAATAAAGAGCCAATACCGCCGTCAACATAGATCTTAGTAGAAATACAAGATTATAATCGCTAAATCCTATTAGATAAAATCCGTGATAAACTGTAAATAGTGTATATAATAAAAAAACGATTTTGATTACTACTTTTTCTATATATAACTTAAAGTAAACGATATATAACCATGATATGAAAAAATATTCAATAGGCCCAAAAGCGTTATACGCCCACATAAAAGGAATTTTGAATTGCCTCAACGTAAATACTAACAGTTCAACGAAAACATCTAACCATAAATAAATATAAATCCGATTTAAGGGGTATATTAACGAACTCCTATACCACGTTCCAAGTATAGCTGCTATCAATACTACTGCGAAATACAAATAGAGTAAAGTATCAAATATTATTGTTATCATCTTGCTTTTTACAGTGATAAAAAATCAATACAAAGAGAACCTTATTAGAGTTCCGCTCTAATAAGGTTCTCTTTAAAACTTATTAAGCAATCAAGGGCTGCTGCGTTGCTTCATCGTCACCATCATAAATTTCATGATATAATCTTGATTCCTTATTAAATGGTGGTGGTGGTTGAGGGCAACATTCTGCAACCAATTTCCCTTCTGTAAACATTTCATCACCTCCTTCTATATAAGGTGTAATAACTACTGTTAGGCTTCCCTTTTTATCTAAAGCAGGAATAATTCTTAAACCTTTAACGCCATCTTCTAAAAGACGTGTAATAATTTCTTTGGAAAAATCAAAATTAATAAGGCCAATGTCTTTACTATGCTGAATAGTTACAAACTCAGCGGGGTGTGCACTTCTTTTAGGCATAAGAGCTGTAAAATCCCGAATACGTTGTGCTATGACATCGCCATCTACTCCGCATTGATTTTCTGCAAATAATTCAAGAGCCATTTTAGTGATTTTTTGAGGGTTTAACAAGAGTTTTAGATAACATCCGAAGATATGAGTTTCAGATGTCGTTGCAAAGGTCTTATCAATAATAATCTTTTGGTACGGGAAAAACACCCTTTTTATACGGGAAAAATACGGTATTAAATAGGTGAAATTTCCCGTTGATTACCAATTTCCAACCTGCCAACTTTGTGGTAGTCAAAATTTAATGACCGCTTTACTTCTCCGAATAATCACTAATGTTTAATCAAACTAATGGAAAACATGAAAAAAATCTTCGTTTTCTTTATGCTTCTTAGCTCTATCGCTACGGCGCAAAACTTAGTCCGTGACCGCCTCAACTCAAAAAAAGTGGAGAAAAGGGTAGTGATAAACTTCACAGGTGACTTCCTGACTCCCCGTTACTCTATTGACGACAAAGATTATCGAATAGATGACTATGGCTGGTATAACCAGTTTAACAACCGAGCTACATTCGCAATTACCGACCGTACTGCCAGTCTGCAACTTAGATTTTTGAACCCACTGCGTTATCGGGTAAAAATCACAACCAAAGAGATAGATGACCCTTTGGCTCAAACAGATTCACTTATTAGTAGTTTCAAAGAATTGGCAGGATTGATTACGCCTCAAACAACGTTCAATAAATTTTTTGTAAATCCAAAAGAAGCTGGCCAAAAAGCTGGTGAGGATAAAACAGAATCTATTACTGGTAACCCTGCAACCGCTTCGCAAAAAACGGATATAGATAAGATAGCCGTAAAAGCAAGTTCAGATCCTACTAAAACCGACTCGCAAAGAATGGCTGCACTTAGTACTTTATCACTAGCAGTGCTATCAGGTACCAATAGAACAGCAGTCGAGACAGCTGCTGTAAAGGCTGCAATAGAAGCCGAAGAAATCAATAAAAAATTAAAAAAAATCAAGTCTTCTACCTTGTACGAGTGGCTAATGTGGGCGCAGGAAAAAGAAGACTGCTTTAAACCTGACCAGTTTTTGGAGTTACTTAACAAAATTGTTGCCAGTGAAGATTATATTTATGTAGAGGGGCCTAAGTTTGAAAAAGCAATCAAAGATGATTTTAACAAGATTCTGGAAACTGATAAGATTGTCGATTATAAGAAGGCGATTGATAACACAGAAGAACACATTAGAAGTTTGGAAAAGGCTATAAAAGACCATAAAACGACCTTGAATGACCTTGACGATACTTCTTATTACAAAGATTGTAGTTCTGCGGCATTTGACAATTACTCCGAAACCCGTATGGCGGGCTATATCAGCTATGCCAAAAGAATCATGGATAAGCGGCTGTCTGTCTTGAAAGGTTTGTCGGATTTGTGCGATAAATTGAAAAAACACATTCAAGATGCTGATGAAGACCGTAATACAGTTTTGGTGGAGTCATTGGAGGTGAAAGACAAAAAAATCAATCAAGTAACGATAACCGTGCAAAAGGTAGAATGGAAAAAATATAAAGAAGATATAAGTTGGGATTTTAAAGAAAAAGAATTGAAAGAAATCAGTAAAGCGACTTTCAACGTAGTGCCTTACTCTTCGGTAGTTACTGAGTTTGGTGTAGGTGTCCTTTATTTTTTCGACCCTCTGACATTCCCGCAATATGCACTCACAGATCCGAATGCTAGTAAGAAGCAGTTTGTGAAAGACGGTACTGCCAACACCGTTTATGTCCTCCCTGCTCCAACAGTTACTTTTCTACCCAGATGGGGGCGTGGCGATGTGTTTTGGCAGTTTCAATTAGGGTTAAGTTTGGCAAATAACCAACCCGTTTTGCATGGAGGTGGCGGGGTACGCCTGTTTAGCATTAGTAACGCTTTTGTTACCAGTATCTCGGTGATGGGAGGTGTAGCATTTAGGTTTACAAAATCGCTCAATGCGCTGTCAGTAGATCAGGAAGCTACACCCGACCAGCTCAACAAAGATTTACAGATTAAATTACAAGGCCCTGCCTTTCCCTATCTTGGTATTCAGTTTAACTTCTAAATACTGCGTTTATGAAAAAGACGATATCTGTTTCATTGCTTTTGCTAGTAGTTTTGGGTAGTGGCTATGCCCCAAGTGATAGGTACAAATGGATTTTCACTACAAAAAGATGTTCAAATAATAATATACCAGCTTACTCAAATACAACCACTAGGGCAAATAGTACACCAAGCGCTGGGACAAGTAGTACAACAAACACTGGAGCAAGTAGAACACCAAACACAGATACAAGTAGTACACCAACCACTGGAGCAAGTAGAACACCAAACATAGACACAAGTAGTACACCAAACACAGACACAAGTAGTACACCAAACACTGGAGCAAGTAGAACACCAAGCCTCAGGGCAAGTAGTACACCAACCACTGGAGCAAATAGCACACCAAATACTGGGACAAGTAGTCCATCTGGTTCATGGAATAGACTCAGCAGTATTTTGCTGAGTGTTTATGATGCTAAAATAGTAGAGGGAGATCGTCATCTTCTAGTAATCGAATCTGATAAGAAGCATGAAGAAAATATTAGGCAACTAATTTGTGATTATTGGAAAGAGTGACAGCCATAATTTGCTAAAGCGGCATTCTAACTTTGTCCTTTTCCCTTCCTTCCCCTTATCTTTGCGATTTAAAAAACCGAATTGAATGATTTCGGTAGATAACGTAACAGTGGAGTTCGGCGGACGAGCTTTGTCTAATGATGTCACTTTCAGCATCAGCTAAAAAAGGAGAATCATTGGGATAGGCTTTTACATGATTTTTGTAAATATCTCTTGTTTTCGGGCAGATATTTACAAAAATCATTTTTTATATCTGTAAATATCTATCCCACCGACTTGCCCTTACAACCGTGGCAAGTAGCTGCGAGCCCCTGAATAAAGCGTTTGTAACGCTACTTCGATAGAGTTATCGACCCAATCCCCTTATCTTTGCAGTTCACAAAAGGAACTTGAATGATTTCGGTAGATAATGGATCAGTTCCATAAATCAGCCGCAGCGATTTCAAAATCATCTAAGACAGGGCGGGCAGAGCAGATATCTGCGTCAGTACACACGGTTATGTGCTTGAGGGAGGTATAAACTTCCACCATTTCGTAATCGGGGTAAATCAGCCATGCTACCCGGATTCCATTTTTGAAATATTCAATGATTTTCCGCTTTACTTCGTTGATTTGGTCGGTGGAAGAAATAACTTCTATGACAAACTCGGGGATTTGCTCTTCTGTTTTGCTGTTGATAATTTGCTCTCTGCTAAAATAGGCCAAATCAGGGCGCCTCAATTGAATACCTGTCAGCATTACGTCTTGCTCACAAAGGAGTTGTCCCCTGAGCTTTTTGGCATCGGTTTTATCAAAGAGTTCGTTTAAAATACTGATTAGGTACAAATGTTTGTTTTTCATTCCTTCAAACTTTATCAATTCGCCGTCATTCCATTCATACTTATAGCCGTCGTTAGGCTCCCAACGCTCAAATTCCGCTAAGGTTTGCGGCAACAAGCTATTTTTTATTTCGTTCGCCATAGTGTTGAAACAGTTTTGTCAAAGATACAAAAAAACCTAAATCGCCTAAACTCCCGTTAGTTTGCGTTTATCCCGAAAGCTTTCGGGACGAAGCCCTGAATAAAGCGTTTATAACGCTACTGATAATCCTTATCTTTGCGGTTCACAAAAGGAACTTGAATGATTTCGGTAGATAACGTAACAGTGGAGTTCGGCGGACGAGCTTTGTTTAGTGATGTCACTTTCAACATCAACGAAAAAGATAGAATCGCCCTCATGGGCAAAAATGGAGCCGGGAAATCTACCCTGCTCAAAATCATAGCGGGAGCCGATAAACCCACGCGCGGCAAAATCTCCGCTCCCAACGAGGCCGTGATTGCCTACCTGCCTCAGCACCTGCTGACCAAAGATGATTCCACAGTTTTTGAGGAAACCTCTAAGGCGTTTGCCGAGGTATTGGACATGAAAAAAGAACTGGATGAACTGAATCATCAGTTGGAAACACGCACCGACTACGAATCGGACGCCTACATGACCATCATTGAGCGCGTATCGGAACTAAGCGAAAAGTACTACTCGACCGAGGAAGTCAATTATGATGCGGAAGTCGAAAAAACGCTGTTGGGCTTGGGTTTCCTACGGAGCGATTTTGACCGCAAAACGGGAGAATTCAGCGGGGGCTGGCGGATGCGGATTGAGTTGGCGAAGATTCTGTTGAAAACACCCGATTTGATTTTGCTGGATGAGCCGACCAATCACTTGGATATTGAGTCGATTCAGTGGTTGGAGGAATTTTTGGTCAACACCGCCAAAGCCGTTATCGTCATCTCGCACGACCGGGCTTTTGTGGACAACATCACCAACCGGACCATCGAAATCACGATGGGGCGAATTTATGATTATAAGGTAAACTACTCACAATACCTGCAACTGCGCAAAGAACGCCATGAACAGCAACAAAAGCAGTTTGCCGATCAGCAGAAAATGATTGCCGAAGTCACGGAGTTTATTGATCGTTTCAAAGGAACGTATTCAAAAACCTTGCAGGTGCAGTCGCGGGTGAAAATGCTGGAGAAACTGGACATTGTGGAGGTGGACGAAGTGGACACCTCGGCGCTGAATATTAAATTCCCGCCTGCCCCGCGCTCGGGCAATTACCCCGTGATTGTGGAACAACTGAGCAAAAGCTACGGCGACCATTTGGTGTTCAAAGATGCGGGCATCACGATAGAGCGCGGCCAAAAGGTAGCGTTTGTCGGTAAAAACGGCGAAGGGAAATCTACGCTCGTGAAAGCCATCATGGGCGAAATAGAGTACGAAGGCGAAATGAAGTTGGGGCACAACTCCATGATTGGCTATTTTGCCCAGAATCAGGCGGCGTTATTGGATGGTGACTTAACCGTTTTCCAAACCATTGACAACATTGCCGTAGGCGACATTCGTACCAAAATCAAGGATCTGTTGGGAGCATTTATGTTCAGCGGCGACAGTATTAATAAGAAAGTAAATATGCTGTCGGGTGGAGAGCGCACCCGTTTGGCAATGATCAAACTATTGTTGGAACCCGTCAACTTATTGATACTCGATGAGCCCACCAACCACCTCGACCTTAAAACAAAAGACATTCTGAAAGATGCTTTGAAAGCCTTTGAAGGAACCATCATTTTGATTTCTCACGATCGGGATTTCTTAGATGGATTGGCCGAAAAAGTGTTTGAATTCGGAAATAAGCGCGTCAAAGAACACTTTGAAGACATCAACGGTTTTCTGCGAAACAAAAAACTGGAAAATCTGCGCGAGATTGAGCGAAAAGGAAAATAGGTCGCAATACGATTTCTACCTCTTTTACCCCGTATTTCTTCTTTAGAGTACGGGGTTTTTCTTGTTTATACCATCCATTTATACAAACTCGTCCTCTGTCTGTAGTACTTCGACTCGTCCAGATGCACTCTTTTTTCTTCTGCATATAGCCGCTATCGGCAAATTTGATTCGGATTGCACTCAGAAGTTGTCCAATCGAAATTTATTCCCTAAAAACAGGTCGTTTTCTCTCGTATAAAACAAATAAATACTGCATAAAAAGGGGCAAATAGAGCACTTTGGGGTATTTTTGAGTACTTTAAACTATTCAAACTTTCGTATTTTTTAATCAAAAAAACCTTTTAGAGTATTCTTTTTAATCTTATTTTCCGCACATTTCCTAACTTTATGTAAAAAGTAGGTCAAATTTGGCACAACTTGGTTTTGTACAATTTTTTAATGTATTTATCTCACAAACAACCTTTTCCATCTATAATCAATGGCTAATATTAAAAAATATAGAATTTTATTTGGTGATTATATAAAAACACATTAGTTTTGAATCCGTAAAAAGTGCAACAACACCAATTGATTGTTTCAACCACTTAAAATTTATACTGTCAATGGCAAAGGCTAAATTAGAATACATTTGGTTAGACGGCTACAAGCCCACTCAAAGTTTGCGTAGTAAAACCAAAATTGAGTCCGATTTTACGGGAACATTAGAAGAATGCGGTGTATGGTCATTCGATGGTTCGTCAACTGAGCAGGCATCAGGTGGCTCATCAGACTGCTTGTTAAAGCCCGTTTTCATTTGCCCCGATCCGGAACGCTCAAAATTGGGTACACCTGCTTATTTGGTCATGTGTGAAGTATTGAACGCAGACGGTACGCCTCACGTAACTAATGGTCGCGCCACGATTGAAGATGACGATAACGATTTCTGGTTTGGATTTGAGCAGGAATATTTCCTGTGGAATCTTGAAACAAATAAACCACTTGGCTTCCCTGCCAATGGATACCCTGCCCCACAAGGCCCTTACTATTGCTCAGTTGGCGCAAAAAATGCGTACGGAAGAGATATCATTGAAGAACACCTTGAATATACATTGCAAGCCGGCCTGAACGTGGAAGGTATCAACGCCGAAGTAGCGGCAGGTCAGTGGGAATTTCAAATTTTTGCCAAAGGTGCCAAAGAAGCAGGTGACCAAATTTGGGTTGCACGCTATCTGTTGGAGCGTATCGGCGAGAAATACGGAGTAGGTATCAACCTGCATTGCAAGCCACTTGGAGATACTGACTGGAACGGTTCAGGAATGCACGCCAACTTCTCAAACACTGCGTTGAGAACGGCAGGTAACAAAGAGACTTACGACAAAATCTGTCAGGCATTTGCTCCGGTAGTAGCTGAGCACATTGCCGTATACGGTGCTGATAACCACCTCCGTTTGACAGGTAAACACGAAACACAGTCAATTGACCAATTCTCATACGGTATTTCTGACCGTGGAGCCTCTATCCGTATTCCTATCGCAGCCGTACAAAAAGGCTGGAAGGGATGGTTGGAAGATCGTCGTCCCAATTCGGCGGCTGATCCATACAAAGTAGCGGCCCGCATCATTAAGACCGTTAAAGCTGTAGAAATCTGATTTTTGGAATACATAGCACTAAAAAACCCCGTCCTTGGCGGGGTTTTTTGTTGTGGGGTATCGTAGAAAAACGGGACGTTTCCATTATGATTTGATTCCTTCCTGCTTTATAAATTTGGAATTCCTCTAACCCAATTTTGAATAAATTTCTAAGTCTTCAAAAGCCATGAATCAACATTCAGGAAATACTCAATTGAACAGTATAGGCACCGCCATCATACGAATCGTCACCGGTTTACTCATGGCGTATCATGGCTTTGAAATTTTTGATGCCAAACTAATGAACGACTACGCCCAATGGGACATGTTTAAAGAGTTACCCATGGGTTTGGCATTGGTCTATTTGGGCAAAGGAGCCGAATTTATGGCGGGAATTTTATTGGCTTTGGGGCTTTTTACACGGTTCGCCTCGATCATTATCTCCGTTACTATGTTGAGCATTACTTTTTTTGTAGGACACGGTAAATTTTGGTACGAAGACCAACATCCTTTTCTTTTTGTTCTCTTAGCCTTGGTTTTCTTTTTCAACGGAGCGGGAACCTTGAGTTTGGATTCAAAATTAAAACGATAAAATGCCTAAATATCGCTCACAATCCTTTCAATCGGGCTCAAAAGTGCACTATTGAAAGAAAAAAGGGGCCAAGAAATCGACTATTTCAAAAATTTAAGCCCAAACCCAAAACTCTTCATGGGAGAATTGGTGTTAGCTTTGATAGACAACTCCTATATTCTGTGCTATGAACGAAGAAAAAAAAAGCGGGAAAATATTCGACTGGCCTACCCTTCGCCGTCTTTATGCTTTTATTACCCCTTATCAAAAACAGTTTTATGCACTTGTTGCCCTTATTTTAACGGGGGCGGCACTCTCGCCCTTGAGTCCGTTGTTGGTTCGTTATACCATTGATACCAAAATCGCGTCGGGCGACTATGACGGTCTTACCCTCATGCTGTTGGTCATGATTGGCCTGTTACTTATTCAGGCGCTTATTCAGTTTGTTCAAACGTATTTAGCGGGTTGGTTGGGTCAGAATATCATCCGTGATATTCGGGTTCAGTTGTACGAAAAAATCCTCAGTCTTCGTCTTAAATTCTTCGATAACACGCCCATTGGCCGTTTGGTAACTCGTACGGTTTCCGATGTAGAAACGCTTTCCGACGTATTTAGTGATGGAATGGCTGCCGTTGCAGGCGATATTTTACAGTTGGTGCTTATCATCGGAGTTATGTTTTATACCGATTGGCGGCTTTCGCTCATCAGCCTTGCCACGGTTCCGTTCATGCTTATCAGTACCTATATTTTCAAAGAAAAAATCAAGGATTCTTTCAATGAGGTTCGTACTGCCGTGTCTAACCTGAATTCTTTTGTGCAGGAACATATCACGGGCATGAACATTGTCCAGATTTTCAGTGCTGAAAAAGTAGAGTACCGCAAATTTAAATCAATCAACACCGTTCACCGCGATGCCCACGTTCGTTCGATTTGGTATTATTCGGTGTATTATCCCGTTGCCGACGTCATTGCCGCTGCCGCTACGGGTCTCATTGTTTGGTACGGAGCGCGGCAAATTCTCAGCGACGACATGACGTTTGGGACAGTTACGGCTTTTATCATGTTTACCAACCTGTTTTTCAGACCCATACGGATGCTGGCCGACCGTTTCAATACGCTCCAAATGGGTATTGTCAGTACCGACCGCATTCTCAAATTGCTGGATAGCGACGAATATACCGTCAACCACGGCACTCACGCTCCTGAAACTTTGCGCGGCGAAGTCTCTTTCAAAAATGTTTGGTTTGCTTACAATGAAGAAGAATACGTTTTGAAAGACATTTCGTTTGACGTAAAAGCTGGGCAAACCATTGCTTTTGTAGGAGCTACGGGTGCGGGTAAGTCTTCGATTATCAACTTATTGAGTCGTTTTTACGAAATCAATAAAGGCGAAATTTTGGTGGATAACGTCAACGTGCATGACTACGAATTGGGCGCATTACGACACAACATCGGTGTCGTTTTACAGGACGTATTTTTGTTTTCGGATACCATTCACAACAACATTACGCTGGGAAACACTGACATCAGCCGCGCCCGTATCATCGAAGCCGCGCAATTGGTGGGTGCCCACGAATTTATCGAACGCCTGCCCGGTGGCTACGACTACAACGTCATGGAACGCGGAGCTACGCTTTCGGTAGGTCAGCGACAGTTGATTTCTTTCGTACGGGCGTTGGTATACGATCCCAAAATTATTGTTTTGGACGAAGCAACCTCTTCAGTAGATACCGAAACGGAAGAGTTGATTCAGAACGCGATTGAAAAACTGATGAAAGGCCGAACCGCGATTGTAATAGCCCACCGCCTGAGCACCATCCAAAAAGCACATCAGATTATTGTACTGGACAAAGGACAAATCAAGGAAAAAGGCACACACGAAGAATTGCTCGAACACGGCGGCTTCTACGCTAATCTGTACCAAATGCAGTATAAAGAAGTGATAAATTAAAAAGGAATAGACTTCCCAAGTTTCCAAAACTTGGGAAGTCTTGAACTATTAATACTCGTGCGGTAGCGGTTGGTTGATTTGCTCATTCCACGGCAATCCGTGTTGGTTAAGCAAGTCCATGAACGGGTCGGGATTCAGTTCTTCACAGTTCCAAACCCCTGCTTTCATCCATTCAGAATTGGTCAGCATCAACATGGCTCCAATCATGGCCGGCACGCCCGTCGTATAGCTAACGGCCTGTGCGCGAACTTCTTTCCAGCACTGAGCGTGGTCGCAGTTGTTCCACACATAATACGTTTTATCTTCACCGTCTTTGATTCCTTTAATTTGGCAACCGATTGACGTTTGTCCCGTGTAGTTTTCACCCAATGATTCCGGCGGAGGCAATACGGCTTTCAAAAACTCCAAAGGAACAATGTCCATTCCCTGAAACTTAATGGGAGCAATGCTTGTCATTCCCACGTTTTGCAACACTTCCAAATGCGTCAAATACGCCTGTCCAAACGTCATCCAGAAGCGAGCGCGTTTCAAAGTCGGGAAGTTTTTTACCAACGATTCCAATTCTTCATGGTACAACACATAGCTTTCTTTGGGGCCAATGCCTGGATAGTCAATGGGTTTGTGAATGCTCATGGCAGGAATTTCTACCCACGCTCCGTTTTCCCAATAGCGCCCCGCCTGCGTAATTTCCCGAATGTTGATTTCGGGGTTAAAATTGGTGGCAAAAGCTTTGCCGTGATTACCTGCGTTGCAATCAATGATGTCGAGGTAATGCATCTCGTCAAATTGATGCTTGTTGGCAAAAGAAGTAAATACCTGCGTTACGCCCGGGTCGAAACCGCAACCCAGCAAGGCCATCAAACCCGCTTCTTTGAAACGTTCCTGATACGCCCACTGCCAGCTGTATTCAAATTTGGCAACGTCTTTGGGTTCGTAATTGGCGGTATCCAAGTAGTGAACGCCCGTCGCCAAACACGCTTCCATAATGGTAAGGTCTTGGTAAGGCAGCGCTACGTTGATGACCATTTTGGGCTGAAATGACTTGATAAGCACGACCATTTCGGCTACAATATCAGCATCTACGGAAGCTGTTTGTATCGAAACTCCGTGCATTTCCTGAATATCGGCCGCAATTTTATCGCATTTGGATTTGGTACGACTTGCCAACATGATTTCGGTAAAAACGTGTGAATTCATCGCACATTTGTGCGCCACTACGCCCCCTACTCCCCCTGCTCCAATGATTAAGACTTTTGACATGTAAAAATGAGTGAATGAGTGAATGACCGGATGAGTGAATAGTTCACTCTAAAAATTTGGTGGACAAAGATACGATTCGCCGTAGTTTTTTGTGTTATTTGAGTGTTAGATTTTAATACTCAAAACGATGGACATCTTATTGCTGATTCTTGGGATTGCTGGTTTATTGGTAGGGTTGGCGGGAGCCGTATTGCCACTTCCGGGACCGCCGTTGAGTTTCGTTGGCTTATTGTGCCTGCATTTTAGCAAATACGCCGACATCGGCGAATTGACTCTGTACACCTTCGGAGCGCTCACGTTGGCAATCACCATTTTGGATTATTACGTACCCATTTGGGGAATTAAAAAGTTTGGAGGAACCAGCTACGGCACTTGGGGCTCTACCATCGGTCTGCTTTTGGGATTTTTTGTAATCCCTGCTTTGGGGATTTTTCTGGGCGCATTCTTAGGTGCCTTAGTAGGTGAACTCATTGGCGGCATGGGGGTAGGTAAAGCACTCAAAGCCGCGTTAGGCTCTTTTCTGGGGTTTGTCACGGGGATTTTTATGAAAGTTGTCTTGTGTTTGGTCATGATCGGTTATGCCATCGCAGCATTGATTCCTTAGTTTTCTTTGAAATAATTTGTCATTCCGAAGGAATCTAAAATTTTCGTACCTACACAATAGGGGCATCTTCTTTTTGGGTTGTCTTATTCCCAAACAGCAGGAAAACAAATAAAAACCGAAAGCCTCCTCCGTCACCGAATAGGTTAATTCACTGAAATTCAATTCTGAATTTACACCGCAGAAAAAACGGTGACGGATTTTTTTTGCCTAAAAAACAGCCTTAAACAACACTATTATGACAAACCAACAAAAGCCAAAACACCTGACAAGAAAAGGAAGCTTTATCGTATTCACTCATTTACTCTTTCTCTCATTCACTCATTTCTTTCTCTTATTCACTCATTCCCTAAAAGCTCAAACCCTCACTCAGACCATTCGCGGCATCATTTTGGATAAAAACATCCAAACTCCCATTGTCGGAGCTACGGTAATTTTGGTGGGTTCAACTCCTCTCAAAGGAACGATTACCGACAGCGAAGGCGGATTCCAACTTACTCAAGTTCCCATTGGCCGTCAAACAGTCAAGATTACCTACATGGGTTACAAAGAAATGACCATGAGTAACGTTGTGGTGAATGCGGGCAAAGAATTGGTACTTAACGTAGGTTTGGAAGAAGACATTACCCAACTTTCTGAAATTACCATCAAGCCAACGGTTGAAAAAGATAAACCCCTCAATGACATGGCCACGGTCAGTACACGAACCTTTTCGGTAGAAGAAACCCAACGTTACGCTGCCGCTATCAACGACCCGGCCCGCATGGCAACGGCCTACGCAGGCGTCATCGCCGCTGACGACGGGGGCAATAACATTGTCATTCGTGGAAATTCCCCCAATGGACTTCTTTGGCGTATGGAAGGCGTTGATATTCCCAACCCTAATCACTTTTCAAGTTTGGGCGCAGCGGGGGGCGGTGTTTCCATTTTGAGCGCCCAGGTATTGACCAATTCTGATTTTATGACGGGCGCTTTTCCCGCTGAATACGGCAATGCGTTATCGGGTGTCTTTGATTTAAAACTTCGCAAAGGCAACAATCAAAAACGCGAATACACGGTTCAGGCGGGGTTATTGGGCTTGGATGTTGCTGCTGAAAGGCCTTTTTCTAAAAACTACAAAGGCTCTTATTTGATAAATTACCGCTATTCTACCCTCGAACTTCTTACAAAACTCGGTTTGCCATTGGGAGATTTTGCCCAACGTTTTCAGGATCTATCGTATAATATTTCGTTACCTACCAACAAATGGGGTAAATTCACCCTCTTTGGATTTGGCGGACTGAGCAGCAGCGTCGGAGAAGCGCAAGCCGATTCTACGCTTTGGAAAACCAACGGAGACAAACGGTACGACGAAAATTTCAAATCTAACACAGGAGCTTGGGGCGCTACTCATGCTGTCAATCTGAACAAAAAGGCGTTTCTTAAAACGGTGGTATTGTATTCTGTCTACCAAAATGGGTTTCACCAACAACAATACAGCAATGCCTACGTATTCGAGCCTCGTTACAATGAAGATTATTCCTTGCGTAAATTGACCGTTTCGAGCACGCTAAATTATAAATTCAACGCCCGACTTGCCGCGTGCGGGAGCCATTTGGAGCCGACAATCCTACGATTTTTTCCGCGAATCATGGAATAGCGATCTTAAAAAGATGGAACGTTTTATTGCTTCCGACGGTCAAACAGGCACTCTGCAAGCCTATGCACAGGTCAATTACAAAGTATCCGAAAAATTGACGGCCAATCTTGGCATACACTCCTTGGCGTTATTGTTGAATAAAAGTCGCTCCATTGAACCACGGGCTTCCCTGAAATGGGATGTAGGCACAGGGCAATCATTGGCTATTGGCTATGGAATTCACAGTCAGATACATCCATTAGCGCTGTATTTTTATTCCAATCAATTGACCGACGCCGGCAATTCGTATCCTAATCGTAATCTTGATTTTACCAAAGCCCAACACTTGGTGCTTTCTTATGACCGATTGCTCAACGAACATACTCGCCTGAAACTGGAAGCGTATTACCAATCACTTTACAACGTCCCCGTAAGCGCCGATAAACGCACTGCCTTTTCGCTACTGAACGCGACCGATGGCTTTTTGACAGAACGTTTAGTCAATAACGGTAAGGGTCGTAACTATGGTGCGGAATTGACCCTCGAACGCTTTTTGCACAACAATTTTTACTATTTACTGAGCGGTTCGGTTTTCAAATCGGAATATACGGGTTCGGACAAGATTTGGCGCAGCACGCGATTTGATGCCGGAGCAGCGGGAAATCTACTTGTAGGAAAAGAATGGTTGATGGGACGAAACAAAAACAACGTGCTGGGCCTCAATCTTAAAACAACCTTCGTAGGAGGCTTTAAAACAACACCCATTGATCTACAGGCATCGCGCAGTAAAGGAGAAACAGTTTGGGTAGAAAGCAACACCAATGCACAGACCTTAGATGCGTATTTCCGTTCCGATGTACGTATCAGTTGGAAGCGCAACAGAAACGGCTTTACGGGCACGCTCTCGCTCGACATTCAAAATGTGACCAATCGCGAAAATGTGTTTATCCATTATTACGATGCCACTATTGGAAAAATCCGCACGGCCTATCAATTACCGCTTATTCCCGTACTGAATTATCGAATTGAATTCTAAATTTTGTACACATTTACAAAATAGCAACTGCTACTTCGGGGTAAATTTCCGCTCGGGTTTCTAACGACAAAGACGTAGAGCTGCCAAAGATTGTATGCCATAAACTCGCCACAAAAGGCGGTTTATGGCATACTTGGCATATATCTACCCCAAAATCATCGTCGGTACTGCTAAACATAATTTTTCCTGCCTGTTTTTCATATACTGTATGAGCGTTAGCCACTTCTTGGTGATTATAACAGCATTGGCAGTGTTGGCATGTAGTTTTCATGTGCAGATATATTTTAGTCTATGTAAGCCAATACGCAACTTGTTTCAAAACGTGGCGTAATTTGTTTAAAGTGTAGATATAAAGCAGGAATATAACGACGTATGGTCAGCTTTTCTTAGCATCAATGGTCACTGCTACCTGCATAGCAGTACCGTTTGCATCGGCATCCGAATAGGTTTCCTGCAATTTTAAGACACCGTTCCCGATCTTTCCTACCGCCGCACCGGCATTCTGCATTTCAAACTCGCCGCTTCCCAATGCTTTAAGGTCAATGGTATCGTAGGTATCTGTGTACGATTGCATGGTGCCTGCACTGTCGCGTTGCGAGAAATTCAATACAATTGTTACACTACTTGCCGATTTCTTAGCCACAGTCATCGAAATCACTACTTCGTTTTTGATAAGTTCGTTAGTGAGGTCAAAACTCTGCGCTACGCCGTTCATAGATGTGGTATAGGTAGTACCGCTGTAGGTTCCCAGTACCTGATCAGCGGGGTCAGGTTCTACCTCCTGTTTTGTGCAGCCGGAAAGTCCCAAAACAAGGGCAAAAGCCCCCAAAATGAATAAATTTGTGATTGTTTTCATAAAAAGTAACCTTTAATTGGTGTGTAAATGGAAGTTAAATGTTCTCTTTGACGCAATAAGTCAAAACGACATATCCGGAGTCGTTTATGGAGGAGAATAACCTAATTATATATACGTAGTATGCTGTTTTTCAAAGCACTCTAAGAATGGTATCCCAATTCTACCAAGTCTTTCTTTCTGAACCATTCCTCCGAATAAAACAGACATGACATCCCCCTATCACCAAAACGTGAATGTTTTTTGGCGCAGACATAACTGATACGTGCGGTTAATTAAGAAAGATGATGTTAAGAGAAAGTAAACATTCCAAGTCCAGGAAACAGACTCGGAATGTTCAGAAGTGTTTTTTACTGACTGATTATTAATGCTTACGACGATTTCCTTTTGGACCGTCAGGGTGGGAAGGAGGAGTAGCTTCCTGTTTGAAAGTACCGTCCGCATTGAATTGCAATACTTTGCGCGATGCTTTTATTTCAGCATCAGTACCAGTTGTTTTTTCAATAACTACAAAATACTCTCCAGCATCATTCTTACCGGCAGCTTTCACCGTATAACCTGCATATTTAGCAGCATAAGCAGTGATAGCAGCGGGCAAAGCTGACACTTCTACTTTGGTCAGTTTAGCACCTTTTGGGTATTTTTCAAGCGCTTTGTTAAATGTGCCGTCAGCGTTGAAAAGCAACCCTTTGTGGGTACCGTCTGCCAATTTAAGACCAACTACAATTTGACCGGAAGCATCTTTTCCAGCAAACTGAACTTCAGATCCTGCATAGTTGGCTGAGATGTACGTTGAAACAGCCGCCGGTAAATCTGCCGCAGCAATTACCGTTAAATTTCCTTTGCATTTCTGCTTCGTAACGGTGTCAGTCGTAGCGGCGGAACGGGCTGCCGAAAGTTGAACTACTTCGGTCAAGTCATCCGATGTAGTGTTAGCAGTAATGTCTTCGCGATTACAACTCGCTAAGAATAATCCAACTAAAGCGAAAACAAGAAACAGGGACTTTTTCATGGTTTGTTTTGATAAATTTGAATAAAACAATAATTGATTTCATAGGCCATTACGCGGTCATTTTGCAGCGCGTGGCAGGAAAAGCATTAATTTTTTTTAACAAAAAAAAGATGTAACTTTCTGCAACACGATACCGTTCTTGTGCGTATTACGGGTATGTAATAAGTAGAAGAAGTGCCGCTAACAACCATCCAAAATCCGTTACTACCTTGTTTTTTAGAAAGAAAATCAACTTTACCGAAGACGACCTTGAGGAAGTCATCCGAGCGTGCCGCGACAACGACAGTCGGGCGCAGCGGGTGCTTTTTCAACAGTTTTTCGGTTACGCCAAGGGAATCAGCTTGCGGTATTCTTCCTCAATGGAAGAAGCGGAAGAAATCCTGAATGAGAGCTTTCTGAAAGTTTTTCAACATTTGGATCGCTACGACCTTACTCAGCCCTTCAAAGCCTGGTTACGAACTATCGTGGTAAATACGGCTATCAGCTATTACCGTAAGAATCAGAAGTTTCACGGTGAAATCGGGCTTGATAACATTCATGAGCCTTCGGTGGATGAATCTGTCATTGACCAAATATCTGCCGAGGAGATTTTGGCCTTAGTGCAACAGTTGAAACCGATTTATCGTACTGTCTTTACGATGCACGTGGTAGATGGTTATCAACTGCGCGAAATTGCTGATGTACTTAACTTTAACGAAGCTACCGTGCGCTCTCATTTTGCCCGGGCACGTACACGACTGCAGGAATTGATAAAACTGTCATACCCAGTTTTTTCTGAGGGGAAAATGGATCAGCGATTCAAATAAGTACCCCAAACACCAATAAATAATCGGTTGGCAATCCAACCACAAACGATAAACAACGTGCAGAAGCACAAAAACAACAAAAATGAAACCCGATAAATTTGACGAAGCTATACGCCGAAAGTTGGAAGGGATTCAACCCGGTTTTCAGGAAGAAGATTGGGGGAAATTTAAGGCGTACCAAAGTACCCAAATTCCTATGTCGTTTGTACAACGATATGGGCGTTCGATGATGTATACGGCAGCGAGTGTGGCAGCAGCAGTAATGGTATTTGCCAATGTGTATCAATACCGCCAAAAACAACACTTAAATCAGGAGATTACAGAGTTAAAAGGAAAACTCTCTCAAAAAGACAACGCTCCGATTCGTACTTCCACCCGAGTAGATACTGTTTATATCACCAAATACATTTCTGTTGAACCCTCATCTCAACCCAATGCCTATGCCCAAGCTGTACCTTCCTCTACTGAAATCAATACCAATGAGTTGAAGAACGAACTTCCGAACGAAGTGTCGGAAATCCTTAAAAATGCAGGCAAAATCATTCGGAAAAATTCCAATGAACGAATCAGTGAATCCCCTGAAAGGCAACCGACTGAATCTGCAACGAATGCATTGGGGGAAAAAGAGGATAACACCAGAACTGTAGATGCTCTCAACGAGAAATTGTCCGATGACTCTTATCCTGCCAAAGCAAAAAATAATCCTTCTTCTCTAAAAAAAGAAAGGATAGGTAAAAGCTCACCGAAAACATCGACCTCTTCACTGTCAAAACAAAAAGGCAGCTCAGTGGACCGAAACGATGTGTCGAGAGCAGAACGAGTTGTACAGAACGGCGAAGCCAACGAAGTAATGACTGGCAACGGTTCAGTGGCAGCCAATGTCAATACTCCTGCCGCTCCTGTGGCTCCATCGGAAATAGCCTTGTTGGAATCGAAGCAAACAATCAGTGAATTAGACGGTTTGGAACCTGCTAATGTAAACGTACAGCGCTATGCTTACGCTACCTTATCAGCTTCCGCAACCAATAACGCTCCAACGGAAACGAAGGCTACGCCTCCGCCTTCTATTTCATTCAAAAATATGAAATTCAGAATGGGAGCCGGATTTAACATAGGCGATAAGTTTACCGGCTATACCGTAAACACAAGTTTACTGTTGGGGAAATACTGGAGTGTGGATGTAGGAATCGGGCAAGCCAAAATCAATGGTCCTCAGTACTATACAGACGCGGTTTTCAAAGCCAAAAATAACCGGGATTTTCAAACATGGAAAAAGTCAGGGATTCCACAACCTCCCTTATTGCCTCCGCAGGCATTTGATATTACCACTTCCGTTAGTTTAGTACGGATGCCTGTCAGCCTAACGTATCGTTGGCCACTTAATAATAGCCTTACGTTATTAATGTCAGTAGGAACCAACCTCAATCTTTCTGCGATTCAGGAGTATCGCTTTTCTTATCGAGAAAGAAATGGAGAGATTGAAGTGGAAAACGGAAAGTTTGATGTAAAACCTGCTTTATCCAACGATTTTATGTTTTCGGCAGGGGTAGAAAAACAATGGAAATCGCTCGTTTTTCAGATGGAAGTCTACGCAGCTCCCTACCTGCAAAAGCCCACCTATCTTACAGAAAATCGCAACATAGGCGTTCGATTCAAGCTTTTATATCAGTTTGGGAAAACCCGAATCTAAAGATCGGTTACCTATTTAATCTAACCTTCCGAGAAGACCCGTCGCGCTATTGCCCGACGGGTTATTTTTTTATCTTTGAAGGTAATTTTATTCCTAAGGCAATATGCGCATTTCATTTGTTGGAGCCGGAAACGTAGCGTGGCATTTAGCCCAAGCCTTCGAACACGCAGGGCATCATATTGTCGAAGTTTTCAGTCGTGATACCCGCAATGCACGACGGCTTGTCAATAAACTTTACGACACGCAAGTCGCACCTGATTTAGACTTTGCGGAGAGCCCTGCCGAGCTTATTGTCTTAGCCGTAGCCGACGATGCGCTTCATGAAGTGGTATCGCATTTAGTATTGCCCGAAAGTTGCATTGTTATTCATACTTCCGGTACCAAATCTCTGGATGAACTACGCCAATTAATTGAGATTTATAGCGATGTCCCTGCCGAAACCGGTGTTTTTTATCCATTACAGACTTTTAGCCGGGAAGTACCTATCAGTTTTACCGACATTCCTCTTTGCATTGAAGCATCCGAACCCAAAATTGAACAGGTACTCATTCAACTTGCTCAGGATATCAGTAACGTGGTGTATTTAATGAATTCGGCAGAGCGCCGCATTTTACACGTATCCGCTGTTTTTGCCTGCAATTTCACCAATCATCTTTTGACAATCTCCAAGCGAATTTTAGATGCCGAACATTTAGAATTTGATTTACTCAAACCGCTCATTCGCGAAACCATTCGCAAAGCGATGGAAGCTCCTGACCCTGCAATGGTTCAAACCGGCCCGGCCCGACGCGGCGATCAGCAAATTATAGAGACTCATTTGGATTATTTGGAACGCTATCCGGCATGGCAGGGAATGTACGAGGTGCTCTCTGAAAGTATTCGCAGAACAAAATAAATCAGCTTCTTACCCCAAACATAAAAACCCTATACTGTAAACTCCAAACTTGTAAACTGCCTACTCTCCTCTCCCCCACTCCCGTATCAGATTTCCGCCGACCGGAATCCAATCAGAAATAACGCTGATGATGCCCGGCGCCACGGGAACGAGGTAGTCATAAAGAAAACTTTCCTGGCGGTATTTGGGAGGAATTTGAATACCAACGGTGCTCAACAACCAAAAAAAGACACTGATTCCAAACACCCACGTAAAGATACCTACCGCTGCCCCGGCAAGATTATCCAACGTGCCCAGCAAGGTATATCGCAACATAGATCGCATTGAATATCCAATACGATTGACCATAAAAATGGTCGGGAAGAAAATAACTGAAAAACCGACGAATGGCAAAAACCGACGGACAAGTTCGGCCGTAAGATAAGGGGCCAATAAATCCGTTCCAAAACGCAGGAATTTGAAGCCAACAATCATGGCTATCACAAAAGCCGCTACCCCCACAATCTCAATCAGTAACCCTTTGCGATAGCCATTAAATGCACCCCAGGCGAGTGGGATTAAAATCAATAAATCAAGGGTGTTCATCCGGCCAACAAACTTTTCACTAAGGTCTGAACCACCTTACCGTCGGCCTGACCGGCCAATTCTTTCATTGCCACGCCCATTACTTTACCCATGTCCGACGGGCCTTTTGCTCCTACACGGCTAAAAATCTCCTGAAGTTTCTCTTTTACCTCTTCTTCTGTGAGTTGTTTCGGAAGATATTTTTCAATCACGGCAATTTCAGCCACTTCTTTTTCCAATAAATCAGGCCGATTTTGTTGTTCATAAATCGCTGCTGAATCACGGCGTTGCTTAGCGGCTTTATTAAGAAGTTTCAATTCATCATCGGTAGTAAGCTGAGCAGCAGCACCTTCTTTGGTTTCTTCCAACAAAATCAGTGATTTCACTGCTCTCAAAGCCCGCAACGTATCCTGATTTTTGTCGCGCATGGCTTGTTTGATGTCTTCGTCTATGCGTTGTTTGAGCGTCATAAGTAGTTTATCATTTATAAAATACAGCTACAAATCTACAAAAAAACGCACAAAGGCTTGGAAAAATTGAAAGTAGTTCCGTATCTTTGCAATCCAAAACACGGAGGTTGTAGCTCAGCTGGTTAGAGCGTCGGTTTGTGGTTCCGAAGGTCGCGGGTTCGAACCCCGTCTCCCTCCCTTTTTTTAAATCCCAATGCGATGCATTGGGATTTTTTATTGTCCCTTTTTCAAAACCTTTTTACACAGCTTTAGTTTAAAAAATGCTATGTATTCTTTTTTATCTCAGCTTCGTCACTCCTCTTCCTTTCAACGCGTCATTTTTATTGTTTTACCCTTAATGCACATTACGGGCTTTTTGGGACTACAGAATTCCTTTACTCAGCCATTATTTAAAGCATTAGTACCTTTTCATTTGCTCACCTCATTGGCTGTACTACTTCTTTTTCACACGGACTGGAATCGTCCTGCCGTATTTTTTTGTCTTATTGCTTATTTTGTCGGCTTTATTATTGAGGCGCTGGGTGTCTACACAGGCATGATTTTTGGACAGTATCACTATGGAGCAACTTTAGGGCCGAAGCTATTGGATGTTCCTTTGGTCATCGGTGCCAATTGGCTTACGCTCATTTATTCCGCCGGTATCATCGCCAATCAGTGGCACCGTTCTCATTGGATAAAGGCACTACTGGCCGCAGGGATGGTAGTAGCAATAGATATGCTTATTGAACCAGTAGCCATACGGCTTGATTTCTGGAGTTGGGTCGGAGGTTCTATCCCCTTGCAAAACTACGTGGCTTGGTACATAGTGTCGTTTGGCTTACTATGGCTGTTTTATAAACTGCCTTTCCCAAAACAAAACCGCGCAGCAGGCTTATTATTGGCTTGTCAAGCTCTATTTTTTGGCGCTCATAACTTAACATATATACTTGAATAACAAATATTTAAAACACTTTTAATATAGATAGGTTATAAGGATACATCCATTTTAAAATGAAAGGAAATTATGAGTAATTATTCTATCCGAGATTTAGAGCAACTGTCTGGCATCAAAGCCCATACGTTGCGTATTTGGGAACAGCGCTATAATATTATCCAGCCCAAGCGAACGGACACCAACATCCGTCTCTACGATGACCAAGACCTAAAATTGGTCCTTAATATCTCGTTACTCAAAGATCACGGCCACAAAATCTCAGAAATATCCAAGCTATCGCTTGATGAAATGGGTAAAATTGTGATGGCTATTTCCGATCAAAAGCTAAGTTATCCCGATCAGATTCATGCCCTTACCATCTCAATGATTGACTTGGAGGAGGAACGGTTTGAGAAGATTATCAGCACTAATTTTTTGCAGAACGGCTTCGAAAATACCATGACCAATATTATTTACCCATTTTTGAACCGCATTGGTACACTTTGGATAACGGGGTCAATTGGGCCTGCGCAGGAGCATTTTATCTCTAACTTGGTGCGCCAAAAAATAATTGTAGCCATTGACGGTCAGGTTATCAAATACAGTCCGAATTCCAAGAAGTTTATATTGTATTTACCCGAAGGAGAACTGCACGAAATGGGCTTGCTTTTCGCCAGCTACATTATACGTTCCCGTAACCATAAAGTGTTTTATTTGGGTCAAACGCTCCCGTTCCGTGAATTGATTTTTTCGTATGACGTCCATAAACCGGACTATATCTTTACCGCAATTACTTCAGTACCTGCCAACGACGAAATTCAACCGTACGTTGACAGGCTCTCTCAGCAATTTCCTGACACTAAGATTTTATTAACAGGCTACCAAGTAGTCGGACAGGATATTCAGTTGGGCAGCAACTGCACTATTATCAATAAGATAAGTGACCTTATTGATATTTTAAGCTGATTAATAATACGTTCCAGGCAACAAATAATTTTGAACGTAGTCTTTCACTCCCTCTTCCAGCGAATGAAACGGTTTGGTATAACCAATTGACCGCAATTTATTCATATTTGCCTGTGTAAAATACTGGTATTTATCGCGAATATCGGCAGGTGTATCTACAAAATTGATTTTGGGTTCCAGGCCCATCGCATCAAAGGTATTTTTGGCTAAATCGACAAAAGTGCGTGCTTTTCCACTGCCCAGATTATAAATACCTGAATTGCGGCGGTGATGCATTAAGAACGAACACACTTCTATTACATCTTTTACGTACACAAAATCACGCATTTGCTCACCGTCCTTGAAATCAGGATGATGCGAACGAAACAAACGCATTTGGTGAGTTGCCTTAATTTGGTTGAAAGCATGGAATATCACCGAAGCCATACGGCCTTTGTGATATTCGTTAGGGCCATATACGTTAAAAAACTTTAGTCCTGCCCAGAAAAACGGCTTTCTTTCCTGTTGCAATGCCCAAATATCAAAATCATTTTTTGACTCTCCATACGGATTGAGCGGCTTTAATTGAGGAATGGTAAACTCATTATCATCATAACCAAGTTCTCCCAATCCATAGGTCGCCGCCGACGAAGCATAGACCAGAGGTATTTGATAATCAATGCATTTTTGCCAAATTTGCTGAGAATAACGGACATTAAGCTCATCAAAAATTGTGTGGTCAAATTCGGTAGTATCCGTACGTGCTCCGATGTGAAAAATAAACTCGACCTCGTAGTAGTTTTGGTCTAACCATTCAAAAAACTCAGTTCTTTCGACCCGTTCCTGAATCTTTTTACCCTCTAAATTTGGTGTTTTTTCAATTTTTGAAAAATCATCAACTGCAATAATGAAATTGAAGTTTTCTTCGTTTAGTTTGCTGATAAGACAGCTGCCGATAAAGCCTGCAGCACCCGTAACAATAATCATAGAAATAGTTTATGATAAGGCGTTTAAATAGTGGGTTTTCAAATAGTTGGTACAGTAAAATTACTCAAAAAAGCAACCGCAAAGGTAGGTATTATTTAATATACCAAACTATCTAAAATTCGTAGAATAAATTTGATTTTTCCAAGATTCGCAACTCATTTTCAGTGCGTTTTTTGATACCGTTTTTTGGTCGTAATTTTGCAGAAAATTATTTAACAGTTGTCAGTATCTGTATCTCTTTTGTTAGTACGGTATACTGTTAACTCTGGACTATTGATTGTGGACTAAAAAATGGTTTACGTAACAAGAAAAGAACATTTTAATGCCGCCCACCGGGTATACAACCCAAGTTGGTCGGATGAAAAAAACGAGGAAGTATTCGGCATCTGCGCCAATCCTAACTTCCACGGGCATAATTTTGAGTTGATAATTACGGTAAAAGGCTCAATAAATCCCGAAACGGGGTTTGTGGTGGATATGAAGCAATTGGGTAAAATGATGAAAGATACCGTGATTGACAAAGTAGATCACCGCAATCTTAACTTAGATGTGGACTTTATGCAGGGTATTATTCCAAGTTGTGAGAACTTTGTGATTGAAATCTGGAAAATTCTGGAAAAAGGTCTTGGCGAATTGGCTCCTCACACCAAACTGCATTATCTCAAATTAATCGAAACTCCCAAAAATTATGTGGAGTATTATGGAGAATAATCTCGAAGTAGTCAGTAAGGACGCTGACTACGGCAGTGAGAATCAAAGCCAATTTAGAAAGCCTATCTTTATGATTTCCAAGTTTTTACAGCCGAACTATTTATTTTAATCAAACCATTGTGGACAAAAAACGCCTTCCTCTTCTTTTGGGGCTTATTCTGCTCGTAATTGTTGGGAGCTATCTGTATTATATTCATCTCTATGCGGTCAATATTCCCATTTCAGATGATTATGACCTTGTTCGCGTAAAATACACATTGCTTACGCAGGAGTTCAGTTGGTGGCAAAAAATTAAATTATTGTTAGAACCCGAAAACGACCATCGTATTCTTGTTCCGCGCTCGATAGCCTTGTTGGATTATGCCATAGAAGGTTTTATCAATTATCGTACACTGATTTGGGTTGTTAATGGCAGTCTGCTTGGGATTTTGGGATTTTGGTTTGTGAGTTTTCTCAAAAAAGGGCTCAGCGCTTGGCATTTCCTTCCCATTTTACTCTGGTATCTTACTCCTTTCATGTTTGATGTCACGCTTTGGGGTATCAACGGGACGCAACATACCACACTTAATTTGTTGGTATTTGCTTCGCTTTATCTGTTGGCAACGTATCCAAAATTACTTCCAACGATCTTTGCCTTAGTACTCGCTTTTGCGGCAACATTTACCAACGGAAACGGCTTTCTGGTTTTTGCTGCAGGGCTTTCGATACTATTATTGGCCAAAAATTGGAAAAAAAGTGTCTGGTGGAGCATAGGTATGGTAGTGGCATTGTTGGCGTACTTCCTAAATTATAGTGTAGGGCAGGCAACAAAAGTGACGTTTTCGGGTCAGTTTGTGCAAAATTTTGTGGTAAGTTTTGCCGCTTTATCAGGTGGTTGGATCGCGGCTTTTAAAGGGAATAGCCAAGCTTGGCTGCTTTGGGGAGCTTTTATCATTGGTTTCGTTAGCTTAGTTGGGCTGACGCTTTGGTTAATCAGTCAAACCTTCTTTTCTCCTGCCAAACCTCGTCCGAGTCAGATTTACTTTTGGACGGGTGTATTTTTATTTTCGGTAATGACGATTGGCATTATTGCCGTTTCTCGCGGCGGGCGCGACGTTTATTCCGTTTTTACGAGTCGTTACAGCTTATATCCTCTTCATTTATTGACACTTGCTTACATTGCTCTGTTAACGTGGAAGGCCGTATCTCAAAAATGGCTTGCTCGTTTCGCATTTGTCTTTGGAATCGCTTTTGTCTTAATGAGTTTTTACCAATACCAACTTGACATCGATGTACGCCGACGCAGCCTTGTTGCTGACCATTACAATTGGCGACAACACCGCAAACTGACTACGCATTTTCGGAGTGAATTGGCTGATTTTTTCACTCAACCGGCCTACGACAAAGGAATTTATCGCTTTACTGATTTTCCTTTAGCAAGCGCCGAAGCTTTCATTTCCGCTCCTGCAGATACGAGCACAAGCAAAAAAATAGACTTAACATTGAGTACCCACGTAAAGTCAATTGATTTTTTTAATCATCCTCAAAAAGTAGCTCAATTTACGTTGGAAAATAATAGTGTATCGCAGCCTGAATTTGGGAAAGCAGGATTGTTTTTAGTATTCAAATCGCAAAAAAACACAACCTATTTACTTCCAACGTGGCCTATTCAGGGAGGGAAACGTCAATTTTTAACCACGGGGAAAGTTTACAAAGCAGGATTTGTGGTCACTTTTTACAACGAAAACTTTGTACCCGACACGTACCGTATCGGCATTTTGAGTCCATCTGGCAAGGGTTATTCTCTGCAATACGTTTCTCAATCCATTCAAATTGACTCACTTCATGCACAATTAATTCATTAGAATGGATTCTATAAAAAACAGATTTTTATACATGATTTCCCCCATTGGGGGTAGGGGGCTTTATGAAATACTATCTCATCGCAGGTGAGCGTTCCGGCGACTTACACGGCAGTAATCTTATCAAAGCCATTCGTCGGCATGACCCGCAAGCGGAGTGTCGGGCGTGGGGAGGTGAGATGATGCAGGCCGCAGGGGCAGAATTGGTCACTCATTACGCCGACATGGCTTTTATGGGCTTTTGGGAAGTTGCCAAAAACTTAGGAACCATTTCCGGTTTTTTAAAGAAATGCAAAGCTGATATTCTTGCCTATCGCCCCGATGTGGTGATTCTGATTGACTACGCAGGTTTCAATATGCGAATCGCTCGTTTTGCTAAAGAAAACGGCATTCGTACTTTTTATTATATTTCTCCTAAGGTTTGGGCCTGGAATCAAAAACGAGCCCTCAAACTCAAACGGTACGTAGACAAGCTGTTTGTCATTTTTCCTTTTGAGAAAGATTTCTTCCAAAAGTTTGATTATGAGGTCGATTACGTTGGGAATCCTCTTTTTGATGCCATTGCCGATTTTACGCCTAATTCCCATTTTTTAAAGGAAAACGGTTTGGATTCTCAGAAACCCATCATTGCACTTTTGCCCGGTAGCCGCCGTCAGGAAGTAGAACAGATGCTGACTCTGATGACGGCCACGAAGCCGCATTTCCCCAATTATCAATTCGTGATCGCAGGCGTCAGCAATTTGCCAAAGGAATTATACCAACCTTTTGAAAAAGAAGACATTAAGCTCGTCACGGATGCAGCTTATGACTTACTTTCAGTAGCAACTGCGGCGTTGGTCGCTTCCGGAACAGCCACGCTCGAAACGGCACTTTTTGAAGTTCCTCAAGTGGTTTGTTATAAAACAGGAAGTATCAGTTACGCCATTGCCAAGCGGCTTATCCGTGTTCCGTACATTTCGTTGGTAAATTTAATTGCCCAAAAAGAAGCCGTCAAAGAGCTGATTCAAAATGAGTTGACTCCCCAAAACATGGCTCAGGAGCTTCAGGATATTCTCCCTAAGGGCACAAAACGTGCAGCCCAACTGGAAGATTACCGTCGGGTAAAAGCGCTGCTGGGTGAAAAAGGGGCCTCGGAACGGGCAGGGGAGTTGATGGTGCAGTATCTTTTAAATTGACTATTTCAGTAAATCATCTACCGAAATTTTAAAATCATTTAAGACAGGTTCAGCAGAGCAAATATCCTGCTCTAAGCAAATAGTCACGTCTTTTACTGAAGTATAAACTTCTACCATGTCTTCTTCGGGCAACACTACCCACACTACCCGTACGCTATGTCTGAAATATTCTTTAATTTTTTTCTTTACGTCGTTGATTTGATCATTTGATGAAATGATTTCAATGCAAAAGGCTGGAATGGGCTCATCTCCTTCGCTTTTGATTTGTTCATCACTAAAAAATGCCATATCGGGACGTCTCAACTGAATACCATTGAGCATTACGTCTTGTTCGCAAATCAGTTCACCGCCTTCTTTATGGGCTGTCGTAAGCAAAAACAAGCGATTTAGTATTTTTATTATCTTCAAATGTTTTCTTTTCATACCCGTAAATCTAATCAATTCACCATCATTCCATTCGTACTTGTAGCCATCGTTAGGCTCCCAACGCTCAAATTCTTCGAGCGTGGTAGGAAATAATGCCGTTTGTGCAGTAGGTATCATAGCTGTGTATTATCCAAAATTTGTCTTTAACAAAAATAACGAATTATTGTCTCATAATACTAAACTCTCCAATTCTTTCTGTTGCCGCAAATGATGACGATGGTGCATTTCCAGATTGTGAAACCACTCGTGCGCATTGAGCCAGCCAAAAACAGGGTGGTTGAATTTGTACTCTCCCGCATCCTTAGTGATAGGCTCTATAAGTTTTTGAGCATCGTCAACTATTTTTTCAAACAAGGGACGATACTCTTCACGGGTTTTAGCGACGGGTTCAGGTCCGCGAACCGCTTCGGGAATCTTGACCTTAATAGGAGGAAAACGGTTGTAGATAAAGAGATTGTCACCGTATTGATTTTTCTCGCCGCCCAACTGACCTTTGCGCTGCTCAAGGCACCGTAAGGTATTGGCAAAAAAGAAAAAATTGGCACTAAGGTACAAGTGCTCGTACATCTGCCCCAATGACCATACATCATCCGCACTTTTATAGGCAAATTGCTCATCGGTATAGCCGTCAAGCGCCAAAATATAGCCCTGAATGATTTTCTCTAATTTTTCAAAAATTTCAGCAGGTGTTTGTTGACTGGTCATCAGTTCTTGGAATAGGGTTTTAGGAAAAATAAAATAAACGGAAATTTTTCTAACAATTACGCCTTTTTCATTTTGGGTACCATTTTCAGCAATCCGTAGATAATCAGCACAATCGTTATGGCAAAGGTCAGCCATTTACCTAATTTAAAAAACTCACAAAGTGAAGCTACTACAATGGATTGGTCAGGATAGCTTTTCAACATGGTCACAATGGTAATGTTTTCCAGATAATCAAAAATCAACGCCACAAACGGTAAAATATTGACGTAGGGAAAAGGTTTATAGCGTTTTTTGCGATATACCAAGGTAAGGATTACTCCAAATAAGAACGCGTACGTAATGGGATAAACCAAGTCAATCGTAGATTCAACAGTAGCGTAATAAGCACGCGCTTCGTCTCCGTATTCAGCTACCATCTGCAACGTCCTTTCAGGCGTAAACCCCATTGTTAAGTCAATAGGCCCCAATGTTTTACCCGCTAATATATTAATTCTTGTTTCGGCATCTTTCAAAAAATAAGCAGGAAAACTGATATAAATGGCAATGATCAGTAACAATACTTTCCAATTGGCAATGCGATCAAAGAAGAGTGAGAGTGCGTTCATACCTGTTGAGTTTTTTAGTTTCTACAAATTAAGTCAGGAACTTTCAGAAAGCGCCTTACTTGCTCCGACAATTTTCAATTATTTTCTTTCTGAATTTACTCTTATGTACCTGTTTTAAAGGTTTAACTTATTTTGAATCAAACAACGGTGAGGCTCTCAAATTTCTGCAAAATAGGGTTTAGCATAAAGAGCGCTCAATTTTCAGGCAGTTCAAAACTTGTCGAAAATTAGGCCGGTTGGCTTTTTTTTGCCAATTTAGCAACCGCCGCCCAATCCCACCGCTGTCAGCGGTTTCTACGCCGACAGGGGTATTTTTTTCAAAACCTAACTTGTATGGAAACCATTAACCCACAACCTAAAAACAATCAACTTCTCAAAATTCTTGGCGTAGGCTTCGGAATTGCCGTTACCATCGGCGGGACCATTGGCACGGGGATTCTGCGCAAACCGGGTCCCATCGCCAACGCCCTCGGAGACCCGTGGCTCATCATGGGCGTGTGGATATTGGTCAGTATCTATGCGCTTTTAGGCGTGTTGTGTACCATTGAGTTAGGGGTTACTTTCCCAAAGGCCGGTGCCTGGTATGTTTATGCAAAGCGAGCTTTTGGGGGCTATGCCGGGTTTGTTGTGGGGTTTAACAGTTGGTTGGGCACTTCATCGGCTACCGCTTTCGGTGCTTTTACAATGAGCGAGTATATCGCTTTATTGTTACCCAAAACGGCCGGGTATGAGACCTATATGTCAATTTCTATACTGGTAGGACTTGGTTTGTTGCATTGGATTGGCTTACGCACGGCAAGCCGCGCTCAGGAAATCATGAGCGTAGCCAAAGGCGTGGGACTTTTTGGGTTTGTCATCATCTGTTTTGTGTACGGAGACGCCGTCACCCCTACGCAGGTAGTCGAAACCACAGCGCAGGCGGTCCAAAAAGGCTCCATGATTGGGGCATTGATTTTTGCGTTGCAGGCCATTTTTTACACCTATGATGGTTGGCACACCGCCGCTTATTTTGCAGAAGAAGATGCGGATCCCGCCCGCAACCTTCCCAAATCCATGTTGGGTGGCTTGGCATTGATTGTGGCTATTTACCTTTTGGTGAACGCCGCAATATTATACATTTTACCCATGCCTGTTTTGCAACAATCCAAACTCGCGGCAGCGGATGCCATTACCTTAATTTTTGGAGAACAGTCGGGCAAGATTGTTACCTTCTTTTTAATGATTTCAATTTTGGGCATTGTGAACGCGCAAGTGATGTTCAACCCACGAGTGCTTTATTCCATGGGCCGCGATGGACTGTTTTTCAAGCAAGCCACCCGAGTCAATGCCGGAGGAACACCCAGTATCGCCATGCCGCTTTCGGTAGCCATGGCTGTTGTATTTATCCTAAGCGGAAAAGAAGCCAGCGGAAAACTCTCCGACATTGCCACGTTTTTCTTCGTGATTGGCTACACTTCCGGCTTTGCGTCGCTGTTGTACCTCCGCAAAACTGAGCCTGACATTCCTCGCCCGTGGAAAGTGCCGGGTTATCCTTTCATTCCCTGGATTGTACTGATTGCCTCCTTAGCGTTTTTGATTGGTGCCGGTTTTCAAGACCCAGGAAGCAGCGTCTATGCACTTGGATTTTTGGTGCTGAGTTATCCGTTGTATTTGGGGATGAAGCGGTTGAATAGGGGGTAAAATTATCAATCAAATCTCGATACACTTATTCCAGTTAAATCCCTTATTCTCCCCATAAGCACAATAGCCTAATTGATTGGTTATCAACTTTGTTTTTCCAATCTCAACGGTAGGCAAATTGGCATGGCTATGACCGTAAATCCAGTAGTTGGGTTGAGTTTCCAAAATCAGCGCGTCAAGATTAGAAGCAAACCCCTGATTGAGGGCGCTGCCCTGGTGTTTGGGGTGGACACATTGTAAAGAGGGTAAATGATGGGTCACCACCACCGTAGGAAAATCAATAGGTTTTTGGAGTTCGTTCATCAAAAAATCAAGGCAGGGTCGGTGGAGCTTATTAGTATAAATCCCCGTAGTAAGGGTGCGGCCACGGTAGCGAATCAAGTCAAAATCGGACATATTTTGTTGAATGTATATCCCTTCTATCTCACCAATGTACGACCACAAGGTGCTGAATACCAATCGTACACCTCTGTAGTCTACGCTGACATTGTTAATCAACTGTACGTTTTTATGCACATTGATATTCATCGGTTTATCTGACTGCGACACATCCCAACTGCGGTAAAACTCGTGGTTGCCACAAATCCAAAATACCTGTTTAAATTGTTTAGAAAGCTTTCTGAAAAAGTCTTTTTCTAATTTACGACTATTATAATACGTTAGATTGGTAATATCACCCGCCAAAATCAGCACATCGCCCGCCACTTCCAAAGGATAATCTTCCAAAAAGGCGGCATTGTGGTTCATTTCCAAATGCAGGTCAGAGCAGTATTGTATGTGCATAATGGCGCTTAATTCCAAGATTTTCTTTTATATTTACTTGTAAAATCGGACATAAAAACAGCCATTCAATGTTTCTTCTTAATGCTGATCGAGCTTTTATTGACGACCGAAAATTGATGGATTATTGCTTGTCAGAGTCGCATCCAATTGGTAAACACAAAGCTAAAGTATTTAAATCTGCACTTGGGTTTTCAGTCGAGCATTTTCCACGATTAAAAGAAATTATTTTGCAAGCTGTGTTAGAAAAGGAGGCTAATTTCACAGAATCAAACCAGTATGGTGAATTATACGTTGTAGATATTGAGGTAGAAAATCCACCAGATAAAGCCTTGGTAAGAACAAGTTGGATTGTTAGATTTGATGAAGATTTCCCCCGATTAACGAGTTGTTATGTTATCAACAAATAAAGACATGGAAACCCTTGAATTATTAGATGTAGTGGTATTGACGGAGGCTTTGCCCCACTCCAACCTCCGTAAAGGCGAGTTAGGAACAATTGTAGAGGTTTTGGACAAAGATGTTTTTTTAGTCGAATTCGCCGATACTAAAGGCGTTACTTACGCCCTGCCTACGCTTACCGCCCATCAACTGATGAAAGTCTATTTTGAGCCGGCAGGGGTTTAAGGGGTCGGGTCTTTCTGCTTTACGTCACAACGCAATCACACTTTCATCACCCGCGATATTCCTGATTTTGAGACGTAAAGGCTTTTCAATGCTTTGAATTTTGGCATCCCAAAGCACTTTAGTTTTCTTTCCGTTGAGTACCATGTAGCCTAATTTGTCAATCTTGATTTCTGCGTCACTTTTCCATGCACCGTCTGCATTTGTACAGTCTAAACTTACCCACTCAATCAATTCCAGCCCATTTTCGCTGATTTCAATCGGCTTAAATTTGCTTTTAGGCTTTGTAGTTTCCTCTTCGTCAATTGTCGTTACAACGTCCTTTTGAGATTTTCCCAATTTACGTTTTTCATTGTATTCGCTTATCTTTTGCGTGAGGCGATCGCTGATAAATTGGGTTATTTCCACTTCAAAGCCCTCATCCGTTTCTGTCAGTTCATAGTTGACAATATCGTCAATGACTACTTCCGAAAGCAATTCTTTTAAATCTCGAAGTTCTATCTCAATAGTGGTCGGATTGTGGTTTTTGATAAATTTTTCAATTTCCTGTGAGTCGGTAATGTCCACGTAATACACCACTACGCGCTTAATGTCAGAATCTAAATCGGGCATGGCTTCGTTGAGAATACGATTCATCAACGGAATATCCAGTACTTTGCTATTGTGGTCGAGTAAGTTAGGCACATAAACGGGCATTTTACCGTATTTGCTATCACTGATGGCCCCCTCCCAAAAGCTATCAAGCGCGTCTTCGTTGCGTAATCCAGTAATGAGGTTTTTGAGTTTATCCATCGTTTGTTGGGGATTACGGTAGAGCGACACGCCATCTTTTACTTCCAACACCTCAAAGTTTGCCCCCAATGCCAGCAGTCTATCACGGGTAGTTTGGATGCTGTTGATGCCTACATCTACGTGGATAAATTTGCGCCCCAATTTATGCGCAACCGCCGCCGTAACACCACTGCCTCCGAAAAAATCAGCAATAACCATCTCTTCGTTGCTACTTGCTTTAATGATACGTTCTAATAAAGGCTCAGGCTTTTGAGTTGAATAATCAACTCGTTCCTCTGCTTGTGAGTTTACAGCATATATATCTGTCCATATATCATCCAAAGCTATTCCTTCGGCCTCATCCAAATAATGTTTAATCCGCAGTTTGCCATTGGATGTAACATATATTTTCCCATCTCTTCTCAACTGCTCTATTGTCGTTTCAGGTGTTGCAGTACCAATTTTCTCATCTTTAAACCTTTTCCCATTCTCGTCAACTTTGTTAAACCTTTGGGATATATATTCTTCACTGTATGCTATAATAATGGGATTGTAAATAGAAGTTTCTGTTTTAGAATACCAAAAAATAACATCGTGACTCTTGCCAATATTGTATTTCCCCTTAAAACCACTTGGTGTCATCCTTTTCCAAATAATCTCTGCTTGAAAATTATCTTCTCCAAATACCTCATCCATCAAAATTTTCACATAGTGCCCAATATGCCAATCCAGATGCACGTAAATTGAAGCCGTTTCACTCATTACTGACTTAATCGCCAAGAGGTTTTCATATATCCAGTTGAGGTAATCTTCTTTGTTCCAGATGTCACCGTACATTTTTTCCTCAAAGGCACGGAGTTCGTCCAAATCCAGCTCTTCTTCGGCTTTCTGAATTATATCGGCCACGTGTGGATTTCGCCGAAGATAGACTTTTTTGGCATAGTCGGCCCCCGATGCGAAAGGAGGGTCAATATAGACCAAATCTATCTTAGTATTTTGGGATTTAAGGTACGCACAGGCACTTAGACACTCCCCACGGAGGAGAACCCCACTCGTAGCTTTGTCAGACGTACCAACCGTTTCTAACTTTTCTACTTCGTACAGCGGCAAACCTCGTTTGATGCGGTCGGTCACGCGGTCGTTGTCGCGGTAGCGCAGTAGGCGAGCCGTACGGGTAAAATTATCTAGAATGGCTTGGCCTTCAATCGTATTGGGAAAATAGGGAATATAGCTAATCGGCATGGGTTCAATGGAAAAATGTATTCAGTTTTAGATTCAATTTATCTTCGTATTGGCGGTCATCGTCTTGCAGATACAGAAAGTCGAAGCGTTCATAGCCAAACTTTTGATTGTTTTCGCGTACAAAATGATTATTCATGAAGCGCTTTTTAGCGTCGAATGCCATTTTGTACCCTTCTCCTTTGGTTTCTACGATAAGTACTTTTTCAATGGATTGGTCGGATTTTCGGCGCAGTATCAGGAAATCGGGTGTGTAGTAACCAAGGCGTTTCCAAGTGTCGGGTAATTGCTCATAACATTCAATTTCAAAACGCGTAAGCCCGCGCTCACCATTGTAGTAAATCTCAATGGGTTTATCCTGAAAACTGCTCATTTGCAGCGTTTTTTCTAAAAACAATTTCTCAAAACCGCTCTGTTCAAAGTTGTAAGGCAAGTAGTGAAACGTACGATTTTTCACTTTTACGGGTAACGGAAGCGATTCGTTTTGAGGCACTTGTGCCATCGAAAACAAATCAGCATTGCCCATTTGCACCATCATTTCTTTGATTTTGGCGTTCATTTCAGCCACTTGTCGTTCGAGTTCGGCAGGGTCAGTATTCTTCTCATCAAAGTCCTTGATTTTCTGCGTAATGGATTCGTCAGGGTAGAGTTTATCGTCTTTTTCTACGGCTCGCAGTTTGTCAATCAGAAGCAACTCTACCTCTTTTTCTATGGTTTCAATGTCTGTTTGAAATATTCTTTTAGGAGCAAAAGCCAATCGAATCTGAGCGTTGATTTTTCCGATGGGGTAGAGTTCATTGAAAAACCGTTCACCATATTTGAGGTAAGTTATTTTCTCAAAAATGCTCCGTAAATCAGATTGAAAAGGCGTTAAATCCCTAACCTGTAATGTGTTACAACTCCCTTTCACAATCTCTAACAGCCACGTTTGAAAATGGGCACTGAACTGCCCCGTTTCGGTCAAAAACGTTTTAGATTGGGTTTCGATATGAGAAGTATTGCCATCATCAAGAATGGTGGCGGTCTCGGTAAAAGTCGAGCTTTTCCAATTTTCTAAGTTTTGATAAATGTCCGTAAGTAAGACCTTTACATCCCGACTTTTTTCTTCAACGACGGTGTTGTATTTGACTTGAAGCTGATAAAAATCTACTTTGGGAACGTTGAGGTAGTTGAGTCGAGAACTGCGTTCGACCATCACCGCTTGGGTGCTTTGCTTCCCTAAACAGTTGATTTCCTGAATACTGGTTTGTTGTTCTTCGCGCAATTGCTCGTTAAGCGTAGCCGCATTTTCCTGATTAAGCCAAATCAGAGCCGTTTCATTGGCATTCCTGTCCACTTGGCGCAAACAACGACAAGCGGTTTGCAGTACCATATTTTTGGGACAATCGCCCGTTTGGGCCAAAATCACCCCCGTCAGACTGCGACAATCCCAGCCTTCTTTTCCAATTTGGACGAGTAATACAATTTTCTTTTTGGAAATAGGCAAATCAAGCGACAAATAGTCTAACTCGGCCCCCTGTTCAATCTTAAATTCTTTGTTTCCTCCGTGGTATTTCAGAATTTCGCTCTGTGGTATCCCCAAAGTCCCTACCAAATAAGGATAAATGACAGTTTCAAGACGCGGAATGCTGCTGCAATAAATAGCCAATTTAGCGGTTGTGCCGTTGGCATACATTTTCTGACCATACTGCTCATAGAACATCTTTATCCCCTCGTCCAGAATCTGCAACGGCTGTTGTCTTCCTCCGCCAATTTTAATATCAGGCTTTTTGAGGAATCGTTGAATAGCCGTCACCAACCGATAATAATAAACAGTGTTGGTGATTTGCGAAAAACGAATCTGTAAGCCTCCGCCAACATTAATACGCTCAGGAGTAGGCAGGTAAGGAGTTCCCGAATAACCAAGAACCGATGTAACAGTCCCATTTCGATTCCACTTCGCTACTACTTGTCTCAATTTAATATCATCGCTGGCGGCGTGATGCACTTCATCAATGTGAATCGAAAGATTGGGAATTTTACCAATTAAGTTCCGTAACTCATTGGCCGACTTATCTTTTTCGTCTTCGGTCTTCTCGATTACTTCCAACTGGTTTTTGATTTCTAAGCGGTCAAGGATGACTTTTTCGGCATTGACTACCAAAATCAGCCCCATTAAATCGTGTGTATTTATGTACTGGTTTACTTTTTGAGCATTTGGGTTTTGGACTTTATTGCTCTTTTTGGCGGTTTTTGGTTGGTCGAGTACTTCAAACCGAATGAGTCTTTTTAGATTGGATGCGGCAGGTTCGGGAATCACCCAAGCGGGGTCAAAACGCTCAATTGTTTTTAGACTTGGAATGATAGAAGCTTTTAATCCTGAAGGAATCAAAATCAGAAAGTTATGAGCAAAGTGTGGGTTTTGAGGTTCATTTTGGGCAAAATACAAGTCCAGATAAATAAACGCCGCCATCAAAAAAGTTTTACCTGCCCCCATTGGAAGGCTAAACAAATAGTCGGTGTAATCAACTCCGTAAAAAATATCTTTGATAACTTGAGTGTAATCTATCTCATTTGGGTGCAATTCGATGGCCTTTTTGACTTCGGGGAGTTGCAACGTACCGCTCTTATCAATCTTCTGAATGGCAAAAGAATAAAGCGCCTTCGCTATATCATTGCCGTTGAGATAATTGCGGACTTTAGTACTGAGAGGAAGTTGCTCTAAATCAACGGGTTCACTAAAAAAACCTTCTGTAAACAGTTGCCAGAGAGGTTTGTTTTGGCCTTTAATTTTCAAAAAAAGGTAGGTTTCAATAGCTTCCGTTTGCGTGTCGCGCAATTCCCCTTTGGTTCGGATATACTGTACTAAATCCTTTACACCGCAGTCATTGGATTTAAGCCATTCTTTCTTTTTTTGGAATATAATTTGGTGAAGCATTTGGGCGGTCTTAGAGTCAAAAGAAAAAGCGTGGGACGTTGCACTTACCAGTCACCAGAGGCTCGGCAAAGCCCACACGACAAAGTAAGACAACGCCCACGCAGACCGCGCGAGCGTTGAGCTTTACTTTCCCTGTCGTGTTTGAAATTTTGCCGATTTCTGGTAACAGGATTATTCAGCTAAACGCTATAAATCAATATGTTGGAATTAGAATTGGCTTGTGTCGATAGAAATTGGGGTTTGTGTTTGGGTCAAAAATAGTAAAAAGGGGCGTGGACACGCTATTTTTTGTTATTTTGATTCATCCTAAAATTACAAAAGTAATGGTTATTTACAAAAACATAATCACGGTGGAAGCTGGTAAACGAGGCGGCAAACCTTGCATACGTGGAATGCGTATTACGGTAGAGGATATTTTACGTTGGTTGGCTTCTGATATGTCATTTGATGATATTTTAATGGACTTTCCCGAATTGACACGCGAAGACCTAACGGCAGCACTCGAATTTAGTGCTAATCGTCAGCACCGAACTTTAGCCTGACATTGGTACAACTGTATAGAAAAATTAAGATAACTTATCTTTATACCTTGTTTCAAACTCTTCATATTTGAGAATACTGAATTTAGGAAAATCGTTGTTTTTCAATACATTAAAATGTTTATCATTCCCCACAATATGGTCGGCATTGGCCACAATGTAACAATCTACGAATTTATCGTCGTCGTGGTCGGCTTCTATTAAATACCAGCGAAAAGAAGGAGTAACGAGCAGTATATTAGGTAAAAGCAATAAGTAATTCAACATTCCATCAACCCGCTCTATACCATATCTTTGAGCCACTATTTCTTCATATTCAAGTAGAATATCTGTCGTCAAACATAATTCAAATTTACCAGCCAACAGATACTGATAAATCCAATGATATTTATACTGAGGAGCTAACGACACCAAAAATACGTTGGTATCCAGTACAATACGCAGTTTAGTCATTTAGCCATTTTTCTAAATCTTCTTCTGAAATGCCTTTTTCTTCTACGGCTTTGCCAATTTTAGAAATCAATTTATCAGAGAAATAATTAGCAAGCATCTGTTTTACAGCCAGTAAATCTTCTTGTGAAGGTTGAAATGAGTACACCTTCAAAAGTTCTAATTGTAAAGGTGATAGTTTTTGTGCTGTCATTTTTTATCCTGTTTCGTTAAACGAAGTTACACAAAATAATAATGATTTTAACATTTACGGATTCACCTCCACCGTTCTTCCCGCACGGCCATTAGCCCCAAATACTTTGATTTTAAGATTTTTACTCACCAGAAGCGGCTGCGAATAGACCGCACTGTTGGCGGTAGGTTCCGAGCCGTCGGTGGTGTAGCGAATGGTCAAGCCGGGCAGTTGAACGTTGGCCAGCACCTGAGTGCCTTCCACAATGGCTCCTGCCGTTGGCAAACGATAGGCAAAACCTCCCGCAAAATAATCCAAGCGAGGCAGTTCGCGTTTTCCCAGTTGATTGGTAAAGATGGACCACGCTTTCTCATACGCTTTTTCATCGGCTTCGGTCGCCCATGTAGGCGTTGGAGCCCAAGCACGCTCAGCCATACCAATCAATTTTGGCAACATCATGTACTCCAGTCGTTCGGGTGAATTGAGCGTTTCGCTCCAGAGCAATCCCTGAATTCCCACGATGTTTTGTTTTCCATAATCAGTTAGCCGTTCTTTCCCGTTGAAAATAGAGCGGTCGAGCACATTGCCCAAACGGTCTTCTTTGGAATTTTTGAAATAATCGTAGGGAATAAATGAAAACGGCTTGTCTACGTCGGAATACGCTCCCCAATAATACCCCGGCTCATCAAAGGATTTATAGTACGACATGTCAAAGTACAGGTGAGTGACACACGACAACACCACTTTATAGCCGGCATTGGCCAGTCGATACGCCAAATCTTCGGCCCCCCAGCCCAATACATTGTTCCAAACATCTACCTGTACTTCCTGACCTACAAAATCAGGATTGGGAATGATATGACTCTTGCCGTCAAGCATAGTTTTACGCATCGCTATTTCTTCCCAACCGTACAGATACAGCCCTTTTTTCTGCACTATATCGTTGATTTTACCGTAGAAATAATACCACAAATCGTCAGTAGTTTTGAGCTCGGGATTTAGTTGGCGCAGTTTAGCCACCGCTGGCGATTGAGTCCAAACTCCTGCCGGAACTTCGTCACCTCCGTAGTGAATGGTTTCAATAGGTGCACCCGCTTCGCGGTACATGGCCAAAATTTCGTCCGTAACCGTCTCCAAAAAACGATATACGGAGGGCATTGCTACATTGATGACATTGTCGTTATACATCTGCACCGAACGATACGAGGAGCGGTCGGCAGGGTCGTATAAAAGGTATTTTTCGGCTTCGTCTTTGCGTCCTTCGGCCAGTTTGGTAACGTATCTTGCTTCCATGGCCTTTACCGCCGCCCGGGCATGACCCGGCGCTTCGATTTCGGGAATGACCTTAATGTGACGGGCGTTGGCATAACGCAATATATCCACAAATTCCAATCGGCTATAATAACCGCTGCCCGCACTGTTCATCGCCTCCGGTCCTGAACCATACGCCGGGGGAAGGCTTTTGAGTGGAACATCCGAATGACCGCGCATAGCCCCCACCTGCGTCAACTCGGGCAGGGATGGTATTTCCAAACGCCAACCTTCATCGTCTGAAAAGTGCAGATGAAGTACGTTGAGTTTATAAAAACCCATCAGGTCGAGCAATTTTAACAGTTGTTTTTTGGAATGAAAATGACGGGCTACGTCCAACATAATGGCTCGGTGCCCGAAGCGGGGCTGATCGCTTACTTCAACCCCCGTAACCGTTAGACTTGATTGCGTCTTACCCCAAGAAGAAGGAGGCAATAAAGCCAATAGGGATTGAATTCCATAAAAAGCCCCCACTCGGTCAGAGGCCGTAATTTCAATTCCTTTTTCATTGACCATCAAGCGGTACGCTTCTTTGGGCATATTCTCTACCCGAAATACAATCGCCGATGCTGCGCCTGATTTTCCGTTAGCTATGGGTAGTGTTTTTCCCAACATTCCACTCAATTGTGAATTCAAAAAAGCAGCTTCTTCCTTTAATTCGGCAGGGGCAACCAACTCAGTTTGAGGTGTTATCACAAAAGGAGTTCCCCGCTCGCGATATTGCTGTGGGCTTGGAATGATTTTGGGAAGGTCTTTTTCTTCAATGGCTTGGATGGCTTTGTTTTGGGCAAATGTCTTTTCGGGGGTAATCACTCCAAGATTATCTCCGGCAAAGCGTTGAAATTGGCGGGATTGCGTAGAAGATTTAATGGAATAATCCGTCAGTGAATAGCCTTTTCCTGGCTGTTGGTCCCATACCCAATACAAACCGGCAGGCCCATCCGTAAAATTAATGACCCATGCCTCCGATATAAGCTTAATCTCTAAAGAAGCACCCGGTTTTAGCCCTTGAAAATTGGCCGTAGGCAGCAACTGAAACAAATCGCCATTGATATGTTTGACTTTTACATCCGCCGACAACGTGGTGTCTACTTTTCGTACGAAATTGAAATAAAGGCTCCAACCGTTCTTAGGAAGCGCTTTTTTACCAGTATTGGCGATGGTAAAAGCGGTCAGCGATGCCGATTTTCCCTGATGGTTATTTTCAATAATTTCCCAACTGATTTTTAAAGAAGGAGCCGCTAATTGCGCCTGTAAACCAGTTGAAATCAACACAAACAGTAAAAATAAATAACGAATCATTTGGACTCAGATAGTTTAATAAAATAAGACGAAGGGGTGACAAGCAGCAAAAGTAAATGAACATTGCCGGAGTTGAAATTTTGTTTAGCAAAACGTTTTGTAAAAAACCGAATGTACTCCATTTTGCAAGTAAATTCACTCCAAAAATCACGCATGAAGTCTCCAAATTACCTTCCAACGATTGAACCCGTTTTTTCAACTGACTATCCTGAAGTGGTGGATGTGTGGGAGGCATCTGTGCGAGCCACGCATCATTTTTTACCCGAAACTGGTCATTCTCCACGCTATCAACGATTTGAAGGTAAAAAAAGTAGATGTAAATGAGCAAAACCCGCAAGCCGTGGGATTTTATGAACATATACGTTTTGAAATTATCAACCGCTCCGAATTAGACGGATTGGGTAAGCCTTATCCGATTTTGCACATGCAGCTGGGCTGAGATCTTTGCTATAAAAAAGCGGAGGTTAAAAGGCAATGCCTCCTGACCTCCGCTTTTTGCGAATTACAAATTCGCTGCAATTTAGTTCGAGATTGTAAATCTCGAACAGCATTACGTTTACCTATATTCTTCTTCTGCCTGCAATTAGGCTAATTAAAAAGAGCACAATGGTAATGTAGAAAACAATTTTAGCTAAGCCGGCAGCGCTCGCGGCAATGCCTCCAAATCCAAAAAGAGCGGCAACTATCGCTACAATCAACAAAATAACAGTCCAGCGTATCATGTCAGTAAGTGTTTTTGGGTGCGAATAATTTATTTTATTCTATTCTTTAAAACTCTCTTACCGGCTGAATTTCGGGATATATTTTACTGATTTTATGCTATTTTTAACCAAAGTGTAGAAAAAAATCCCCACTAACTGGGGGTTGATGTTCGGCATATTCCCACTGTTACAATCAATTGCCCCACATGCCGCTGTGTATGCTCCGCTGCGTGGAAAAGTAACCCCAAGACCGTAGAGGGAATTTGCGCGCGTCCGACTCCGCGTATTTCTGTAAGGGTTCCCTCGTCAGTATGCTGAATTTGGTTTAACGCCTTATCTATTTGTTTACTGAAAAGTTGAAATAAAGCCTCAAATGAATCTGCACCTTCCTGAGACTTGCCTTCGTTGGCAAGCCATTGCAATTGTGCGGCGTTTAGTGATTCTCCCCGTGCATACGTTAACAGGCGGTCGAGAACACCCGTTAAATGCTGTAAATGAAATCCTGCCGATGCCATTCCGGCGGGTCGTGTCCACAGTTGATTCTCTGGAAAATTATGGCCTAATGTCTCTACTTCTTCACGGGCTTGCAGCAACGCATGAGCAACGGGTTGCAATAAAGGGGGAATGTTAGGAAGCGGGCCTCGCAGCCAAACTTCCCGAGTTTCGGATAAATGTTTCAACGTATCTTTGGCTATATTTTTCTAAATTTGAACATAAATTGCCAAAGTAATCGTTCATACACCGCAAATCCTACTCTATTTTATGCGTTGCTTTCTGTTTTTGTTGGTGGCAATTTGGGCGTTTGTGTCGGGCGTGCAAGCCCAACGCATGGGTGTGTATCGGTTTGATACAACCTTGGAAGAAGAATCGGGAAAACTACCCGCATTCAAGCCTCTTGGCCAACCCGGCACCTATCAGGAAGAGAAACTTCCTGAGTTAAAAAATGCCAAACGAACGGTATACGCTTTTGAGAAAAATTGCGGCCTTCAATTTGACAATCGTGCCGCCAACGGTTTTCTGGGCGGCTCTTACACCATCGAAATCTATTTTCGATTTTTGGCTTTAGACAGTTGGAAACGAGTTATTGACTTCAAAAATCGAAAGTCAGACAACGGTTGTTATGTCTACGAAGGCAAACTTAATTTTTACAACTTTGCCATGGGAACTAAAGCACCTGTAAACCCCAACGAATACACGCATTATGTGGTCTCGCGCGATGCCAAAACGCAACAACTCAAAATGTACGTGGACGGCGAGTCAAAAGTGCAATTTACGGACAAATTTGACCAAGGCGTAATTGACGATGATGGAGTTTTAAATTTCTTTTTTGATGACCTTATCGTAAAAGAAGAAGCCAGCGAAGGAGCCGTAGCGATGATAAAAATCTACGATTATGTCGTTGACCCCGCCACCATAAAACGTGGTTTTTTACTTCTCAATGAGGGAATTACCAAATCCATTGCGGTAAAAACACCGCCCGTTATCACACCTGCACTTCCCGCTGCCACACCTCCTGTTGCTGCTGCGACCGAAAAACCAAAATCATATACCAATTTTGAGGAGAAAGCCGTTGCTATTGGAGCATCTATTGTTCTAAACAACATTCGGTTTGTGCAAAGTAAAGCGGAACTATTACCTGAATCGGATGCCGAGCTCAACCATTTGTGGGAATTTATGCGCGAACATCCAACTGCCGAAATTGAGCTCCAGGGTCACACCGACAACCAAGGAGATTTTGACTTGAATCTGGCATTATCCAAACAACGGGTAGAAGCCGTGAAGGCTTTTTTAGTTTCTAAAGGAGTTGCCGCTCAACGCATTTCGGGCAGAGGATTTGGCTCCACACGACCTATTGCCAACAATAATCGAGAAGAAACTCGCCGGCTTAATCGACGGGTTGAATTAGTAATTAAAAAAATTTGACAGCGTGAAAAATCTCATTTTCCCACTTTTTATCTGCACTTTAATAGTAACCTCGTGCCAAGACCCAACTCCCGACCCAACGCCGGGCGGCGAACTTTCGGACGTTTTTTCTGAAACACCAACGATAAGTCCAATTACGCCCTCTAACCAACTCGACGAGGCTTCTGGTTTGGCAGACAGTCAAAAACAGTCGGGGCTTTTATGGACGCACGGAGATGCGGGCTCGCCCGATGAGATTTATTTACTGAATCGTCAGGGGAAATTAGTGGGAACCGTAAAAACGCCGTTTAACAACTACGATTGGGAAGACGTAGCCATCGGTCCCGGCCCTCAAACGGGTGAAACCTATCTTTACCTTGCCGACATTGGCGACAACGGCAGCAGTCAGGACGTTAAGCGCATTTATCGTTTCCCCGAACCCAGCAATCCTTCTTCCACCATTACGGCTTTCGGCCGTATTCAATTCCGTTATCCGGACGGCTCTTTTGATGCTGAAACAATCCTATTGGACCCTCTCACGAGAGATTTGTTTGTTGTAACCAAATGGCTTCCTAAAGCACGACTTTATCGGTTGGCCTATCCACAATCTACTAATGAAGTTATAACGGCTCAAAAAATAGGTGAAATGACCGTAGGAAGTGACTTAACAGGAGGAAGTATCTCCGTAGTGGGTACCGAAATAGTAGTACGTGGTTATACCGCCATTAATTATTGGAAACGAAAAACAACGGAAAGTGTGGGCGAAGTACTGCTTCGAGCTCCCAACAAAACCCTTCCGTATCTTTTTGAACCACAGGGAGAAGCTGTCAGTTTTGCTAAAAATAACAATGGCTATTTCACGCTGAGTGAGCGCAATATTGCCCCTTCTGTCAATCTGTATTTTTACGTCAGAAAGTAAAGGAAGTCAACAGTTTACAGTTATTAGTTTACAATTTAAACACCCTTGTTTATAATCTGTCCATAGCTTTTATTGAGTAAACTGAAACTATTTCCACTCGTTCAACTCCACTAAATACCCATCAGGGTCAGCTAAGTAAATCTGAACTACGCCATCAAAACGTACCTGTTTATGAAAAGGCAGTTTAAGCTTGGTCAAATACGCTTCCGCTTTTCCCATTGAACTCACAAAAACCGCAAAGTGGCTCCCGTTCCGGTCATTGACCACGGGCTGAGTACGCCCCGCTAATAAATGAATTTGTTGGTCGGTCCCAATCTTAAACCAAGCCCGAATGGCTTTTAGATTGTCAGGAACTTCAATGCGATCCAATTGCAAAACCTCTCCATAAAATTTAGCACTTACCTGAATGTCGGCTACTTGCAAGGCAATATGATTGTGTTTTACAATTCCGATTTTATCTTGTGAAAATGCTGATAAACAAGCCACTAAAGTCAAAACAAATGTAAGTTGAATGGAAATCTCATTGGGGAAGTACGTTTTACGCAAAAAGGGATGGTTGTTATCTTGAAAAGGGATATCGGATAAAGATATACCTGAATAGAATTCCGCAGAATGGGGATTCCGGGCTCTTATAACCATCCTTTTACTAATTCTTCCCATTCCCGCTCCAACGAGTAGGTCGGCATTTCGGCACGGGAGCGTCGGTACCAATAACCAGCATTCCACTGATCTCCTTCTTTGCGATGCAAATACGCGTGCAGGCGGTCATACTCACGCGTTCCTTCGCGCGACTGCGCTATTTCGTGGGCTTTTTCCCAATTGTCTTTGGCATCATACCAAAGGGCCTGCACCAAAATAGGGCATTGAGTTGGCGGTTGAGCTTCGGTCAGCGAAGCCATAAAATCGTTAACAGTCATCGTATTTCTAAATTAATCTTCCGGTTTACAGTAATTGGCAAAAAACAAAAAAAGCTGATTTTCCTCATCTTTTCTTAAAAATCCCACCGGTACTTTTGCAAGACGATACTCTCAATCCATCTTTCAAATTATGTATATTCTTGTATTTTTCGTAGCCCATTGGTATTTATCACTTTTAATGCAGACTTTCTTTTTGCACCGCTACGCAGCCCACAAAATGTTTACAATGAGTCCATTTTGGGAAAAATTCTTTTACGGTCTCACATTCATTTTCCAAGGTTCGTCATTCTTAAGTCCGTATGCGTATGGTGTCATGCACCGACTTCATCATGCCTACGCTGATACCGAGGAAGATCCACATTCTCCCAGTTTTTCATCAAGTTTGTTTGATATGATGTGGAAAACTAAAAATTACTACAATACTATTTTGCATCACGAAGATAAAATACCTGCTAAATTTAAGAAAGATGTTCCTCACTGGGAATTTATCGAAAGGTTAGGCGACTTCTGGGCTATCCGCATAGGCTGGGGCGTGTTATACACTTTGTTTTATATCCAATTTGCTACGGCTTGGTGGATGTTTTTACTGCTGCCTATCCACTTTCTGATGGGGCCTGTACACGGTGTCATTATCAACTGGTACGCTCACAAATACGGCTATATTAACTTTAAAGTAAACGATACTGCTAAAAATTTGCTTCCGTTTGATTTTCTGATGATGGGTGAATCATATCACAACAATCATCACAAACTCGGTGGACGTGCCAATTTTGGCGTGAAATGGCACGAATTTGACCCTACATTCCCATTCATTTTATTTTTGAATGCAACGGGAATCATCAAGCTGAAACGCAATAATGATTTGAATTACATGCCGAATTAGGAACAAGTTATTCGTTATCTGTTAAATCGTTAACCGTTAAGATCTCAGCGTAAAATTGGGCAATTAACTAATAACAATTAACAGCGGGGCCGCCCGCGCAGTAACGGCTACACTATTTAAAAATCGCCTTTTTAGAAGCCAAAAGTGTGTTGGTCAACAACCCGCAAATGGTCATTAAGCCCACGCCACCCGGCACGGGCGTAATGAAACTTGATTTGGGCGCTACTTCATCAAATTTTACATCACCTTTGATAGCAAACCCGCTCTTTTTGGAAGCATCGGGTACGCGAGTAATACCAACATCAATTACCACGGCTCCTTCTTTTACGTAGTCGGCGGTGATGAATTCAGGGCGTCCCAACGCAGCAATCAAAATATCGGCACTCTGACAAACTTCTTTCAAGTTATGAGTGCGACTGTGGCAAATCGTAACCGTGCAGTTACCCGGAGAGGTGTTACGCTGCATCAAAATACTCATCGGAAGTCCTACGATTTGGCTGCGGCCTACAACCACGCAATGTTTCCCTGCGGTTTCAATTTTATAACGTTCAAGCATTTCCAAAATCCCAAACGGAGTAGCCGAAATATAAGCAGGCAATCCTTTACACATCCGCCCGACGTTGATAGGATGAAATCCGTCCACGTCTTTTTCGGGAGCAATGGCTTCCATTACCGTGTTTTCGGAGATATGAGCCGGCAAAGGCAACTGCACGATAAATCCGTCTACATCGTCATCGTAATTCAAGTCTTGAATATGCGAGAGCAATTCCGCCTCCGAAGTAGTATCGGGCAAGCTGATTAAGGTAGAGGTAAATCCGATTTCTTCACAGCTTTTGATTTTAGAAGCTACGTAGGTTTCACTCGCCCCGTTGTTGCCTACCAAAATAGCCGCTAAGTGAGGCTTTTTACCCCCCGTCGCTTTGATTTTATCGGTTTCTAATTTGATTTCAGCCTTTACCTGTGCTGACAGTGCTTTGCCATCGAGAAGTTGCATTGAGAAATATTTTATTTTTATCAGCGGAAACAACCCATACAAAATTCGTTGCCTCCAAAATCATACACAATTAAGGTTGAGGCAATTGAAAGTATGGATTTTCAATAATTCCCAGCACATTACCCAACGGGTCTTTTACCGTTGCCACTTTAATGGCATCGCCTACATCGCGGATTCCGTCATGGGAAGCCGCTCCAATGGAAAGTAGATAATCCCAGGCTTCTTCGATGTTTTCAACGCCCCAATAAAGCGTTTGGCCATTTTCGCCCACGGTAGTATTGGGATCAAGTCCCAATTCATATCCTCCTATGTTAAATCCAACATAAAAAGGTTCGTCAAAATAAGGTAAAACACCCGTAGCCTGAATATACCACTTCTTGAGTGCTTCCAAATCAGGCGCGGGATAAATGATCGTACGAAGTCCGAGAAATTTCATTTGCAGAAAAGCAGTTTACACTCGTTATTAAACGTATTCTTCCAACAGTTTCTTTTTCAACAATTCCATACCCACCGTTGCTTTTTCCTGTTCAAAAAACCTAAACTCCCATAATCCGTTAAAAATTAATTTTTAGGGATTTTATGATTTATTTGGGGAAATTATTCCAATTATTGATGATTGGGATTTACACCATAATATCTATTTGAGATAAGAACGTAGAAATCGAAAATCCGCTTCAAAACGTTCCAACAAAGGATTTTGTGTAGAGGTAATAGCAGAAATATAGACTATATCCTCAAATTCTTCGTCGAATTTCATAAAGCTGTTACTGGCATAGCGTCGAAACCAGCGTTCAAAAAGACGCTTCCTATGGGCTTGCCTCCCGTCAGCCTGATCACAAACATATAAAATAACGTTGTGATTGTGTTGCGCAAAAAACTTTATCAACAAATATAAAAGAGTTTCAGAAGTACGCTGGTCGAAGCCTGTCTCACCAATATCCGAAGTGGGTTCAAAACCGAATATTTTCAGGTATTCACTGTAGGAACTATCTGGAAAATAGCCTGTCGCATCAGTAAAATAAACATAATAGGTAACTCCTTGTTCATTATCAAAGTAGAAACCCTGTTCGGTTTCAAGAATGAGATAAGGAGAAAGGTTTGACAAATTTGATACCATCTTCAGTAGCGGCACGCTCCATTCCTTTGGCTTGAATCGCTTTCTTATCAGCCAAGATTTTTTGGGCTATGTTTTTTAATGTTTTTCGTTCGGCTTTCATTATCTGTTTAGTTTTCACAAAGTTCTCTATTTTTATAACACCTGCAAAATACAAAACATTCATCAGCATTGCTTTTGCTAATTCTAAACGTATTCTTCCAACAGTTTCTTTTTCAATAATTCCATACCCACCGTTGCTTTTTCCTGAATAAAAGTAACGTATTTGGTACTTCCTGACATTTCGGGTGTCTTGGGGTCTATCACAAAAACAGGCACCCGAGGCCGAACATAATATACCAAACCTGCCGCAGGATACACCACCAACGACGTTCCTACTACTATAAAAATATCAGCTTGTTCAGCCAATTCAACGGCGGGTTCCATCATCGGAACTTCTTCATGAAACCATACAATATTAGGCCTTAATTGGCTTCCTAATTCGCATTTATCTCCTAAGTTAAGTTCCCAGCCTTCAATATCATATACCAAGCTTGGGTCTTTAGTACTTCGAGACTTATACAGTTCGCCGTGTAAGTGGAGCACCTTGGCAGAGCCTGCCTTTTCGTGCAGATTATCTACGTTCTGAGTAATGATTTGAACGTCAAAATAGCGTTCCAATTCTACCAAAATCAAATGAGCAGCGTTGGGTTGCGCCGTAAGCCCCTGTTTACGACGTTCGTTATAAAAATCCAACACCAATTGCGGATTTTTACGCCAGCCTTCGGGCGTGGCTACATCTTCAATGCTATACCCTTCCCACAAACCATCAGAATCGCGAAAGGTCTTAATACCGCTTTCGGCGCTGATACCCGCGCCCGACAGGACGACTAACTTTTTTTTGACTGGCATATTCTTCCAAGACAAATCGTTGCAAAAAAGGATTTACTTGCTCATAAAACGCCGTTGGATTGTCCAACCACGGAAAATGATGCGCTCGGTCAATTACTGAAATCATGGCGTTGGGAAGTGATTTTTTCCAGTAATTCACCAACCCATTGAGATTGAACCGTTGCCGCGACAATACCACCATCACCGGAATATTCCGGGTGCGAAGGGTAGTAACACAATCAAACGGCTTAGGAACAAATTTACTGCTAACTCGGCTCTTTACCGCCACATTGCGTACTTTTTCAAACAAAAAATCGGCAGCAATCGGTTCATGCAATGTATCGTGTACGTAGGTAGCCGCCTGAAAATTCATAATGGCTTTGGCACGGGCAAGCGAATCGGTTGAAACAGTTTGAAGATAAGTCTGCAATCGCTGAAAACGTTGATTGATTACATCCTGCGACAACATCCCTGAAAAACCATAATCTTCATAGGTGTCAAAGTAAGTATCGGTTGCCTGAGCAGCCACCTCACTCATTGAAGTAGGATTGATAAGTACCAATTGCGCCAAATGCGTTCCTGCCTCTGAGGCATACGCACAGGCGATTTTTGCTCCGAATCCATGTGCAATAACCGACCATTTCGGAATTCGTAACACCATCCGCAGTGCTTCAATATCAGCAACAGCCTTATTAAAATTAACGGTTGTATCGTTAATATAAGGAAAACGGCTTTTTCCCGTAGCTCGAGGATCGTAGTAAACAACGCGATTGGTTTCGGATAGTTTTTTAACCAAGTCTTTTAGGTAAGTAGATGAGTTCCCTACATCACTGACCACCAACACAGGACTTCCACTGCCAACAATTTTGAAGTACAAATTGGCCCCGCTATTGCAAATTGCCCAGCCTTCGCTTTGGGCTTTTGTAATCAACGAAACCAATAACAATAGGGAAATAAGGAGTAAATTTTTTCTCATTCGGTTGTGTAATCCTTACAGGTTTGCGAGACGTCGCACCGTAAAAACGGGGACGTCCAGTCCTGTAAGGATTGATATTCACTGATTCAACTCACTGATTTTCTGATAAATCATCACTTGATTAGAAGCCACTTTAGCAAAGCCGCGTACATCGTCACCCGTCCAGGCATTGTTCATCTCTCCATAACTGCCAAATACCGGAGACATTAGGTCATAGCTTGACTCAATTCCTTCTACGTGGAAACGATAAGGAGCCAAATACACATGAACCTGTCCTGATACGTGCTGTTGGGTATCAGTCAAAAATGTTTCGATATTACGCATCACCGGCTCCATAAACTGTCCTTTGTGCAGAAGACTTCCGTACCAGTTGGACAATTGTTCTTTCCAGTACAATTGCTGCTCACTCAACACGTGCTTTTCAAGTGTATGATGCGCTTTGATAATTACTAAAGGCGCAGCGGCTTCAAAACCTACGCGGCCTTTGATTCCAATGATGGTATCGCCTACGTGAATATCACGGCCAATTCCGAAAGGAGCCGCTATCTCTGAAAGTTTTTGAATTATTTCTACGGAACTCATCGCCTGTCCGTTCAGGGAAGACAATTCACCTTTTTCAAAACTTAAAGTTACCCGTTCAGGCTCCGATTTGCTTACCTGCGTTGGAAATGAACTTTCGGGTAAATATTTATCAGAAGTCAACGTTTCTTTCCCCCCTACTGACGTTCCCCAAAGTCCTTTGTTGATGGAATAGGCCGCTTTATGCCATTCCTGATCTACGCCTTTTGATTTCAAATACTCAATCTCCGCATCCCGCGATAAACGCAAATCGCGAATCGGCGTAATAATTTCTGCTTCGGGCATAATGATGCGGAACGCCATGTCAAAGCGCACTTGGTCGTTGCCCGCCCCTGTACTTCCGTGGGCAATGGCCTGTGCACCAATCTTTTTGGCAAATTCAGCAGCAGCAATGGCCTGAAAAATACGCTCCGCACTTACCGATAACGGATACGTGTTGTTTTTCAGGATATTACCAAATATTAAATACTTGATACATTGATTATAATAATCATCCGTTTTGGAAATAGTAGCGTGGGCTTTGACTCCGAGCGAATACGCGCGCGCTTCGATAGCTTTCAAATCTTCTGCCGAAAACCCACCTGTATCCACCAACACCGAGTGGATTTCATAACCGAGATCTTCTGACAGATACTTGACACAAAAAGAGGTATCCAGACCTCCGCTAAATGCTAAGACAACTTTCTTTTTTTCAGACATGGATGGTAAATACAGTTAACTTTTAACTTCAAAATCAGGGATACTATTTTAGCACAAAGTTAGGATAATAACGACAAGGTTACTAAAAATAAACCCGTCAGATTTTGCGGTGTAACGACTCGCGAATCTGACGGGTTCAAAAATAGCAATCAAAAGAATCAAACCAACTCCAATTCTCTTTGGCGGTTACGTGCTTTGGCTTCACGAATTTCTCGACGCAGTAAGATACGTTGTTTCAGGCGCATCCAACGCTCATAGAGTTTTGACTCTTTCAAAAAGTCCCACGGAGCTTTTTTCTCCGTTTTTTGAGCGGCTTCAGCGTCATGCATCATCCCGGTACAAAGGCAATTTTTGCGATTGGTCCGGGTCAGTACATCATAGTTTACACAACTTGAACATCCTTTCCAGAAAGCGTCATCGGCTGGTAACTCACTAAAAGTCACAGGCTCATACCCTAAGTCAGAATTGATTTTCATGACCGCAAGGCTGGTAGTGATACCGATGATTTTGGCATCCGGATATTTGGTACGCGAAAGTTCAAAAGCTTTTCTTTTGATGGCTTTGGCAATACCGCTTTTCCGATGGTCAGGATGTACGATAAGACCAGAGTTTGCCACAAATTTGCCGTGTTCCCACGTTTCAATGTAACAAAACCCTACCCAATCTCCCAGAAGCGTAGTGGCAACAATCGCTTTCCCTTCCGCCATTTTTTCCCGAATATAAACGGGAGAACGCTTGGCTATACCAGTTCCACGCTGTTTGGCACTTTCTTCCATTTCATTGCAAATGGTTTCGGCAAGATGGAAGTGTTTGTCTTCGGCTGTTTCTACTATGTATTGGTCAGATACGATTTCTATGTTTGACATTGTCGTTTAATCAGGATTATATCCTCTGCGGAGACAAATAATCCGCTTTGGTGTTGATAAAATAAATGATTTTTGGAAAACTTGGCGAAAGAAGTTTGCTACGTAGGCAAACATAGATTAATGTGTCCTTTCGGACCTGCTAAAAAATGGCGTAGTGTGTGCGCAGCGTGTATGTGAAAGAGATTGTGCCACCTTTGTAATTTGGTTTTTGAAAAAAACGTGACAAATATCGGTTAAATTGTTCAAGCATTCCAAAGAAATAACGAAATATTTTTAGGGATGGTTCAAATTCATCAGAACGCAGTATTACTGAAAAAAGCCTGCTGCGTTTAAAACTTGCAGTACAACAAATTAGTTTATCTATCAGTTGTGCTTTATAAATGATAACCACTATTTTTTTATACTAACCGTTAACATGAAACTACAATTTTGGCCCAAGTCGTCGCATTTATTGAGCACGTGTTTGTTGTCGGCTACGCTGATAAATTCGGCCTTTGCCCAAACTCCCTCAACTGCCCCCGAAGAGAATCGATTCACTAAAAATGTTTTGCTGGAAAAATTAGATGAACCTACTGAGATCGTTGTTTTGGAAGACCAACGGGTATTGTTTACGGAGCGAAAAGGTAAAGTTAAACTGTACAATCCTAAAAAGCCCAATACTTATAAAATAGTAGCCAACTTACCCGTTTACATCAAGCAGGAATATGGTTTAATGGGAATTAATGTGGATCCGAATTTCAAACAAAATAAATGGGTTTATCTTTATTATTCTCCTGTATCAACCGAGGCCGATACTTCGCAGCGATTGGTGCGCATGAAATACGATACAGAACGTGACACGCTTTTGCCAAGCACCGAACAGGTCTTGATTCGCGTTCCTGTAAAACGTACTGACTGCTGCCACACGGGTGGTTCTATTGCATGGGACAAACAAGGCAATTTATACCTTTCTACGGGTGATGATATCAATCCGTTTGGCAATGACGGGTACGGAGCACTGGACGGCCGCCCGGGAAGGGCAGGTTGGGATGGACGTTCAACTTCCTCCAACACCAATGACCTCCGCGGAAAAGTACTGCGTATAACACCTCGCCCGGAGGGTGGATACGATATTCCATCAGGGAATCTATTCCCCGTTAATACCCCCAAAACACGTCCCGAAATTTATACAATGGGAACACGAAACCCTTATCGTATTTCGATTGACCAACGTACAAATTATTTATACTGGGGCGATGTAGGCCCTGATGCGGGCAATGATAGCCCTACCCGTGGTTCGCGAGGATACGATGAAGTTAATCAGGCACGAAAAGCCGGCTATTTTGGTTATCCGCTTTTTATAGGGGATAATAGACCCTACAACCGCTATGATATGGGTACCAAAGTATCAAGTGAACTGTTTGACCCTCTAAAACCCATCAACGATTCACCACATAATACGGGTCTGACAGAATTACCGCCTGCCCAAAAAGCATTTATTTTTTATCCCTATGCTGATTCTCCTGAGTTTGGTCCCATCGTAGGTAAAGGCGGACGCAATGCAATGGCAGGCCCTGTATATTACTACGACGATTATCCTGAAACAGATGTAAAATTTCCTCGCCATTACGATGGTAAACTGTTTGCTTATGAGTGGATCCGTGACTGGATTCACCCTGTAACGATGACCAAAGACGGCAATTTTGTGAGCATGGAAGAATTTATGCCGGGTACGAAATTCAATCACCCGATTGATATGCAATTTGCCGTTGACGGTTCTTTGTACGTGATGGAATATGGAAACACCTGGTTTGCTCAAAACGATGATTCTCGTTTATCGCGCATTACTTACAATGCAGGCAACCGTAAGCCGATTGCTGCTGCATCTGTCAGCAAAAAAGCGGGTGCCATTCCTATGAAAGCCCTATTTTCTTCAAAGGGATCAGTGGATTATGACGGTGACGCGCTTACGTATGAATGGAATTTTGGCAAAGGTTTGCCCAAAAGCACACTTCCTAATCCAACCTTCACGTATACCAAACCGGGAACTTACACGGCTATGTTAAAAGTAACTGACGCCAAAGGGAATTCTTCGACAAGTAATGTAGAGGTAAAAGTAGGCAACGAGCCACCAAAAGTCGAAGTAGCGGTAGCAGGAAATAAGTCTTTTTATTGGGAAAACAAACCTGTTAACTACGAAGTAAAAGTAGCTGATAAAGAAGACGGAAGTTTAGCTAATAAGAAAATCAACCCCGAAGATGTAACTGTAACAATTGATTATCTGGAAGGATTTGACAAAACCATTTTAGCCCAGGGCCATCAGGCAAATTTGGGGTTTGCAACGGGCAAACGCCTTATGGACTTGTCGGATTGCAAAGCATGTCACGACATTGACAAAAAATCAATTGGGCCTGCGTATCGTCAGGTGGCTAAAAAATACAAAGGCGAGCGCGATATTGAGAGCCGATTGGCCGACAAAATCATCCAAGGCGGCGGCGGCGTGTGGGGCGAGCAAGCCATGAGTGCGCACCCACAAATCAAAAAAGAAGAAGCCAAAGATATTGTAAAGTATATCATGTCGTTGGCCAATGAAAAAGGACCGGACAAAAAACCTGTTAAAGGCGAATATGTCACTGTTCCCAAACAGAAAGAAGGTTCTTATATTTTTACGGCAAGCTATACCGACAAAGGAAACGCCGCTGTAGGCCCTCAAACTTCTACCACTACGGTAGCACTGCGCCCCGCCAAAGTAAAAGCTGTACAAAACGACGAAGTGAAAGATGCAACTAATGTGGAATTACCTTCAAAGTCGGAAGTATTAGCACCGGTAAAAAATGGCAGTTATGCACTTTACAAAGACATTGATTTGACTGACATCAGCACTGTTTCATTTATGGTATATGCCACACCGGATCGGACTGTAGGCGGTAAAATTGAAATACGATTGGACAGCCCCACGGGAGCATTGATTGGGGAAGTAGAAGTTTCTAACAACAAAATAGGGGTTCTTACTGCCTCGCTTCGCAGACCGGACGAGAAATTGCACAACTTATATTTGGTGTTCACTACAACCCAATCAGTGCCTAATAACCAAGGTCTATTTGGAGTGGAATGGATACAATTTAATCCAAACGGAGTAGCAAATACTGGAAAGTAAGAAAGACAAAAATGACATAATGATTTATAAAAAGCCGTCTCACAACGGCTTTTTTGTTTAACCTTAAACTCAAAAATGGTACATTCATTAACATAATCTGTACTTTTTTTCGTTTACTGAAAAAATCACACAACATGAAACACGTACTCTACAGCTTTGTTGCTTGCCTAATAAGCACCACACTCGTCGCTCAAACTGCCCCAATTACGCTTAAAACGCCCCTTGGCAGTAATTTTATGTTGTCTTTGGCAACCGAACAAGTGCGATATCACGAAGCCCCTTCCATTGGTTTGACAGATATGGAGTTTCTCAACATTGGGTATTTTGATGATACAACCAGACAATGGGCGATGACCGAATTTGAGTTGAAAGAACCTCAAATCGTACGACTGAATATTACTTCCAAAGCACAGGCATTTGTTGCGGGTCAGCGTCCTGCTCAGAGATCCAACTATGTGCTATTCATAAGTCCAAATGATAAACTGACGATTACGATTAATCCTGATAAATCACTCACCTTTCAGGGAACTAATGCTATTTACCAGGAAATTTTGCGGGATTATTTTAGAGAGAGTTTGTATGAATATTTACCGGTTTTTGGCTACAATCCCACCAAAATAGACAACAGCTCGATTTTACCCAAAGTAGACAGTCTGCAGCAGGCTCGTCAACAACGCCTGCAAACTTTGAAGAGTCAGCAACCCGTCAATGAGGCATTTGAGACCTACCTAACTGCCACGACCACTACAGAAGCCTATTTGTTAAAGTTGATTGTATCAGATAAAAAGATTCGTGAAAGTCAAGGGATTCAGTTGAAACCAGAACAACGCCAGGAAATTGAAAATTTGACAATGCAAAATTTCAAAGTTCTGCCCGATGCCGCCTTAATGAGTGAGCCTTACCGCAGAGAATTGCGCAATTTCATTCAGATTCCCGTTACTCAAAAATATCCTACTGATTCGGCCAAGAGATATGTCCTCAGCGGCGAAGCCGTGCAATATGCGTATCAATTGAGCGATGAAAAACTCCGTGCTTATCCGCGTCAGCGAGCGTATTTGCTTACTTATTGGTTGGACTATTCCACTACTTTCCGCAGTGACATGGCGGCTGCCCATGCTTTATTGAAAAACTACGAAAAAACGTATCCGTCTTCTGAACTGATCCCTTATTTCAAACAGACCATTGCGGCCAAAGAAGGAAAGTATGTAGGACAACGGGCGCCTAATTTCACCTTCAAAAATCAGGAAGGGAAAGACGTATCACTAAGCAGTTTGAAAGGCAAGCCCGTTTGTATTGCGTTTTGTTTTAATCTCAAACAGCACGAATTGATTTTCAAACCGCTAGAAGAAGCCTACCGTGATCGACTCACTTTTGTTTACTTAAACGTTACTCCGAATACCCCGTTTGAAGACTGGAAATCTACGGTTCAAAGCCGCCCGGGAGTTGTACATTTGTGGGCTTCGGACGAAGAGGCTCAAAAACTCAAGGATACTTACTCCACCTCAATGCGTTATCCGTTTGTCTTGATTGACTCTCAGGGAAAAATAGTGGAACGCTGGATTCCACAGGAGTTTCCTGATAACAAAACTTTACAGGAAGAGCTGAAAGGATTAATAAAAAAATAGGGTTCAAAAAAGATGTACTACATAAAAAAGTCGTTGGTGTAATGAAAAACACCAACGACTTTTTTTATCTTATCACTTCCGCATCGGCCAACCAATCGTATGTATTAATAGGCTGTGGAAGCGCGTCAGGTGTCAATTGAAGGTACATAAGATGAAGGTGTGTACCTGAACGAGGTTTAGCAGCATTGAGGCCAGTACGGCCCACTTCTGCAATTTTTTGCCCGGCTACCACTTCATCGCCTACGTTTACTATCACTTTGCTATGATGGGCGTAGTAAAACAACCCGTCTAAGCAAGGATCGTATATCCATACAAAATTGCCTCCTCTATACGAACTTTCGCGGGTCCAGTTGGCCTCAGTAGCTACCACAACTCCGGGACGCATCGCCAATACATCTACGGGCAAATCGGTTTGGTCATCAATATTGTCCTGATTGCGATCGTAAACAAAAATATCGTGTGCAGGATGACTTCCCTGTACACCATGGTCGAAAAGATTGAATCCTCGCGGCCGAAAGCCAAAGCCATTACCGCCAATATTTTCTGCATCATAATCTTTTAAAGGAAACACAAATCGTATGGAATCATTGCAACTTTTTTGACGCAGCGGGTCGGTTACTTCGCGAAGTTGAAGCATAATTGCCTGAAATCGCATCTGCGCCGAGTCAGGCGTAAGGGTTTGTTCACGAATTTGGGTATTCAACTGCTGAAACGCCTGTCCCAAGATAATCATCTGTTCGCGGGGAGCGTCTGAACGTGCTGCTATCAAACCTAAAAGTAAGATGGCTATCCGGTAAGTTTTTTGCATAACGACTTTACTTCGGTGGTGGGTTTCAACAAATTAATGTATAACTTTTTACTTGAATTCAATCATAAATTTATAGTAAAATCATTTCTTTCCCAAAAACTCCCTCATCATTACCCATTCTCGACCCGGCGCATCTGCCTTAAAAGTCTCAAGACAACCGCGATCTTGAAGGGTAATGTAACAGGTCCGGCCTTTTTTACCACCAAAACAGATGTTGGAAACGCTTTTCCCTTTTGTAGTAATCGTTTTTATTACTTTGCCCTGAGGTGAAACTATCGCTACCTCTCCTTTTCCGTGACGAGTAATGTACAGATTTCCGGCATTGTCGCAACGCATTCCATCCATGCCACCGTCGTTAAACTTAATTAAAAGACGCTTATTCGAAATCGTTCCATCAGCAGCTAAGTCAAACGCCCAAACGTTCAATTGAATACTTTCATTGACATACAACGTTTTTTCATCTGGACTAACTTCTATCCCATTCGTTGTTCCCATATTTGGCGCAATTATTCGGGCCTTCCCCGCCGGTGAAACGTGCCAAAGCTGACCTGTCCCCTCTTTCCAGTTAGGATCAGAGCAAAAAATATGCCCGGAGCGCGTAATAGCCAAATCATTTGGCTGATTCATACTCGGCTCGTTACAATACACACTTACCTGTTTGGTCTGTAAATTTACTTTCAAAACATTGTGCCCCGTAAAATCAGCTACGTAAAAAGTATTGGCAGTGCCGAACCGAATACCATTCCCCGTACTGCCTTTAGGGAGGGTCAGAAAAATGCTGGCTCTATTGCGTCGGGGAATTTCTGCAATGGTACCGTCTATCGCATAATTAACTGCATAGACATTGCCTTCTGCATCCACGGAAGGTCCTTCACAGTTTTTGGTAAACTCATGTTCAGGGGTAAAATCAGAAGTTTGGGCGTTGGCCGTAAAAGCAGAAAAAAGCAACACAAAAAGATATAAAGAAGGGTAGCAGAAACGCATCATGGTAAAGGGTTTGTTTAATAGAAAAGATGTAAAGATTAAGATTTGGTTGAAAATAAAAAAACTTTCCGAGTTATGATAACCCGGAAAGTTTAGTTTGAATTTTAAAATGTTGTCAGTATCTAAACTGAATTCTAATTATTCACTTTCAATACCTCTTCTAATTTCTTTTCTAAGGCTTCGCCCCGTAGGTTTTTGGCAATTACTTTACCGTCTTTATCCAATAAAAAAGTAGCAGGAATTCCGTTTACTCCATAGGTTTGGGCCGCAACTGACTGCCAATATTTCAAATCCGATACATGGCTTGACCAAATCAATCCATCTTTTTCAATGGCTTTTATCCAAGCAGTTTTATCTTTATCTAACGAAACACTGAAAATCTCAAACCCTTTTTCTTTGAAGCGATTGTAAACCCGTACCACATTAGGATTTTCCTGACGGCAAGGCCCGCACCAAGAAGCCCAGAAATCAATCAGTACCACTTTTCCACGCAATGACGAAAGACTGACCGGTTTGTCAACAGTACTGTTTAGAGTAATTTCCGGTGCTTCATCTCCAATTTGAATACCGCGTATTCTTTTCGCGTTTCCTACGAATACCTGAGCCTGTTTCATGGTTGGACGTTCTTTCTCAAAACGTTTTGCCAGTGCATCAATTGTAGCAAATTCTACTTCAGGATTTAAGAAATTGGTCGCAAACAAAGCCGATAATGAAGTTCCCATTTCAGGGATCATCGACTTTACTTTAGCCGTAAAATCCTTGCCGGCAGCTTCAAAAGCCTGCTGAATCTCAGCAATTTTCTTACTATCTTTTTTCTGCTCGGCCTGTGCATATTCTTCCTGCCATTTGAGGGATTTGTCGTTCATGGTTTTGTACATCCCAATCAACTGCTGGTAATAGTCATTATTTTTTGAACCTTTAACAACGGCGTTGCCTTTTTCAGTACCATCGGCAATAATGTCAATCGCTTCTCCGCCTTCAATCAACACAATTACGCGTTGAGCTCGGGCTAAATTAACCTGATAAACTGTTCCTTCGTCTACTTCTTTACGCTTAAATGTAAAACGTTTATCGGCGCCTACCAATGCCGAATCAACGACAATGAGTGGTTGAGTGCCTGCTATTTCGAGGTAGATTTTATCATTCGGCAGCAAATTTTTAGCCGTTCCCGAAATCGTAAACTCTTTTGGAGTGCTTTGGGCAAAAAGCGAAATGCTCGTAAGCAATGCAACAGCAGTCAGTAGTTTTTTCATTTTTATGCGAATGTTTGCCAGTTTTTAACGAAAAACAGGCGGGTTTGTTGTGTAATATACAAAGGTACAAAAAACAAAAATGCTGCCGGTATTTTAACCCAACAGCATTTTCATTCTTTATTTCTACTGAACGGGTACTTCCGTTCTCACTCCTCAATTCCGGCTCCTAACTCCTCTCCTTTAATATCTGTTGATTTCCAACTTTGATAAGCCGCCTTCGTAAGAAATTTTGATTTTCTTTTTGGCTGAATTATAGTTGGAAGTACGGTAAAGTCCGTCGCTTATTTTTTCAAAATTGTCTAAATCCTTCGAATTAAGCGCTCCATCTATTTTAAATTCACATCCTACCGATTCGGGTATTTCAATTTCAATAGAGGCGACTCCTGCCTCAATGTCAATGACAGCGTCATTTTCAACGTTTTCACCCAATTTCAAATCCACTTCCGCAGCCCCTGCGCCAATTTTTACTTTTTTGACTTTGTAAGCCGACAAATCAAATTTGCCTTTTCCCGCTCCCAATCCCATGTCAAACGACCAGATAGGCTTATCGCTCAAACGCATATTGACGTGATTGTCCATATCATCAAAATCACGGATACGAATGCGTTTGCGATTGGTGCTGTCTTTGCTTTCCATTTCAAAATCAACAATGCTTGTTTTCGTGGTTTCGTTGCGTTTGGTTGTCATTATGTAATTGCCAAATTCAGTTTCGGCATCAGCCTCTACGAGTTGAGTCGTAGTTCCGTCAATTTTGAATTCACCCGCACCTGCTCCAAAATTCAGCGTTGCTTCGGTAATACCTTCGGTCAATGGCTCAGAGAAATGCGTATCGCCGTCTTTGGGATAAGATTCAGAACGTTTGTCATACTCATCATTGTCGTTGTCGTTATTATTATCATCATCGTCGTCAAAATCGTCCAAATTAAATTCGATGCCTCTGTCGTTCCAGTCATCGAATTTTTTGTGAGCGCCGTTGATAATGGCTGAAGGTATCGCAATTGCTATCAAAATAGCTGTTAAAACCCCTGACCAACTTTGTTTAAGCAACAGACTAGCTCCCGCTAAGATTAGCAAAATCGGCCAAAAACGAAGCGTCATTCCCCAATCAATGTGAAACCAACCGAGAGTTTTGGCCATAAGCAGTAAACCTACAGCCAATAAGAACGAACCCCAAAAAAGGGCATTTGAAGATTGTTTCATGGTTTCTGGGGTTAAGAGATTTTCTTCAGTTTATCTTTAAAAATCAAGAGTGCACCACCCACAATAAATAAGGCTGGCCAAAAGAATCGTTCGAAATCGAACCAATCGAAAAGTTCACGCATGAGCAAAAGGCCGCCGATTAATACGAGGATAACTCCCCAGAATGTGCTTTGATAGTTCATGGCAATTATAGAAATTTAGAGGTTTATATAAATTAGGCTTTGGGCTCTTCTGACTCACTGGTAGTTTCCGTTGATTCAGAAGTTTTGGGAGGTTGCCAGTCATTGATTGGGGCAGAGTCGGTCCACGAAGGCGTTGCAGGCTTGCTGTCAGCGATTGTTGTATTGGATTTATCACTGCTTCTCAGTATTATGAAAAGTCCAATTCCAATGAGTATTGCAGCCGGAATGAATTTCTGCAAGTGCATCCAATAAAAAAGACGGTCAAAAAGCATAAATCCGCCAATGAGAAGAAGGGCATAACCTATCAATTCAGCACCTCGGCCATAGTCTCTTTTAGGTCCGGATACATTGGGTGCAGTCCAGTTCGTTTCAGCAGTTGGTTCACCTTTAGGTAAAGCAACCCACAAAATAATATATAGTAAAATAATGGGAAATCCTTTGGCAAAAATCATCAGTACTACAAATATGACTCGCATAAGAGCCTTATCTATACTGAAATAATCCGCGAGTCCGGCAGCTACGCCGCCCAATACGGCCTCACTCTGAATACGATGCAAGGGTTTATTATCCATGGCTATTGTGTTTGATTGTTAGAAAGTTGGTTAGCAATTTCGCTTTGATTGATACTTTGTTTAGGGCTTTTGGCCTTTATTGTTGATTCAAAGGTACTATGCAATGCAAGGTAATAAAATATTTTTTATCACCAACGGTTAAAGGACAAAATGAATGGATTTTTTTGGGGATGAACCGGAAGATTAGTGGAGGAGATTTTTCTCAAAATACACTACATCTGGTTCCGGGTTGTAGTTATAAGGGGCAATTTCTTCAAAGCCATAACGAAGATAGAGTTTCACCGCAGGTTCTAAACGACGAAGGCTGTCTAATTTCATACAATGGTATCCCAACTCACGGGCGGTTACCAATACAGTATTCATCAATTGTTCACCCAAATGCAGGCCTCGATAGGCCGGTTGAACAAACATTCGTTTTAATTCACAGGTCTGAGGGTCAAGTTGGCGCAGTGCCGTACAACCGACAAAACGATTTTTATCTTGGACCAGCCACAATTCTCCCGTAGGAGGGCCATACATGGTTGGCAAAATTTGGAGTTCGTTATCGAACTTCTGAAACTGTAAATCAATGCCTAATCCTTCAGCGTACTCCTTGAAAAGTTCGACAGCGGCAAGATAATGTTCAGAAGTTCGAGCAACGAAAATATTCATATTAAGACAGTAAGTAGGCTTTAAAATCTCCAAAGTGCTTACTGATAGAAGTAGCCACTTTGGGTTTACTTAACAAATCAGACAAACGAGTCGGAATTTCTACTTCATTTGTCCCGAGTGCATCTTCCACTACATTCAAAAATTTAGCATAATGCGCCGTCGAAAGAAATACACCTGCTACTTCCTTTTTCGTCAAGTTGATATACTCTTTCAATCCTAAATACGCCACGGCTGTATGCGGACACATCAGATACCCTGTATGGTCATATACCTCGCGCATAGCTGTTTTTGTTTGTTCGTCATCAAACCAAAAACCCGAAATATCCTGCTTTACCTGTTGCCAATCATCGCCAAAAAAACGAGTCATCCGTACAAAATTACTTGGATTACCCACATCCATGGCGTTGGAGATTGTTTCAACGGATGGAACAGGATGATATGCACCTCTGTCTAAATAATTAGGAACAACGTTGTTTCGATTCGTAGTGGCAATAAAGTGCGATACGGGGAGCCCCATACGATACGCCAAAAGACCTGCACTTAAATTACCGAAATTACCGCTTGGTACCGAAAATACCACAGGTAATCCTACATGCTTTACTTGAGCATAAGCGCGGAAATAATAAAACGACTGCGGAATTAAACGGGAAATATTAATTGAATTGGCCGAAGCAAGGTTGTACTTTTGGTTTAATTCATCGTCCAAAAACGCTTGTTTCACCAATGCCTGACAATCATCAAAAGTACCGTCCACTTCCAGCGCTTTTACGTTACCTCCAAGCGTAGTAAGCTGCTTTTCTTGAATATCGCTTACTTTTCCACTTGGGTATAAAATGGTAACATTAATACCCGGCACATTATAAAAACCCTGTGCTACCGCTCCACCAGTATCTCCGGAAGTAGCTACCAATATGTGGATTTCTTTCTGCGAGCGCACTAAGAAATAAGACATCAAGGAAGCCATAAATCGAGCTCCGAAGTCTTTAAATGCCATGGAAGGGCCATGAAAAAGCTCAAGGCAATACGTCTTGTCTTCAATCGGTACTATAGGAGCATCAAAATCAAACGCGCGTTCCACAATCAACCGAATATCCGATTCCGGTATATCTTCACTCAACAATGTTTTCGATACTTCAAAAGCAATTTCATTGAAAGTCAAATTTTCAATTTTATTTAAAAATTCGGTTGAAACTTTTGGAATAAATTCAGGCATATAAAGTCCATTATCAGGAGGAAGGCTACGAAAAACAGCTTCTTCCAGTGAAGCTTTAAGATGCTGATTTTTGGTACTGTATAAAATCATTGGCAGATGTTGCGTATTGCGCGTTAATTTTTACGAATTTGAGAGGTCAAAATTACGTCTCCTAACCCCCTCATGCAAGAACTTCCTCAATTTTACACCGCTCACTCCCTAATTAGGAAGAATAATTCACTAAAATTTAATCAGTTACAGTATAAAATACCAATAACATGACAGTCAAGGACGGTTGACTATTTTGACCTATCTAAGTTTGTAAAAATTGAACAATTCTTATTCTTACTAAAACAAAATCAATTTCTCATGGAGTCTATTTTAGGTGTTATTTTTCATTCAATCGGAGGATTTGCATCAGGCAGTTTTTATATGCCCTACAAAAAGGTCAAAGGTTGGTCATGGGAAAGCTATTGGATTGTCGGTGGCTTATTTTCCTGGTTAATTGTGCCTCCTTTGGCGGCTTGGTTAACCATACCTGGATTTGAAGAAATTATCAAAACAACTTCTCCTGATGTCATCAAATTAACGATTTTTTTCGGACTACTTTGGGGAGTTGGCGGTCTTACCTATGGGTTAGGAGTGCGATATTTAGGAATGTCTTTAGGAAATTCTGTTACCCTTGGTTTCTGTTCAGCTTTCGGAGCTTTAGTACCGGCTATTTATTATGCCTTCAACCCGGCTAAAGGAAAAACCTCTATTGTAGATATGGCTAATTCGTATGGAGGGCGAATTGTATTATTGGGTATAGCCGTTTGTTTACTTGGAATTTACATTTGCGGAAGAGCAGGAATGATGAAAGAGCGGGAGCTCTCAACGGAAGAAAAGCAAAAAAGCGTAGCTGAATTCAATGTTGGCAAAGGATTATTTGTAGCCATTGTCTCAGGTATTCTGAGTGCTTGTTTCAATTTTGGAATCGAGGCAGGAAAACCAATGGCAGAAGCTGCCGTGCAGACCGGAATGAATCCACTTTATCAAAATAATGTAATCTATGTAGTGCTGCTGTGGGGAGGGCTAACAACTAATTTTATTTGGTGCATGATTCTTAACAGTAGAAATAAATCGTTTGGTGACTATACGAATCCAAAAAGTCCCTTAACAAAAAACTACATTTTTTCAGCCTTGGCAGGAACAACCTGGTTTTTACAATTCTTCTTTTACGGTATGGGAGAAAGTAAATTAGGAAACGGTGCAAGTTCATGGATACTTCACATGGCAACTATTATTTTAACAGCTAATTTCTGGGGGCTTTATTTCAAGGAATGGAAATCCGTTTCTCCTCAAACTTTCCGTACAATTGTATTGGGAATCGCTACTATTTTACTTTCAGTCGTCATTGTAGGGATTGGTAATTCATTGTAATTTTCAACCAATATTGAATCTCGGAGTATAGTTTTATACCCATAAAAAGCCGCCTTGAAAGAAATTTTAGGGCGGCTTTGGTATTTAGGGCATTAATTTCTCCACTAAATTCTTTAATACCTCAACAAATTTGTAGCCTCCAATTTAAAAAAGTAGAAAATCTGGATTGCTTTACTTACAACTCACAAATCTATATGAGTTAAGACCGCTAAGGCTTTTAGTTTTGACTTTCCTTAACTTTTTATTTTACCCAGTGATAACTGGCCTTCAAAATTCAAGAAAGTTGGTTAAAGATGGGAAAAACAATTATCGAAACTGCCCAACCTTTCCGAATGTTCCACAATGAACGTGATTCTAAAAAAATTCAACGTCCTCCACAACTTTTGGCTTTGATCCCAACTTTTGAAATTGATCCATTACTCTCCATTTGAACATAAAAAAAGTGCCTTAATCTTAAGCAGATTAAGGCACTTTAAAAGTCGGGATGGCAAGATTCGAACTTGCGACCTCCTGGTCCCAAACCAGGCGCGATGACCGGACTACGCTACATCCCGAAAAAGAATGCCTCCGAATAAAATCGGAGGCAGCTTTTATTAATGAATGTGGCGGCTACCTACTTTTCCACGTTTTATCGCAGTATCATCGGCGGAGCGGGGCTTAACTTCTCTGTTCGGAATGGGAAGAGGTGAACACCCACCCTGTAACCACCATCAAGTCTTCTGATTTCGGACTGCAAAGAGGTAAAGTCGTACGCGACTCCGAACCCACTCTGTAATCACCATCAACTTCTTCTGATTTCGAGTTATCACTAACTCTGATCAATTTCTTTGGCTATATCAGGGTAACATCATTAATTGACATTGGGAGAAAAATAAGAAAAACGATTCAATAAGAAGATATTGGGCAATTAGTACTGCTCAGCTTTGATGTCACCACCTTTACACTTGCAGCCTATCAACGTCATAGTCTATAACGTCCCTTGTTTGGAAGTCTCATCTTCAGGCCGGTTTCGCACTTAGATGCTTTCAGCGCTTATCCGTTGCCCACGTAGCTACTCGGCCATGCTACTGGCGTAACAACCGATTCACCAGCGGTGAGTCCAACCCGGTCCTCTCGTACTAAGGTCAGCCCCCGTCAAACTTCCTACGCCCATCACAGATAGGGACCGAACTGTCTCACGACGTTCTGAACCCAGCTCGCGTGCCACTTTAATCGGCGAACAGCCGAACCCTTGGGACCTTCTCCAGCCCCAGGATGTGACGAGCCGACATCGAGGTGCCAAACCATCCCGTCGATGTGAGCTCTTGGGGATGATCAGCCTGTTATCCCCGGCGTACCTTTTATCCTTTGAGCGATGGCACACCCATGCGCAACCACCGGATCACTAAACCCTGGTTTCCCACCTGTTCGACCCGTCGGTCTCACAGTCAAGCCGGCTTGTGCTTTTGCACTCCCCTGACGATTACCGTCCGTCATGAGCCGACCTTTGGAAGCCTCCGTTACTCTTTTGGAGGCGACCACCCCAGTCAAACTACCCACCATGCGCGGTCTTCGTATCGAATTAGAACACAGAATACAAAAGGGTGGTATTTCAACGTTGGCTCCAGAAATCCTGACGAACCCCCTTCACAGCCTCCCACCTATCCTACACATTCATATCCCATGTTCAACGCAAAGTTGTAGTAAAGGTGCACGGGGTCTTTCCGTCCCGTGACGGGTAAGCGGCATCTTCACCGCTACTACAATTTCACCAAGCTCACGGTTGAGACAGTGCCCAGATCGTTACACCATTCGTGCAGGTCGGAACTTACCCGACAAGGAATTTCGCTACCTTAGGACCGTTATAGTTACGGCCGCCGTTTACTGGGGCTTCGATTCAAACCTTCGCTTGCGCTAAGCTCCCCTCTTAACCTTCCAGCACCGGGCAGGTGTCAGGCAACATACGTCGTGTCTCCACTTTGCGTTGCCCTGTGTTTTTGTTAAACAGTCGCCTGGGCCATTTCTCTGCGACTCAATTTTACTCGAGTGTCCCTTTTCCCGAAGTTACAGGACTAATTTGCCGAGTTCCTTAACCGTGATTCACTTGAGCACCTTGGTATATTCTACCCAGCTACCTGTGTCGGTTTCCGGTACGGGCTCATACAAGCTGATGTTTCAGCGGTTTTTCTTGGAGGCCAGTTCAAGTATTCGCTTTGTCCGTAAACGCTGCTCAACGAAGACTTCCGTCACTTCGTATACTCTCCCCTACCCCGTGCGCTTCACACTTGCATCAGGTGCAGGAATATTAACCTGCTGTCCGTCAGGTGCGGCCTTCGCCTTCCCCTTAGGCCCCGACTAACCCTCAGTTGATTGACATAGCTGAGGAATCCTTAGCTTTACGGTGTGTATGGTTCTCACATACATTATCGTTACTTATGCCTACATTTGCTTTTCCAACCTCTCCACCATGGTTTACACCACAGCTTCGCTGATGTTGGAATGCTCCCCTACCGATATTACTATCGCATCGCTTCGGTGAATGACTTGATGCCCGTTTATTATCGACGCCCGCCCCGCTCGACCAGTGAGCTGTTACGCACTCTTTAAATGTATAGCTGCTTCCAAGCTAACATCCTGGCTGTCTCGGCAGTCGGACTTCCTTTGTTCAACTTAGTCATTACTTAGGGACCTTAGCGGTTGCTCTGGGTTGTTCCCCTCTCGGACCGTGACCTTAGCACCCCGGCCCTCACTGCTGTGTCTGTTTGAGCCCATTCGGAGTTCGTCAGAATTTGGTAGGATTTGACTCCCCCGCATCCTATCGGTAGCTCTACCTGACTCAAACGCCCCACAACGCTGTTCCTAAAAACATTTCGGGGAGTACGAGCTATTTCTCAGTTTGATTGGCCTTTCACCCCTACCCGCAGTTCATCCAAAAACTTTTCAACGTTTACTGGTTCGGTCCTCCATGTAGTGTTACCCACACTTCAACCTGACCACGGGTAGATCACCAAGTTTCGCGTCTGCTCTCATTAACTAATCGCCCTATTCAGACTCGCTTTCGCT
>Ga0247843_1000293_pt1 | contig 119921 bp, 112 predicted proteins | sample LaCruzMarch2017__FD_192420 | JGI IMG/M metagenome (GOLD analysis project Ga0247843, IMG submission 192420) | Freshwater microbial communities from meromictic Lake La Cruz, Castile-La Mancha, Spain - LaCruzMarch2017_8m | ecosystem: Environmental > Aquatic > Freshwater > Lake | place: Spain...
TTGGAGATTGGAGATTGGAGATTGGAGATTGGAGATTGGAGATTGGAGATTGGAGATTGGAGATTGGAGATTGGAGATTGGAGATTGGAGATTGGAGATTGGAGATTGGAGATTGGAGATTGGAGATTGGAGATTGGAGATTGGAGATAAGAGATTGGATATTAGATTACGAACTTCCAGTCGATTGGAATGATGATTGGTTTACCGGAATCGCCTGAGATGGCAATAGAAAGCTCATCATGGGGGAGAATTGTGGTGACCGAGCCGAAGTCATTCGGCACGAGGGCGACGGCTGGGATGACACGCAATGAAACGGTTTCCTGCGCTGTGAAATGGCGGCTTGTCGGGATTCCTTGGTCGGCGAGGGGATTCTGGCGCGATGCATCCACGCCATGGCTGAAATACGAGCAGACTTCCTCGATGCCGATGCGGCCGCGGTGGCGGCTGTTCCACGGCGGAGCGGAGCGCCCGCCGTTGGTGAGCCAGAGGAGAGTCGCTGGGAAATCGGCGGGGTTTTTCAGGGAAAACCATAGATAGCCATCGAGCACTGCGGCGGACCATGCGAAGGGCTGCGCGGCGGATGAGGGTTCGTTGACCATCATGATGAGATCATCATTGCCAACGTGGGCCGGGTAGCGGGTGAGGTCGGTGGTGCCGCCGGTGGCGAGTTTTACTTCACGGAGATCGGTGAAAACGGAATTTTCTAGCAAACACTGGGTTTCGCCATCGGCCGGATTTGAGAATGCGCCGGGAAATGTTGATGCCCAGCGGAAGGGGCTGGTGGTGATGCGCCCGGAACCCTCCGGCAGGTATGATAGATCGAGGATCGGGTGGGTGCCATAGTTGAAATCGCCGTCGAGATTTGAAATCCGGTGTTCGGCATAAATCGCGTGGTGGCCGGGTTTTGTAGAGATGATTTTTTCGATTGAAGCACCCGAGTCGGATGTGTGCATGGTCAGTGTGAGAGATCGAGCATCGTTAGAAATCAAGGACCATTCGGCGTTTGCGGGATCGCCGTGAGGCGGACCGTTTTCCTGACCTCCGAATGGGAGGCAGAGGAAATCGCCGCGCAGGACGGATAGAAGCGGCGGCAATTCCGGATAGTCCGTAGGCTGCCATGGCGCGAGCGCGTAGGGTGAGACGTCGCGCCCGGGGAGGTGAAAAACGACCGGTCCAAGGTGGCCTCCGCGTGCGGTGAGATCTAGGTCGAGCTCGGGTGTGGCCAGATGGAATGATGGCTCGCCGTGGACGGTGCGTTTCATCGGCTCAGGATTTCAGGATTCCGCGAGCGGCGAGATTGTTGAGGCGGTGCGCGATGTCGGCGAGGCCGTCCGCCATCACTTCGGTGTAGCTGCGGCCGTCGCGTGTATCCACGCCGTGGCCGGGCTCCATGGTGCGGAGCATTTCGAGGCCGGGATCCTCATGATCGAACATCTCGACATAGACATGCTGCAACTTTCCGGTCGCGGCCATGGCGGTTAGAAGCACGCTGATCCAGCCATCGTCGGAAGAAAGGCAACCACGGGTGGTCTTGGCGGAGGCATGGAAGACTCCGAGTTCGTTTGCCTCAGCGATGCGGGCGATGAGCGCTTGGTTTTCGGCGATCGACACCCCGGAATCGCCGCAATGGGCGGCATCGACGAGTATTTTGAAAAACGTTTTGCCGAGCGCTTTGTTGGCGGCGCTGATGAATGCCCAGCCGCGCTCCAGGCTGGTGAAAGTTTTGAATTCGCCGGGGCGGAGAAACTCGATGTTCCAGCTCTCGATGGAGGATCCTTCCAAGCCCGCTTCCTGATACGCGCGGAGGTGGAGTTTCACATTTTGGGCGATGGCCGCTTCGAAATCCGCGCCTTCGCGGCGGGTTTCGTTAGCGCTCATCCATTCCTCGATCGAGGTGGAGGAAACGTGGCGGGTGCCATGGGCGACGGCGGCCTTGAGGCTGGGCAGGAGTTGGGCGAGCACCGCGTCCTCGTCCGCAGGGTTCATCGGATTGACTCCTCCGACCATTAGAACGAAATCCACTTCGAGTCTGAGGGCTTTGAGGCCGCTGACGAGGGCTCCGATATCCTCGGGGTCGGTTCCTGGAAAAATGGAAACCTGGACGCAGCTGAAGCGAACCGGCGAGATTTCGACCAGATCCCTGACTCCCGCGACCACAAGGATGTCTCCATCCGCATTGCGGGGAAATCGACCGTTTTCATCGGGGAGAAGCGCGCCGACAAAGCGGAGGTGGGTTGGAACAATACCGAGATGGACCTTGGGTTTTAGGGAGATTTCGCTGCGCATGGATGGATTTATAGGAGGAGTAGCGTGACGGGGAAGTTTGAATTTCCCCAAATGGGATATCGAGCTCATTCGGCTATGGCGTCCAGCGCGTGGGCTGCGGGACTCACGTTTTTATGGGAGCCATTGAAGCCATACATCAGGGGTTCGTAGGGGCCCACGGTAGTGACGTCCGCCTTGGCCGGGACGTCGAGGCCAAGGCCCCAGAACACACCGTTGACGACTAAACGTCGGAGCCCTTCGCTGGTAAGATCGGTGGCGGCTCCCATGGTGGTGCAGAAAATTTTCTGGGTTTTTCCCGCCTCGTTTTTCATCTCACGGGTCCAAGCGACCGGCATCATGGGATCATTGATCGGTTGTTCGACGCCGTCCTTGCGTTTTTTGGAATAACTGGCGGGTTGGTCGTCGGGTTTCATGCCTGCGAGCACTTGTCCGCGCAGCAGAATTTTGGCATCGGCAGGAGGGGCCGCCTCGTAAACATCGGAGTTGCCGAACACATCGCTGACACCTTTTAGGATTGGGTCGCTGGCGTTGGCGGATTCGATCACGCCGCGAGTGGCTTCGACTTTGTGTTTGCCCCAATGGGTGACCCATTGTTCGCCGAGGATGCGTTTGCCAAAACTGTTATAGTCTTTGAAGTCACTTGTTGCGGGAAGTTGGAAGGCATGAGTACTGGTGCGCAGAGCGATCACCGGGACGCCGCGTTTCATGGCGGCGTCAAAGCGTTTCATCGTTTCCTCCGGCCACTTGCGGAAGCGGATCAGCAGGATGATGGCATCGGCGGAATCGAGTGCTTCGGGATTGCTGAGGCTGGTTCCGGCATTCGGGTCGATTTTTCCATCGGGAGAAACCGAAAACAACACGGTGCAATCGAATCCATGGCGTTGGGACAGGATTTTTCCCAACATTGGCAAGCAATCCTCCGAGCGGTATTCCTCATCACCGGCGATCAGGACGACATGCTTGCCTTTGCCGGGGCCATTGCCGCCGGGATATTGCACCGACAATGCATCAGCGGCAGAGAGCGCGGTGGAGGTGGCGATGGTCAGAAGGGCCGTGGTGATGAAATTTTTCATGGGGATCGCTGGATACCAGAAGAGGTGAGGAGAACTTTCACAAAAAATCGACGTTTGCCAGCAATTTGCCTCACTTCAGCGGACAGGAGTTTTACATCAGGGAGAAAAATTCGAGATTTCGAACTAATCCGCGACTCACTGGCTCACATAAGACCCCGATTTCAACCCGATGGAGAGGATGCGTAAACGCTTTCAGGGTTTACTGGTTTCAAAAGCCTGCGGACCTCAAGCGCCGAATTGATGAATCAGCCAGCCGATCAACAAGACTTGCGGGGTGGAAATCAAGGGTAGGGCGAGCGTGGCTTTCCATGAACGGGTGGTTTCCTTGAGGCTCATGATCTCAGTGTAGTCGGTGGCCGCGCCGGCCATCAGGAAGACAAAAGCGTTGCCTGGTGCATGCGCCCGCCTCAGTAAATCGTCGGCGATCGGTGATGAGCCTTCGGAACACACTTCGAGGATAGCGGTCACTAACAAAGTCAGGAATAACCCGGCGATGCTCGGACCGAAGTAATGTTGGAATGTGTCATCCGGCACGAATGCGCGGATTGCTCCGGTGAGCACGAAGCCTAAGAAAACCCAGCGGAGAACCATGGTTGATCCGCTCAGTCCTTCGCGGGCGAGATGGAGGTAGTTTTTTCGGCCGGGTTTCAACGATTTTAAAACGCCGGATATCGCTGGGCCGATGCGGTATCCGGTGGGCAAGGCGATCGCGTTCGGGTTGCGTGGGATTTTCCCGGCATCTACCAAGCGGTCGGCGATCCAGCCGGTGATGAGGCCGATGACCATGGATAGCAGGATAAAAAGCAACATCCATTTCCAGCCGATGAGTGCGGCGAGAATCAGGGTGAGCGAGAGCGAGTTCCATGGACTGGCGATGAGAAACGCGATGGTTTGGCCGAGCGATGCGCCGCGTTTGTAGAGGCTCATACCGACCATCAGGATTCCATGGTTGCACATGTCTAGCAGGACTCCCGCGCCCACCGCGCGGAACAATCCGGAGACGCTACCGCCGCGCCCGAGGATCGCAGCCACCAATTCGCGAGGGAATCGCCCGATCACCGCTACGGCTACGATTCCAAATAACAATCCCCACCACGCGCGGGTGATCAATTCATAACAAGTATGTCCGAACACATGCAGCCGATGCGGTGCGGTCGGGACGAAAAGATGTACGGCTACGCCCGCCAGAAATAGCGCCAACGATCCCCAAAGCAGGTAATCCGGGTGGTCTTTTTTTTTGCTCCCGCAACAGGAATTTTCCGATGGTGTGGATTTTTCCCCGCAGCAGGCAGCGTTCGCCTCAGGTTTCGGTGCGCAGCACGTGGGTATTTTCGATGTTGAGATTGATGACGGTGATAGTTTTAGAAGCGAGCGTCGGGTGGCGTCGCGGTCTTCCGGTGGGGGCGGAGTTGAGCAGCAATTAGACATCGGTTCACCGCGAGGCTAAGCGCCAAACTCTGCGATGTCCAATGCTGGGAGTGATCTGAAGGGCGTTAGAAACCAAGGTTGCCGGTCATTCTTTGAAGGGGCTCGGTCAGGCGAAATGGAAAATTAGCGATTCATGTTCTGCGAGTGGTCGTGGTAGAACCGCGCCGTGAATCCCGCACTTGAATCTCTGATGCTTGTTTTTTCGGCAAACGACGGTCTCACCGTGCCGAGTCGGACATTATTTATGGGTGCGGAATTTCATCCGGCGCTGAAGAACTGGCCCGAGCTTACGGGGTGGCAAGCGCTCAAACCCATGGCTGATCAGTGGGATCAAGCTGGCTTACGGCGCGGCGATGATCTTCCTGATGGCAAATGGCCGCTGGTGCTCGTGTTACCGGGAAAATGCCGTCATGAAACGCTGGCATGGTTCGCCATGGCTCGTGAGCGTCTGGAACCCGGCGGACGCATTGTTGCCGCCTTGCCGAACACTGCGGGTGCGGGGCGCTTCGAAAAGGATCTTTCCAAAGCCACCGGCAACATTACCTCTCTCCAAAAACACAAATGCCGTGCTTTCCATGCGATCGAGGATGGCAGTTGGAATGAGGAGACGTTCGAATCATGGCGATTGTTAGGAGAAAGGCGGAAAATCCTTGGAACGGAATTCACCACCCAAGCCGGGATATTCAGCAGCGAGCACATTGATCCAGGATCACAACTGCTCGCTGATCACTTACCGGCCAGTCTTCACGGGCGCGTGGCTGATCTCGGTGCAGGCTGGGGTTTTCTTGCAAATGCTGCTTTGAATCGCTGTCCGAACATTGATCGCATGGATTTGTTCGAGGCGGATGCCCGAGCGCTATTTTGTGCAAAGATGAATCTCTCCCACCATGAACCGGAGTTGGGCAGCCTGAGCGCGGATGATGAACCGCGCATCCATTTCCATTGGCACGATGTCACGGCGGGCCTGCCGGATGTCTATGACACCATCTTGATGAATCCGCCGTTTCACATCGGGCAGGCAACTCATGTGGATCTAGGTCGCGCGTTTCTAACGAACGCCATTGCCTCGCTCAAACGCGGCGGGAAATTATTCCTCGTCGCGAACCGTCAACTTCCCTACGAAGCAGTGCTCGAAGTTAGCGGACTGGTCTGGCGCAAATCTGCCGAAACCAAAACCTACAAACTGCTCTTTGCCGAAAAGCGCTGAATCCCTCATGAAACTCGTCAAACTTCTCGCCAATCTCGGCTACGGCTCGCGCAAGGATGTGCAGCGCATGATCCGCACGGGCGCGGTGACCGATGATACCGGGCGCGTGCTCGGCGAGAAGGATGTGCCGCCACACGAGCAAATCCGTTTTCGTGGCGAACCATTGGATCCGCCGTTTCCAGTGATGCTGGTAATCAATAAACCTGACGGCTATACGTGCAGCAGCGAGGACCCGGGTGAGACGGTCTATGATCTTCTGCCGGAACGATTCGCCCATCGAAACCCCGGGCTCAATCCGATCGGGCGGCTTGATAAGGACACCACCGGCCTATTGCTCTTGACGGACGACGGCAAGCTTTTGCACCGGATCATCCATCCGAAGTCCGAGTGCCTTAAAGTTTATCATGCCATTCTGGATCGTCCGTTAGAAGGTCATGAAAGTGAGCTTTTTGGGTCGGGCCAGCTGACGCTGAAAAACGACGTCAAGCCCTTGCTGCCCGCCGGTTTCGAAGTGCTGGGCGAAAAGGAGGCGCTCGTTACTCTGCATGAAGGCCGCTATCACCAGGTGCGGCGGATGTTTGCCGCAGCGGGAAATCACGTCACTGCTCTTAAGCGTATTTCGATTGGCGGGTTACATCTACCCGAGGATCTTGAGGAGGGCGACTGGCGATCACTCACACCGGATGAACTCGCCGCTGTTTTTAGCTGATCCGAATCGTCAGGCAGATGCGGGCCAGTTAGATTATTCTGGCATTTCGACTTTTTCGCCGAGGTGTTTCGGGCGGGTGTCGAGGAAGTTCACGTCCAGCCACATTTTCACGCGTGCGCCCACCTCGCGGAGTTTGGTTTTCAGTCCTGCTTGGGTTAGTACGTCGCGGGCATCAAATCCATAGGCTTCGATGCCGTTCGCGTTCGCCAGATAGATCGCGCGTTCGTTCTGGAATCGTTGGCTGATGAATAGGATTGGATCCGCACCGAAAATCTCCTTTGCCCGCACCACTGAATCCAAGGTCCGCAAACCCGCGTAATCACACACAATCCGATTTTCTGGAATGCCACGTTTGATGAGCGCTTGCTTCATTTTTTCGGGCTCATTGTAATTGCGGAATTGATTATCGCCGGAGACGATCAATGTTTCGATTTTTCCTGTCCGCCAGGCCATTTCGGCGGCATCGATTCGGTAGCGGAAATACAGGTTTTCACGGCCTTTTACGAGGGCGCTGGTTCCGAATACCAAGCCGACTTTGGTGGCGGGGATTTCCGAGGCATTTGTGAAAATGCGTCCGCGTGAGGACCAGATCGCAGTGATGTTCGCATGAGCCACTACAGAGATAAATGCGATTAACAATGCCAACGGAAGTGCTCGTAAAAATCCACGCACGGCTTTGGCTATATTGGCTGTTTTACCGGGCCATGGCAGGAAATACAGCAGTGCGCAAATCGCAAGGAAAACTCCGACATGGGCACCCAGAACTTTCGAACCATTGAGACAGAAATCCACCATTGCGCCGATCACCAGCAATGGCGCGATCAACACCAAAGCCAGGTAATCCTGCAATCCACGTCGGCCGATTTTCAGGCACCACTTCATGGGAGACGGGAGACTTGGAGCTCTGGTTGGTGGCGAGGCAGGTTGAGCAGTGATTTGATGGTTTCCGCGAAATTTCCAGCCAGTGGTCCGTCTGGTGCGAGCACTCGCAGGTGATGTGGCGTCTCCTTGAATCGAACTTCGCGAAACCGGCCGATCCACTCGCCGTCCACTTCCACGGGCATCTCACGGTCTGCTGTGACCGTGAAACTCTCGGTCTGGAAATAACTGGTCGACTCCATCAGGTCGATGCCGCCGAGTGCGAGGCCGCGAAGCGAATCGAGCACCAATCGGTAGCCGGCCTCCTTGTAAACCAGCACGTCGAGTTTCGAGTCCTGGTTGTTGGCGTTGCGGAAAAATTTGAACTGCCCACCATAGAGCGAGCCATTGCCAGCCAGCACCGCCACGCCGGTTTCGCGCCGGCCATCTGCGAGGATAATCTCCATGACCGGCGGTTTTTCGCCGAGCACTTTCACAGCGGCTAACAAATACGCAAGAGGACCTAACATTTTCTTGGATTCCCATGTGGTTTCCTCGATGACTTGTGCATCGAAGCCCACGCCCGCCATTTGCACGAAGGGCGAGCCGTTAGCCTCGAACAGATCCACCTCGCGAATCAGTCCGTGTTCAATGATTTCTAAAGCTCGCTCCATCGAGTCGCATGGGATTCCCATTTCTCGGGCGAAAACATTCATGGTTCCAGCAGGCAGAATGCCTAGGATCGTGTTGGATCCGGCAAGGCCACTGACCACTTCGTTGAGAGTGCCATCGCCACCGGCAGCGATCACCACCGGTTCGCCCGCTGCGGCGAAGCGGGTTGCGAGTTCTTGTGCCTCGCCAGCATGGTTGGTGGCGTAAAGCGCGAATCGGTTCGCATGCCCCATGAGAAAGCGCAATACCCTGGAACCTTTTTGGCTGCGCGCCTTGGGGTTGAAAATCACAGGATATCGATGCGAAATCGCCATGGCGGATTCTTCACTCATGAAGGTCGGTTTCGCAACCGGATTCATCGTCCAGCGCCTGGATGACCAAGTCAACTGGCAGTCCCATCACATTGTCGAAACTTCCTTGGATGTTTGCAACGATGAGTTCTCCGTGTTCCTGGATGCCATAAGCTCCTGCCTTGTCCAGTGGGTTGACGAGGGCGAAATAGGCATTGATTTGGGTCTCATCGAGCGGCAAAAAGGTCACCTCGGTGTTACCGTGGAATACTTTTTTCATGCCGCCTGGAAATATCACACAGACCCCGGTGCAGACTCGATGCACGCGTCCTGCAAGCCGTCGCAACATGCTGCGCGCTTCATCAAGATCGGTGGGTTTGCCGAGCGGTTCGTCATCGATGAAGACCAGGGTATCTGAGCCGATTACGATCGCATCGGGACGCAAAGCAGCCACCGCCTCCGCCTTCAGCACGGCGTTGTGTTCGCAGAGAACGTCGGGTTTCAGCGAAGCATCATGGATTTCCTCCGCTGGGGAAACGGCGATTTCAAAAATCACACCGGCCCGTTCTAGCAATTCGCGGCGGCGTGGGGAGGCAGAGGCAAGCACAATTGGCATGGCGCTGGCATGAACGGGATCGCGCGTTTGGGCAAGCTTGCTCAGCGGCCTTGCTCCAGGTTGTTCATTTCCTCGCGCATGAATTCCATTAAAAGCTGCATTTCTGATAAGTGGCGGCGCATCCGCTGCTCGCCACCCGGTCGCATTTTTCCATGCGGTGCTATCTTGGCTACAGGCGCTTCGGCGAGTTCTTGCTCTTGGTTCACACGCGCGACCGATGGATCCTGAGCGAGTTTTTTCAACAATTTTTCGACTGCCGCCGACGGCATGACGAATGATCGTGTGCGGTCTGCGCGGGCCATCGTGATGCCCACGATTTTACCCTGCAAATTCACCACCGGGCCGCCGATCTGATTCGGTTTTGGGCGCATGTCTGTTTGAATCGCACTCGTAAACGAATCGCGCACCTGGCTGATCGCTCCGCCCATGCGCTCCATTTGCCGCAGGCGGTCGCCGGGGAAATTCGGCAACTGTTGACGGTTCCCTAACAAAACATCAAGATTTTTGACATTCTTGCCCACGCGGACTTGTAACGTGACCGTGGTGCCTGGGGTGATGCCAACCAGCGCATTCTTTAATTCCAGCAATCCTGAAATCGTGCGTTCGCCCACTTTAAGAATGATGTCTCCAGGTTTCAATCCGGCGGCGGCGGCACCAGAATCAGCCGATATATCGTGAATTTTGACCCCAGGCCCTTTGAAGTCAGGAGATCCGACCACACCTAAGAACGCCCGATCAGTCTCTCGCAGATTTCTCTCCAAAACGCTGACCACTCCGAACGCGGCGGGGCGTCCATCGGGTTGGGGAGCGATGAGAAAGCTACCGAGAGCGGGGCGGGCGTCTGACCACTTCACTGGTTGGAGATTCGTTCCGCTAATTTCCAAAATTGCTAGATCTTCATCTTCGTAAACCCCGGTGATCGTAGCCGCAGCGACCAATCCATCAGATGCCTCCACCCGCAGATTGCGATTCGCCTGTGCGACCTCGCTCCACTTGGTTAGGATTTGTTTGCCATCGCCGATCACCGTGCCATACGCAAGACGGCGCTTGCCGGACCAAATGCGAACGGTGGACTTGGCCGCATCCGCTAGAACAGGAATGAGCGATTGGTTGAACTCTTCGGTCTGCGCATCGACCGCTTGGCGTTCCTCGGGCCGGAGTAATGGGATGTCATTCTGTGCTTGCGCAAAACCGGGCAGGAAGACGCCCCCCATCATGATTGAAAGTATGCAGGTTTTCATCAGTGAAAATCGGTTTATCGTGCTTCAAAAAGTTCGTTGCGGCGTTTTAGAATGACGTTCATGTCGAGCGAGTCATCTTCGCGGAGCAATCCTAGTTTTACCTGATCGCCGGCTTGGCGTTTTGCGAGGATTTGCAACAATTCCGCGCCATCCCGGACCGCACTGCCATCGAGTGAGCGGATCACATCGCCCGTGCGAACTCCCGCAGCAGCAGCAGGTGAGCCATGGACCACGCTTTCGACGATCACGCCCTTAATACCGCGCATCATCGCCATACCAATTCCGAGGACTGGCATTTCCGGGTTTGCAAAAGGATTCAGAGAAAGTTCACCCCAAGCTTCGCCCGCAAATATCCGATCCCAATCTTCACGAAAGCCATCGATTCCTGCGTGGTTGTTGTTAGTGAGTGATTGACCGATTGAGGAGTGAATGCCGACGATTTTTCCGTTGAGGTCAAACAAGGGGCCGCCGGAGTCACCGCCGATCAATGTGCAATCGGTGGTTAGAAAATTTCCCGGTCCTTTGGAAATGACGCGGCCAAACCGCACTGGCGGCGGGCGGTTCGCATCGAAGCCCGCAGAGTGTCCGAGTGCGACCACCCAATCGCCTGCTTCGAGTGGCTTGGATGCGCCCATTGCGACAAACGGCCACTTTCCGGGCTCCGCGATTTGCACCATCGCAATGTCCCTAGAATAATTCGCGCCGAGCACTTTGCCCTGCAATTGTTTTCCGTTGGGAAAAACGACCAGCAATTCTTCCGCGCCCTGGACCACGTGTGCGGCTGTCAGAATCAAGCCGTCCTCGGTAGTGATCACGCCAGATCCTGAGGAACCTGTTCTTTCAGAAAGTAGTGCCACCGTTGCTGGCAGCACTTTGTGAGACACTTCTGCCACTTTCGCCTCAAGCCGGGCCAAATCTTCGAGGCTGCGGGTCGGCTCGCGAGCTGCTAGCGGAAGACAGGTCAGTGCCAGCCAGAGCCCGGGTCCTGTGAGTTCCATGATTCGTTTCATATTCATCGTTTCGTGCTGGGAAGCGGCATGCACAAGGGAAATTGTCTGAAATGCTGGGCTTTCCTCGTTCCCATTTCACGATAGCAGGTGGTCGATGATGAGGTTTTTAAAAATCACCTTCCAAATTCGTTTTCCGGATTGCCTGACTATTTCTAAGACGTAGTTTCCGGTGTAAGTTTATTCCCCATGGCCAATCCTACCGCCCGTCCTCTTGGTAAACGCGTGCTCCTGATGGGCACCTGCCTCTGTGATGCATTCTATGACGATGTCGCTCGCGCCACCGTTGAAGTGCTTGAACACCTTGGAATTTCCGTCGAATTCCCTGAAAACCAAACCTGCTGTGGCCAACCGGCGTTTAATTCTGGCGAGTGGAGTGCCTCACGCAAAGTCGCAAAACACACTGCCGATGTCTTCGCGGGTGAGCTTCCCGTGATCGTTCCCTCCGGTTCCTGTGCGGCGATGAACCGCCACGGGAATCTCCTTCAATTTGAGGAAAATCCGGATCCCGCCATCACCTCGCTCGCGAACCGCACGTGGGAGGTCATCGATTTCATTTACAACGGCCTCGGCATCAAGACTTGGTCCGGCAAGTTTGAGAATCCGACTCGCATCGCCTTCCACCGCTCGTGCCACAGCCGTGGCACCACCACCGGCGAGGCGGTCCGCACTCTCCTCACTTCGATCGAAAACGCCGAAGTCATTCCCTTCGGCCAGCAGGAGCAATGTTGCGGATTTGGCGGCACCTTCTCTGTCACCTTCCCTCACATCTCCGGCCAGATGGGCACCCTTAAGCTCGACAACATTCTTGATACCAATCCTGACATGCTCGTTGGCATCGACATGTCCTGCCTCATGCATCTTTCCGGCCTCGCCACCACTCAAGGTCGTCCGGTCCCACACAAACACACGATCCAGATCCTCAGAGATACCCTCATATCATGATCGGAAACCAACTCATCGACCAATACGCCCGGAACATCACCGACGAGAAACAACACTCGGTTCTCAACGGATCCGCCGCCGGCACCGAAAAACGCTATCAGGTCCTCCACAAGGATTACGAAGATCCCGACGCGCTGCGCAAACTCGCGGCTTCGATCAAGGACCACACACTCCACCACTTAGGCGATTATCTAGCCAAAGCCGAGCAAGCGCTTGTTTCGCGTGGCGTGAATGTGCACTTCGCCGCCACCGGCGATGACGCAAAACAAACGATTCTTTCAATCCTCCAAGGCCACGGAGTCACCGCGCTCACCAAGGCGAAGTCAATGGCTGCCGAGGAAATCCACCTCAATCCATTCCTCATCGAAAACGGCATCGAATGCCTGGAATCCGACCTCGGAGAATTCATCATCCAACTTGACGACGACATCCCGTCCCACATCGTCAAACCGATCATCCATAAGAATCGTCGGGAAATCGCCAAGACATTCCTGCGTGAGGGCATCGCCATCGATTACAACGACGATCCGGAAACCATCACCCGGCGTGCTCGTGTCCATCTCCGCGAAAAATACATGCAGGCCCAAGCGGGTATCACCGGAGCGAATTTCGTCTGCGCCGATACCGGACGTATGTTGTTGATCACCAACGAAGGCAACTCGCGTTTCGGCATGGCTCCATCCAATGTCCACATCGCGCTCGTCGGCATCGAAAAGCTCATCCCACGCGAGAAAGATCTATCGGTTTTCCTCAATCTGCTAGGACGCTCTGCCACCGGCCAGCAGCTCACGGTTTACACCGAGTTCATCAATGGTCCCAAATCCGCCAACCAGCCGGATGGGCCCGAGCACATGCACGTCGTTTTCATGGACAACGGCCGGACTGACGTGCTTGCTTCAAACTGCAAGGAAATCCTCCGCTGCATCCGTTGCGGCGCGTGCCAAAACGTTTGCCCGGTCTATCGTCAAGCCTCCGGTCACGCCTACCGTTCCACTTATGGCGGCCCCGTGGGAGCAGTGTTGTCACCGCTGCTCTTCGGCGATCGTTTCCCGGATCTCGCCGATCTCCCGAAAGCTTCCTCACTCTGCGGTGCCTGCAACGAAGTCTGCCCCGTCGATATCCCGATCCCGGATTTGTTGTTACGCTTGCGCGACAAAGCACACCGCGAGCACATTCATTCGCCGGCTGCCATTCCGATGGCACCCTTCGCCACGCTTGCCACCTCGCCATCGCTTTGGCGCACTGCGATGACAATGTCCAAAGCGATGAATCACTTGCCAATTCATGTCGCGCCTATCAAACCGCTCCAAGATTGGTTAGGTCAACGCACTCTCCCCGAATCTCACGGCGGTGATTTTCGGAAATGGTATAAAGCTCGCAACGCGAATCCATAAGAAGTGGGGACATTTCTGTCCCCACTAACACACCAATTATTTCCGTCGGCGGCTGACTCCAAGGAAGAGTCCCGTGGCCAACAAAGCGTAAATCGCACTGGTGGGTTCAGGTAATTGGCCTGAAGATATGGCGGCGATCCAAGCACTGCCTTCATTATCGGCTCCAGTCGCGTTTATCTTAGCGGCCGAGGTAAATGGTCCATTAGGTCCCGTCGAATCACTCAAAAAATCAAATGAGGTCGAGTTTAAGACACCTGCTGGTCCGCTGTATGTGACGGTGTAGGTCAGTATATCTCCGCTGGTGAAACGCTCATTTCCGCCTTCGGTATGGCTGGTACTGAAGGACAGTAGAATATCATAGTTTCCATCAGAACCCGCTCGGTAGGCATTGGTTGATTTTGAGATCGTAGGCTGAAGGAATTGACCGACTACCGATGAAGTGGTGAATGAAATTTCGGACAGATTCAGAGAATCGCTCACATTTAAATACCATTCCTTGACAAATTCCGGTTCCGTCAAGTTAGTGACTTGGAGCTCCATGGTGACTTGATTCAACCCAGTATCGATGGTATTGATTTTTAGCCATGGCTTAGTTCCTTGGTAGTCAGGTGATGTCGATCCATCGCTGAAAAGGATATCAAGAGATATGGTTGCAGCATCAGCGGGTATGAGCTGTGAGATAATCAGGGAGGAAGCGATGCACATCAGACATTGCGTTGTTTTTCTTGTTTTCATATACGGGGGGGTAAATGAAATAGCATGGACTGATATTTATTCAGAAATCTATGCCACCGGTGAGACTATGAACCAGTTCACCGTGATAGAAAATTGTGACTTGTCTTCGATCAAAATAGTAGAATCCACTGATGTCATCTAAAGGAATCACTTACAGTTTGTCACGCAGACTGAGTAGTGTGCCTCCTGCCGGGCAAAAAAAAGGCAGTTGGTCATCCTCAACCGAACGCTCCCAGATCTCATTCGGGTAATTCTCCGTGGTTACGGCGACGCGATATGCCCCGCCGCGCACCGGCAGCCAGATGTCGTCGGAATAGGAATGGAGATAGACCGGGGATTGGGCGTGAGCCAATGGTGCGATGCCCATGAGGGAGATCACGGGAGACAGAAATACGACACGGCGCAATGCTATGTAGATGTTCATAACGATTGGGGAGTTAGGGGTCGGGGTAACCGCAGCGGATCCGATACGAGGGGCGGACTGCTGCGGCTAGATCAGTGATAGTCCGAAATCGGAATCATTGACATTACGTAATCACATAATATTTGGCATACCGTTGTTTGGTGCGATTTGCGACGCCTCAACCGCACGAATCGGCAATTTCACCTGCCATGGACTTGTTCCGCGTGTTCGCCGCAGAATGGCGGAATGCGACCTAGCCGACCGGAAATCCAGGGAGATATGCAGCTCAAAAGGATCAGGGCAGCCGGAGGGAATACCGCCGATGGAGAAGAGAATCGGAGGCTCCGTCAAATTCACCGCCATGGTGACAGCCGCGTGTAACACTCAACCCGCACAACAAAGAGCCTCCCCTTGCGCGCCGGTCTGTTGCCTGGCCGCAAGGGGAGCCTAAATAAATCCTGGGAAAACCTGCGAATCAACCCCTACGCCGGTAAAACAGCCCCACCGAGGCCAAGCAAAGAAGCAGGCTGGTGGAGGGTTCCGGGATCACGCCTGCGCGCAAGGTATCGAGCTCGTAAATGTTTCCCAGCCCCGAAGTGCCGAATTCGGAAAGTTCGCCCGGGCCGCCGTTGGGGGAGCCTGCTTCAGAGGGGGTGTATTCCCTGTTCCAGAGATAGTTCTGCGGATCGAGCAAGCCCTTGTTCGCCTCAAACACAAGGTAAGGAAGGTTGGCAAGCTGCGTTGAGGTGAGCCCGAAGGAATCATATTTGATGGCGAACTCTACCAAGGAGGAGTCACCCGGGCGCAAGCGCGTCCAAAACACATCTTTGCCGCCAAGTTTACCATCGCTGGCAATGGGCAGGTCGTAACCGTTTCCGTCTACGGCAAGGTCTCCGTTGGTGTCCTGATAGACGAAATTTTTCTCCGTGTGCCAGGTGGTGCCGAAGTCGTAAGGGGTATCCGTGGAGAACAGCAAACCGCCGGAACCGTTCGAATTGGTGCTCACGCGGATCCTGTAGTGATACTTGAGTCCTTCGTTGTCCGAACTTCCATCGGCACCCTCAAGCCTGGTGGAGAACATGTCGGTGGCGAAATAGGCGTATGTCGAATCATAGCCATATTGCCCCTGGACGATGTCGAGATTCCCGAAGTAATCGCTGTTGGTGGAGTAGCGTCCGGCGTTGTAGCCGAAGCTCTGGTTCATCGGGCGCTCGTAAACATCCTGATAGTAGTTGTCGGAAACCGCATCGACATCCCAGCGACGGTAGCCGCCGGATGAGAACTCGTTGTCGCCGGTAACGTGGTCGCCAAATGTGTAGCCGAACGAGGGAGCGCCTTGTCCGTTGGATTGTCCGGTGAATAGGACTGAGCTCAACGTCAAAAGCAAAGCCAGATAATGGAAGCCGCCGAAGAGACGGCACAAACATGTCATTGTTTTCATATACGGGGGGGGGTGTAAATGAAATAGCATGGACTGATATTTATTCAGAAATCTATGCCATCGGTGAGACTATGAACCAGTTCACCGTGATAGAAAATTGTGACTTATCTTCGATCGAAATAGAAGAATCCACTGATGTCATCTAAAGGAATCACTTACAGTTTGTCACGCAGACTGAGTAGTGTGCCTCCTGCCGGGCAAAAAAAAGGCGGCCTTGGATAAACCAAGGCCGCCCGGGTGATGAGTGGATTAAACTTTTCCGCAGATTGTCTGACCGGTGGAGCGCAAATCTTCACAAGCGGCTTTCATACGCTCGCACAGGCTGAGTTCGCCCTTTTTCAAGTAGGAGCGGGGATCGTAGCTCTTTTTGTCGCCGACTTCGCCGTCGATTTTGAGCACACCTTCGATGTTTTGGCACATATGGGTAACGATCGGGCGGGTGAACGCGTATTGCGTGTCCGTATCGATGTTCATTTTCACGACGCCGTAGTCGAGGGTTTCGCGGAGGTCGCTCTCGGAGGTGCCGGATCCGCCGTGGAAAACGAGGTCCATTTCCGCAGCTGCGCCGTGTTTGTCCATGACGGCTTTTTGACCATCGCGGAGGATGGATGGCTTGAGTTTCACTGCGCCGGGTTTGTAGGCACCGTGCACATTGCCGAAGGTGGCGGCAAAAAGGAAGCGGCCGATCGGTTGAAGAGCTTCGTAAACTTCCACCATGTCGGCGGGAGTGGTGTAGAGTTTTTCGATTGGAAGGCCCGATGTGTCGTGGCCGTCTTCCTCACCACCGACGCAGCCAGCTTCGACTTCGAGGATGATGCCGAGTTCGGTGCATTCTTTGAGCAGCGCTTTGGAAATTTCGAGGTTTTCTTTCAAATCAACGACCGAACCGTCGAACATGTGGGATTGGAAAAGCGGCCCTTTGCCCTCGGCGATGCGCTTGCGGGATGCTTCGAGCAGCGGTTTGAGGAAGCTGTCAACCTTGGCGGGATGGCAGTGGTCGGTGTGCAAGGCGATGAGGACGTTGTATTTTTCTGCCAAGAGGTGGCAGGCTTCGGCGAGCACGATGGCTCCGAAGGCTGCGTCCTTGACTGAAGTTCCGGAAGCGAACTCGCCACCACCGGTGGAAATCTGGATGATTCCGTCGGATTTTGCCTCTGCAAAAGCGCGGAGTGCGCCGTTGATGGTGGGCAGCGAGGTGACGTTGATGGCGGGGTAGGCGTAGCCGCTTTTTTGGGCGGCGTCCAACATGGCGCGATATTGCGCAGGAGTGGCGATTGGCATAGCGGCACTTAGATAATCGGTCCGCGAACCGACGACAAGCCGGAATCCTTGCGATATGCCTTTCCCTTTGGCTTGCCAATCTCGTGTAGCACGTCATGAATTGCACCCATCCGATGAACGTGAACGAGCCGATAATCTGCAAGCCAACCCCCTGGTTCCTCATTCGCGCCCTCGTGATGTTGTTGATGTTCGGGGTTTTTGCGGTGCTTTTCTATCTCGACGGCTCCACGGGCTATCGAAAAAAGAACGAGGTTTTCTATCTCTACAAAACTTTCCAGAGCGCCAACGAGGAGTTTTCCCAGATGAATTCTGACGGTCAGCTAACGCCCGGAGCGTGGGAAACGCATGCACAAAAGCAATCCGTGCGCTTTCCTGACGATCCCGCGTTGCTGCCAGCAACCTTGAAATTGCCCATGGCGTGGCCGGTAATTCTCTGTGATTTCGAGAGAATGAAACCGCTGCAGTGGAACAAGCTCTGGCTGGAATATTCGAAAGAGCGTGGATTTCCCGCGTCTCCATCCGAGGAACCCTATGACGCCCGTAAAATTGGCGAACAGTGGGTCGTTTTTTGGATTTGCCTCGCGCTGGCAGCGGTGGCGGCCTTCATTTTGCTCCGCACGCTGGGTCGATCAATTTCGGTCGATGAGAATGGCATCATCACCCAACAAGGTCAGAGGGTTTCATACGCAGATCTTAAAACCTTGGATCTGCGCAAGTGGGAGACCAAAGGATTGGCATTTCTTGATTACGACGGTAGCTCCGGCAAGGGCCGCATCCGCATCGATGGACTCACCTACGGCGGCTTCAAAATGGAACAAGGCGAACCCGCTGAACGCCTGATGCGTGCCATCCGTTCGCGATTTGAGGGAGAAATCCTTGAATACGCGCCAATCGTGGCAGTGAGTGGCGCGCCATCAGACACCGATTCTCCGGCATCCTCCTGAATGAAAATTTCACGGTTTTCAGCTTTTCGACTTCCGTTTCGTTTTCGGGGTTGCAAAGTCGGGGCGGCAAGCGATAAGCACCTTCAACGCCAACCAACAACCACTGCAACTCATGTCAGATAAAAGCATCGAAGCCCGCGTAAAGGATATCATCGTCGATCAACTCGGCGTTAACGCCGACCAAGTGACCACCGAAGCCAAGTTCGTCGAAGACCTCGGAGCCGACTCGCTCGACACCGTCGAACTCGTCATGGCTTTTGAAGAGGAATTTGATATCGAAGTGCCCGACGAAGAGGCTGAAAAGCTTCAAGCCGTGGGCGATGTCATTACTTACATTACCAGCCAACAAGGCTGAGCCGGAAGACCCACATTTTGAAAGGGCGGGCTCTCCATGAGATGTCCGCCCTTTTCTTTGCATTGTCCCGGATACGGGCGAGACTCTGACAGCAATGCCCTCGCAAGACGATATCCATTATGCCCTTGATACGACCCGCGTCCTGCGCGAGCCGGATCGCCGAATCGCTACCTTCGGTGAGACAAAATTTGAGTTTCAGCTCATCAGCGAACTGATGGACCGCGTCGGCGAGGTCCGCATCCGCACCGGTGCGGTCGAGGCCCAACGTCCGCGTATTCTTCGCCCGGAAGCGTATCGTAATGTGGAGCTCGAAGGTTTTGATCCATCGGCCCGGGCACGTTTTGATAAGATGGTGGAGAAATTTCGATCCGAAGGACAAGATCTCGCGTTCCTGCAATACGGCTTCCAATTCCGCCGCGGAGAAGTTCATGAAGAGATTGTCCATGATTCGATGGACGCCGTCCGTGAGCGTATGTTAGAAGATAACCGTCGCATTGGTAATCCGTCGCTGGCGATCATCGAGGGTGTGGACGATACCTGGGAGATTTCGATTCTCAAATTTTCCTTTGAGATGATCTTACGGTCTCACGAAATCAACGCCTTCGACTTCAAGCGTCGCGGCCTCATTTGATCCTCTCCGATTTCCGCCGATGAGTTTTTGGACGTTTTTCAAGATCTGCGCAGCACTGATCGTTATTGCCATCATGGCTTTTACCGGCATGTTGGCCTATCACGTCGCAATCGCCCCGCTTGATGGAATTTTTGCGAAAATCATTCCGAATCCCGGTAGTGTTCATCACGACCAATCCAATGAAGACTTCGCGAAGATGCTTGAATCCGCGGAAATGCCCGACATTGATCCCGGCGAAAAGGCGTTTCAGAAAGCCCACGAATTGTTAGTCTTGGGTAAACTCGACGAAGCCCGCGAGAAGCTTACTGCCATCGTTAACATTTTTCCTTCATCTTCATCCGCGCCTACCGCCCGCCGAATCGTCGGCGAAATGAATCTGGATGAAATTCTCTCCACCAATCACATGGAGGGAAAACAAATTCATGTGGTAAAACGCGGTGATTCCTATTTAGGCATCGCCGCCAAATACAACACGACCATTGATTCGATGATGCACCTGAACGCTATGACCGAGCTTCGCGGCATTCAGCCGGGGGATGAACTGGTGGTCATGCCATTGAAATATCGTTTACTCATCGAGCCGCGTCGCAAGACGATCTCGCTCTGGGAGGCTGGCCGGTTTCTCTGTGAGTATCCGGCACTCTCGATGGGGAACATTCCGGTTACGACTCAACGTGGCAGCATCAGTTCGAAAATCGCCGAGGCTGAGGGTAAACGTGTTCTTCCTCAATCGAAAAACTACCGGGCGGCCAACAAGGAAATCCAAATCACCAAGCCCGCTCTGAATATCCGTGCGTGGGACGGCATCAGTGAAAAGCCTGCCAATGGCATCCTCCTGCGCCCTCACGATATGGAGGAAATCAACTTGCTGACGCACGTCGGAAACGAAGTGGAGATTCGTTAGTTCGGGGGCCTCAGCATGAATCTCTTGCGGGGCTGAGCATGGCGTGAAGAATGCGTGCGTTCTCATGTCATACCGCACATCTCCTGCAAATCTTCAAGGTCTCCCGCCGGGAGTGCCCCACATCATTGGCAACGAGGCTGCCGAGCGATTTTCGTTTTACGGCATGAAGGCCGTTCTCGCCGTCTTCATGGTGCAATATCTGCACTTGATGGATGGCATCGGCACATCGGGGATGAGCGAGGCTCAAGCCACCGAGCGGGTCCATCTTTTCAACGGAGCGGTTTATCTAACTCCATTGCTGGGTGCCTTGCTTGCGGATGTGCTCATCGGGAAATACCGGACGATCATCGCCCTGTCGCTCGTTTATTGCGCGGGGCACGCAGCGCTGGCGTGCATGGGATTTTTCGGGGCCTCACCCTGGTGGCTGATGGCCGGATTGGGGCTCATCGCACTCGGTTCCGGTGGGATCAAACCCTGCGTCTCCGCCCATGTCGGGGATCAATTCGGCGTGCGCAACGCTCATTTGCTGCCGCGGATTTTCAATTGGTTCTATTTTTCCATCAACATCGGAGCGTTCCTATCGATGGTGCTCACGCCATGGTTGCTCGAATGGTATGGGCCGCACTGGGCATTCGGTGTGCCCGGTGTGCTGATGGCATTGGCCACGCTGGTGTTTTGGTTGGGCAGGAATCGCTACATCCACGTGCCGGCGGGCGGCAAGCGATTTTTGCGAGAGGCGTTTAGTAGGGATGGCTTGAAGGTGATGCTGAAATTGCTGCCGCTCTATCTGTTTGTGGCGATGTTCTGGGCGCTCTTCGATCAAACTGGCTCAACCTGGATTTTCCAATCGCTCGACATGGACCGGAATTTCCTCGGCATTGAATGGCTGCCCTCGCAGATCCAATCGCTCAACTCGGTGTTCGTGCTGACGTTTATTCCGATCTTCGCCTATCTCGTTTATCCGTTTGGCAACCGGGTTTGGAATCTCACTCCACTGCGGAAAATTGGTCTTGGTTTGTTCATCATGGTGGGGTCGTTCGCCCTTGTGGCGGTGATCCAGCAATGGATTGATGGCGGCGCAAGACCGAATATCGGTTGGCAGATTCTGGCATTCGCATTGCTCACAGTGGCGGAGGTCATGGTTTCCATTGTGGCTTTGGAATATGCCTACACCCAAGCCCCGAAGACGATGAAGTCACTCCTGATGTGTTATTATCTCGGCGCGGTATCGCTGGGAAATTTCTTTGTTGCGGGCGTCAACCATTTCATTCAAATCCAATCCGCCGCCGCCACTCAACTCGAAGAAGCGATCGCAAAATTGCCGGAGGATTGGCGTGAAGACCCGCGGACGATCATGCTCCCCGGCTACGATCGCATCAGCGGCACTGAGGATGATATCATCGCGCGCTTGGAAAATGGAACGATTCTTGCATATGAATTACCTCGCTCGGATGCCTATCAGAAATTGTTGGAACTCTTTAAAATAACAACCGGCCAGAACGATCCATTTCCCACAGCTGATTCCCTCACGGCGGCTTTAGGAGGGAATCTCGGCAACGATCCATGGGGCAATCCGATTCGCTATGAGCGATTGAATTACCGGACCGCACGCCTGATTTCCAACGGTCCGGACGGACAACCGAACACTCACTGGGATATTGGATATGTATTAACGGTGGATGAACCATCCCGCCCGCAAACCCGCTCCTGGGTGGACCGGCTACGCCCGGAAATTCCATGGCTCGAACGGCGCAAAAAAGCGTTGGGAATCCGCGACAAGTCTGCAAGTCCGAGCTTGGAAGATCCTCTGCACATCAAAGCCTTCGTTGGAGGACAAACCAAGCTCAAGGGTGCGGCGTATTTCCACTTCTTCACTTGGCTCATGCTTGGCACCGCAATCGCCTTTATTCCTTATGCACTGCTCTATCGGCCGAAGACTTACCTGCAGGATTCGCCTTAGAGCCAATCGATTGAAAAGCGAGATGCGGTCACATGACTTTCACATGTAGCGTGATGATGCGTGAGTGGCCGTTACGAGGGTCGGTGGCGGTCAGGGTATGGGTGCCGGGAGTGAGGTGGATGACGGGTTCGGGTGTGGCTGGCTCGATGCGCAGGGTGGGGGATGTCCAGCGGGCGGTTCCTGGCAGATTGGTGACGGGCCGGAATTTGTCTGAACCGGAGGGGATTTCCGGGTCTAACAAAAGCGTGGTATTTTCGGCAGGGCTGATGATGGTGAGCGGCGCAAGCAAGGCTGGGGCGGGGTCGAGTGCGAGATCGTGGCGGCGGAGATTGTGACGGCTGGCGAACCAAGCGGCGAATGTGGGATCGAGCAGGGCCTTGCCGGTAGCATCGTAGTCTGAAGCGTTGGCGATTGGGGGGATTCGGTCGTGAGGTGCGAGATCGTTGCGGGAGTAGTGATTGTTGGGAGCTGAGGAGACGAGTTTGCCGTTGCGGGGATCGATGGTGATTTCGCGGAGATCGTTTGGGCGGGTGAACCAGGTGGGCGGTTGGCTCCGGTGAAGGCGGAGCATGGTGCGGTGGAAGATCGGGCCTGCGCCTGCAACACCCGAGATGCTTTTCATCGGTTGGTTTTCAAAATTTCCAGCCCAGACGCCGACGGTGAAATCTGGGGTGTAGCCGAGGCACCAATTGTCGTGGAAATCCGAGGAGGTTCCGGTTTTGACGGCGCAGCGGAATGGCAGATCAAGCGGGCTGCCGGGTGGAAAAGCGGCGGCGCGTGCTGCAGGATCCGATAGGATATCGGCGATGAGATAAAACGAGTTTTCCGAAAACGGAAGCGGGGAGACGGGGAGTTGCGGTTGTTCTGGAAAGAGCAATGGCGGGAGGTGGCGGCCATTGCGGGCGAGGGTTGCGTAGGCGTTGGTGAGTTCTAGCAGGCGGACGGGAGCATTGCCGATGGTGAGACCTAAGCCATGGGCGGTTTCGTCGTCGCCGAGTGTGGTGAGACCGAGTCTTGTTAGAAGATGGTGGAGTGGGACGGGGCCACCGAGGGAGTTGAGTTCTCGTAGGGCGGGGAGGTTGAGTGAGCAGGCGAGGGCTTGGCGAAGGGTGACGGGGCCACGGTAGGCGCGGTCGTAGTTTTGTGGGAGGTCGAGGCCTTGTGGCGTGCGAAAAGGGCTGGGGATATCGGCGAGAATGGACGACGGAATGCGGTGCATGCGCTCCATCGCGAGCAGGTAGGTGAAGGGCTTGAGCGCGGAACCGGGTGAGCGCGGGACGATTGCGCCATTCAGCTGGCCGCCACGCGGGTCGTCCCAAGAGGATGAGGAAACGAGGGCGAGAATTTCTCCGGTCGGGTTGTGGATGACTACGACTGCGGCATGGCGGAGATTGGCGGCTTTGAGTTTGGCGGTTTCTTCGCGGACGATAGCTTCGATGTCGCGTTGTAGCGGGAGGTCGAGGGTGGTGGGGATTTTCGAGGCGGAATTTGTGATTTGAGAATATGCGGCGAGCCACGGGGCGGTTTGGATTTCTCGAAGTGGCCGGAGATGGAGGGGCTCGGCGAGGGCGGTGGAGATGCGGGAGGGGTCGGATTTTCCGTTGGTGGCGAGGCGATTCAGGACGAGGTTTCGGCGATCAGTGGCGCGCTTGGGGTGGCGAAGTGGATTGAGGCGGGAGGGTGCCTGGGGCAGCCCGGCGAGTAAGGCGCACTCAGCGAGCGAGAGATCAGCGAGGGGTTTTTGGAAGTAGAAGCGCGCGGCTTCGGCGGCACCGATGCGGAGGTTTCCGTAGTCGAGGCGGTTGAGGTAGGCGGTGAGGATTTGTGATTTTGACCAGGATCTTTCGAGTCGGCGAGCGGCGAGGGCCTCGCGGATTTTGGTGGTAGCTCCGCGGTCTGCGGATAGAGACGAGATTTTGATGAGCTGTTGGGTGATGGTGGATGCGCCGGAAACCACACGTTGTTTTGAGAGGAAATCGCGGGCGGCGCGGGCGGTGGCGAGGAGATCGACGCCGCTGTGATGGTAGAATCGTTTGTCTTCGGCAGCGAGGGTGCAAGCGAGGAGGTCGGGTGGGAGATCGTCGGCAGTAACGGGTGTGGAGCGGGATGAATCCGGCAAGGTCAAATGGGCGATCGGCGTGCCGTGGCGGTCCACGGTGATGGGTGAGCCCGCCGGGTTTTCTAAAAGTCCCGGTGGTAGGGAAACGCAGTAGGGCGCGAGAAACCACGCGGCGGCCGCGATCAGGCAGGCGGCGATGGAATACCGGACGAGGCGGCGTTTGTCTGGCAGGCGGAGTTTCAAGAGGATTCAAGGTGCCATATTTCCCGTGGGATTGAAGCGCGAACTTGTGGGGAGGGGAAGCAGGTGGATCAGGGATTGACGGCACAAAGACCTCAGCCACACTTCTTGCAAGATGATTGCAAGATTGCGAGGCATGGTGATTGAGGCCTATCCGAACCGGTTGGTGGTGGATGTGCATGGGGTGGGCTACGAGGTGATTGTTCCGCTTTCCACCTTTGACAAACTGCACGCTGCCGAGGGATTGGAAGTGGATTTGCGGACCCATTTGCACATTCGTGAGACGGCTCACACGCTTTACGGATTTGCGACCGAGGAGGAGCGCGACGTGTTTTTGATGCTCATTGACCGGGTAAGTGGGATCGGCCCGGCGATCGCGATGGCGGTGCTCAGCGGGATGCCGGTGTCGCGATTCAAGAGTTGCGTAGTGGCGGGAAATGCGGCGGAGCTCTCACGCATCAAGGGGCTTGGGAAGAAAACCGCCGAGAGGATCATTCTAGAACTCAAGGACAAGGTCGGCGTCACGGACACTTGGCAGGATGCGGCGGCGGGCGAGGTGAGTGCCAGCGCGGCGGATGCGGAGTTGGCATTGATTGCGTTGGGATACAAGCAGGTGGATGCTCGCAAGGCGGTGCGCAAGGTGCTGGAAACGGATCCGGCGTCACCGACCGAGGTATTGGTCCGCGGGGCGCTGCGGGCTTTGCAGGGATGACTGGAGTTGCGAAACGTGTCGAGGGACGATGGATGGTGCTTGTTGCGACACATCGGCACGGCGGTTCGGAGATCGCCGCTTCCTTGAGCTGCTTCGCGGCTTCGTTTGCTGTGACCTCTGTTCAAATTCATTCCCCAACTCCCGACTGCCACTACACGAAGAGCGGTCCCATTTGCCGCCAGTAGTGACCGCGGTGTGCACGGTCCTCCCAGTAATGGAGGCGGTGTCCGATGCGCTTTCCCTCCAGAATTTGAGACAGGGTTTCGTTGCTTTCCCGGAAGGGATCGTGCTCGCCGATCACCAAGACGATGTCCATTCGTCGCAATTTTTCCAGGGTGTCCGCGCACTCCAGATTCCTAAGGAAATGCGTCGGCATGTTGAAATAAACTGTTTCATCGTAGTGGGAATCGAGCAGATCGCCAAAATTTTCCACTGGGTGAGTCAGGTCATAGCGCCCCGAAAATGCGACGAGTTTAGCCACCAACTGCGGATGCCGAAACGCGAAGTTAGCGGCTTGAAATGCTCCCAAACTGCACCCGTGAGAGATCACGCATGGGTGCGGATTTTTCGCCTCCATGAATGGGAAAACTTCCTCCAAAACGTAGGACTCGAACTCCAGATGTCGCCGCATCCGCCCGCTGGGATGTGCCCACCAACAATAGAAACTTTCGTGATAGATCCCATCGAGGCAAAACAACTGCAATTGTCCGGCTTCGATTTTCGGCCGCAGAGCCTCTGTCATGCGCATGTCCTCGTATTCAAAGAATCGGCCGTCACGCGTTGGGAAAACCAACACCTTCGCACCGGCGTGACCGAAGACTAACATCTCCATTTCGCGGTTCAGATTGGGACTCCACCATTGGTGATATTCGCGGTTCATTCAGACATCAGTTAGAATGAACCTAAACGGAGTCGTGCTAGAGATTAATAAAAAATTCGTGAACTTCCCGTAACAATTCTTGCTCTTCCGCCGCCTGGCCAGGATCGGCAAAATGGCCGGCCTTCAGCACGAATAGCTTCTTTTCACCCGGCACCGCGTTGTAGATCGCAAACTGGCCCGGAGGGGCGACCATTGGATCGAACAAGGCACAAGCAAAATGCACTGGCACCTTGATCCACCGGGCTGCGATTGCTGCGTCATAGTATGAAAGGGTGCGCTCGATTGCCGTCGGGTAGCGGCGGTGCATCGCCTGAACTGCGGCTCCGCTGCCAGTTGTTTTTAGCTTCAGGCGCAATGGTTGATTGCCAAAGCTTGGAACGATGAAATGGGCCCGTGCGATTCGCTGGTCCCATGCCAGCGCCATGGCACCCGTGCCACCGCCAAAACTCGCGCCGATCAATCCAACGCGCCCCGCCGTTTGGGGAAACATTGCCAGCGCCGCGCTCACTCCCAGCCATACGTCCTCCACGCAGGCGCCGTGCACGTAGCGTGCCGGGTCTTGGATATCGTGCAGCACGTGCCACAACGGATTCGCGGAAATCGGTGGATGCGGACTGCGGCCGATGCCACGTGCACAGGGAAAAAACAGCGCCGTGTTTTCGAACTGCCAGTGTAAATCAGGGCCTTCCCGGCCGCCGTAGCCATGCAAAATCACCATGGCTCGCTCGACTGACCCCGATGCAGGAAGTAGGCACCAGCCGCCGATTTTCGCCCCGCCCGTGGATTGGTGGGTCATTTCATGCACACGCCATTCGCGTTTGACCGTGCCTTTGCCGATCAGCACCGGAGCCGGATCCACAGCCAGCGCGTGTTGGTAGCGTGCTTCCCAGAATTCTTCGAAATCCGCCGGAGCATTCGGAGCACCGACCACTAACAGATCTCCCAAGGCATAGCCATAGGATGGATCAAATGGGAAATTGTGTTTTAGAGGCTTCATCGACTTGCTCACGCAGCAAAAACGTAAAGGGATTTCTACAATCCTACGAAGATCTTTTTGATTGCGGCTGACGCACCCAGGTCCGCCATGGTATCAGGCAGTGAATTGTGGTATCTCAGTTTAAACAACGGGGTGAGCTTGTCTTGATCCAGCTCTTGCAGGCTGACGTTGATGTAGAAGTTCGTCTTGCCGATCTTGCGTTTCCAATACCAATCCACATAGACGTTTCAGCAGTACCAAGAGCCCCCTGTCCAAGAATGATAATTCTTTAATTTGAATGGTAGGATCAATGACCGACACGGAGTAATCCACTGGTCAGAATACGAGCGCGCAGGCCGCCACGGAAGCGGGCTTTGAGAAATTCCTCCACACCGGGAGCCACAGCCTCGTCCATCCAGTAGCACGGCTTGCATTCCTCGCTGCCTTCTAACTCAACACCTTGGAAGCGGAAGCGCTTTCCCACCCAAGCCGAGAGATCGATCCCGCGGACGATTAGGTTTCTTCGTAATTCGCTGCTTGATAGCTCGGGCCGGTTGAACTCTTTGCGCACCGCCTCTACGGCATCGGCATCGAGGAATGTGACCTGGCCTTTGAAGTCGGGTTTGTGGCCGAAGTAGCGGTCGCCCTTGAGACCCATGCCGGCGACGCATTCGACCTCATCGACTTTCTCGATGCCGTGATGGCCGCGCGGCCCGCCGTGATGGCCGCGAAAGTCGTTGCCGGGGGAAATCCAGATCTCGATCAATTCAGCTTTCCACTCGGGCGTTTCGTCGTGAGGACGTCCTGTTTCCGCAGCGGTGTTGTCCGGCCCCACCCAGCCGCTGCTACCATCGGCGTAGGTTTCCTTTTTCCAGACGGGCAGCTCATACTTGAGCCGCTCCATGATGGAGCGCGCCGCCTCGAAGGCTGGACCACGGTGCGCGGAAGCCACCCCCACCCATACAGCGGACTCGTCGATTTCCAGTGCGCCGGTCCGATGAACGGCGATGGCCCGCAGAATGCCGTGTTTCCCGGCTTCCTCCTCAAGAATCCGTCGCCCGATCTTGAGTGCGAGCGCCGGATAGGCCTGGTATTCCAAGCGCTCGACCCGATGACCATCGTTGTGATTCCGGACGCGGCCGTCAAACGTCACCTCGGCACCTGCTGCGGAGTCATGCAAATCATGGCATAGCGCCGCAGAGTCGATCGGCTTGTCGGTCAGGTGAAATTGGATATTTGAGGTCATCTGCAAACTGCGTTTCACAATTTCTCATCCACCTGACATCGGGGGGAGGAAGGCAACATCATCTCCGTCCTTCAGCGCATGATCCCATGAAACCATCTCGTCATTGACGGCGGCGCGCAGATCTCCGAACGGCATGCCGAATGCGTGCTCAGTTGCCAGTGACTCGTAGAGTTCCCGGACCGTGGCGGCATCGCTGGTGAGGGCTTCTTCGGCGCGGCCGCGGCGCTCGCCGAGTAGGCCGAAGTAATGGATCTGATAGGTGTTCATGGCGTGTTGGCGCTTTGCCAATCCTCGGGCGTGTTGGCGTTATCGAGAGCACGCGGGATCACGGGGTCGAGCAAGCGGCAGTGGTGCCGGATGAGCACCTTGCGCGGGCAGCGGAATTCGGTGTCCCTCAGCAGGGGCAGCGCGGCCGGAGCATAGATCGCGCATAGCGGTTCGGGCAGGCCGTCAAACTCGCTGCGGTAGGAAAGAAACATCTCGTCCGGTCGCTTTGTTGCAATGATGTGCCTGAGAGTAACCACATCCAGGCGCGGCAAGTCACAGGCAAGCACTAGCCAGTCGGCATCCGGCCGAAGGTTCATCGCGGCGACGATGCCAGAGAGCGGTCCCGCGCTTTCCCCCTCGGGATCGCGTATAACGGCTAAGTCGGCACGATCATCAAAGCCCGTCGGAATGGGCTGATCATGGCGTATTGAAAGCATGACTTCCGCACAGCCAGCCTCAACGAGCAGATCATGGGTGCGGCGGGCCAGCGAGCGGCCGTCGGGATGCATCAGCGCCGCCTTATCGGTGCCCATGCGTGAGCTGCGTCCCCCTGCGAGGACGAGTCCGTGGAGTGATCGTGACACACTCATAGCGGATTGGCGTGGTAATCGCCAGATTTGCCACCAGTTTTGGAAACGAGGTGTAGGTTCTGGATGCGGATGCCCTTGTTCAGTGCCTTGCACATGTCATACACCGTGAGCGCGGCGACAGAGGCAGCGGTCATCGCCTCCATTTCCACGCCGGTCTTGCCCGTGGTGGTCACTTCACATCGGATGCGAATACCGGTATCGTCGGGTGTGATCGTAAAATTGCAGTGTTCGACCGGTAACGGGTGACAAAAGGGAATCAGATCGCCGGTTTTTTTTGCGGCCATGGTTCCCGCGATGATGGCGGTTTGCACAACGGGTCCTTTGGGTCCCTGCAGGTCGTTGTTTTCGAATCGTTCGATGATTTCCGCACCAAGTTCCACGTGCACTTCGGCCACTGCCGAGCGTTTGTTGGGTATTTTAGCGGACACATCGACCATCGACGGCATACCGTCGCGGATGTGGCTGAAGTCGTTTTCGTTCATTGCCATGGGGTGAAGGGATAGGCGGCTTGCCTCGCGCCGTGAGGCGGCACGGTGACAAATCCATCGCTGCGAAGCAAGCCGATGAAATCTCCGCTGTTGCTGGTGGTTGCGGGTCGAACCCGGCCGTCTTGGCCAAGTGTCACCGGCACGTGATGGGTCATGCCGGGAAGTTCGTGAAGTCGGTCGGCGGGAATGACGAGGCGCGGCTTCGGCACAACCAAACCCGATGCCATTGCCAGCGCGGGCAGCACAAAGGCATGCAGTCCGGTGATGGCGGACACCGGATTGCCCGGCAAGGCCATGATCGCCTGCCCCTGGGGACCTATCCAGAATCCGGCGGGTTTTCCCGGCCGTTGCGCCACGCCATGGAAAACCTTGGTGCAACCGAGATTATCGAGCAATGACGGCAGGAAATCCCGCGCACCTTTGGATACCGCGCCGGTGAGGATGAGCCAGTCGCTGGACTCGAGTGCGGATAGCAGATCCCTGGCGCTGGCATCATCGGTCAGCGGGGTATTGAGCATGGCCGGATATCCGCATCGCTCCAGAGCGGCGCGGATGGCATGGCCGTTCGACTGGCGGATCTGATGAGCTTCGGGAATTATTTCAATGGCGACCAGTTCATCGCCGGTGGGTTGGATGGCGATGCGCGGCAAACGGGACACTTCCAAGGAACAGGCCCCACACGAAGCGGCCACGCCGATCTCGCGGGAACCTAACAAGTTTCCTGGTTCGAGAAGCACATCCCCGGCTTTCGCATCGCTGCCTGCGCAGTGAATGAAAAGACCTGCCTTTATTTCAAAATCGGGAGATACGGAGATGCCGCCCTCGCCGGTTTGTATGATGTGCTCCACCGGCACAATGCAATCCGCGCCGATGGGCATCGGCGCGCCCGTCATCACATCCAGACACACACCGGGCTCTGCGGTAAGTATGGCTTGTGGTTTTCCCGCAGGCGCGCTGCCGAGGATGTGAAAGCAGCGGCTGATTTCCAGGTCCGCCGCACGCAGGGCATAGCCATCCATCATCACCCGGTCGAACGAAGGGAAGTCGCGATCAGCGCGGATGGTTTGCCGGAGTACCCGGCCCGCCGCAGCCTCAATGCACACTCGCTCCACAGGCATCACCTGCACGGCGGCCAGAATCAAATCGAGTGCTTTGTGGTATGGGATCATGTTAAGGAGCAACGACGCTTGGCTTCCATGGAAAACAGGTATGCTTCTGCAAAGACTTCGAAAGCCGCTCCTCGCTCTTGAGGTGTTGGAAGCTCGGAGATACGTTTTTCCAGTTCGGCAAAGCAGCTAAGATCCGCGAATAGCCGAACAGAGTGAAAGTGAGGCGCGTCTTTGTGGCGGGGTGAGAACACGGGAGAGAAGTCAGGATTTCGGTTTGCGCGGCGCGCGTTTGCGTGCGGCAGGTTTTACCATCAGGGATTCGATGCGCTCGCGGTCGGCTTTGAGGAATCTCCGGAGTTTTTCCACGGAAGGGAGGGCAACAAGATAGCGGGAGATGAAGAATTTGTGATCCATGCCGGCCGTGGCGAATTCCACGGCGGCTTCGTCGCGGTCGCTGCAAAGAATGATGCCGACCGGCGGATTGTCGCCATCCTCCATGGCGTTGGCCTTCCACCAGTTCAGATAGAAATTCATCTGCCCTGCATCTCCATGCTTGAAGGGACGGATCTTCAAATCAATGAGGACATGACAGCGGAGGCGGCGGTGGTAGAAAACGAGATCGATGTAATCGTGGGATTTGCCGACGGTGATGCGCTTCTGCCGCGCCTCGAAACAGAAGCCAGCACCGAGTTCGAGAAGAAAGGACTGGAGGTGGTTGAGTAGGGCGTTTTCCAGATCGGATTCTAGGTATTCCGGGCGTTCAGCGAGGCCGGTGAATTCGAGGACATAGGGATCGCGAATGAGATCGGTGAAGTCCTGCTGCCGTTCCTGCTTTCTGGCCTTTTCGATGACGGCTTTTTTGTTGGTGGAAAGACCGGTGCGCTCGTAAAGCAGAGAGCCGATCTGGCGGCGAAGCTGTCGTACCGACCAGTTGGCCAGCAGACATTCGTTTTCAAAGAAGGCGCGTTTCCAGGGATCGTCGATGGCGATGATTTCGACGAGATGGCTCCAAGAGAGCCGGAGTAGCATCTCAAGCGCAAGCGGCGTGGGAGATTCGGCAGACGATGTCTGCCGACTTGGCGCAATCGCGGTAATTTCCGGCGACAGCGTCACTGGAATTCGGGGGACGGTGTCCCCCGAGACTGGGATTTTTGAAGATTCGGCAGACAGTGTCTGCCGAATCTGGGGGTAGGCGGCATAAACCAGGCGACAATTTTGAAGATTTCGGATTTCCAATCCCTTGGTGGAGAGGTCCTTGGCGAGTGATTCCAGCAACTGTTCTCCGTATTTCGCGCGGTCTTTGCCGTGCTGCTCAAATTCCAAAATCCACGCTCCGACGAGCCAGTTACGTAAAATGAGCGCCTGATTGACAGCGATGGCAGCCCTGCCCTGCATTTGGGCGGTAGCTGAGTGGATGGCTTTGACCAGGGCGGCGTATTTCATGCGACGGCAGATCGTACCAGAGGGAGCGGCCCTTCCAACTCAAAACAAGCGGTTTAGCCGTGGAAGTGGATCCGCATTCATGTGCCGCTGGGGGTTCATCGGGAAAATATCATCCGCCGATGGCGGTCATCGGGCGTTGGACTTCGAAGTCATCGAGAAATGTGTGATTTTCCGGTTTGTTGGCGATGGCTTCATCAAATGCCGTTAGAACATCTTTCGTATCACCGCGGAGCGCGGGGATGAGGTCGATTTCGCCATGGCGGCCGAGGCAGGGGCGGAGTTTGCCATCGGCGGTGAGACGGAGCTTGTTGCAGGTCGTGCAGAAATCCTCGCAGGTGATCGATCCGATGAACCCGACGTAGCCTTTGCCATAGCGGTAGTAACGCGCCGGACCATGGCCGGCGGGTTTGTCATTCGCGGTCTCAAGCGGGCGATGAGCCGCGAGCCGAGCCATCGCTTCGCTGACGGATAGGAAATGGCGGTCATCAATCGGTCCGCCGGGCGACAGGGGCATGAGTTCGATGAAACGCATCGGCATGCCGAGTGCCGCGCCGAATTCCGCCAGCGGGACGATTTGATCATCATTCAGTCCACGAAGCAGCACGCAGTTGAGTTTCACCACTTCGAAGCCGGCGGCAGCGGCGGCGCCGATGCCTTCGAGCGCGGCATCAAGCCGGCCACCAGTGAGTTTCTGATAGATCTCCGGGTCGAGCGCATCGAGGCTGATGTTTACCGAGCGCACGCCGGCTTGTTTGAGTGGAACGGCGAGCTCCTTGAGCAACACGCCGTTGGTGGAAAGCCCCAACGTTTGCACACCCGGCAGGTCCCACACACGGCGAGCGATCTCGACGATGTCTTTTCGCACCAGCGGTTCTCCGCCAGTGATCCTGAACTTGCGGAAACCGAGCGTGGTCGATTGTTCGACGATGCGGACGATTTCATCCGCCGTCAGGTGATCCGCGCGTTCGGCCCAGCCTTTATACCCTTTTGGCATACAATAGAGACAGCGTTCGTTGCAGCGGTCGGTGACCGAAACGCGGAGATAATCGATGTGGCGTCCAAAGGGGTCCATGGGAAATCAGATGATTGCAAATTTGGCAGCGGCCACCACTAGCACAGCGGCGAGCGCACGCTGCAGGGCCAGAACGTGGGCGCGGCGGCTCCCCCAGAGAGAACCCAGCCACGCACCGGCGAGGACTGATGGCAGCAATGTCCATGCCTGAGAAGGTATCGCGTTGCCTTTCAGCATGAAACCCGCGATTCCCGAGCATGAGTTCGCAAAGATGAACGCTGCGGAAATGGCGGCGGCGGACTTCGCCGATGACCAACGGAAGAGGATGAGCAATGGCGTCAGAAAAATCCCGCCACCGATGCCGATCAGCCCGGACAGGAAACCGATCGCCAACCCTAAAATCAGCAGCGCAGGCAATCGCGGTTCATGAAGTGGGGTGTCATCGGTTCGGCGGGCGAAAGCGAGACGCCATGCTCCGAAGATCAAGGCAGCGGCGAGCAGGAGTTTAAAAACCGGTTCCGGAGATTGCAGCCAACCGCCGAGAAATGCCGCAGGAACTGACGTGGCGACCATCGGCCAGAACAATCGGCCACGGAAATGTCCTGCGCGGGCGAATGCGATCAGGGCCACCAGTGACACGGCGATGTTAAGCGCGAGGGCAATCGGCTTCATTTCTGCCTGGACCATTCCGAAAAGCCCCATCACCGCAAGATACGCGGATGCCCCGCCATGACCGACCGAAGCGTAGAGCGCCGCAGCAAGGAAAAACGCGAGACTCAGTGCCAACGGTGGGTTGGAAGTAAGGATTTCAGCCAGCATCGCAAAGGCGGGTTATTTGGAAGTCCGCCCGGAGACACTACCGGTGAAGACGGGAATGGCAACCTTGAGTAGCAGGGTGTAAACCAATAGACCCGCAGCCCAGATGCCGGCCATGATTTTCCACTCGGCGGCGCTCGGGATGTATTCGACCCACTCGTGAAGCGTGGATGGCACGAAGCCGGGAATGATCAGGCCCATGCCTTTTTCAATCCAGATTCCCACAAACGCGAGCACGCAGGCGACGTCGAGCGTGCGCAGGTGTTCATCGACTTTCGGCCGCATCAGCAACACGGCGGCGATGGCCATGAATGCCAGGGAAACCCAAGTCCATGGCACCAGCGCGTTGAGATCGCCGTGGCCGAAGAACAGATACTTGATCGCGGTGGAGTGCGCGCCACCGGTGTAGAGGGCGGTGAAAACCTCGGATCCTAACATGAGCAGGTCGATCAGGATGGTGATGCGCATGATCGCTACCAGTGTTTGGATCGAACCGGGGCCAATTTTCATTTGGCTCATGCGGCGGATCAATTGCAGCACCAAGATGATGAACGCCGGTCCGGCGACGAATGCCGAAGTCAGGAAACGCGGTGCCATCAGCGCGGTGTTCCAAAACGGGCGCCCGCCAAGACCGCAATATAGGAAGGCCGTCACGGTATGAATCGAGATCGCCCACGCAATGCTCAGGAAAACGAACGGCACATACCAGCGCTTGTCCGGTTTTTCTCCGAGGAAGCGTTTGTAGAGCATGTAGCCGCAGATGTGGAGATTGAGCAACAGGTAGCCATTGAGTACGATCACGTCCCAGGTGAGCATCGAGATCGGCCAGTTGAATTTCCCGATGAACGGCAGCATGTGCCAGAAACGGTCAGGTCGTCCAAGATCGGCGACGACGAACATCAGACACATCACAATTGCAGCAATCGCTAACAACTCGCCGATGATGACGGTGTCATGCATGTCCTTGTCATGATAGATATAGGCGGGAATCACCATCATCACGCCACCGGCGGCGAGACCGACGAGGAAGGTGAAGTTGGCGATATAGAGTCCCCATGAGACGTGGTCGGTCATGGCGGTGACGATCATGCCTTGTGCGACTTGCGTCGCCCACGCGTGGGCACCGACGAGAAAGACGCAGCTCAGGACGAACATCCACACGTAAAACGTCCAGGTTCCTTCGGTCGCCAGGCGGAAGGCAAGGCGCAGGAATTTCAGATAGCCGACCGCGTGGAACTTCGCGTCGTGGTGGCCTTCAGCGGTAGAAATCGTGGAGTTCATGGGTGTGGGTGGATCACTCGTCGAAGAAATAGAAGAAGCTGGGTTTCGTGCCTAACTCCTCTTTGAGGACGAACACGCGCTTGTTGTCGATGACCTTGCGAATTTCCGAATCCGGATCCAGCAGGTTGCCGAAGACGCGCGCGCCGGTCGGACAGGCTTCGAGGCAGGCGGGCATTTTGCCTTCCCGCGTGCGGTGCAGGCAGAACGTGCATTTTTCCATCACTCCCTGCGGCCGGATCCGGTTGCTGAGGTAGGATTGGTTGGGATTGATTTCCTCCTTGGGAATCTGCGGCTTGGTCCAGTTGAAGCGGCGGGCGTGATACGGACATGCGGCTTCGCAATACCGGCAGCCGATGCACCAATTGTAATCGACGACTACAATGCCGTCGTCCTCTTTCCATGTCGCCTCGACCGGGCACACGTGAACGCACGGCGGGTTGTCACACTGTTGGCACTGGACCGGCATGTAGAACTTGTCCGGGTGCGGCACGGGGTGGTCGTAGTGGGCGTTTCCATGCTCCATGTCCATCGAGCCCTTCTGCATTTCCAACACGCGGATGTAGCTGTTGTTGGTCGCGCGATCATGATTGTTTTCATGATGGCAGGCTTCCGCACAACGTCGGCAGCCGATGCAGATGCTCAGATTGAGTGCATAGCCGAATTTTACGCCTTTCTGCGGGCGGTGATCACTGATGGTGACTTCCGCTCCATAGTTTTTCTTGGTATCCTCTTCGAGGTGCTTGAGCACGGCGGCGAGTTGCTCCTTGTCGAGTTCGCGGTAGTGCTGCTGAAGAAATTCATCGACGGATAGATTGTCGCGACTCCAAGTCGCCAAAGGCGCCAGTGCTTTGGCGAAAGCCGCCGCGCCAAGTGTGACTCCTGCGGCTTTGAGCAGATTGCGCCGAGTGGCATCGCCCCGGTCGCCGGGATCATGATGGCATCCGCAGCCGCTGCCGCAGCCTCCGCTTGTTGGTTTGTTTTCCATGAAGTGTGGGAGGTGGGATCAGTGGGAATGAGATTTGTTCGCCGGGAGAATCGCCTCACCGATCACCGGCTTGGGTGGAAACACCGGTATGACCAATGGATACTTCGGGTGATGCGGATCGTGGCAATCAGTACAGGTGTTCCGTTCCCGGGGTCCTTGTTTCAAATCCCAGTGACCGGTCATGCCGCCGTGGCTGCCATTTTGATAGTCGCGATATTGAGGGCCGTGACACTGGGAACAGAGTTGCATGCTCTGGGAGAAGTCCAACGCCTGTCCGTCAGCTCTTTTCAGACTGTTGTAGTCTTCCGCACTGTGACAACTCAGGCAGGTCAGCGAGCCATGTTGGTATTGGAGACCTTGGTGAAAATCTTTAAGTGCTTCGCCCTGGTTCGTCTTGAAATTCGGCTGCCTCGTATCGTGACAAGTGGCGCAGGCGACCATCACCGGTTGGCCTTTCAGGTCTTTTTTTCCGGAGTCCACCAGCGCCACAGCATCGGGTTTCCGGATGACTACGGGATAATCGGTGTCACCAATCACCTTTCCAGAAAACGCCCGTCCGGGACGAACACGCTCTTGATATTGCTCCAGCCAGGACATCGCCAGCGCGCCGACGAACCAGAAGGCGATCACGGCGATCACTCCGAAAAACATCCACCTTCCAAGTCGGTTTCCTACGGCCATGAGTTCTCTTTTTTTATTGAAGCGGATGATTGACGCCTCTGCTGGCAGCTGCATAAAGTTTAGTGAAACGGGATTCAAGAAAAAACATTCCTTTTTTCTTGATAAGGCGCTGCGAATGGACAAAACCCGTGTGGAAGGAATGTCAACCCCATGCCTGTAAACGGACTTCTCGTGAAACTCTCCCTAGATCCCCATTTGGCGGATGAGGCGCTTGCAGGGATTTCCAAGTGCCCTGAAGCAGTATTGGGGGACGCACAGGACCGCTGGCAGCCGCTCGCCGTCGATACACCCGACGTGAAGGCGGCGCATGATTTTCACGAATGGCTCGAAGCCCTACCCGGCGTCGAGCAGGTCGATGTGATCTACGTCGGCTTTGACGAACCCTCTCTTACCGAAACCGCGCCATGAATCTAATCGAACGCCGCACTTTCCTCAAAACCTCCGCCCTCGCTGCCGCCAGCGCTGCCGCCATGGCTCGCGCCCAATCTCCCACCCCACCGGTCGCACCTGCGGATGGAATCAAGTGGGACAAAGCGCCCTGCCGGTTCTGCGGCACCGGCTGCCATGTGAAAGTCGGCGTGAAGGAAGGAAAAATCGTCGCCATCGCCGGACACCCGGACGCCGCAGTGAACAAAGGCCTGCTCTGCGTAAAAGGTTATCACGTCGGCGGCATCCTCTACGGCAAGGACCGCCTCACGGATCCGATGCTCCGCCGCAATGGTGTGATGGAGAAAATTTCCTGGGAGGAAGCCATCGACATCGCCGCTAAGCGCATCATGAAAAACCCGGCGGGCTTCGGCTTCTATACCTCCGGCCAATCGACCATCCCGGAAGGCTACGCCGCCACCAAGTTCATGAAAGGCGGCTTATCGAACAATCACACCGAGCCCAACGCCCGCCTCTGCATGGCCTCCGCCGTCACCGGCTACATCTCGACCTATGGCGTGGACGAACCCGCAGGTTGTTATGACGATCTCGATGCCTGTAACGTGCTGCTCATGTGGGGAAACAACATGGCGGAAATGCATCCCGTGCTATTTTCCCGCATCCTCGACCGCCGCGAGCGCGGCCAGAAAGTGACTATCATCGACCTCGGCACACGCCGCACCCGCACCTCGGAATTCGCCGATCACTATCTTGAATTCCGTCCGCAAACCGACCTCGCCATCGCCAACTGCATCGCCCAGCAACTCATCGAGCGCGGCGCTTGGGACAAGAAGTTCGTGGAAAACCATTGCGCTTTCCGCGCCGACGCAGACATCACGAAACCCGACCTGCTAGGCGTGGCCATTTCCTTCGATGAGTTCAAAAAACGCATCGCCGAATACACACCGGAATATGTCAGCCAACTCTCCGGACTCTCGGTAGAACAGTTGAAAATGTTAGTCGATTTATTCGCCGATCCGAACATCCGCATCACCTCCACTTGGTGCATGGGCATGAACCAGCATACCCGCGGCACGGCGATCAACCGCCTCGTCCACGGAATCCACTTGCTCAGCGGTCATTTCGGCAAACCTGGCGATGCGCCCACCTCGCTCACCGGCCAGCCCTCCGCTTGCGGCACCGCCCGCGAGGTCGGCACGCTCTGCCACACGCTCCCCGGCGGCCGACTCGTTGCCAAGCAGCCTCACCGCGAACAATGCGAGAAACACTGGAACCTCCCCGCTGGCCGCATCAGTGAAAAACCCGGCTATCACACCGTCTTGTTATTCGAGAAATTCTGCACGCCCAAGGATAAGGGCGGCGACATCGACACCATCATGGTCCAAGTGACCAACCCCGGCCAGACGCTGCCGAATCTCAAGAAACTTTACACCGCCAAGACCGGACTCGAAGACAAGTTCCTCATCGTTTCCGACGTCTATCCGACCGCCTCCACCGAGATCGCGGACCTTGTCCTGCCTGCTGCGATGTGGGTCGAAAAAAACGGTGCGTATGGGAACTCCGAGCGCCGCACGCAGCAATGGTTCAAGATGGTCCAGCCACCCGGCCAGGCACGTGAGGATGTTTGGATGACGCTCGCCATCGCCCACCGCATGTTCGAGCTCGGCCATCCCGGCATGATGGACAAGGACGGCAAATTCATCTTCACTTTCAAGGATGATGCCGGCAATGAAGTGCCCGTCTGGGACTACGCCCATTTCCACGACATCAACGCCGACCGCGTGCTTTACGAAGAATACCGGCCACTCACTCACATCAAACACAAACACGTCGCACCTTACGACGAACTCGTCAAAGCCACCGGCCTGCGCTGGCCGGTCGTCGAGCAACCGGACGGCACTTACAAGGAAACACGCTATCGCTTCGTCGAGGGCGAGGATCCCTTCGTCGAAAAGGGCAAGGGCATCGATTTCTATCACTCCACCACCGAGGACGGCCGCGCACAAATCTGGTTCTGCCCGTTTGAGCGCCACCCGGAAGAGCCCGATACGGAATACCCGTTCTGGCTGTGCACGGGTCGCGTCGTCGAGCATTGGCACAGCGGCACTATGACGATGCGCGTGCCCCAACTCCGCGGGGCCATGCCGAACGCTTATTGCGAGATCCACCCGGACGACGCCGCCGCTGCGGGTATCGGCAATGGCGCAGACATCATCGTTTCAACACGTCGGGGAGAAATTACTCTAACCGCCTGGATCAACGGTCGCGGACGCCCGCCCAGAGGTTCGTTGTTCGTGCCTTTTTTCGATGAAAAGCGACTGATCAACAACATCACGCTCGACGCTTATTGTCCGATCTCCAAGGAGCCGGACTACAAGAAGTGCGCCGCCCAGATCCGTAAAGCCTGACTCGCCATGGACAGCCACGACGTCGAAAAATACTTCCGCCAGCACCGCAAGACTCTCGCTGTGGTCTTTCTCATGGTGGGCATGTTAGCTGTGTCCGGTTTCTTCATGGGCATGCGCCAGACGGAATATCAGGTGACACGAAACCAGCTTCCGGTAGTCGAAAAAACCGCCGGTTCCACCGCGCACATCCCCACCGCTCCCAAGTACAAGGAAATCAACCAGACCGAATGGCTCGCCAATCGCGACTGGAAATTCACCCTCGCCGACTTGCCACGCGCCGTTGCGCCGCCAATCGGTCAAGCCGCCGCCACTCCAACGGAAACCACGGCCGCCATTGCTCGTCGGAAATCCTTGCGAGCCTACGACGGCGCTCCTCCTGTCATTCCCCACGCCATCGATACACTCAAGTCATCCGCTTGCACTTCCTGCCACGGTGAGGACAGTAACCTCGTCATCGGCGGCAAACGCCCTGCCGAAATTAGCCACCCGTGGATCACTAACTGCACCTCCTGCCATGTTCCCGCAGATGGCTTGCGCCAGTTCACTGCGCCCGAGGAAACACGCTTGCTCGTCGAAAACTCCTTCACCGGAAAAACCTCTGCCGGTCACGGCCCGCGGGCTTACGGCACCGCGCCGCCTACCATGCCGCACGCCGTCTGGATGCGCCAAAACTGCATGGCTTGCCACGGCCCGGGCCGCGAACAAGCGATCCGCACCTCCCACCCGGAACGCCAGAATTGCTTGCAATGTCACGCTCCCAACGCCGCCTTCGACAACCGGGAAACTTATCTAACCAATCCAAAACCACCTCTGGATTCGCCGATTTCCGCCAAGCCATGAGCGCCATCAGCCGCCGCGATCTCTTCCGCACCGTCTTCGGTCGCCGGACGGAACCCGTAGCGCCTTCTGTTGAGAAAACGCCAGCCATCGATGAAGTGCCGCCGCTCGCGCTCATTCTCGATCGCTTCTGCCTCGCCTATCAGGGTTCGTTTTGTTCCGTCTGTTCCGAACGTTGCCCGGCGGATGGAGCGATTACTATTGAACAGGGGAAACCCAGCGTGAATCCGGATTTCTGCACCGGTTGCAAAATCTGCCACGATGTCTGCCCGGCCCCCAAAAACGCTGTTTTCCTCGTCGCCCGCAAACCCCGCCAAGGCATGGTTTCACGCCCAGCAGAACCATCTCCCACATGAGCAGCCCCGCACCACTTCCCGATCTCCATCAATCCGTACTCGACGAAGCCACGCTCCGCCAGCTTTTCGAGGATGTTCGTGCTCACACCGAGTTGATGGAAGTCATCCCGAAACACACCGCCGCCGGCTACGTCCCGGAAATCGCCGCAATCACCCTCGCGGAAGGGCTCGATCTCTTGTTAGCCAGCGGAGTCCGCGCCCTGCAACTCCGCTACCGCCACGATAACACGATCTGGTGGGACACCCTGATGCCCACACCGCACGGCACTTACCGCATCGTCCGTATTCAACATGATTTCCCGCAATGACCCCTGCTCATCATTCCCGGGAATACGCTTCATCGGAAAAATCCGGGATTTGCGCACAATGGCAGGAATCGCGCTACTTCCACCTGAGACATCAAGTCACCCAAACAAAACACGATCCATGAAAAAGAAATTAGCTCTGTTCTTATCGACCGCCAGCCTGCTCCACGCGGGAAGCCCGGACCTGGAAACTACGCTCGCCGCCAAGCCGGAACCGTGGATCAAGCCCACTATCGACATCCGCGCCCGCTATGAGTTCGGCGACACCGATGGCCTCGATCAATCCAACGCACTGACCTTCCGCGAGCGCCTCGGGCTGAAAACCATGGCCTGGAACGGCTTCAGCGCCTTCATCGAAGGGGAGTTCAGCCAGGCGGTAGTGGATGACTTCAACGGCGGCGCAGGCCCGAATGCGGAGCCCTTCGACCCCGCGAACACAGCGATCTTCGATCCCGAGACCAACGAGCTCAACCAAGGTTTTCTTCAATATGAAGGCTTTGACACCGTCGCTAAAGCCGGTCGTCAACGGATCATTTATGACAATGCTGCGTTCATCGGCAACGTCGGTTGGCGCCAGAATGAGCAAACCTATGACGCCATTTCATTTGCGAACAAATCCATCGACGGCCTCACCTTCAACTACGCCTATGTGAACCAGGTGAACCGGATTTTCGGTTCGGATGCGGATGTGCCACTGGCTCCTGGGTTTGCAAACGTCGAGGATATTGGATCGAGCGTGCACCTGCTCAATGCTTCCTACGCCGGAATCAAAGGCGTGACCCTCGGCGCTTATGTTTACATCATGAACTTCCATGATTTACCCGCGTGGGACAACAACACCTTCGGGCTCACCGCCATGGGCAAGCTCGCTGACATCGCCCTCTACGGAGAACTCGCTTGGCAGGACAAAGCCGGAGTTGCCGGCGCGGATGAAGCGCTCTACGCCCACGCCACCGCGACGAAGGCATTCGGACCGCATGCCTTGACTCTCGGTCTCGAACATCTCGACGCCGGGTTCAAGACGCCTCTCGCCACGGTCCACGCCTTCAACGGCTTCGCCGACGTCACAGACGGTGCCCGGATCTCCGGCGCACACAACGGTCTGACAGACCTCTACCTCTCGCACACGATGCCGATCTTCTTGGGTATGAAGTGGGTAAACGTCCTGCACGCTCTCGGTGATAACGAGATTTCGGCCGGCTACGGCTGGGAGTATGACTCGGTGCTGACTAAGAAGTTCGACGACAACTTCACCGCCCTTGCCAAGGTCGCATTCTTCGAATCCGAGGGGGATGACTACACGGCTAACGCGAGCACAACGGACAGTCTTCCGACCACCGTGCGCTTCTCGGTGGAGCTGAATTACACTTTTTGATCGGCTGATTCGGTTGTTTGCATGCACGGGTTGTCGCGAAAAATCGCGACAACCCGTTTTTTTGCAAAAAATAACCAGAGAATCCGGCCCGTTTGGCATCCCACGCGCTTATTGCAGTGTCATGCACAGTCAAACAATCTGTTGGAAATCAGCCATATTGGAGATCCGTTTTATTTTCAAAGAGCCCGCATGAGTTTGCTTCATTCGGCCAATGAAGCGCTCTCTCGCCTGATTCACCCATCCAATCGATCTTGGCACTCATGCGGCTATTCATGGGTGAATCCCGACCAATCCACTATGACCAATCACTCTTCACTATCCCGCCGGAAATTTCTTTCCGTCTCCACCAAGACGTCCGCACTCGGACTCCTCGCATCCGGCCTTCCCGTCGGCTGGGTCGGTGCGCAGACCGCCAGCGAGTCTCCCGAATCTCCGAACATCAACTTCGGCATCATTGCTCTAACTGACTGTTCGCCCATCGTCATCGCCCATGAAAAAGGGCTTTTCAAGAAATACGGCATCAACTCCACCGTCACCAAGGGCGCGAGCTGGGCTGCCATTCGCGATTCACTCGCCAACGGCGACATCCAGGCCACCCACATGCTCATCGGCATGCCCATCGCCTCGTCGATGGGCCTCGGCGGAGCGCCAAAAGTCCCGATGGTCATCCCCTGGTTGCTTAACCGCAACGGTCAGTCCATCAGTCTTTCAAACACCTACAAAGGTAAGGTAGGAGCCGATCCCAAAGCGATGAAGCCCTTTGTGGACACCGCAAAAAAATCGGGCAATCCGCTCACCTTCGCCATGACTTTTCCCCCGGGCACCCACGCCATGTGGATCCGTTACTGGCTTGCTGCCGGTGGCATCAATCCCGGCGACGCCTCGGGTGCGGGAGCGGACATTTCCCTCATCACCATTCCACCGCCGCAAATGGTCGCTAACATGCAGGCCGGAAAAATGGACGGTTTCTGCGTCGGCGAGCCATGGAATGCCAAGACCATCAAAGATGAAATCGGCTTCACTGCCATCAACACGCAGGACATCTGGAAGGACCACCCGGAGAAAGTCTGCGCCTTCACCGAAGCATTCGCCGCGAAAAACCCGAAGACCGTCAAGGCCGTGCTCAAGGCGCTTCACGAGGCCAGCGTCTGGCTCGACAACATGGAAAATCGCCCGGAGCAGGCGAAAATCGTCAGCGCCCCGACTTATATCAACTGCCCACCCGAGGCTCTGCTGCCACGCCTCCAAGGCAAATACGACATGGGCGATGGTCGCAAGGTTCGCGATCCGAATTACATGATCTTCAGCGACCGCAATTGCAACTACCCACAGCCCAAGTATGGCAAATGGTGGATCAGCCAGCTCCGCCGTTGGGGCTTCACCGATGGCGCTCCGGATTACGAAGGCGTTACCAAACAAGTCATGCGTGGCGACATCTATGAAGAAGCCATGAAGGAACTCGGCTACGCCCACGGTGGCATGAACAACGAAAAGGAAAGCCTTTTCGACGGCTCCGTCTTCGATCCCGCCGCCGACATGGAAGCCTACGCCGCGTCCTTCACCGTCAAGACACTCAAAGGCTAACAAAACGTGGCTGGGGCGTCCCGCCCTAGTTCGTCGGGGGAGTATCTTGCTCCCCCGATCTCCCAAACCAGATTTCCATGAAACTCTTCTATCAACTCAAGCTCGACGCCATCCTGCTACCGGTCATCGCCCTCCTGATTTGCTTGGGAGGGTGGGCTGTCATCTCCGGTCATTCCAAAATCACCACTTACGTAGATGACTGGGGTGACAAAGCCACCAAAACCGAGCGCTTCGGTCTTTCTAAAAACCTCCCGTCCCCCGGCGAAACCTGGGTGGCCAGCAAGCCCTACATCGTCGAACCCTTCGCCAAGCGTGGGGAACTCGACCAAGGGATCCTTCGTTTCGCCTGGCTTTCGTTGAAACTCGTCGCCCAAGGCTATGCCATCGCTCTGCTGTTAGGCACGCCGATCGGGTTCTTCCTCGGTCTTTCCAAAAACTTCACCCGCGCCTTCGATCCCATCATCCAGATCCTGCGCCCCGTCTCGCCACTCGCCTGGCTTCCGCTCGGCATGGTGCTTTTCAGCGGTCTGAAAGTTATGGACGCCAGCGGTCGCTCGGTATTCGGCACCTCGGATGCCGCCGCGCTCTTCACCATCGCCATCTGCGCGATGTGGCCCACCGTGCTCAACACCGCCGTCGGCGTCCGCGCCGTGCCGCAGGATTATCTGAACGTCGCGAAGGTCCTCAAGCTCTCCAAGATGAAGACGCTCTTCAAGATCCTCATTCCCTCAGCGCTGCCCTACATGTTCACCGGGTTCCGCCTATCACTCGGCATTGCATGGCTCGTCATCGTGGCTGTGGAAATGCTCATTGGAAAACCCGGCGTCGGCGGCTTCCTCTGGCAGCAATACAACGCCAACAGCTATGCCCACATCATCCTCTCGATCCTCACCATCGGTCTCATCGGATTCATCCTCGATCGCGCCATGAGCCTCATCGAGGGCCGCTTCCGGTCGGCATGATCTGAAATTTCAAATTTCAAATCTCAGATTTCCCACATCATGCCACCCATCCTCGAACTCAACGCCGTTTCCAAAACCTACGGCCGTGCCCACGACCTCCACACCGTGCTCCGCGATGTGAACCTCAGCGTCAACGAAGGCGATTTCGTTTCCATCATCGGCTATTCCGGTTCGGGGAAAAGCTCGCTTATCAACCTCGTCGCCGGGTTGCTCAAGCCCAGCACCGGCAGTGCGATGATGGACGGCAAACCCATCGACGGCCCCGGCCCTGAGCGCGGCATCGTTTTCCAGAACTATTCGCTGCTCCCTTGGCTCACCGTCACCGAAAATGTCCGCCTCGCCGTGGACCAGCTGTTCCCGAATCTATCCGAAGTCGAGCGGGCCGCGCACGCCGCCAAATACGTGGACATGGTCAAGCTCACCCCCGCCTCCGGCAAGTATCCCAAGGAGCTCTCCGGCGGCATGCGCCAGCGCGTCTCCGTCGCCCGCACCCTCGCCGCCAATCCCCGAATCCTTCTGCTGGACGAACCGCTTTCTGCCCTCGACGCCCTCACCCGCGCCACCCTCCAGGACGAGATCGTCGATATCTGGCAGAAAAACAAAACCACTGTCATCTGGATTACCAATGATCCGGACGAAGCCATCCTGGTCGCCGACCGCGTCGTGCCGCTGCTTCCGACCCGCGATGGCGCCACACTCGGCGAGGAAATCCCGATCCATCTCGACCGTCCGCGCGAACGCCGAGAGATAATCCGCACCGCCGAGTTCAAGGATCTCAAGATCCGCCTCGTCAACACCCTGTTAGGCGCGAAGAAGGAAAGCACCGCCACCGTCACCAAGAAACTCGCCGCCCCGGACATCCTGCCCGAAGACCTCGGCGTGAGGCGGAACCATTCCCTCTTCGACCGCCCCGCCCCCCGCCGCCGCTCCCAGCTCGCACGCGAGGAAATGAAAGTGGAAGTCTGAAGGGTTAAAGTATCCTCTCAAGATTGTCGTATCGATCAGCGGTTGCACATTGATCTCGGATCGGTATAAAGGTGCGTATGCTTTTCCACCCGAAGCAGGCCATGCTCATTGTCGCTTTGGCTCTTGGCCTTGCTCAGTCTTTCTTGCTTGGACAATCCTTACACCTCGCAACCGATCGCGGACGCATCCAAGTCGCAAGCATCCCCGATCCTTACGGCGGCCCGAATCTCAAAGTCCTGCGCACCGATACCAATTCGCCCCTGCGTGCCGGCACCGCATGGATTTGGGAAAAGGACCGGCAGGAAGAACCCGAGACCTACTACGCATCCATGCGCGCCAGGGGCCTCAACGGCGTGCGGATGATCCTCTTCGATGCTTGGGAAGTAGAAGCCTACGCGCCGTCCCCCACTTTCACGCCGACGGATTGGAATGATCCCGCCTATCGGGCACGCCAACTCGCCCGGATGGAGCGCAGCGTCAACTATGCCTCGGCGCATGGCCTCTACGTCATCATAAACGCCCACAACAAAATTCCCAACTACAACGCGACCTATTGCGACGCGCTCTGGACCTACGTGGCCCCCTATTTCGCCAACCGCACTCACGTCCTTTACGAGGCTGCGAATGAGCCCATGGATGGCATCGGCAACAACGGCAGCATGACCGCAAATGCCTCCGACAATGCCGCGAATCACCCGCGCATCCAAGCTCTCAAGACCACCTTCAACATCATCCGCAATGCTGCACCGCTAACCCATGTCATGATTCTAACTCCATCCGGCATCAACGACTACGCCACCGGCGCCGGGCTGGGAAATCTCGCTGCCAGCTTCTCCTCGCTTCCCGGCGCGGTCGATTGGACAAAATCCTCCGTAGCCTATCACCTCTACAACAACGACTCCGCCTACGGTGCTGCCACGAATGCCGCCAACCTCCGCAACCTCCACTCCCGCTACCCTGGCTGGCCTTCGGAAAATAATTTCCCGGTTTCCGTCACTAACGCCACCCTCGGGATCTCCGATATCTGGCGCTCGGCCCAATTCGACAGCGACCTCTATGTGAACCAAACCTGCGAGCGTCTCGGCCTCGGTTGGAGCATGTGGAACATCAACGGCCAGACCCAGCTTGATCGCAACTGGCCCATCATGATCGCCGATGCCAACGCCAAAGGCTGGAACTGGACTGCCGATGTCCTTCCTACTACTGCGCCCGTTTTCACCTCCACCGCGACAGCCGTCATCACTCAAAACATCGCTGCGACCATTCAACTCACCGCTACCGGAGGAAATATCACTTATGCCGCGAGCAGCCTGCCTGCCGGACTCACGCTAAACACTTCCACTGGACTCATTTCCGGCACCACCAGCCTGGCAGGAGTGATTCCGGTCTCCATTTCCGCCACGAATTTCCTGGGAACCACTCCCGCCACCCTCACGCTCGACATCCGCCCCACCCAAGACACCACGCTTTACTCGGAAGCCTTCGGCGCAGGAAATAACGCGGGCTGGTTTTCCTACTCAGGCGGCAGCAGCGGACTCACGAACGCCCTCACTAACGAAGCCACCGGCACTACCGACGGACGAGCACTCAAGCTCACCCTCACAGCGCCTAACACCGGCGGTTACGCAGGCATCGGCATCGGAATCACAGGCATGCCACCTTTCACCAACTCCCTACAAAGCCGCATCTTCGTTCGTGGCCGTCTGAAAGTCACCACCCCAAGTACCACGAATCTATCCGTCGTCCTCAAAACCGCGAACGGCCAAGACCTCAGCCTGCCACTCACTCCCACGAATGGCGCATGGGTCGATTTCTCCGCACCACTCTCCACATTCACCGCGAACAACTTCAACTTCACCGCCGCCAGTTGGGAAATCCTGCTCGTCCCGGACTTCGGCCTCTGGGGCACGGGCACCAGCACCCTGCGACTCGACAACATCGAAGTCCTCCGCCGCGACGATATCACCGATCCACTCCTCGCTTGGAGAAAAATCCACTTCGGCAGCACCGCTAACAGCGGAAACGGAGCGAACAACTTCGACTTCGACAAAGACGACCTCCTCAATCTCGTCGAGTATGCATTCGCCCTTGATCCCGCAAAATCCAGTGCCGGGCATCTCCCCACACCATCACTCTTCGGCCAGACCTTCCGCTATCACTTCGCCCCGCCCGCCAGTGTCAGCGGAGTCACCTACGCCGCCGATTGGAGTGAAAATCTATCCACCTGGTATCCCGTCAACAATACCGGCACCGCCCCTCTGCACATCTACAGCATCCCCACGAACAACACGGCCCCACGTTTCCTCCGCCTGCGTGTGTCAGAACCCTGAACAAAGTCAATCTACTCCCATGCCCGCGAGAAAACCTACCGCCCCTGTTCCGATCTCGGCTGGAAAGATCGAGTTTGTGCGGCCGAGAACTCCGTAAAGCCGGGATTGCACGACCTTTACCGGTCCATGCTCGCGCTCACTCGGCCGCAGCCTGACTAGTGGGGTAACCGTGCTTTGGGCGGCGGTGTTCATGTCGATACCCATCCAGCGGATGTTGGCGGCGTGGGCGGGCGAAGCGGTGAGAAACAGAACGCCGGATGCGCCGGCGAGGAATGATGCGGTGTTTTTCATGATTGATTGTTTTGAATTTCGGGCACGGAGTTAGGAAGGCCAACCGGTGGGAACATCAAGAACCGCGCCCGAGGAAGTGGGCGTGTTCATCCTGCGCAGAGACAAACGCGGGCAAAGCCAGCGCGAAGGTGACAGCCACCTTGCGCCAGATCCCTTATTTTCGAGAGCTGCTCATGGCCGCGCACGGCGGCGGACGAGCAGGCCGAGGCCCGCGAGTCCGAGCAAGGCAGCAGCCGATGGCTCTGGCACTTGCACCAGACCCCAGTTGGCGCCAAATCCGTCCTGGTCGATATGCACCATCGAAAGCGTGATGGTATCACCGGGATTCACGGGTCCGGTCAGTACGGAAACGGAAAAATCCGTGTTGAAAAACCCTGCACTGGGAGAAGGCGTGCCATTCGTTAGCGTGAACGACCCCACTCCCGGCGTGAAGATCGTGGGGGCGTAGGCACTTCCCAGATCGAATTCGCCAAGCAGCGCGCCGGCGCGGTTGACGGTGATGGAGCTGCTGGACGGTTGTTCGTTGTTACCGATGCCCGAGACACCGAGCAACAGTTCACCGGGGGCGAGCACGACCGTTCCCATAAAAGTAAAACTTACGGTATAGTTAGCATCGGGATTGTCTTCGAAGCCGAATCCATTCACGCCGTTGATGCTATCCACAACTCCCCACTGGAGGGTGTCCGGTCCCACGGTGATCGAGCCGTTGTTGTCGAGTGCTCCGGTTCCGCGCACTAGGTTATTGGAAACCGGACCTGTGGTGACAAACACCGGGTTGGCCGAGATGCTGACGCGGACATTGCCATAGCCGGGGAGGTTGAACTGGCTGAACTGAGGGATGTTGGCGTTGGATGCAATGGGTGTGCTGGACAGTGTGTCCACGGACAGATCCATCCAATTCGCGGTATAGGTCGCAGCGGACAAGGCTGCGGACGAAGCGAGAAGGATGGCGGAGACAATCGTATTGGTTTTCATTTGTTTGTATTTTTTGTTTGTTTTGATGTTTCCGTTTGACCACGCGGTCGCAGGGAAAATGCAATTGAACCGCACCGGAAGCCGGGCGGTAAAATGGGGGATCTTGATGGTTGAGGTTGAGAAAACTTCAATCCGTCCGGCGGCGGACGAGCAGGCCGAGGCCCACGATTCCGAGTAACACCGCAGTCGATGGCTCGGGCACTTGAGTGACCGTCATGCTCCAGTTATCAAAGCCTGCGGCACGCGAGAGGGTTGATCCGCCGTTGTCGTTTCCCGTGGCGAATCCCAGCAGGATCGGCGCGCCGGATGCCGAGAAGTCCGGATGGGCGTTGACGTTGCTCCATGTGCGGAAATGTGCGGCTGTGAGCCCGGTCATGGTTAGCGTATCCCAGGCAAAGTTGTTGTTCACCTAGAATCCGGTTGCAGGGATGGTAAAATTCGGCAGATAGTCGATCCCATTCTGTCGCAGCGCGGGAATGACTCCCACGCCGATGCCCGCGTGATTGACGATCGCGATTTGATCGATCGAGAAGTCGATGAATCCAATGGCTCCCGAACTGGGATCGTAAGAGGCAGCGGTGCGATAGTGGAATCCGACGAACTGGCCGGAAAACGTGTTGTGTTCGACACGGCGGAACGTTCCTGGATTTCCACCTGCCACCGTCTGGCTGTTAGCCAGCGAGCCGTTGCCAACGGTTTGAGCCGCGGACCAGTCCGTAGTGATGAATGTGCCGTCCGTGAATGTGACGGCCGCACGAAGCGCCATGGGGATTAGCCAGGCGAGACAGACGATGGCGAACGGTTTGGGAAGAATTTTCATGGGTGATTGTTGGGTAGTTGATCAGATTGCCGAGCCTTCAAAATTTCAGGGTGAGAAAAGCCAGCTCGCCTCTTGGCGTCAATCCATTTCCTGCAACGAAATTTTAACGCCCATCCACCCAAGGCGTGGCGATGGCAGGAATCTGTCAATCTGCTCCGATCATCGGCCCTAACCGCAGCGGTGACGGGGAAAACGGCTTGGCATGATTGGCTTGGAGATGAGCGACCGCTATACAGACGACCGATTTGTCCACGGTCCGGTCGAGGAATGAGGAGAGTGGCAGTTCCACGACCAATATGGCGATGCGCCCTATGTGCATGAGCACGGCTAATTCAGAAAATGCCCCGAATGATTCTACCTGAAATGAGGTGGCTCCCACTTGGTATGGAAGGTGCTGATCGGCACGCGAGTAGGCCCGCCTGCTCCACCCTGAAGTTTCATGTCCAATCAAGCACCAGTCCTCGAACTCTTCAAACTCAGCAAGGCTTATCCCTCACCGAAAGGCCCGGCCGTCATCGTCAAGGATTTCACCCTGAACTTCGCCGCCGGGGAATTCATCACCCTCATCGGCCACTCCGGTTGCGGGAAATCCACCGTGCTCTCCATGGTTGCGGGTCTAACGGATATCACCGACGGTGGCATGATCCTCGCTGGCCGGGAAACCAACGAGGCCGGTCCCGACCGCGGCGTCGTGTTCCAATCGCCCTGCCTCCTGCCATGGATGAGCGCTTTCGAAAACGTCATGCTCGGCGTAAACCAAGTCTATTTCACCGCTTCTAAAGCCGAACGCCGCGAACTCGCCGAGTACTACCTCACCGTCGTAGGCCTCGGCAATGCAATGCACAAATACCCCGGCGAGCTCTCCCAAGGCATGCGCCAACGCGTCGGCATCGCCCGTGCATTCGCACTGCAACCCAAAATGCTGCTGCTCGACGAACCCTTCGGCATGCTCGATTCCCTCACCAAGATGGAACTCCAGGAAGTGCTGCTCGACCTCTGGCGCCGCAACAAACTCACCACCCTGATGGTCACCCACGATGTGGACGAGGCCATCTTTCTATCCGACCGCGTCGTCATGATGACCGACGGCCCCGAAGCCGAAGTCGGCGACATCCTTGACATCCCCTTCGAGCGTCCACGCAACCGCGCCGCCATCCTCGCCGATCCGCGCTACCAGGACATCCGCAACCACCTGCTCACTTTCCTCAACGAGCGCTCCCACATCCGCCCGAGCCGGATCAGCAGCCCGGTCGCGGAGATTGATACCGCCACCTCGCAATGCCCCACCAATCCAAGGCAGGCAGTCGCCAGTCACTGAACTTGTATCAAAAAACCATCACCATGAATGCGAGTCATGCACGCCATGGAAAGTATTGCTGAAATCAGAACCATTCATCCCATCGCTGGCATAGGCGATGCAGAGAACCATCACAGTGAACTCGATTTGCCCGCAAATTCCCGCTAACGCGCCCTTCAATCCAACGCAGCGCCAATGGATCAACGGCTACCTCGCAGGCCTCTTCAGCGGCCAAGCTGGCACAGCTCTCGCCGAGCCATCCCGGACGTCACTCGGCTCGCTGCTTTTCTTGTGGGGCACTCAAACCGGCGGCGCGGAAAGCCTCGCAAAAAAATTCACCAAGGATGCAAAAAACCGTGGATTCGAGGCTACCGCGCTCGGGATGGATGCGAGCTCTCCCGCAGACCTTTCTAACCACTCCCGCGTCTGCATTGTCACCAGCACCTATGGCGATGGTGACATGCCAGACAACGCCCAAGCCTATTGGGATGTTCTCAATTCCGACGCAGCTCCGCACTTGGAGAATCTTTCATACTCCGTGCTTGCCCTTGGTGATCGAAACTACACGCAATTTTGCAAAGCGGGAGTCCTATTCGACGAGCGCCTTGCAGCTCTCGGCGCGAAACGCATCCAGCCTCGCGTCGATTGCGATGTGGATGAGGAAGCTCTCGGCCACCAGTGGTTCGCCGACCTGATGAACACGCTTGCCCCGAATTCTGGCAACGCCTCAACAGCGGTCACGGAGAAAACCGGGATTGTCGAATACAGCAAATCCAATCCATTTTCCGCCGTCCTCAAAACCAATCGCTTGCTCACCGGTGATGGCTCCGCCAAGGAAACCCGACATTTCGAAATCGTGCTCGATGGCAGTGGCCTCGAGTATGAAGTCGGTGACGCTCTCGGAGTGATTCCCACCAACTGCCCGGAGATTGTCACTGAAATTCTAACTGCTTCCAGGCTCTCAGGCGAAGAAAATATCCAGTTGAAAGATGGCACCGCCACGCCACTTCGCGAGGCGCTCATGAGCCGCCTCGATCTATCCACTTTTAACTCCACCCTGCCTGCCGCTGGTATCAGTGCCCAGGATCTGGTCACCTCACTACGCTCCCTCCAGCACCGCCTTTACTCAATCTCCTCCAGCCCGAAAGCCCACCCAGGTGAGGTTCATCTAACTGTCGGGATCGTCCGCTACGAACTCGATGGCCGCCCGTGCAAGGGAGTGTGCTCGACCTTCCTCGCCGAGCGTGCTGAAAGTGGCGTGCCCGTTTTCATACACAAATCCCCGGGTTTCCGCCTGCCCACCGACACCACACGACCCGTGATCATGGTCGGCCCCGGCACCGGCATCGCTCCGTTCCGCGCATTCCTCGAAGAACGCCGCGCCACCGCTCCTGATAGTAAAAACTGGTTGTTCTTCGGCGATCAACACGTCGCCACCGACTTTCTCTATCGGGACGAACTCGAAAGTCTGTTCAGCGAGGGCGTTCTCACCCATCTCGATACCGCATTTTCACGCGATCAACCGGAAAAGATCTACGTTCAGGACCGCATGCTCGAAAACGCGACGAAACTCTGGGAATGGATCGAGAGCGGTGCGCACATCTACGTCTGCGGTGATGCCAAACGCATGGCCAAGGATGTCGATGCCGCCCTCCTCCGCATCATCGGCGAACAAGGCAAGCTCACCGACGAAGCGGCGCAGGCTTTCGTCAACCAACTCAAATCCGAAAAGAGGTATCAACGCGATGTCTATTGAAACCAACGCCCTCAAGCCGCTGCTTGAAAAAGAATCCTTCAACGAGGAGCAGAAGAACTATCTCGACGGATTTTTCGCCGGCGTCCGCGAACGCGCGTTCGTTTTTGCCGACCTCTTTCCCGAAGGCATTCCAGGCGCGGCAACCGCTTTGCATGCCGATCAGGAACTCGCCGAAGTCACCGCAGAAGAACGCATCAAGCGCGAAGAACACCCGCTCGATTCCTATTACCGTATCGCCGAAAACGCCCGCTCGAAATCTGCTCCCGACAAGGAGGACACCTTCCGCTTCAAGTGGCACGGCTTGTTTTTCCTCTCGCCAATCGAAAACAGCTACATGGCCCGCCTCCGGATTCCCGGCGGACAACTCAACTCCCATCAATTTCGCGAACTTGCTGCCATCGCCAGAGAAATTACCAGCGGCTACGTCCAGGTGACCACCCGCGCGAATTTCCAGATCCGCCTCATCAGTCCGGAAAACACCGTGCCATTCCTGCGTCGCGTCCAGGCCACCGGCCTTCACACCCAAGGTGCCGGAGCCGATAATATCCGCAATCTAACCGGTAACCCCACCGCTGGTGTCGATCCCGTCGAACTCATCGACTGCACGCCCTACCTCAAGGCCCTCAGCGATGAAATCCTCCATCACCGGGATTTCTATAACCTACCGCGTAAATTCAACATCGCCTTCGATGGCGGCGGACTCATCGGCTCGGTTCAAGACACCAACGACATCGGTGTCAAAGCCATCCAAACCACAAACGGTGTCGCCTTCCGCATCGCTCTCGGTGGAGCCACCGGCCACAAGGCTTTCGCCCGCGATTGTGGCATTGAAGTATCTCCCAACGACATCGTCCGTGTCGTGCTTGCCATGGTCCGCGTGTTCATCCGCCACGGCGACCGCACTAACCGTAAAAAATCGCGACTTAAACATCTGCTAGAAACTTGGACGCTCGATCAATTTGTGGCCGAAACCGAAAAACTGCTCGATACTCCGCTCGCCCGCGTCCCGCTCGATCCCGTTGCCATCCAGTATGCCGAAGAGGAAGTGCCGCACAGTCACATCGGTGCTTATCCACAGAAACAGCAAGGTTTCTATTATCTCGGAATTGCCTTGCCCGCCGGCCAGATCACCCACAAACAAATGGCCCGACTCGCCGACCTTGCGGAAAACTACGCTTCCGGCGAAATCCGCCTCACCGTTTGGCAGAATATTGTCATTCCCAATATACCTGTCGCCTACATCGAGTCTTTCAAGAAGGCCGTTGTCAAAATGGGCCTTGACTGGAAGCAATCCAATATCGCCAGCGGCGTCATCGCCTGTACCGGCAGCCGATTCTGCAAATACGCCGCCACCGACACCAAGAGCCACGCACTCGAACTCTCCCGCCACCTCGAAAAGCGCATCACTCTCGATCTCCCGGTCAACATCCACTTCACCGGATGTCCACACTCCTGCGCCCAGCACTATATGGGTGACATTGGCTTACTCGGCGCGAAAACCCCGGATGGCCGGCCAGCCTACAATGTCTTTGTCGGCGGCGGCTTCGGCAACCGCGCGAACTGCGGCCGTCAGATCTATCAGGCCATGGCTTTCGATGAGCTGAAACCCGCCATTGAGCGCATGCTCCTCGTCTATCAAGCAAAGCGCGAATCCTCCGCCGAGACCTTCCAATCGTTCGTCACACGCCACGACGTGGGCAGCTTGCAAGTCATGTTCGAAAAATGAACTTGGAGCGGCAGTCTGCGACCGCCGCTAAATTCCATGCCCGCCACCCTCCAACGCTTACCCGCAGTTCCCCGCGCGAAGTCGCCGGAACCCCGCACTCTCATCGATCAACTGCTCGCTGAGCAATCCACCCTCCAGACTCCCGTCGCCCGCTTCGCGGAAATCCACGACCGCGCGCCCGACCTCGCGTCCCATTACCGCAACCTTATCCCGCTCACCAAGCCCGGGGTGGGGGAGCAATACGCCTTCGAAGTCTCGCTCGACCGCTGCACCGGTTGCAAAGCCTGCGTTTCCGCCTGCCACTCGCTCAACGGCCTCGACGACCACGAAGCATGGCGCGACACCGGCGTCTTGTTAGGCGGTGACGAAGCCCCCGGCTGGCAGCAAACCATCACCACTGCCTGCCACCACTGTGAGGACCCCGGCTGCATGAACGGCTGCCCGGTCGGTGCTTATGAAAAGGACGCCGACACCGGCATCGTCCGCCATCTCGATGACCAGTGCATCGGTTGTTCCTATTGCATCCTCAAGTGTCCCTACGATGTCCCCAAGTATTCCAAAAAACGCGGGATTGTTAGGAAGTGCGACATGTGTCACCAGCGCCTCGCCGAAGGCGAAGCCCCCGCCTGCGTGCAAGCTTGCCCCACCGAAGCCATCCGGATTGTAGCGGTACGCAAGGAGACGCGGGCAGAGAGAAAGAATCCACCATCACTTTTCCCATCAAAAATCAAAAATCAAAAATCATCAATCATCAATCCCTTCTCCACCCTCCCCGACTCTTCAATCACGCTTCCCACCACCCGCTACACCGGCCGCGCAGTCCCCGCCACCGCTTATGCCGCCGACCGCGCCGCGCTCGTGCCCCAGCAAGCGCACTGGCCGCTGGTTTTCATGCTTGTGCTGACTCAAAGTGGCGTGGGCATCCTGCCCGCATCTTCCTTTCAACTTCCTCTGCTTCTAACATCCGCCACCCTCTTCTATCTCGGCATGGCCGCCTCCGTCCTGCACCTCGGCCAGCCACTCAAGGCATGGCGATTTTTTCTCGGCCTCAAAACCTCTTGGCTCTCCCGTGAAATCCTCGCCTTCTCCCTCTTCGCGCCCATTCCGTTCATCCTTTGTGCGCTTCCTTTCCTGCCCGACTTCCCCTTCAAGAACCACTGCTCACTGATCACTGCTCACTTGGCACTGCCCGCAGGGCTGTTAGCCGTCTTTACCAGCGTGATGATTTATCACGACACCCGCCGCGCGCTCTGGCTTTTCCCGCGCACCGCCCTGCGCTTTTTCGGCACCACCTCCGCGTTCGCCGCCATCGGACAACTCATCACCCATCCGAATTCATCCTCCACCATCATTCTGTTAGCCGCTACTATTTTTTTGAAACTCATCCCGGAAATCCTCTTCCTCCGCCATCATCGCAGCAATCTCTGGACGCCCGACGCCCACAGCGCCCGCCTCCAACTCGGCCCGCTCCGCCCCATTCTCATCGCTCGCATCGCACTTGCTCTTATTACTATCCCAGTCGCCATCTTCCAACCTTGGCTCGCCTTACCCATCTTGATAGCCGCCGAAATCCTAGAACGCCAACTCTTCTTCCAATCCGTCCAAGCCCCAAAAATGCCCGGAAACTTCGGCCCCTGACCATTCGGGACCATTAGACTCGATTGAAACATCCGCGGCTGAGACTCTCTTCGAAAAAATCTTCACCCGTAAAATTAGTCTTGCATATTAAAATTATCCTAGGTTAAGTTTTGGCCTTATGAATCCAAGCCTCATCATCAAACTGACGCTCGCCGCAAGTAGCGGCATTCTACCTGTTCTTGGTGCCGCTCCTCTGCGGGAACTCAGCACGGATCGTCCAGATACCACGGAAAGCGCCTACACCGTGGATGTCGGCCATTTCCAATTCGAGATGGAAATGGCCGCGTTCACCCGCGATGGCGGCGATTGGACGGAATGCACCCTCGGTGAACTGAATGCCAAATTCGGCATCACCGACCGTGCCGACCTGCAAGTGGTCATTCCGTTTTACACCCATGTCCGTGATGGCGACGAGGGCTACGGCGACACGGAAATCCGACTGAAATACAACCTCTGGGGCAACGACGGCGGTGAAACGGCCATGGCACTAATGCCCTTCGTGAAAATCCCCACCGCCCGTGGCGACCTTGGAAACGACGATATTGAGGGTGGATTGATCGTTCCTTTTGCCTTTTCCGCCCCCGGCGATTGGTCCTGCGCGGTCATGGGGGAGGTGGATCTCGCTTCCGATGACGATGGCAGTGGCTATCACCTCGTGGGATTGGCCTCAGCCACCGCCAGCCACTCCATCACGGAAAACACCGCCGGATTTCTCGAAATCGTCGGAATTTTCTCTGCCGAGTCGTCCGACGACATCGAAGCCTATTTCAACACCGGCATGACCTGGGGAATCACGGATACATGGCAGCTCGATGGAGGCATTCGCGTCGGACTGACCAGCGCATCCACCGACCTCACTCCGTTTGTCGGACTGAGCACTAAATTTTGATCACAAATTCACTCTTGGATAAGTTCCTAAACCTCGCCAAGTACACATCAAGTGCCATGAAATCACTCAATCCCCACAGATCCCTGCTGCTTATTTTCGCCCTGTTCGTCTTGCTTGCCGCCGGGTGTGATCGCGGAGAATCTACAACCGACGACGGAAAAAAGAAAGTCGTCACCAGTTTCACCATCATCGCCGACATGGCGCGCGAAGTCGCCGGCGATGCTGCCATCGTGGAGTCCATCACCAAGCCCGGCAGCGAGATCCACGGCTACGATCCGACGCCGAAGGACATCGTCAAGGCCCAGAGCGCGGACCTCGTGTTGTGGAACGGCATGAACCTCGAACTGTGGTTCGAGAAGTTCTTTGAAAACGTCAAAGGCGTGCCGAGCGCGGTTCTAACCGAAGGCGTGACGCCGATGGGCATCACTGAGGGCCCCTACACCGGAAAACCAAATCCCCACGCCTGGATGTCACCGGCCAACGCCGCCATCTATGTGGAAAACATCCGCAAAGCACTCGTGAAAATCGATCCCGCCAACGAGGCGACTTACAACAAGAACGCCGCTGACTATACCGCGAAGATCAAGGCGCTCGACGAACCAGTCCGCCAGAAACTCGCCGCCATCCCTGAGGAACAACGCTGGCTGGTAAGCAGCGAGGGAGCGTTTTCCTACCTGTGCGCCAACTACGGCCTCCGCCAGCTCTACCTCTGGCCGATCAATGCCGACGCCCAAGGCACGCCCCAGCAGGTGCGTGCCGTGATCGACGAGGTGCGTTCTAACAAAATCCCGGTTGTCTTTTCCGAAAGCACCGTGAGCGACAAGCCTGCCCGGCAGGTCGCCCAGGAAACCGGAGCGCGCTACGGCGGCGTGCTCTATGTGGACTCGCTCACCGAGGCGGACGGCCCGGCACCTTCCTATCTGAAGCTGCTGGAAGCCAACGCGGACAACATCGTCAAGGGATTCCTCCAACCGTGATGACAGCTGCCGGAAAAGCACCCAACCTCGCTGTGGAGGGTGTTTCAGTGGCCTATCCAAACGGCCACCTCGCCCTTCATGACGCCACCTTCCATCTCGGCAGCGGCACGATCTGCGCGCTTGTGGGCGTGAACGGCAGTGGCAAATCCACGCTTTTCAAAAGTATCATGGGTTTTGTGCATCCGAAGTCCGGGAGTGTTAGAATCAACGGCTTGCCGGTTCGCGCCGTGTTGAAACAACACCTCGTCGCCTATGTGCCGCAGGCGGAGGAGGTGGACTGGCAGTTCCCCGTCAGCGTGTGGGATGTGGCGATGATGGGCCGCTACGGCGCGATGAATTTCCTCCGCATCCCGCGCGCGACCGACAAGACGAAGGTCGAGGAAAGCCTGAAACGCGTCTCCATGTGGGAGTTCCGTGGCCGCCAGATCGGCGAACTCAGCGGTGGCCAGAAAAAGCGCGTCTTCCTCGCCCGTGCGCTGGCCCAGGGTGGACGGGTCATCTTGTTAGACGAGCCGTTCACCGGCGTGGACGTCAAAACCGAGGAGGCGATCATCGCCCTGCTGCGCGAACTGCGGGAATCGGGAGCGATCATCCTGGTTTCCACCCACAACCTCGGCAGTGTTCCCGAGTTCTGCGACCAAGTGGTGCTCGTAAATCGCACCGTGCTTGCCTACGGTCCGACCACCGAGGTCTTCACCGAGCAAAACCTCGCGGCTGCTTTCGGCGGCGTGTTGCGGCAGTTCCAGTTCGATCAATCCACCATCCAGGACCACGACGGCCGGGCGATCCGAGTTCTAACCGACGACGAGCGCCCGCTGGTGTTCGGCAAGGACGGCCACCTCGAATACAAGGACCGCCAAGAGCACGAGGATCTGCTGAAACAACGCTCCGAGCAAAATGACTGAACTTCTCCAATCTCTGCTCTCGCCGTTTCACTACGACTACATGCTGCGCGCCATCTGGGTCAGCGCGCTGATCGGCGGTGTCTGCGGATTCCTATCTTCGTTCGTCACCCTCAAGGGCTGGTCGCTGATGGGCGACGCGCTTTCCCACGCGGTGGTTCCCGGCGTTTCGATCGCCTGCATTCTCGGCCTGCCGTTCGCGCTCGGAGCCTTTGTCGCTGGGCTGTTGGCCGCAGCGACGATGGCGTTCATCCGCGCGAAAAGCCGCATCCGCGAGGACGCGACCATCGGCATCGTCTTCACCACCTGGTTCGCCCTCGGCCTGCTGCTCATCTCGCTTTTCCCGGCGCGGGTGGATTTGAAAACCATCATCCTCGGCAACATCCTCGGCATTTCTGATCCGGACATCACGCAAGTCATCATGATCAGCACGGTCACCTTGCTGGTGCTCGGCCTCAAATGGAAAGACCTGATGCTGTTCTGCTTCGATCCGAATCAGGCCCGCACTCTCGGTCTGCGGGCGGGATTGCTGCATGTCATTCTGCTTTCGCTGCTCGCCGCCACCGCCATCGCTGCGCTGCAGGCAGTGGGAGCCTGCCTGGTGGTGGCAATGCTCGTCACGCCGGGAGCGACCGCCTATCTTCTGACGGACCGGTTCGGAAGCATGCTGTGGCTTTCCTCTGGCATGGGCGTGGCCACCGCGCTGGCCGGTGCCTATGCGAGTTATTATCTCAACGGTGCGACCGGCGGCTGCATTGTCACGCTGCAAACCCTGGTGTTTCTCGCCGCTTTCGTCTTCGCGCCGAAACACGGAATGCTCGCCGCCCGGCGCCGCACCATCATGGAAACCGCGGTCACCATGCCATGAACGAGATTTTCGAACCCCTGCAACACGCCTTCATGCGCGACGCGCTACTGGTCGGCACCGTCGTGGCGGCGATGTGCGCGGTGCTTTCATGCTTCCTGATTCTCAAGGGTTGGTCGCTGATGGGCGACGCTGTGTCCCATGCGGTGCTGCCGGGAATCGTGCTGGCATACATCGTCGGCCTGCCACTCGCCATTGGTGCGTTCGTAGCCGGCTTGTTCTGTGCCGTGAGCACCGGTTTCATCAAGGAAAACAGCCGCATCAAGGAGGACACGGTGATGGGTGTCGTCTTCACTGGATTGTTCGCCTTCGGTCTTGTGCTCTTCAGCCGCACTACCTCCGACATGCACCTCGATCACATCCTGGTGGGCAACATCCTAGGCATCACCCGCTCGCAGGTCTGGCAAACCCTCGGCCTCGGCGGCGTGGTGCTCGGAGTGACACTCCTCCTGCGCCGCGACCTGTTGCTGATCTGCTTCGATCCCGTTCAGGCGCGGGTGATGGCACTGCCAGACCGCTTGCTGAACTATTTGTTGTTAGGGCTGTTGTCGCTCGCCATCGTCGTCGCACTCCAGGCAGTAGGCATCATCCTCGTCGTCGCCATGCTGGTGACCCCCGGCAGCATCGCCCACCTGTGGACGGATCGTTTCGACCGGATGCTTCTTATCGCAGTCGTGGCCGCCGTTTCGTCCACACTCTTGGGAGTTCTCATCAGCTACCACATCGACGGGTCCACTGGAGCATGCATCGTTTTGGTGCAGGCGTTGGTGTTCCTTGGTTCACTGTTCTTCGCGCCGAAATATGGCATCATCCGGCGAATGGTCAGACCCGGCTCTTGTGCGGCTGCGAAGTCGTAAATCGCCCGCCACAGATCCACATCGGCAAGGTGGACGCTGCGCGCACTTTGAGTGGTGGGCGGCGTGGCAGAGTGGAAAAGCAATGGGTGAACCAATATGATTCCGTTTCATCATGATCATGATGGATTCGCTCTCGATTCCCGCTGCTTTCTCCCACACGCGCACGGATTGTGCTGGAAAGCCCTCAATTGTTCCAATCCATGCTCTCGCACCTCCTCAAACAACACACCGGCCCGCTCACCCGCGATTTGGTGCTGGAACCCGGCGAGTTCGGACTCGGCAGGGTTCCCTCGCGTTTGAAACCCGCGTCCACCGTGACCTCGATCTGCGGCTACTGCGCCACTGGCTGCCTGTTGCAAATCCACCTCGACACGGAGGGAAACGCCATCAACCTGACACCCCAAGCGGGCTTCCCCGTAAACCTCGGAATGGCCTGCCCGAAAGGCTGGCAGGCGCTCGATCCGCTCGATGCGCCGGACCGCGCCACCACTCCGCTGCTGCGCGATGCATCGGGCGAACTGAAAACGGTTTCCTGGCCCACTGCACTCGATGCGTTTGTTTCCCGCCTGCGGTCCATTCAGGAAACCCACGGCCGCGAGTCCGCCGCATTTCTCTCGACCGGACAGATTCCCTTCGAGGAAATGGCCTTGCTCGGATGTCTGTGGAAGTTCGGCATGGGCTTTCTGCATGGCGATGCGAACACCCGCCAGTGCATGGCCACCGCCGTCACGGCCTACAAGCAATCCTTCGGTTTCGACGCGCCACCCGCGACCTATGCGGACTTTGAAGAAAGCGATGTGATCGTGCTCGTCGGATCGAATCTCTGCATCGCCCATCCGATCCTGTGGCAACGGGTCATGCGCAACAAGCGCAAGCCGGAGATCATCGTCATCGACCCCCGCGCCACGGAAACCGCGCAAGCCGCCACGCAGCACATCGCACTCAAACCCAAGGGCGATCTCCCGCTGTTCTACGCGCTGGCGCATTGCATCATCCGCGACGGACGGACCGACCCGCGATCAATCGCCAATACGACCGGCTACGCTGAATTCGCCGAGTTTGTTAGAAACCATGCGCCTGCGGATGCCGTGGAACGCACGGGTTTGAGTGCTAGCGAAATCGAAGCGCTCGCCCGCAGGATTTCCGAACCCGGCAAGCGCGTTTCCTGGTGGTGGACGATGGGCATCAACCAGTCCTACGAAGGCGTGCGTGCCGCGCAGGCAATGATCAACCTCGCGCTCATCACCGGCAACATCGGCAAACCCGGCACCGGCGCGAACTCGATCACTGGCCAGTGCAATGCGATGGGATCGCGGCTGTTCTCCAACACCACGTCGCTCGTCGGCGGCCATGATTTCGCCGATCCGGCGCACCGCGAAAAGGTGGCGGCGCGTCTCGGCTTTCCGATGGAAAACATCCCGTCCGATTCCACACTGGCATACGATCAGATCTTCGACGCGGTGGACGCCGGGAAAATCAAGGCGCTGTGGATCGTCGCCACTAATCCCTTTCATTCGTGGATCGATCATGAGCGGCTCAAGCGCCTGCGCGGCAAGCTGGAGTTTCTCGTCGTGCAGGACATGTATCATTCCACCGAGAGCGCACTCGCCGCCGACCTCGTTCTGCCCGCTGCCGGCTGGGGCGAGAAATCCGGATGTTTCATCAACTCCGAACGCCGAATCGGCACGACCAAGGCCGTGCGCAAGGCACCGGGTCTCGCGTTGTCGGACTTCCGGATCTTCCGCCTCATCGCCCACGCATGGGGCTGCGGTGATGCATTCGCGGAATGGACCGATCCCGAAGCTGCGTTCCGCATTCTGCGCGATCTAACCAAGGGCCGCCCCTGCGACATCACCGGCATCAGGGGCTACGATCACCTCGACGAAGCCGGTGGCATCCAGTGGCCGTATCCGGAATCTCCAATCTCCAATCTCCAATCTCCCATTCCTAACGAGCGCCGCCTCTTCGAAGACGGCCGCTACTACACGCCGGACGGCAAGGCGCGCATTCTCTTCTCGCCACCCGCAGATCCGCCCGAAGCTGCGGATGAGGGTTATCCCTTCATGCTTCTAACAGGACGCGGAACCAGCAGTCAGTGGCACACCCAGAGCCGCACCTCCAAATCCGCCATCCTTCGCAAAATGTGCCCGGCATCTGCCTACATCGAAATGCATCCCGACGATGCCGCCGCGCTCGGTCTGAAGGAAAACGACCGCGTCACCATCCGCTCGCGCCGCGGCCACATGAGCGCCGCCGTGTATCCCGCACCCACCATGCGGCGCGGCGAGGTGTTTGTCCCAATGCATTATCCGGAAGTGAACCGCCTAACCCACCCGTCCTTCGATCCCCACTCGCGCCAGCCGAACTACAAGGCCTGCGCCGTCGCCATCGAAGTCTGTTAGGGCGGTCAAGCGGTCTTGGCGAACACCGCCAGCGTCGTCTCCTCCAGAAACCGGCGTCCGTTTTCCTCCAGCCTCAGGAAATCATTGTGCAGCGGGCAGGGATTTCCCGTGCCGCACCAACCCGGACCGAACGGACACGGATACTCATCCATCTCACGTTCGAAAATCCCCACGATGTCCGCCAACCGGATCTCCCCGGGCGGACGCGCCAGCCGGTAGCCCCCGCCCGGCCCCGTCACTCCCTTGACCAGCCCGGCCGAGGCCGCCTCGCTCAACAACTTCGCAGCCAGCGCTGACGGAATCTTCCGCACTCTCCCCACCTCCGCCGATGAAATCGGACTGCTCTCCGAAGAATGCATTTCCGCCAGATAGCTCATCGCTGAAACCGCCTGCCTTGCCAGTTTGCCATACCGAAACATGAGCAGATCCTGCGTGTTTCTGAGCGTAAATCCATAAAAAGCTATTAAAGAAGTGCAGGCAAGTGGTCCCGCCAGGAATCGAACCTGGACCTACGGCTTCGGAGGCCATCGTCCTATCCATTGGACCACGGGACCTTGCTGCTTACGCGGCGGAGGTGTAGAGAGGTAAACGGCTGATTGTGACTTGGCAAGGAGAAGGATTCGGGGAAATGAGGACAAATCATTCTTCGAACAAATCGACGGCGATTTTCTGATAGGTCGGCGCATCGAGCAGGAAGGGGTGGGCTTCCGTGTTGAGTTGGCCGTAGTAGAAGCCGGGATTGTTGCCGGGGGCGGGGGCGAGGGTGAGAGTGCGGATGGAGACGCCGGTGTCGTTGTCGTCTTCATCGACGGTTTTTTCGAAGATCGTGAAGGTAAGTGAGGGGGTGGTGAGGGCGGCACGAGCGCCTTCGTCATCGGTGGCGAGCCAGCGTTTGACATTGAGGCCTTCGAGGTTGGAAAGCATGAAATTGGCGCGGGTGGGTGAGAGCACGGGGCTGAGGTCTTTGCCATCGCGCTCAGCGGACCAGGTTTCAAGATTGAAGTTGTATTTCAAGATCAATGGGGCATCCGCGGCTTGCTGGCAGAGGATGGATTTCAGGTGGTATCGATTGAGGGACCAGAGACGGGCGTGGTGCCATTCGTGAGGCCGGATGGCGATGGCTTGGATGAGGGATGAGTCCACGCGCATGACCGTGGGAGTTCCGAGGCGATTGACGAAATAGGAGCCGCTGTTGTTGAGGCCGAAGCGGAGTTCGAGAGCTTGGTTGTTTTGGCCAAGGAAACGGAGTGTGAGGAAGGGGCGATCAAGGCCCCAAGGGGTGAAGTCGGTGGCGGCGTCGCTCACAAACTCGATGGCGCGGGTGGTGGTGACGGCTTCCAGAAGAGCGAAGAGGTTTCCTTGGTTTGCTTCGAAGGCTTGGCCATCAACCGAGGCCATCCAAGGTTGCGGGGGAGTGCGCGAGATGAGAATTTCCCGGCCGGTGGCGGGTTGAATGGCGATGGCGCTGAGCGACTGGATGTTGAGGTGGGTGAGTGTGGGATCGCGGAGCTCGTTGACGGCGAGTGGGAGGTCGGCGAGGGAGGTCAGACCAGGTTCGGGTTTGAGCGGGAGGTCGAAAACGGTGTCGGGTCGATTGTTGACGATGGCTTTAACGTCGCGGGATTCCGGAGTTTCGGGAGGGAAGATATCGAGGATGGTTTCGGATTGTGAACCGAAGGGCGTGAGGGCGATTTGGTTGGTTTTGATTGCCTCGTCTGAGGCAGGTAACGTAACGGCGGCGCGGTCTGAGACTTTGACGGCTTGGAGTTCGTAGATGCCTTCGATCAGGGATTTGATGGCTCTGGTGTCGGTGGGGAGATCGAGGGGTTTGACGATGCGCCATGGGCTTTCGGGTGTGGCGCGGCCGAGGGTGAGGTCGCCTTGTTGTGAGCGGATGCGGATTTTTTCCAGGGCGATGGGGTTGAAATAAAATGGGCGGTGATCGCGCAGGAATTTCAGACCGTCTTTGAAGAGTGGGGTGATATCTCCGGTGCAGAGATAGATGTGGTCGTTGTGGTTCTCATCGCGGGGTCTCACATATAACGTGGGAACGGGTTGGTCACGACCCTCAAGTTCGGCTTTCCAGGACGAGACACGACCGAGTTTGTATTTTGCGAGGGGGGTTTGGTTCTCGTCTTCGAGCCGGATGTTGATGGAGTTTTCGGCCAAGCCGACTTTTGCAGGGTCGATTTCGTCTTTTGGGGCGATGTCTTCGACGCGCATGCCAAGGGTAAAGTTGATGATGGCGACGGCAGCGCGTGGGTCCATGCGGTCGGTCCATGGAGAGGTGGCTTGCCAGCCGTTGGATGTCAGAGTGAACGCTGCGCTTTTGCCGTTGGCGCCAAGTCGGATGTGTTTGACCTGATTGGCTGAGAACGAGTGGTAGATTCGTTGTCCGACCGGGGTGGGGGGTGCACCAAGAATCGAGTCGAAGTTTCCGTGTCGCCATTGCAGGCCGGCCAGGGCGCAGACGATGGCGGTGGTGATGGCGAGCAGGGAGGTGAATCCGAGGGAGCGCATGGTGGATCAGGCGCGTCTTGACGACCAGACGAAGGCGCCGATGAGGATGATGGCAGCGGGCAGGAAGAACAGGTTGACGCGATTGATGAAGGAAACCTGGGCATCGAGGATGGGCAATTTGTAGTTCCAGAGCGAGCGGGGGCCGATGCCGGCGAGTGCTTCGCGGCCGACGAGCCAGTTCACCGAGGAAGCGAGGAAGTCGAGGTTTTCAGCACGGTGGTTTTCGGGTTTGAGAAAATCGGTGTTGGCGATGACCATCATGCGTGAGGTGTCGGCGGCAAAGCGGTCATCGGATTCCGCACCACGGGTGGCGCAGGCGGCGGCGAAGAATGGGGGTGGATTGTCCTCTTTTTCGTCGAAGGCTTCGTCGCCTTGACCAAATTTGGTTTCGCCCCAGAACCCATCGGCGATCTGGACGAGACCGATCGGGTTGATGCGGCGGTTCATGAGGTCTTCCGCACCTTCGCGGACATCGAGCGATGAACTGGCTCCGCCGAATTCGGTGGTTTGTCCGGCGAGGTCTTGGATGAATGGAACGCCTTTGGTGAAAATGCCTCTGGCGGTGGTGACGAGTTTTTTGTCGTCGCGGGCGATCAAGCGATCCTTGCGGGGGGTGATGCCATTGTCGCGGAGGAATGCGCGGAGTTTCGGCGGGGCTTCGCCGGAATCAATGAACACGAGGAAAGCCGCGCGGGGGCTGTCCCAATAGCGTTCGAGCACGGCGAGTTCGGCATCGGTGAGGTCGTATTTGGGGGCGACGAGCACGAGTCCGGAGATGTCTGCGGGGATCTCAGTGAGGTTGGCGATAGTGATTTCGCTGAGGGAAACGTTTTGGAAACGCAGCAGGTCTTCGAGTGCTTTGCGGGCCGGGCTGACATCGCTGGAATCGATGCGGCTTTTGTCGGCGATCAAAGCCATTTTGCGCGGTTTTCCTTCGATAGATTCGACGAGACGGGCGGTGAGCACGTCTTCGCCTTGGAAGGCGGTGAGTTTGCGTTTGCCATCGGCGGTGGCGAAAACGGCCATGTCCTCGGCGGCGAGGAGTTTGACGTGGGGATTGAGCACCTTGATTTTGTTAGCATCCTCGGTGATGGCGGGGCTTTCATCGGTGCGCGCATCGATGATGATCAGATCGCGGACAAGCGTGATGCCGTAGGTGGAGGTGATTTCCTGCATACGGTCCGGATTGCGGATGGGATCCACGATTTTCAGATCGATTTTACCCTGGGAGAGTCGCTCGTATTCTTCGGCGAGGATTCGGACGCGTTCGTAGAATGGCGAGGTGCGGCGGTAAGCCATGATCCATTTGATCGGAGTTTGGCGGCTCTGGATGGCCTCGCTTTTGAGGTAATTTTGCGAGGCGGGGGAGAGCGAGTAGTCAGTGCTGCGGCTGGCATCGATCCGGTGGAAATGGTGGACGGCCAGGTAGTTCAGGGCGATGAGGATGACGGCAAGCAGAACTGTTTGCAGCACGGAAAGTGATCCCATGCCCCAGCGGTTGAGCGGACGGATGGGTTTTCGGTGAGGCGCGGGTGAGGAGTCTGGCATGACAGGGAATGACGGGTGTCAACCGAATGAATGAATAGCACGGTGGATCAACGTTTCCAACGGCGGAAATCCACGACCTGATAGGTGAGGAAGAGGACGAATACGGAGACGCTGAGAAAATAGACGACAGGGCGGGTGTCGAGCAATCCGCTGGCGAAGTAGTGGAGGTGTTGTTGGGAAGAGATGTAATGGAATAGTGCGGCACCGGGGAAGGATTCGCCCCAGATGATGGTGACGAAGCCAAGGAAATACTGGATCACGAGCAAGCCGATGGTGATCAAGCCGGCGATGATTTGGCTGGAGGTGAGGGCGGAGGCGAGGCAGCCGACAGCGGTGAATGCCGCGCCCATGAGCATCACGATGGTGAAGGTGCCGAGCAGTGCGCCTTGACCGTAGGCGGGTGGCAAGTCGGTGACCCATTCGAACATTTTGAATTGGATCAGCGTGGGAAACCACAGGGTGGTGTAGAACAACATCGCGGCGGCGTATTTTGAAAGCACCACCTGCCAGGTCCGCACGGGGGCGGTGAGCAAGGTTTCCAAAGTGCCCGAGTTTTCCTCCTCGGCGAAAAGACGCATCGTGATCAACGGGAAAATGAACAGAAAATAGAACCAGAAGAGCGGCGTGTGGAAAGTCACATAGATCAGGCTGTCTTTCACCGGGGTGTCTCGGAAGCCTTTCATCGCGGTGGAAAGCGAGACGCCCTGCATGACAGTGACGAAGGCGAGGACCACCCAGCCGAATGGGGTGAAGAAATACCCCTTGAGTTCTTTGGTGGTCAGGATGCGGAACAATCTCATGATAGCGGCGAGCTCACTTGCTAAGGGATTCCAAGTTCATGTCCAAGGTAAAAGGCAGATTGAAAGCTGGAAAGGCGGCATGGGCTCGGCTTGAGTGCGGGCATGCAGATGCGGGAGGCAGCGGAGCGAGTGTTGATGGCGGAAACGCTGGAGGAAAAACTCTGGCTGCCGCCAGTGGACGCCATGGACGATGGGCCGGGGCGAGGGATCGCGACACCAGCTGGACCTGGAAGGCCAGCGGAGTTGCGGATTGTCGAAAAGGGTGTGCGCGCGGATTTTCCGGGGGTGAACCGTTTGGATGAAGACCGCGAGCGAGGGAAAATGATGCATTTCCTCGCGAATCACGAGTTGCTTGCGGCGGAGTTGATGGCGCTGGTGTTGTTGAAATTTCCCGATGCCCCGAAAGAATACCGGGCGGGGGTGTACGAGGCGATGCGCGAGGAGCAGATGCACACGTTGATGTATTTGCGGCGGATGAAGGAATGTGGCGTGAGCTTTGGCGAGTTGCCGGTGAATGATTATTTCTGGCGTTTGATCGCCCCGATGAAAACGCCGCTGGAATTTGTCACGCGACTGAATCTAACATTCGAACAAGCGAATCTCGATTTTTCAAAGCACTATGCCGCGCTTTTCAGACAGGCGGGAGATGGGGCGACGGCCGGGGTTTTGGAAAAGATCTATTTGGATGAAATCGGCCACGTCGGCCACGGGGTGAAGTGGTTCCGGCGTTGGAAAGATCAGGGCGAGAGCGATTGGAATGCGTTTCAAAAATCGATGGTATTCCCGTTTTCGGCAGCGAAGGCCAAGGGCTTGGCACCCTTCAATGCGGAGGGGCGGAAATTGGCGGGCTTGGATGATGAGTTCATCTGCGAGCTGGAAGTTTGCGAGCAATCGCGTGGGCGGACGCCGGTGGTGCATTGGTTCAATCCAAATGCCGAGTTGCAAGTGGCGGCGGGTCGCCATGGTGTGAAGTTTTTCCCAAAGAAGATGAGTGCCTCGATGGAGGAGGATTGCGAGATGGTCATGCTGGCGTGGTGTCGGCAGGACGATATCACGTTGATGCGGAAGCCGCCGTCGAATGAGCATTTGGCCTATCTGAAACGGGCGGGGTTCCGCTTGCCGGAAATCGTGGCAATGGGTGCGCTGAATGAGCGGAAACTTGGTGGCATGCGGCCATGGGCGTGGTCGCCGGATGCGGCTGAGTTGTTGCGGGGAAATGCGGGTCAGGTATCGCCAGCGGTGCCGTGGCAATGGCGGGAGGCGGTGCCGGCGGAGTGGCTGTCCAAGGAGATCGGGGTGCGCTTGTTGGAGCAGATGGGTGTGGCGGAACGGGCGGTGGTTTGTCGGACGGCGGATGCGGCGATGGAGGCGATCAACTCGATGTTAGAATTTGGTAAAGTTCTGGTGAAGGGTGTGTTTGGTTGCGCGGGGCGGGATCACTTGCGGGTGGACGCTGGAGAGGAAATGCAGGCCCGGGAGTGGGTGTCGCGCGTGCTGGCAGATCATGGATGCGTGGTGGTCGAGCGCTGGCGTGAGCGGGTGGCGGATTTTTCGGTGCTCTACGAAATGGATGCAGGCAAGGTGGATTTGGTCGGAATGACGGTGATGGAAAATGATGAGCGAGGACGGTTTTTGGGATCACGGGTCGCGCCGAAGTGGGGGAGTCTGCTAGATCAGGAGGTCGCTGCGTTTCTCTATCGAAAGGCGCGTGTGATGGATTGGTATCAGGAGAAAATCCCCGCGGTTTTATCGGAGATTTTACCTGGCTTCGTCGGTCCGCTCGGGGTGGATGCGATGGTATTTCGCGAAGCGGATGGGACGTTGGGCTGGTCGCCGGTGGTCGAGCTCAACGTGCGGATGACGATGGGACGCGTGGCGCTTGAGTTGATGGGGAAATCGCGGCCGGGAAGCGCGGGGCGTCTGAGGATTTTGCGGAAAGGCCGGGTGAGTGGGGAGGAGTTGCTGGAGCTTCAGCAAGGTAATCTAATGGGCGGTAAGGTACTTTTGAACGATCCGCAGCAGGCGCGTGAGTTTTTGGTAGTCTGGGAAGTGGAATTTGATAAGCCCAATTCGATGCCCAAATCCTCACCCTAAAATAATCAAAAAACGGTCCAGAAATCCGTTGCAGCTCAAATATCGGCGCTTCTTGCGCGCTGCCGGATGCCGGACATTTTGTCCGGTTTATTCCAGCGTAATGACGAGCTGATTGCCGTTTTCTTTGAGGTGGGCGTTCCAGGTTTCCATGGCGATTCGGGCGGCTCCGGTTCGGTAGGGATTGGGTTCACGGATGAAATCAAGCGGCACGCCATTGAGCTCGGCGGAGAGTGTCCCGCAGCCGGATTTCCTAAGATGATAGATCACATCAACGGCTTTGGCGTAGAGTGATAGATTTACCTTCAATCCATTCAACTCCGGTGGAATAACCGGATCGATGATAAGCGCGGATTTCTCCACGCGCAGGCCGAGGAAACATTGCATGATCAAGCGAACGGAAATACCCGAACCACTGGAATAGACCCGCCAGCCGCCTTCCAGTGCGACTTCTCCGCTGTTCACTTTTTCATATTCGGTGAAGGCCAGATAGCGATCAGCGAATGCCGCATCGGAGCTGGAATAATAACAATTCGCCTGACGCGGGGCAGCTGAAGATATGATTTCTTGGATGCCGATCGGATTGATCTGCGAGAGCGCATGGAAGAATGCGCGGGAATCGCCAAAGCGGGCAAGCGCTTCGCAATACCGGAGGTGGGCATGCGTGTACATGATGCCGATTTCACGCCCGAAGTAGCTGGCGCTCTCGGCCCGTTGGAAATTCGTTTGAATGCCGCCATTGTAGCGCATCGGTCGGTCGAACAAGTGTGCGCCATCCGGCCCATGGAGGTGTTTGCGAATGATTTCAAAATGTTTCACCGCTTGCTCGGGGCTGAACATGTCGTTGATGATTGCATGGATCATCGGCAACAAGCTATAAGATAAACCGGTGGTGCGGTCCCGTGGGTGGATTAGGTAATCGATGCTGCCGGAATCATGGAAATAGGCCATGCCTGTGACGACGTTGTCCACGACAAGGATTTTCTGGAACACCGTGAGAATTTTAGTTGCCTTGGTTTCCAAATCTTTAGCGCGGTCGGGGAGGCCGACGGTTTTGAATGCATCTGCCAGAGCGATGAATGTTTGATAGTTGAGTGTGACGGTCCACGTGCTGCACAGGTGTTCGCGCATGTCGGGCTTGGCGGGCTGCAGGGAGTCGTTCCAATCGCCATGACCATAGGCGGCGAGTACGGTGCCGCCGATCACGCGGTTTTGGATCAACTCCAGCGCAAGCTCGACATGGTCGAGTAGGGTGGCTTTTTCTGCGGCGGAATCTCCGTCCGGATGGAAAAATGGCAGGTTTTCATCGAGTATGGATCGATCACCACTGGCTGATAGATACTGCGCCAGCGCCAGCACCGGCCAATAAACGATATCGCCATGGGAATCGCCGGGGCGGATATTGCGCTCGCGCTCGAAGAACATGAACCACTGAGGCCAATCGCCATCCGAGTTTTGTTGTCGGAAAACCCGGCAGAGCAAATCACGAATCGGTGCGTATTGGCCGAGTGCGATGAGTAGTTCCAGCGGGCCTTGGCAGATATCGCGGGTGCCCCAGCCGCCGCCGGAGTATTGCTCGAGGCCGCGGGGTGATAGATAATGCACAAGGGCATTGTTGACGAACCAAGGAAAGATTTCCGCCATACGTTCAGCGACATTGGCATGGGCGCTTGCATCGGGAGCTGAGATGGCGAGGTCCGCCGAGATAGAATCCCAGAATCCGGGTTTCAGAGGTATGTTAGAATCCACCAAGTTTCCGCGGATCACCAACTCCGCTGCTGAAGTTGGCAAGGTCAGCAAACAGAGGAAGGGTTCACCGCGCGAAACCCGATCCTCAAAGAGCAGTTCATCACCGGCGATTAGGTCGATCTGAGTGCCATCGCAAGGCTCGATTTGGAAGGTTCCTTGCGGGAAGCGGCGGCCGACGTCGCTGTCGGGAATCGCATGGACGTGAATGGATTTTCCGACAAGCTGATAGTTAGCCGGCCCGGGGGAAAGTCCATCATCGCCATTGATCGCGACATGATGGGAAATGAGGAATCGGGCGGTTGGTCCGGCAAGGATCTTTAAGGATAGTCGGAGTTCGTGATTGGTTTCGGGAGCGGAGGAGAGCACTTCGATCATGCCGCCTTCGTATTTATAAATCCAGCGACACGATTCCGCTTGGATTTCAAATGCCGTGGGGGTTCCTAGCAGTTTCCAGGTTCCATTGATTTCGACAAAAACGCGTTGGCCATGGCTGCGAAAGATTCCAAGGTAGCTGTGGCAGGTGGAGAGGAATCGGTTGATGCTCACATGGCCTTGCGTGACCATCGAATGAAAGACACCGCCCATCCATGCGGTGGATGTCAGCGCCGATTCGTCGGGGGTGAGTGAGCTTCCAGTGCGTAGGATGTGACCGTGTGGGCGCAGCACGATGAGTTCTTTGGCACGGAGAACTACGTGGCTGCGATCTTCTGAGAAAAACGATAGAACCTGGCCATTTTTTTGTTCGAGATGACGTCGTTCGCTGCCGAAAAGCCCGGTGGTTTCTTCATCCGTTAGGTCGATTGTCTCCAGCCATGGAGCGGATGCAAACAGGCTTTTTGGCGGATGCGTGTCGGCATTTTTTTCGGGCCATGGCGGGCAGGATGCTTCTGGAAGTGCGAGGGCGGCGTCGACTCGAGTGACGTCTTTGTCTGTGGTCGCGGATGGATGATCCTGCTCGAATAGAGCAAAAAATCCCCGGGTTGATTTCCCGCCAGGAGCGAGCGTGATTATTTCATCTTGAATGCAAACCAGGGAATGTTCATGCTGCAAGCGGGAGCCCGGAAGGCCGGAGGTGAGAGCGGTAGCGGATTCGCCCGCGCGGTTGGCGAGTGTATAAAACTGGTGGGCATCGGTCGCATAAGACACACCTTTGCCGAGTGATCCGATCACCGACCATGGGAAGCGCCCACCCATCGCTTGGTTTTGGCGCGATGCGATGGCCGTGCCGTTGGTGGCGTGCTCAAGCGGGCTGTGGTCCAGATATTGGCTGACGTAAAATTCGTTGAGTCTCACCGCACCGTAATGAGCGATGCCGATGTCTTGGGTGTGGATGAGATCGCATGTCACTGGTTCGGTGCCGCTGTTTTCCAATTCCACATGCCAGAACCATGCGGCGGCGGTCTCTGCGAGCGTGAGGCGGATGCGGAAAACGAGATGGTTCCATTGGCCGGAGCCGACCATGCCGCGCTCGTCGAATTGCCAAGCTGCCGGGCTGCCTGGTCCTAACAATGGTGTGCTTTCGACGGTTGCTCCGTGTTTGCGAAGATAGATGTTGGTGGGTCCGCCCTCGACTTCATTTCCAGGAAACAGATTGATGAGAATGTCTCCGCAGTGCATTCGGCGGATCGAGCCGTTGGCATTCAACTCGAATCGGGTTCCGGACTTGCTGGTAGCGGTGAATGGAAACATCGGCGATGCAGGGAGTGGTGGTTGCATGGTGATTAAATTGCTGACAGCACCTCGCTGAAGACGGTGAGTGTGTCGTCGAGATCCGCTTCGGTGTGGGCGAGCGAGAGAAAGCCCGTTTCGTAAGGCGATGGGGCGATGTAGATGCCTTTTTCGAGACAACCCCAGAAGAACTTTTTGAAGAGTTCGAGATCCTGCTTCATAACGTCGTTCACGTTGACGATCTCGCGGTCGGTGAAGAATAGGCAGAACATCGAGCCGACCCGGTTGAGGCGGTGTGGAATGCCCTTTTCGGTCATAAGCGTGCGGAGGCCCTCTTCGAAATGAGCGCCCAGTTGGTCGAGGCGCGGGTAGCTGGACGGTTTTGATAGTTCCTTGAGTTGGGCGAGTCCGGCGGCCATGGCGAGAGGATTGCCGCTGAGTGTGCCTGCCTGATAGACCGGGCCGATAGGTGCGAGCATGTCCATCACATCGGCACGGCCACCGAATGCGCCGACCGGAAGTCCGCCGCCGATCACTTTACCGAAGCAACTGATGTCGGGTGTTAGATTTTCCAAGCCTTGCACGCCGGCCTTGCCAAGGCGGAAGCCAGTCATGACTTCGTCGAAGATGAGTAAGCCGCCGTATTCTTTCGTGATCGATGCAAGGCGGTCGAGATAACCGGGTTTTGGGAATACCAGTCCGGCATTGGCGGGGTAGGACTCTACGATGATGGCGGCGATTTCCTCGCCGCGCGCGGCGAAGAGGGTTTCGAGTGCTTCGTGATCGTTGTAAGGAAGAACGATGGTTTTTTCGGCGAAAGATTTTGGGACTCCGGCGGAATCCGGTTCGCCGTGGGTGAGTGCGCCTGAGCCGGCGGCGACGAGTAGGGAATCGCTGTGGCCGTGGTAGCAGCCGTCAAATTTCACGATATAATCGCGCTGAGTGAATCCGCGGGCGAGACGAATGGCGGACATGGTGGCCTCGGTGCCGGACGAACACATGCGGACTTTTTGCACCGATGGCACCCAGTTGCAGATTGTGCGGGCCATTTCCACCTCGAAGGGATTTGGAATACCGAAGGAAATGCCGCTTTTGGCGACTTCGTGAATGGTGTTGGTGATGACCACCGGCGCGTGGCCGAGGATGTTAGGGCCCCAAGAGCCGATGAAATCGATGTAGGTCTTGCCATCAATGTCCTCGATGCGGCTGCCAGCGGCGCGGCGGACGAAAAAGGGTTCGCCTCCGACGTTGCGGAATGCGCGGACGGGTGAGTTGACGCCTCCTGGAATCAACTCCTTGGCGAGGGCGAACATCTTTTGCGAAAGTGGACCAGGCGCGTGCATGGATGTATATTGAATGATAATTCGAGCAGGGCCAATCGTGAAGCGTGATTTGTCAGGGAAAACTCTGACAGTATGTTGGCGCTCCATTTGAATCCTGCCTTGACTCGACGCCCGAAATTTCGAAGTATATTGGTCTTTCAATCACGAAAATCCATGGAAATTCAAGGATCAGTCAGAGATATTATACAAAACAAGGGCGGACAGGTCTGGACTACTTCTCCGACAAGTTCGGTTTATGAAGCGATTGGGCTGATGGGCGAAAAAAACATTGGTGCCTTAGTCGTCATCGAAAATGGCGTGGCGATCGGCGTTTTATCAGAGCGGGATTACAGTCGCAAGGTCGTGCTGCAAGGGAGGACATCGAGAGATACGCTGGTCGGCGAAATTCTCAGTGGTCCGGCGATTACGGTGCGTTGCGTGGATAGTATTGAAAAATGCATGGAATTGATGACCCAGCACCGCATCCGGCACTTGCCAGTCATCGATGATAACCGCCTCGTCGGTTTGATTTCCATGGGGGACTTGGTCCGTTGGGCGATGGAATCCCAGAAGCGCACGATTCTCCAGTTGCAGGGTTACATCTCTGGCGAGTATCCCGGCTAAGTTGATCCGATGCGCTTGTTATATGGCTTCTTGGTGCTGGCGATCTTGTTCCTCGTTTCTTGGTGGATTTGGGGTGGAGGATTGGAGGCGCGTTTCAGCCTGGATGGGAGCATCGCGTGGTTGGAAAGCGCGGGTCCTTGGGCATGGGCGGCGGGCATCGGGCTGTTGGTATCCGACCTTTTTTTGCCTATTCCCGGCACGGTGGTGATGTCCGCGCTCGGCTATATTTATGGCCCATGGCTGGGTGGCTTGTTTGCTGCGATCGGGTCGATGGCTGGCGGGTTGGCGGGATATGGAATCGGCCGCTGCTGCGGTGAATCCACGGCACGACGATGGTTGGGAAATCTCGACTACGAAAAAGGCCGACTGCTTTTTGGGAGGGGCGGCGGTTGGTTGGTCGCGCTTTCCCGGGCGCTGCCGATTCTTCCTGAGGTGATGGCATGCTCGGCCGGTCTGGTGCGCATGCCGTTTCGAAAATTCGGGGTCGCCTTGGCCTGCGGCAGTCTTCCGATGGGCTTGCTATTCGCGATCATCGGTGCCGCCGGACACGAAACTCCGGCTTGGGCGTTGGCGTTCAGTCTGGTGATTCCCGCGATTTTGTGGGCGCTGGCGCGAAAATGGTGAGACTGTTATTTGCTCACATTAAAACGGAATTCGACGACGTCACCGTCCTTGACGACGTATTCCTTACCTTCGATGCGGAGCTTGCCAGCTTCCTTGGCTGCGTTTTTCGAGCCAAGGGAAACGAGGTCGTCGTAGTGGACGACCTCGGCGGCGATGAAGCCACGTTCGAAATCCGTGTGAATCACACCAGCGGCGGCAGGTGCCTTGTCGCCTGCGATGATGGTCCATGCGCGGGTTTCCTGGACCCCGGTGGTTAGATAAGTGCGCAAGCCTAGCAGGTGATAAACGGCGCGAATGAGCGACGAAACCCCGGAATCGTTGACTCCCATGTCCTTGAGAAATTCAGCGGATTCTTCCGGGGCCAGTTCGCTGAGCTCCTCTTCGATTCGGGCGGAGATGACCACGGCTTCCGCACCGCTGTGCTCGTTGGCAAACTTACGCACGCGGGCGACCTGCGGGTGTGAGTCCGGGTTTTCCATCGCCCCTGCGAGTTCGTCTTCGGCGACGTTGCAGGCGTAGATGGTTAGTTTTGAGGAAAGTAGGAAGAAATCTTTAACGATGATTTTGTCCTCATCGCTGAACTCAAGGGTCAGCGCGGGTTTCCCCTGATCGAGGTGGGGCATGATAATGTCGATGAGCTCGACTTCTCGTTTGGCTTCCTTGTCGCCGCTTTTGGCCTTTTTTTCACGCGATGAGCGGCGTTTTTCAAGAGTTGCCATGTCGGCGAGGATCAATTCGGCGTTGATGATCTCGATGTCCCGGATGGGATCGACCGTGCCAAGCTCGTGGATGATGTCGTCGTTTTCAAAACAACGGACCACCTGAACGATCGCGTCGGTCTCGCGGATGGTGGCAAGGAATTTGTTGCCCAGACCTGCACCTTCCGAAGCTCCTTTGACGAGGCCAGCAATATCCACGAATTCAATCGCCGTGGGCACCAGTTTCTGCGAGCCGGAGATTTTGGATAGCACGGCAAGCCGGTTGTCAGGCACGATGACGATGCCAACATTCGGGTCGATGGTGCAAAATGGGTAATTTGCCGCCTCCGCCTTGCGGGTGCGGGTGACAGCATTGAAAAGAGTCGATTTTCCGACGTTTGGTAGTCCTACGATTCCGGCCTTGAGCATTGCGCTGGGAGGGTGAGGGAGCCAAGGGCGGCTGGACGAGAAAAATCTCAGTAAAATGGGTAGGGCGTGACCGGCGGATCCGCCCTAACGCTTACTCGGCGGCTTTGCAGGTTCGATTTTTGCGTCTTTAAGGAAGGCGATCATCTGATCTAGGTAAGCGATGGTTTCAGTCCTTTGGTTAGCTGTGACACCTTCTGGGAGGGCATTGCCGGCTTGGCCGATGCGCTTTTTGGCCTCGATAAAACCGAAGAGTGCTTCGGATGGTTTGCGGGCGGACCACGCCTCGACCGCCAATTTTCCGATGATGACACCGGCCCGGTAATGCGCGCGATTTCCGGTGGGGGTGGAGGATGCTAAATCGTAGGCTTTAAGCGCGCCTGGAAGGTCGCCTGCGGCTTCTTGCATGTTGCCGAGTTTTTCATGAATTGCGATTCGTGGCTCGCGCATGTCGCCCATCAACCAGTGCATTTTTTCCACGGCCAATTCGATGTGCGTTGCGGCGAGTTCGATGGTGATACGAGCCGATTCCGGGTTGGCAGCATTGGACATGCGCAGGCTTTTCTTAAGAAAATGACCGGCAAGAAAAAAGTGTCCTCGGAATGCGGGTTCCATCCCACCTTGGAGCGTGATCGCCCGTGCGAATGCTTCCTCTGCTTCAGCATCGCGTTGCAAGTGGCTGAGTAAATTGGCGCGGTTGATTTCAGATTTTGGATCAAATGGGTGGAGTTGCGATGCGGATTGATAGTCGTTGATCGCCCGTTCCGCGTAGTCTCGGGAATCCGCTCTATCTTCAGAGATGGCGCATTCTTGGAAGGTGGTGCCACGCTCCAGATAGAGTGAGGGTTGAGGCCAGATTTGAATCGCTTCGGTGAGCGCATCGATTTTAGATTCGGTGGATGTGTCGGGCTGTTTGCTGAAATAGATGGGCCATAGAATTTGGGTGACTTGGAAACCTTTCCAGCCGATTGGCAGTAGCAGGATGGCGCAGACAACTGCGGCTGCTGATAAAAGAATCCTGCTGGCAAGTGTTCGCAGGGTGGGGGATAGCGCCGGAGATCGCGACATTTGTCCAAGGCAGATACCTAACAATAAAATTCCAGTCAACAGGTGGAAGACAAAGCTGAAAGATGACTGCACTAGCATTCCGGCGATGGCGGCAAGGGCCCCAATCCGCCAAGCGTTGCGGTTATCAAGTTCAGTAGAATTTTTTTCAAACAGAATCCGTAAGATAGCAGCCAAGGCCAGAGCACCGATCAACCCGACTAACAATCCTAAGCCTGCGAACCCATAATCCGTGGCGGATTGCACCAATTCGTTGTGAACCATCTCGGGTCGGTAATTGATCATATTGCCCAGGGTTTTTCCATCGGCAAACTGAAAGCACTCCCAACTGAAACTTCGGCTGCCGCCGCCCACCAACGGGTGGAGGCTGATGCAGGACAGTGCGATGCCAAGGAAGTAGAGTCGGCAAGTGTTGTCCATCAATGCGTCTATACCGCTGCCCGCTTGGCGGAATTCCTGTGCCTCCTGCCAACCGATCATGAGATAGCTCAGGATGCCGAGTCCAATCGCGGGAACAGCTATTACTGCCGGGGCAAACCACTTTGCATTGCGCTGCTTGCCCAGAATCAGCATGAATACGGTAAACACTCCCAGAGCTGTCGCCGCGCCGAAAATGCCGCCGCGAGAACGGGTGAACCAGACCCCGACGAGTCCAGCGATCACGATCAGGATCCAGAAAATCCGGGTGGCCAATGCATGACGTCCGAATAGGGCTGCCGCAGCAACCAGCATCGATGAAGCGATCAAATAATTGGCTGTTTCATTGTAGTGTGCAAAAAATCCGGTGGGGCCTTTGATGGGTTTTGTGTGAAAGACCGGCACAAAATCAGGGTTGCTCATTTGCATGCCCATCACTGCGAGATTCGCCAACAGCAGCAATGCGACTCCCCAACTGAGAATATTTTCTGCTAGATGATGTCCGGAGATAGCGCGGATGCTGACGAAGGCCCCCACCGCGCCACCGATCAGCAACAAATCTGCCTGTCCGAGTTCCGCGACTGGAGAAACCCACGCCCTCCATGCAAACCAAGTGGCAGTTAGAGCACCAAAGGCGAGCATTCCAAAATCAGCGGAAATTTTCCCGTGTCGCCAAATCGTTGGCAACGCGGCCAACACTGCGAAGCCAAGTGCCATCATCGCGGGCCCCCACATCCACGCCAAGGTTTGCGGGCCGATTACTACGGCAAGAAGCAAGGCAAGAACGAGGAAGATGGAGGAAATGACGGGCATTGGAAAAAAAGCTGAAAAAACGCTTGTAGCGGAGCTCTATGAGCGTCGTGCGAATGAGATGTGGTATGCCGTTGGGGAAGAGGAAGACGCTGCGCGGTCTAAAGTTGGAAGGTCGAAAGGGCGGGAAGACTGGGGCGTAAGGAATGTTTGCAGTATTGATCTATTTGCGAGGACGGTTTGAAGTGTAGATCTCTGCTCTTTGGTGAAGAATATTGTATTGCACACATCCGCCCCATCCCAACAGGGCGAAAAACACATACATCAGTCCGAATCGATCTTTCATGATTCCGAAATCCGGATGTCCGCTGGCCCAGATGGATATCAGGACCGCGCCGAGCATTGGTACGAGCGTGACCAGTGTGCAGCCGCGGAAAAACGCAACACGACGGTCCCCATCGCGTTGGTTGAGTAGCCATAAGGCACTCAATATGGCCGTTAGAACCGTTGATGCAATCAGTGCCGTGCTCGCCCAAGGTAGTGTGTGATCCAGAAAAGCGAGCTTGTTTCTTGAGCCAAATGGCGTGAAACCCTCAGGGTTGTTCAAGTAGAATGGTAGGGTTACGGCGGCACTGGTAAGCACCGTGATCGAGCCTGCTAAAAATGCCTTGCGCGCTCCGGCGCTGCGCCACAGCGCTGCTCCGAAAAGGGGAACCAGCAGGAGAAAATTCGCGCGGGATGCGAGAGCCACCCCGACGAGCAGGCAGGCCATCCACCGTTGCCAACTTGAAGATGTGTTGTCTCCCCATATATTCAGGGCTAACAGAAAAGAAAGCGCGACGAAAATTCCGTTGGCGATCAAATCTCCACCAGAGACGTATTCATGCTGGGCAGCCAGGGACACCACCATCGGAAAAACGAACAACCAGAGAGCCGTCGCATTTTCACGGAAAAAATTACATGCGGCGAACAGAAATACGGCCAGCCAAAACACATTTTGATAGCCGCTGTTGCCAAGTGCCACGAAGGGGGCCGCCAACAGCATCGAACCTGGCAGCACGGACAGAGGGCCGGCGACCTTGTTGGATGGATAATAGGGACTTTCCCCATGGATCAATCGAGTAACGGCCATTTCCAGACCTTCGTCACGATCACTGCTTTTGCCCGGGCCCCGACCATCCTCCAACGGGTGCAAAAATACAAAACCCACCGTAAGTCCAGCGATTACCAAAGCTGCGAGGCTGCGGAAGTGGCGATTCAGCCATGGCGAGAACCGTCGGGTCACATAAACCGACAGGAACACCATCCCGATCACTGCCGCCACATAACCAGCCACTCCTGCTAGACCGGTGTATTTCTGGATGAATCCAGTGGATGGAAACGCCAGTAGCACAGCAAGAACCCAAAGATCGCGTGTAGGTCGCGCGGCAGCGGGGACTTCCTTAGCGGATTCGGTGCAAGATCGATTCATATTAAATTTGGCGAAGGGATTGCAGATCTTCAAACCAAGCCTGCAAGAGGACTTCCTCCTCTTTTCCCACCCAACCTTGGCGGATTAGCGTTTGATAACAGGATTCCATCAGAGTCTGAATGGAGTCGTCGGTCTTCAATGGCAGCGCTCTCAATGTTTCGCGCATCATCGCATTGTTCAAATAGCCTGATTGTTCATCGGTGAAGTCCCGGTGCAGGTCGTGATCATTGCGCTCCTGCCAAACCGTGGGGCCATGAAAAAGAATTCCCAAGCCTTTTGCTTGCAGGACCCGCTGCGTGACGAAACTCCGCCAAATGTCGGTCATGCGAAAACTGCATTTCGCGGGCAGATAGAGCATGGCAAACGCGCTCTGAAACGTTGTCGTATTCTGGCTGTTGAACGGGCACCATGAGCCATTCCTCAGGAGCACCGGTTCATGATTGAGTTCGAAGTGAAAAGGCAGGGGAAAGAGCATTCGATAGACTGCATCCACATCCGGGTCTGCATCTGCTAGCCCCTGTTGGACCGGGCACTCGAAGTTTTCCGCAACTCCTGCCGGAGGAACCTCAGCCCGCGCACGGGTGAGTGGCAGTCCACGCGGATAGATGAAATTCTTGCTGAAATACCGGTAGGCGTTCACCCAACCATCTGACTCGACTGGCCGACATTTCATTACTGCTTGGCGTGGTAGCCAGAATTCAGGCTTCGGATGATTGTCATCGTCAGTCTCTACGATTACATGTGCTCCGGCTTGCATAGCTGCAAGATAAGCGATGTTTTTACGGGTGTAGGAACGTTCCGGGCAACTCAGCCCCAGTGATAATCCGCTTTGGCGCTGGGCGCTCAGTGATAGAAAGCGGCAGCCATCCAGATTGAAATCCTCTGGGCTCTTGCTATCTCCAGCGACGATAAAATCCCATCCGTGGTTGATGCAACCCGCAGCTAATTCGCGCATTGCGGCGTTCGGCGGATTGATGGAGGTGACAACAAGGGCAGTGGGCATGGTGATGGCGGTGTTAAATGCTCGGCGACCTTCCTTGGAGACGTCGCAGGAAGTAATGGATCAGAACGCGTAAAGAATTGCGGATCGCTCCTTTCGAGACCCGCGGCGATGGTGCCCGGTAGTGGATCGGCACTTCAATGAGTTTTTGGCTCCGCAGCAGATGGCGAAGTTCAGTTTGATAGAAATGGGCTTTCGATAGCAGCGGGTAATCCACCACTTTGAGTAACACCGTGCGCCGGAACGCCTGATAGCCGGATGTCATGTCCGCGAGTTTTGCTCCCAGCAGGATCCTGGCGAGGATTGTGCCCCCTTTGCTGAGTAGTCGGCGTTTGAAGGGTGAGTCCACCATAGAGCCACCGTTGATGTAGCGACTGCCGAACGCGCAGTCATTGCCTTCGTTCATCGCCCTGAGAAAAGCAGGAATTGCGCGCGGGTCGTGGGACATGCCTCCATCCATTTCGATGATGATTTCATGCCCATCCTTGAGGGCTTCCTTGAAGCCATTGATATAGGCGTCCACGACGTTTCGATTCTCTGCTATCCAGCGTGTCTTGAAACGTGGGTCGCGTTTCTCCAGTTGTTCGCAGCATGCGAGCGTTTGGTCTTTGGAAACCCGATCAACGATGAAATAGACGGTCCCGCCAGCCACGGCATCCATGACGAGACTCAAGGCTGCGGCGAGTTCAGGGAATTCGAATTCTTCATTGGCGAGGGGAATGACTGCCGCCCAGTTGTTTGGATATGTGGATGCCATGATGGAGGGATGATATGCAGATCCGGAATAGACCGGTCAAAACCACGAGAGGATAAGTTCCAGATGCCTGCTTACCGGGCTGGAGACAAGAAAGTTATGAAGATTCCAACAAACAGGAACACCGAAAAATAACAAATACCAATCCCTTGGCGGAATCCGGGCAATCAGGGCCGGAACGCGCGTGATGGCGAAAACCCGGGCGACCATGGATTCAAGCCAGCGTGGTGCCCTGCGATCAAAAATATAGAGCATCATCGAACTTACTACCCACAGGAAGAGCCATCTTCCATAATCGACTCCCAGCAGGAACAGCGGGGAAATCAATATCCATTGCGCTAGCAAAATTGCTGCCACTCGAATCCGGGTTTCCATGACCACCTGTCCATCACGGTCAGAGTCCCGGTCCGTGAAGAGCACCACCAACATGAAGGAAATTGTGAACACCATCGCCCACGCCATTGGCTGATAGAATCCTGAACTCAGCATGTAGAGACTGAGAGATAGCCCTTGTTCGGATGTCCAGCCCAGTGCTTCGATCGCAGCAGCGGGCTGCGATAGCGCTGGATTACCGGGATCGATGACCTGCCAGAGTGGCATCCACGAATTGTTGATAGTGATCGCGAGCTCGGGGCTACCGTGGTAGATGACGGTCAGTAGAAAACAGCTTCCCGCCGGTAGAAGCGATAGACACCGGCGAACCAACTCGATGCCCGTCAGCGATGTCTGGTCCTTGCCCCTTAAAAGGATGAAGGCGGCCAGCGCGTAGAATACGAAGGACTCATGGCAAAGGATGGCGATGCCCGCAAGCAGATTGAGCCACACCAGGGTGGCAGCGCGGGGCAAGCGCCTACGGTCCACTACAAGGCATCCTAGCAGAAACAGCAAGCCGAGGCAGTCTTTGCGAATGATCGCGTTTTGATAGGCCGGGAAGCCCATTACTATACAGGACAAAATGAGGACGACCGGGAAGGTGGCGGTTGCGCGGCGAAGGAGCCAAGCCGCCAGCAAAAGATAGAAGAGAAGTCCCGCAAATATGACAAGGTGGTTGGCCTGAATCCTCGTCATCGATGAAACCATTCCAATGAAAGTTCCGGGCAGACCACGGCGGACAAAACCACCTGAATAATTAATCAACCACTCGGATAGTTCATAACTTGCGTGACCCAATGAGAACGCGGAAATCAATTGGGAGCTGATCGCCCAAATCAGAAGCATGATCAGGATGACGAGCGCAGATGATCGCTTGGCAGGCATTTTTTTGGTCTTTACAAAGATAGCGCTGCACCGATGGGGCAGCAGTCAAAGCGTGGAGAAAGGGAAGTCCAAGAAGAACCGGAATGTCATCCTCGGGTGATTCTTTCGCAATCCTTTGGCTTGCTGCCCCGGCGGTGCAGCACCACCAGTTGCACATGCGACTCCCAGCGGAAGCTATTTCTTCCACCGCTTCTCTTCTATCGGGGCCTTGGTGCCGTGCGCATACCAGCGGTCCGGCATGATCACTTGCTGGTCTGGTTTGTCACCAAGCCACGCTGCCCACCACGAATAGCTGCTATTGGCAATGATGTGGTGTGACGCCAGGCTCATCAGGTGCAAGTCATGCAATGGATTGCCGGCGGAAACTCCTGAATCCACGACTACCACATCAGCATGCCGAAATTCGTTACGGCACCAATCGGGGTCATCCGAGAAGATGAAAAAACGTGCTTTTGGCAATCGGGACCGCATTTCATGCATCGAGTGATGATAGTAAGAGTTATCACAAACGGCGAATGCCAGGTGGTGGAGGTAATCGCCTCTGCGGACATGCACAGCGACGGAGGATTCCTCTGCGAGTGTGTGGATAAGGGACTGCGGCCATGATGCCCGCGCCACTGGGCTGCGGGTATCATGACCGAAGCCTATTTGAAATGCTCCCCGAAACAACTCATTCAGTTCGGTGCGCAGTTCGGCAGCGATACTTTCAAAATAAAGCGGTGTCTGGAAATACCCGAACAACATGCAATCATCTGGGGCATCAAGAAAATTTGAGTTAAATGATTGATCATGGGTGGATTCCCGAAGAATTGGCACTCCTCGGTATTCCCAATAATGTTTCCCGGTGATTTTCAACAAGGTTCGTGCACCCACCGACCAGCGCCGAATTACCTGGGCCTGCAAGGGCAAATTAAGGAAATGGGAAACTTCCGCCCAACCATTCCCATTGAACCATGAGGCGTCTAAAATCAATGGAACGCCATGTTTCTTTGCCAGCACTCGCCCCAGCGCATACTGGAACATGTTGTTGCCGGTACGGCCGAGTAGAACAATGCGGAGCATTTTTGCTATGATGTTGCAGCGATCACGGGCCGCTGAGTCAATGGGAGGGGAATAGAAAAAAGACACCAGAAAAGAGCTACATTGCCCATGGCAAGAGTCCTAGCAAACCTTCCGCGCTGCGACGATCCCAACGCCGGTTTGGCAACCGAAGTGGTTGGTGATATCGGATGTTTTTAAATTGATGTTTTCGTGCATCCTGCTGGCATCGTCAAGGAAAGCGAACTTCTCTATCTCCCATCCGTCATTGAACCAGTTCACCAGCGTCTTAGCCGCAAAGATCCGGTGTGCGTTGAACTCGACCCGCTGCGGACCGATCGGCGTGGATAGATAAAAAATTCCGCCAGGAGCGACCATTCGTTTCAACTGGGCAAGTCCTTTAAGGTGTCCGTTCACGTCGATGGAATCGCCGTAGCGGCCAAGGCCGAAATGTTCGATCGTATGAAGGCACGAGAGAGAGTCAGTGCATCCAATCCAAGAATCGGGTAGATCCCGCATCATATCCAGCTGGTGGAATTTCACGTTGTGAACCGGCTCGATTTGTGGTCGGATATCAATGACTTCCACTTCTCTAAAAACTGATAGGCTGCCGATGAAGCCATCCAAGCGTGAACCTACGTCGATATGCCGGGTCGGCCCGTGACCATGAATCCACCGTGCCACCAACTGGTCTTGAAAAAAGTATGCGCCTAACGAACCGGAGGATTCATCCCATTCGGTAAGAATTGGTAGTTCCTTACCCCAAGTGAAGGCGTCATGGTTGGTCATTCGCAGATATGCCTCGCGGTCCCGGACATAGCGCCGCCATGCTCTCAGGGCTGATAGAAAGCGCTTTGGCTGAATTCCCGCATTGCGAAGGATGGCGTGAAACATGGAAAATATTTGATGAGGAAATGTGTTGGCAATTAGGTGAAACGATGTTGGTTTGTGGCAGGATGCGACGAATCTTTTTTTGGGCCACATTTTCCCTATTGATCGCCGGGTTGCTGGTGCTGTGGAATCACAGGTATGAGCGCACACCGACTGCTACGGAGTTGCGCTTGGCTGATTTGCGGGTGGCGGTGCCGGATATGCCTTCCGGTGCTGAGTGGCGGGGAAGTGCGCGAGAGCCGGTGTTGCAACTGGTCGTGAACCCGGAAAACCCGCGCGTGCAAGTGAGAGTCGAATTGCCCGGAATCCAGCCAGTAGAGGCGTTATGGATCCGTTTCCGCATGAAAGCGAAAAACCTGATAGTTGGCGAGCAGGAGTGGGACGACGGCCGCGTGCTGATCGAGTGGCGCTCAGCGGACGGCACCGTGAAGTTGGAGACGGATCCAGTGAGTTCACTGCGTGGTAATGCCGACAGCGGCGAAATCGAGTTGGTGGTCATGCCTGCGGAAAAACAATCGATTCCAGTTTTATGCATCGAGCATCGGGGTCATGGAGGAGAATTTGAAATTTCCAAATTGGAAATGACGCCGGTCCGGGAGCGGACGGTTTGGAGATTCGGGAAGTGGATGTTGGTCTCCGCATGGGTGTTATGGATTTGGATGTTTTTGCGCTCGGTCGGCAATCGATCCAACTGGAGGAATGTGCTGGCTGCGGTGATTTGGGTGCTTGCTGGGCTTCTGTTATCGGTTCCGGGACCTTGGAAGACTCAACGGCCGCTAATCATTCCGTTCAATACCGGCTTGTCGGTTACTCCGGTGGCCAATGATCAACTTCCCGCCATGGTTGCGAAATCGGATTCTGCTCCACCCAATTTCCGCTTGTCAGAACAGATAACTGAAGGTTCCGGCCGAATTCCGATTCAAGGCGGCTGGATTTTACAGGTGAAACATTACCTGTTCATGTTGAGGCCTTTGCTGCATGCGATGTTGTTAATGGGGCCTGCCTTGTTATTCGCATCTTTGGTGAACCGTAGAGCAACCATCATCCTAGCGATGAGCTTGGCGGTATCGATCGAAGCTGCGCAGACGGCCTTTGGTTATGGTTTTGGCTGGGATGATGTGGCTGATCTAGCCACCGATGCCATCGGTATCGCCCTGGCATTGTGGGTGTGGGCGGGGAGGAAGAAGTTATTGGTTATGGGTTGTATGTTATTAGGGAAGAGAAAGACGTTGAGCGTTCTAAAAGTCTAAGGCCTTAAGAGTCGGGAGTCGGGAGTCGGGAGTCGGGAGTCGGGAGTCGGGAGTCGGGAGTCGGGCGTCGGGGGTCGGGAGTCGGGAGTCGGGAGTCGGGAGTCGGGCGGCCGCGCACCTGCTTGCCCGTCGTATTATTTTTGACCCTTGTAGCTAAAACGAAAAGAGCTTGTGGTTCAATTCTCTTTTCTATCACCGATCCCTGTGGGCGAGACGCCCATGCTCCTTGAGGCGGTAAATCGCTTCTCATTCGCACGACGCTCATAGAGCGACGCTACAAGCACCGCCGTCTATTCTTTCCGAAGTTCGACTTTTAGACCTTTAGACTCTTCTCTCTAGCCTCTCACGCACAGGCGACAAGTGGGCGCGCCCGGCGGTCACGCCCTACCTTTTTCCCAATCTTCCTCTCCAGCCGTCTTTTGCGGCTTCCCAAATCAATGGCAGGCGATGCAGGCCATCGATCCATGAGGCGGCTAGAGCATACGTTAGAGCCATCGCCAATGCCCGCATGCCACCGGACTGCTGACGCTTGAGCCAGGTCATGTTGCGGACTTTGTAATACAATTTCCAATCCACGAGTCCTCGTTCGAAAAAGAAATTTTTCCCGAGAAGCCGCAGATGAATCACTTTCTCCGGTCCTGGATGATCCAGTATGGCGTTACGAACGGCTTCCTGAGTAAACCCCGCTTGTTCGATGCGCCATGGATACTCTTCATCTTCCCCGCGAATGAACAATTCACCATTCACCGGACCCGTTTTATCCCGAACTTCACGTGGCACCAGTGCGCCGGTCCAAATGATCCGACTTATGATAAAATCTCCAACAGGCATATCCGCCAATGTCTCAACTAGCCTCCACCCGCCGTATCCATCCGCCACTTGCAATGGCCAGGTGAAGCGTCCGTTCTTTGGGTCGATCTGCAAGGCATGCCTCACGACTTTTGGGTCCCAAGACTTTTCCAACATCGCCTTCAGCGCTGCCGGTCGAGGCCAGGAATCATCATCCAATATCCACACCGCATCCGCACCATTTGCAAAGGCAAGTTCCATTGCCTCCTCCACACCGCCTGCGTTCCCCCGGTTTTCCACCATACGGTGAATCACTAGCTCGAATGGTAAATTTGTTAGTTTTTCCAGAGCCGCCACCGTGTCATCCGATGAAACATTGTCCGCCACCACCACCAACTCCGGCGGGCGCGTCTGCGCAGCAAGCGCCCGCACACAGGCGACTGCGGTCTGCGCACGGTCCATCGTCGCAAAGACCGCAGCGATTTTTAGAGAGGGCATGGGTAACGTTTCATCTACATCTCGCCTTCTGGGGTAAAGTGGGCGCGCCCTACCTCTATCTTGAGCGTCTCAAGCGTTCGAGTTCCTGACGGAGTGGTGCCCAGTAAACTCGATCTGCTACTACTTCGGCACGGCGTTCTTGTTCTAGTGCTTCTTCCAGCTTTTCGATGTCGTTGGCAATCGCATGAATCAGTGCCGGTCGAGTGGATTGAAGAGCTGCAGTCTCCGTTGGGAATCGAATCGTCAGTTCAAACAGAATTTCCGGCGTGCGACATTCGCGCAGCCAGAAATCAATGCGCTCTGGTGTGGCGTTAGAACGATTTTGAAACCAGTGGGCTTCGATCAACCGTTCGAGCATCGGCCAGTCTTTCGACCGCTGGGTTTTTTTTGCTTTGACGAGATCCGGCAGAGAAAGCAAGTCTGCCTCGGTTTCGTCAACGACGATGGTGGTTCTCCTTTCCCAGAGTTTTGGGAATGGATCGACGCCACGCATCACGGTCATTACATCCACCCGGAGTCCCTCGACCCCCGGGGCCTGGCACCGAAAATGAATCGCCAATCCCCGATGCAGATAGGATTCCTCAAACGCGGGGATCGCGATCAGTTCGGCTTGGAGCTCGTGAAGTGCCTCTTGAAGACGCCGGAGGTTCTCCGGTTCGGCGAGAATCGCAAAATCGACGTCGCGACTAAATTCCGCTGCGCCGTAAAACACGCAAGCCTGGCCGCCCATCAGCAGGCAGCGGACGCCATGACGCCGCATCGAAGAAAGGACTGTTTGTGTCGGGTTCTGGTTCAAGGGAGCCTCCTAGGGAAAGAAATGTCGCCCACAGAACACCGGATTCTCTCCAGCGTTCCTGCGGACTCAAGGAATACCAATGCTGCCACTCGGCAGAAATGTCCGGAATGTCTCTCACGGCTGATCTCATAACACACGAAACATGAGATGCAAGAAGAGATGGTTGGGAGACGCTACAAGTGGTTCTGAGGTGAGAAATGGGAGAGCTTAGCGCGCGTCCGGCGGTCATGACCTACCCCATTTTTACATCCCGAAAAAACCTGATCATCTTCTGCGCGACTTTTTCGGCGGCGTAAGTTTCTCGAAGTTTCAGTCCGCACAGGTGGATTTCCTCGGGGCTCATGGCGACCACCTCTTCGAGTGCGGCGAAGAGAGAGTTTGGATCATCGAGGGTGAAAGCTCCTTTTGAGGTGGCAACTCCCAGGATTTCCTCGACCGAAGTATCTTTGACATAACACACTGGAGTTCCGAGATAATAAGCTTCGAGCGCAGGCAGGCCGAAGCCTTCGATCTCCGAGGGAAGGATCAGGGCTTGGGCCTCCTGATAGGCGGCTTGGAGGGCGATGTCTTCCAGGAAGGGTCGCTTGACGATGGTGTGCGCACTTGCCAGCAGGGAACTCACTTCGTTTGGCACTTGGCCGATCAGGTGAAGCGTCGGAAGGATCCGTCCTTGGGACTCTGCTTCATGCCACCAGCGGATTAAGTGCGCGCTCCGCTTGTGAGGTTCGCATGACGCCAGATGGATCACATGGTTTTTTTTGGTCGGTGCGAGCGGCTGTGGGGTGGTTTCATACAAACACGGCTCGTAGGTGACATGAATTTCTTTTTCGGGTAGCGCATAGCGCTTGATGAAGGCGCAAATCTGAAGCTTGGACGATTCGGAAACGGTCAGGACGGTGCCGGCATTTTTGAGAGTGTGCTTTAACATCATCTCCCAGTAAGCATAGTCGCGCGACGTTCGCCATTTCGGATAGTGGTCTTTGTCATACTGGATGATTGTATCATGGATGGTAACGACCGATGGCTGGCAGTAACGGCCCAACCACGGGAGATACCCCTTTGGAAAATAATAAATATCCGGGGTGAATTCGTTGCCTGCGAAGAGCGGATGGAAGTGATCGGTCAGCAGACGCACCCACTTGCTGCGCGTTCCCCAAGGAAGAATATGCGCTTTTTTTAAAGTTCCCGGCGCTTGTTGCGAAGTCTTGGAGGAAATGGCTTTGATCTCTAACTGTTTTGTGTCCTGTAAAGCTTCAATGATCACTTGGGACATTCTAGAGATTCCGAAACTGCGGTCATAGCCTGGGTTTTGATCGGCGAGATAAACGGAAAGAGAGATTGGAGATTGGAGATTTGATGAAGCTAGGGCGTGATCGCCGGGTGCGCCCACTTTTCCGTCGTATGGCGTTGCTATTGTGGGGTTGGTGAGAAGAGAAGAAGAATTGGCTTGGATGGTTTTGGCGAAGTCGTTGAACTGGTCGATCCAGGTTTGGGTGGTTCTTTCTAGCAATAATTTACGGCCATTTTGGCCCATTTGGTAACAGGATGCGGTATCTCCGATAGCTTGGAGCATTTGTGCACCCAGTGCGTGGGTGTCTCCAGGCTTGTGGAGCCAGCCGTTTTGGCCATGTTCTACATGATCCACGATGCCGCCTGAGCGGGCGGCTAAGACGGGTTTGCCATAGTCGAAGGCCTCATAAAGGACCAGTCCCAGCGGCTCCCACCAAATGGATGGAACTACCAGCGCGGTGCAGTCACGCAGTAATTGCTTTTTGTTCTCGCCGCTTTTGAAACCGATGGAGGTCGCACGTTTCATGCGAGCGCATCGTTGCTTGACTTCGTTGGCGAGTGGGCCATCGCCGGCGATGACGAGGCGGCCGATGTCGGTGGATTTTTCGACGGTTTCCCAGGCATCCAGTAAGACCTTGAGACCCTTTTCTTCGGTGAGTCTGCCGAGAAACAGAATCATGGGATCCTCAGGCCGATTTGTTAGTCGTGCGAGTTCTTCATCTGAGCATTGGGGCGTCCAACTGTGAGATATGACTCGAATCTTGCATTCCTCGATTCCTGCCTCCACGAAGGAGGATTTCATGAATTGCGAAATCGCAATCCAGCCGTCGATTTTTTGAAATACTCCGGTCCTATGCAGCAGCCAGATGAGGAGACCATACCATGCCGTCTTGAAACATGATTCCTGCCAAGCACCTGCTAGGATCTCTGGAATGAAGTTTTGCTTAAGTCCCTGAGGTAGCAGCTTGTTGCCGCCCCAGCAATATCCGCTGACTGAAAACGGTCTGAAATTGTGAATGTAGTGGATGACTGGAACCTGCCGACTTTTCAGAAATAAATAGAGCCCGGCAGATCCAATCGGCATGATATTATGGAGTAATATCACATCCGGGCGGAACTCATCCAATTGCTCACGGACCTTTGCAATTGAGGCAGGATTCCAAACCATCAAGAGAAGTTGCCGGAATCGGTCGAATATGCCGGCTTTTGCGAGCCAATCATGGCTATTGAACGTGATTGCCCGGAACTCGTGGTGCTCTGATAGTTCCTCGGTGATCCAGCCGACCGCGAGTTCCTCACCTCCGATGTTCCCATAGCGGTTGAATATTTGGAGAATTTTCATGGGGAATAACCAATAACTTTTCTTTTACCAGATTCTCCCGTGGATTTTGATACGTTTCAGAACTCTGCGGACTTGATAGGCTCTGCGGAGGATTTTTAAGACGCTGGCGTTTTTTAAGACGGATGGGAGTTTCCTGGCATCGATGTGCTCTCTCTGGCACTTCAGGCCTTCGTCGATCATGCGTTGCCAATGTTTTTGGGTGGTGCTTTCTTCATACCAGCGGAATCCTGCGAGGGCTTCCGGAAGGTATCCAAAATGATAGCCCAGGCGGATCAGGCGCAGATAGTATTCCCAATCCATGCAGTTCCGATAGGCCACATCGAGCAAGTGTCCTGCATCGATGATTTCCCTGCGATAGAAAGTCGCGGTGGAGGGGATGCAACAACCGACAAAGAGAAAATCCCATTCGTCCACGGACGTGTCGTATTTCCGACGGATCGGCGACTTGTCTTCGTTTACATAAACGCAATCTCCATGAACGACATCCGCTTCGGGATGGGTTTTGATAAAATCTGCCACCTTCTCAAGAGCGCCTGGCAGGAGATAATCATCGCAATTCAGCCACATCACCCAGTCACCGGTGGCTTTACGAAAGCCTTTGTTGATTCCGTCGCTCATGCCGCCGTCCGGTTCACTCGTCCATTGGAGATGCGGATAGCGGGTGAGCACCTCCAGCGTCTCATCGGTGGAACCTGCGTCGGTGACAATGTGCTCGATTTCAAGGGAGCGTGGGCGTCCTGCCCGCAGTTGAGTTGGGTTGTGTTGTGGGATGGGAGAAGATGCGGGCGGGACGCCCACGCTCCCTTCCCGGAATACCTCCACTTGCGAAAGAACGCTTTCTACACAATCCGGCAGAAAACGTCCTTGGTTGAAGCTGGGGGTGATGATGGAGAATTTCATCTTCAATATTCACTGCGCCATTTCCACCTGCATCCGCAGGAAGCGCTTTGGCTCACCATTGGCAGGAACCACAATCGAAGCGTTTGGCGTCGCTGTCGTGGCTTCGACCGGAGGTAGATTTCTGACACGGGTCCATTGGAAAAGGTTGTTGCTTTCCTCTACACGGTACCTGCGACCAGCGACGGCCTTCCACTGAACAGAAATTCCGCTTTGAGTCGTCGTCATCAGATCAATCCGGAAAAATGAATTGGGATCGCTGGGATTCGTTCCAGCCATCGTCTCTGCTGTATCAGGAAAGCCATCCCGATCATGATCCGGTCCTGGTGGGTTTGTCAGGGATACTTTCATCCGGAAAAACCGTTGAGAATCGCCATTGGTTGGTAAAGTCACGGTCGCATTCGGTGTGGCCCCGCGGAGGACCAGTGGTGCCAGTTCCTCGACGACGTGCCACGCTCCCAGTTCCGTGCTTTCTTCGAGTACATAGGTCCTCCCGGCAACACCCGCCCAGGTCAGGTTGATACTTCCGTTAGGCAAAACAGCGGTGTCGAGCTTGAAGAATGACGAAGGGTCAGAAGGGTTGGTCCCCGCAACTTCCTCTTCCAAATCCTTAAACCCATCTCCGTCGGTATCGAAGATCACATTCGCAAGTGTGAGTTGGTGGAGTGCTCCTGCTTCAGTAGAGGTTAGGGCTCGGGGGAAGATCCTGACGTCGTCCAGCAATCCTTTGAAATTTCCGTTACCCACATCATCGCGACCACCCAACAAGAGGTTGCTTCCATTGGCCGTTAGGGGAATGCCCGGGTTGACGCTCGACGGCAGGTCAGGTTGTCCATCGACATAGAGTTTGACCTCCGAAAGATTCGCACTGCCATTTTGATCTTCGTCGGCCAGAACCACCATGAGATGGTGCCAAGCTCCGTCATTGAGTGCCTTGGTTCCCATAAGTTTCCCCGGGAGCGCTTCCACAGATGCGACGAGAGACTCAGGCGAGGATGGCCCCCGATCAAGGCGGATCGTAAAACGTTGCTCGCTAGTTCCTTGTCCGTAGGTCAGTAGGGTTTGGCTTTCGGTGAGGGAGGGATGGTCCGTTTTGATCCAACAGGAAAAACTGCGGGCCGCGTTGCCTGCGGGAATTGCCAAACCTGGAAATTGCACCTGCATGTCCACACCATCGAAAACAAGAGCACTGCCGTGCCTTCCCGAAGCCCATGCGCCAGATGGATTGATCGATCCAGATAAAACCCCTGACGTGGAGATTTCTGCGGCATAAGCGTTGACGCTAGTCCCAGCACCGTCATCCAGCGGAATCCACACCTCGTTACCGAACAAAACACGGGCCTGGACGGTGGAACTCGCCGTCTGCACGCCGTCATTCACCGAATAACTGAACTCGTCTTTACCAAGAAAATTTGCAGAGGGGGTGTAAACCACTTTTTGATCGAGAATGACGGCACTGCCATTGCGTGGCGGGCCCACATTTGCGAGTTGCAGTGGATTTTGCGCGGTGTCGTTAGCCAACACATCCACCGTGACCGGACTCGCTTTGGCGGTGCTAGCCGTATCCGCTAAAAGCACAGTTGGTTTGCCTTCCACGAAGAACGATGACGCTGGAATCTTCTGAAGTGGGATGCCCGGGCCTGAATACTTGAGTTCCAGTGTGGCAAAGCCCTGCTGATGACGATAGTAAAGCCGGAGCGGGTGCAAGCCAGCGGAGAGATAGACAGGGTCGGACGTCTTGGTGGCCGTGTGGTTGAAATCATTGTCGATCACATGGCTGTCGTGAATCCATAGGCTGGTGGCCGCATCGGAAACTGTCTGGAAGGTATAGGCTCCGCCCGCGGGAACGGAGAGATAGCCTTCAAAGGAGATCCCGACATCGGTGTCCCGTGAGCGGACCGAAGGCGAGATGTCCGCCGCCTGCCCGGTGGAGGTCGGGGCAAGGTCTCGGAACTCCGGCAGCCATGGCCAGTAGCCTTCGTAAGATTTCCAGTTGAGGCCTTGTCGTACTGGAATGGAGGAGATGGCTGGTATCCGCACTTCGTCCCAAGGCCGGATTACCCCGCCGCCCTTCCGTCTGGCACTCACCGCAAGGCCGTTCATTTTGCTTACCAGATCTGGCCGGGTTGCAGCCACATCGGTTGCTTGTTTGGGATCTGTGACGACATTGTAGATCTTGAACGGTTCGCTGGCGTTCGTCGTCCACTGGACTTCGGTCCTCAGTCCCATGTAGTCGCCCACTCTCACCGCCTGCATTTGCCCGCGGGTAGCCCCCCCATAAAGAAATTCGAAGTAAAGATGACCTTTGTCTCTTTGGACACCTTGCCCAGTCAGGGTCGGGATCAGGGATACTCCGTCCAACACAGCCGGCGCGGTAACCTTGGCCATCTCCGCAAAGCTTGCCATCCAGTCCCACTGTCCACTGGGATGCGGAATTTGGCGAATGTTCGACAACTGGTTGGTCGCTGTGATTTTACCGGGCCACCAGACGATGGTTGGGACTCGGATTCCTCCTTCCAATAGATCGGTTTTGATCCCTCGGAAGGGGCCAGAGCTTTCAAAAGAGCCTGGATAAACCTCTTGTGGTGCGGGGCCATTGTCCGAGGTGAAGACCACCAGTGTGTTGTCGTCGATCCTGAGGTCGCGGAGTGTTTGAAGGATGTCGGCTACGGAATCGTCCATACGACGGATCATGGAGACGTGCTTGCGGGCTGCCGGATACCACGACAAATTGACAGAAGGATGGTAGTTCAACTGATTGTCAACCTTTGTCGGATCGTTGGTTGCGGTGTTGACGTAGGACGGAGCTCCGGTCCACTGGATGCCGCCTGAAAGGCCTTTCCCTGTCGGATAATTTGCGGTTGGTGCGTATTGCCCGAAGAAATGGGGTGTGTCGTATGACAGATAAAGGAAAAACGGACGTTCCGGGTGTTCGGTGGTTTCTTCGATGATCGTCTTTTTCGCAAAGCCCGTGAAGACATCGCTGGTGTAAACATCGACGTGGGCATCGGTAATGGGAGTGTAATCGTCGTGAATCGCGGCGAGGCGGGGAGCGTTTCCGTTTCTTGGGTAATGTTCGTGACCGTCCAAATGACGGAGATATCCGAAATACCGGTCAAAGCCCCGCTTCAGAGGGTGACCTTCCAGTCCTGCTGACGATAAAAGGGGATTGCTGAGCGTTCCTGCCAGTCCGGATTTTCCAACATGGATCGTCCGGTAGCCGACTTCCTTGAGAACACTTGCAACATTGTGATCATTCGGCAGTGCCTTGTCGAATTGAGCGTCCCGAATGCCAGCATGTCCCTGATGTTGTCCTTGTAGAAATGATGCGCGAGAGGAGGCGCAGATCGGCGCGCCGACGTAGTGATGGGTCATCATCGCTCCTTCCGCTGCCATCGCATCCAATCCAGGAGTCGCAAACTTCCAGATACCGGTCCGTTGGTTTTGCCAGAAACAGCCGACGTCGCCGTAGCCGAGGTCGTCGGCCAGGATGTAGATGATGTTCGGTCGTTTGACCTTGCTGGCGGCGCTGGTGGGGTTTGTGCCGAGATTCAATTCCAAGCCGTCGGGCAGGCTGTCACCGTCACTGTCCGCCATGTTAGGATTAGTGCCGGTGTTGGATGCCGAGACATAGACTCCGGTATTGGTCTCAACAACATCGCGCAGTCCGTCATTGTCCGCATCGGCCGAAGCGGCATGACCGATTGCGGTGAGTGCCGAATAAAAATAAAACTGGATTGCAAAGCGGCGTGGCATACAAGATCAGATTGATCTCAACACAATGTCTTGAAGTCATATTCGGTCAATACTTCATTGATAACGATAGACTTGGACTCAAGGGAGCGTGGGCGTCCCGCCCGCATTTGAGTTGGGTTGTGTTGTGGGATGGTTGAAGATGCGGGCGGGACGCCCACGCTCCCTTCCTAGATTACCTCCACTTGCGAAAGAACGCTTTTTACACAATCCGGCAGAAAACGTCCTTGGTTGAAGCTGGGGGTGATGATGGAGAATTTCACGATTGCAAATGGTAGGGCGGACTCGGCTCGATCCGCCCACTTGACCGACGAATGGTGGTTGCGGATGTGAAGTGGAAAGAGAAGAGGAAGTATAGCCTCCGGCGGAAGAAGGGAGTCAGGGCGGGGCGAGGCCGCCCAGCCCTAACGGGGTAGGGTCCGGCGGCTCGCCGGACCCACTTGACCGCCGAATGGTGGTTGCGGATGTGAAGTGGAAAGAGAAGAGGAAGTATAGCCTCCGGCGGAAGAAGGGAGTCAGGGCGGACCGGGCCGGATCCGCCCTACCGCATACGCGGCGGCGATTTGTTGGTCGTAGCGATCTGCGTGAAAATAATCCATTAGGATTGTTATGCTTTTATTATTTTCATCCCGGAGTCGTGCGCGGTTGGCGTCGCATTCGATGAGTGCGTCTGCTAGATCGTTCACCAGCCCATCGATGTCTGTTAGTGGTACGGCGGTGCCTCCTGCCAATCGGACGATTTCGCCCTGCGCGCTGGTGTCTGCCACGACTGGATAGCACCCCGCGAGGTAGGCCTCTAGTAAGGTGACTGGTGTGCTCTCACGGAAGCTGGGCAGGAAATAGACATGGTGATCCTGAAGTGCGGCGATGTAATCCGGTCCATTGAATCCCGGGTGGAAATCCACGTGTGAGGCGATTCCGAGTTCATACGCCAATTTCCGCAGCGAAGGGATCTCCGGCCCGCCCCCGGCAATGGTGTAGCGGTAATCCAGTCCCCGCGCGCCAGCCTTGGCCAGTGCGCGCAAGGCGAGACTCACTCCTTTCCGTCCCTCCATGTTGCCGCCAGCGAATAGCTTGAGCGGACCGGAAGTTATCTCCTTCCCATCAGGGCGGCGGAAAGCCGCAGCTTTCTCAGCAGAAATCGATACGATGGGCAAACGTACCAACGGCCTGAGGCCCCGGTAGGGTTTCAGGAAAATTTCGGTTTCCTCGTTTGCCGCAAAAACCATCGAAGTTTCCCGTATGCAGTCTTGGAACGCTTTCGACCGGGCCGCCCACCACGAGTTCAGATCCCGTGCCCACTCGAACATCCGCGCCGAGGGGCTGAGCATGCCCCGGAATGCGGGCGGGATGTATCCCGCGCCACCGATCGGCCCCCATACAAGCGGGATCGGCAGTTTCCACAGCGGCGACGGCATGCGCCAGCCCGCGATGGTCACCTGGTGGCAGAGGTCGAAAATCTCCTCCGCGTGCCATTCCTGCGCCGCCACTAAGACTCGCCCATTGAAATCGCGGTAATTGAGCCAACTCTGAATGTGCGCGATCAGCCGGTTTTCGCTGCATGCACTCTTGTCCCGCAGGAAACGCACTTTCACGTTTTCCGGCACAAGGCCCTCAGCGAAACCTCGTTCCCACCCACGCTTGTTGGGGGTGTCCGTCAGTACGCAGACATCATGCAGCTTTGCGATCCGCGTCACCGCAGTCCAGCCCACACCGGGCTCCGACCCGCCGAAGGGGTCACACGCATATCCGCAAACGAGGATTTTCATGGGTGGAAAGTGAGCATCTTAATACCGAGAAAGATGCGGTTAGATTTTTCTCCCGATGATCAGATAGCTTCCGTAAACGGAAAGAACCGGCATCCACTCCCCGAAGTAGCGGGTCGCTTGCCCTGATCCGATGATTTTAACATGGGAAAATCCGTGCATCATCAACCTAGCTTTCAGGATTTCCGGGAAATGCTGCGTGAAGTGGGCGACGCCATAGACAGTCCCTTTACGTTTTAGCATCTTGAGGGAGTAAGGGTTGGGAGTTGTCATAAGCAATATGCCTCCTATTTCAAGGATACGTTGAAACTCGCAGAGAGTGGGATCGACATCGGCAGGATACAAATGCTCTAAGAATTCACCTGCGACAATGGCGTCGCAGGATCGGTCTTCGAGCGGGATCTGGTTAGTCAGGCCAAGAATCTTGCTATGGTAGCAATCCGGGAGCTCGGCGAGACGCTCTTCCACACAATCTAGGCCCATGAGTTCGATTTTAGGCCGTATGGATTTAAGCTCTTTTCCGCCACGGCCTTCCGCACACCCGATATCGACCACCCGCACTACATTCGCAGGGAGGTGTCGGGCGAATTGCTGGTAACGCTTGATGGAGAAGCCGTCTTCGATCGCCACGGTTTGGGCGGCGTTTTCAGCGGCGTATTGAGATAGTTTAGATGACATGCTTTCGTGGATTAGTTTAAGTGTCCGAGGATTTTTATCGGGGGGCAGATGTTCGCATCAGGCTGACGTTTTCGCGGCTTCGATGCGTTCGCGCGCGAACTGCCTTACATGCTCCATAGACCGATTGTCGAAGTGTCGTCGCAGTGGGCCCATGAGCGGGCGGAAAGGACGTGTGACCGCCAGCGCATGATCAACGGTTAGCACCATCGAGGGATCAAGCCTCGTGCGCTTCTCAGCATCCGTATTGATGAATTCTCCTGTGACCTGTGCCAACCATGAGCAACTGCTCGCTACCAGATCCATACTGGATACACCCTCCAGCCATTCGCCGTGGTCGGGGAAACCGAGGAATTCGAAAAGCGGGGGCAGCACCCCGGGAATCCCATCGTATTCCAGCGCAAAGGTGCGGTTTGCGGGACATTTTGAGAGCGCGTGTTCGTAGCTTTGGGCGAATATAGCATAGCGGAAGGGCTTCCGGTTTCTTGCCCCGTAGTCGAAACGAAATTGGGATTCGAACACGTTATGGGCATGCCTTCGTAGCACCACGAACTTTCCTTCAGTTGACAAAAGCCCTTCGTGCATGCCGACCATGCGTGTGGTTTTCCATATTACCTGCGTTACCTGCGCCGGATCCCGGCCCAGTTTCGCGGCGAGAGCCTTACCCAGGGAAAACAGAATTTCATCGTTAGAGCCAGTCATGCATGCTTCGGCATCATTCAGTGTTAGAGGTGTAGGAGGAAAGGTGCTGCCAAGGTAGAGTGCGGCGAGCCAGCGATGATCTGCCCGCTCTTTTTTGCTGATTTGCCCAAGGACTTGAGGAAAGGAAGCCTCTGGCATGCAGACGACTCCTTTGCGTTTGTCGAGAATTGCTGTTAGAACAGTGCTGCCGCTGCGGGGTTGGGACAGGATGTAAGCGAGTTGGGGCATAGTCAGGGGTCTAAGGTAGGGACGGATCCGGCCCGGTCCGCTCACTTGTCGCCAGCGGCGTGAAGTGTGAACGAAAGACAACGAAGCGGAAATCGTCGATGGATGGGAGTGATATGTTACGTCGTTTCAAGCGCAATGCGGTAGGCATCGTCCAAAGTTGCCTGATAGCGGTTCGATGAGAAATGTTCAGCCACCTGTTTTGCGAATTCAATCGTGAGATTGGCGAGTTCGTCTCGATGTGCGGCGCACCAGAGGATCGCTTCGGCCAAACCTTCAATCAATGTGTCGATGGTCTCAACTGGGATCGCATGGCCCCCGGCGAGTCGGACGATCTCGCCTTGTGCGCTGGTGTCGGCTACGACGGGGTAGCAGCCTGCTAGATAAGCCTCGAGCAGGGTGACCGGTGTGCTTTCGCGAAAACTGGGAAGGAAATAGACGTCCGACGATTGCAGGGCCTTCACGTAGTCGTCGCCTTGGTAACCCGGATGAAATTCGACTTTGGATTTGATTCCAAGTTGCACTGCAAGTTTCTTGAGTGACTCGATCTCCGGTCCGCCGCCGGCGATGGTGTAGTGAAAGTCCAGTCCCTGGGATGCGGCCAAGGCCAGAGCCTTCAGGGCGAGGCTGACGCCTTTTCTCCCCTCCATGTTGCCGCCTGCAAACAGGCGCAGTGGGGAGGAGGAGTTGGAAGCTGGAACAGGTGGTTCCAGCCACGATGCACGCCGGAAGCACTCGACTTTTTCTGCCGGTAGCGAGGCGATCGGCAGGCGGACGAGCGGCCGCTCGCCACGGAAGGGTTTTAGGAATTGTTCAGTCTCTTCATTTGCCGCGAAGACCACTGCGGTGTTCTCGATGCATTGGCGGAATGCTCTCGAACGGCTGGAGAGAAATGTGTTCAGATCGCGCGCCCGTTCGAATAGCCGGGCGCTGGGGCTCAGCATGCTGCGGAATGCGGGCGGAATGTAACCTGCCCCGCCGATCGGTCCCCAGATGAAGGGAATCGGCAGTTGCCACAGCGGCGAAGGCATGCGCCAGCCCGCAATGGTCACTTGGTGGCAGAGATCGAACTTTTCCTCTGCGTGCCAGACTTGCGCCGCGGACAATACCTGACGGTTGAACGATGCGTAGTTCAGCCAACTCTGCAGGTGTGCGATGAACCGGTTTCCGCTGCACGCGCTGCGGTCCCTGAGAAAACGGACTGTGACGTTGGATGGAATCAGGCCTTCGCGCGCGCCCCTGTCCCAACCGGCTTTGTTGTGGATGTCGGTGAGCACGCAGACATTGTGATTGCGCGCGATCCGGCAAACCGCAGTCCAGCCCACGCCGGGCTCCGAGCCTCCATAGGGATTGCAGGCGTAGCCGACCGTGAGGATTTTCATGGAGAGTAAATTTAACTGCGAATGGACGCGAACCCACGCGAATTTGAAGGGAGCGCGGGCGTCCCGCCCGCATTGGAAAAAAAGGTAGGGCGGGTCCGGCTCACAACGACGGAAGGTTTGCAGGTCGTTTGGACAGGAGCGAAGCGACGTGCTCCTGGGGCGAGAAGCCATGAGGCGGCTTTGAATCAATCCGCCCACTTGTTTGCCACCACTACGTTCTGGCCATGCCAGAAAGGCTTCGCTATTTTTTGGGGTCGCTGTGGCTCCTACCGCATTGCAGCATGGCAGCTCAAGGGCTTGTCGTGAAAGGTAAGGTTCTTGGGAAGAGGAAGAACGGAAAAGTCGGCCGGCCGCGGCGGGCCAGCCCTACCGAACGCATTTTCCCAGACTTACCATGGTTCTTGCCGCGCTGGGAGCGGCCATGTGGACGCTGTCGGTGAGGGTCACGGTTCCCTCGGCCGCTTCCTGCCCGAGATCCCAGTAAGGAACGTTGCTGCGGCGGGCCATTTCCAGAATCCATGGCGGAGGCGGGGAGTCGTCACTTCGCGCAGGGGGGAGCCAGACGATCACTGCCAGTGTGCCCTTGGTTTGCAGTCGTTTGAGAATTGCTGCCACTTCGTCGATTAATTCTTCTTCGCGCTGAGTGAGCGTGGTGTCTGGAGGGATTGTCACTTCATGTGGCTGGCTGGTGACGCCGAGGTCGGCTTCTGCTCCGGCTGCGGCGAAGTCGCCGATTCTGTGAGTTAGCAACTTGCTATAGAAGAATGCGGCGGGTCGCGCGTAGGCCGATAGGGCGGGTATCCGCAATCCCACTTCAAACCATGGTGCTCGCATCGATTGTCCGATTTCAGTGGGTTCTTCCTTCAGTGCGAGTTGCAGGGTGTTGGCCTCGATCACTAGCTTCGACGCAGCGGGAAGAATGCCCTCATCCATGGCCCGCAGCGCATCCACCGCGCTGCCGCCATCGCAACCCATGTTCGCCCAGCCGGTGTATCCCTGTGCCCGGTCGGGAAGGCGTCCGGTGATGGAGGAACCCAGCACCATCACCTCCGGCTTGCCCTTCGCCCCCGCCTGGATGCGGCCGAGAGAGGAGAAGAAGTTGGACTCGCTCTTGGCCGTGCGTCCTCCGCTGAGGTGAAGGGCGTAGCCTTGGATGGTAAAAAGCAGTGCCAGAGTGAAGGCGAGTGTGAGAGTGTAGCGCACGCGGTGGAATTTTGGATTTTGAATTTTGGATTTTGAATGGGAAGAGGAAGATTTTTTGAACCGCAGATGGACGTTAAGAACGCGAATGGAAGAGGAGATAGGTAGGGCGTGACCACCGGGCGCGCCCACTTGTCGCCAACGGCGTGAGATGTGGCTGAAGATGGAAGAGGAAGATTTTTTTAACCGCAGATGGAAGTTAAGAACGCAGATGAAAGAGGAGATAGGTAGGGCGTCACCGCCGGGCGCGCCCAATTGTCGCCAATGGCGTGAGATGTGGCTGAAGATGGGAAGAGTTTTTGAACCGCGAATTGACGCGAATTGACGCGAACGGGGAGGGTGGGAGAGGATTTTGAATTTTTGATTTTGAATGGGAAGAGGAAGATTTTTTGAACCGCGAATGGACGCAGAGGGGAGATTTTTGGTTTGGATTTGAGTTTATTCAGAAACCCTCAAAGCACCGCAACACCGGTTCAGAGAGTTGATTCGCCATGGACGCCAAGGGGCACGGAGCTGGGGCGAGGCCTAACGTGGAATTTCATCACCGGGGAGCGGTGTTTGTTCGGGCACGGCTCCAAGAAACCTTTCGAAGTCGGCCCTGGTTCCTTGAGCTGCCTCTGCCCGCAGCCAATCCAAGCTGCGCCATGAGGCTAGCTTTTCTCCAGCAGCGCTTGAAACAAACTGGTCCACCGAAACACCGGCCTCTTCCGCCGATTGTTGGATGGCGCTCAGGATGCCTTCGGGAATTTTTAAGGTCAGTGTGCTCATGGGAATACTTTCAGAGAAAGTGAGACGGAGAGGCAGATTTCAAAGCCCGGGTTTGGAAGCTTGCGCAAGAGCGCATGGCTCGCTCCCGATTTCGAGCGAGCAGCAGCGACAAGGATGCATGTGTCGAGGACGATTCGCACTGGATTTGTGGTATTCATCGAAGAGAATGTCGCGCGGAGGCGCAGGGACGGTGAAAAGGGTAGGGTGTGGCGGCCTCGCCGCGCCTACTTTTCGTCCATAGGCGGTTCAAGGGCATGTCATGAAAGGCGAGGTCCTTGAGAAGAGGAAGATTAGCCTCCTGGGGAAGAAGTCAGGGGCGGCGATGTTGACTTGATGAATTCAGGGTAGGTCCTTACAAGCATGAGTTGCCTGAATTCTTGGCTTGAGAGGCCTTCCGGGAAGGATGCGAGCATCATGCGACGTGCGGAATCAAACATGCTCGCACCCATCTCGAGGCGCTTGGCCCCGGATTTTTTCATCAACATCTCCCGGAATTGGCGATTCACCGACTCGGAGGTGTCATTCATGGTAGGAGTTTCTCCAAATCGGATGAAACGTCAAGTTGGGGTGCCCACTGGCGCAGGTAGGCAAGGGCATCAAGACGCCTGCTGATGTCCCTCAGGATGTCGATTTCGGTCAGCATGGTAGTTCAGAAAACGGTAGGGCGTGGCGGCCTCGCCGCGCCCACTTGTTTGCCCATAGGCGGTTCAAGGGCATGTCATGAAATGCGAGGTCCTTGGGAAGAAGAAGAATAACCTCCGGCGGAAGAAGGTGAAGTGGGCGGGGCTGGAGAGATTTTGAATGTTCGATTTTGGATTTTTAATGAAAGATGGCTTCGTAAGGCTCAATTACCGGAACTTTTGACGATTGTTGTGAGAATGCGTTTAATGACTTCAATTTCATGGATGAGAGGTGAGACATTTTCTGGATCGAGCACTTTACCATCCAGGATCAGGCGCAGCCAGTAATTTCAAAATTGAAAGTAGATAAACCCTCTCGGTGCGCCGGGATTGGTGAGGATGAGGAAGATCATCAATCCATGCAGCACCGGCTCCAGTGGCGAACGGGCCAGGCGATTGGCGAAGTGTTCGCGGTGCTCCTTCAGCCAGCCCCAGGCATGGTAGAGGACTACGGCCGTGCCGTAAAAGAGCAGCGAGAAAATCGGCGGCCCGGAGAAGCCGGTCTTGCCACTGAACACGCCCTTGAAAAACGCCGCGATGCTCCCCATGTCCGGCATGAGGAACGTAAGCCAGAGGGCCGTCACGAGGTGAAATGTCACCAGCCATTTCACACCGGTGATGGCAATTTTGAATTTTGAATGTTGAATTTTGAATGTTGAAGAAGAAGAAAGAGTGCTCGCGCCGTCCTTTGGCACTTTCATCCAAAATTTAAAATTCAAAATCCAAAATTTCGAACCTGTGGTGAATCTTTCAAGTGCCAGAAACAGCCCATGAAGGCTTCCCCATAGCGCGAACTTCCACTCGGCGCCGTGCCAGAGGCCGCCGAGGAACATGACCAGGAAGAGGTTCACGTAGGTCCGAGCCGGCCCTTTGCGGTTTCCTCCCAGTGGAATGTAAAGGTAGTCCCGCAGCCAACCGGACAGCGACATGTGCCAGCGTTTCCAGAACTCGGTGATGCTGGTGGAGAGGTAGGGGAAGTTGAAGTTGGTCGGGAAACGGTAGCCGAACATCGCCGCCAGGCCGATGGCGATGAGCGAGTAACCCGCGAAGTCCGCGAAGATCTGGAATGTGTAACAATAGAGCAGCGACAACAGGTTGATCGGGCCTGTTGTCGCAAGGCTGTCCGCTCCCAAGGTCAGGCTTACGGTCTGCTCGGACAGGTTGTCGGCCACGAAGATCTTGAGGAAATAGCCGGTGACGAGGGCGCGGATCACCAGCTTCCATGGAATGTCCTCGATCCGTTTCGCCGCGATCTGCGGCCAGAATTCCTTGGCTTTGACGATTGGACCGGCGACGAGTTGCGGGAAGAACAACAGGTAGAATCCGATGTCCCGAACTCCCTTGGCGAAGCGCCCGCTCCTAGACCCACCTGCAACCAGGTCCCCGCCCTCGCGAGTCACCTCGCCGCGGGCCACGTCCACGATCATGCTGATTCCATGGAAGGTATAGAATGAAATGCCGATGGGCAGGGGAATGGCTTTGACCGCATCGACCCATTGAGGCGGCAGGAACGGAACCATGCCGATGATGAAGGGCAGATACTTGAAAATGCCCAGCAGGGCCAGATTCATGATCACGGCCAGCCGTGTCCAATGCATCACCTTAGCCTCATCGCCTGCCAACTTGTGCTGGATGATGCGACCGGTGGCGATGCTGTTGCCGAAGCAGGAAATGGCCAGCAGGCCGATCAGCTTGGGATCCTCCCAGCCGTAAAACACTACACTGGCCGCGAGTGCCAATGTGACCTGCCACGCCTTGCCATGTCCGCCCCGCGACCACGGCGCGTAGTAAAGCGCGAAGGTGGCGACCAGCAGCGCGAGAAATGACCACGAATTGAAAAGCACAGGTGGGGAAGAAAAATTTTGAATTTTGAATTTTGAATTTTGAATTTTGGATGGAAGAGAAGAAGGCTGGTCTTTGCGGTTCTGTCTTCTGCCAATTCAACATTCAAAATTCAACATTGCCCGAAGGGTTTTTCATACAAGGGACAAAGGGTACCACCTAATGCGTGGCAAGAGCAACTGCGGCTTCTAGGTGTGCAAGACTGGCTTCGATGCTGCCGGTTTGTCGGTTGAGTCGTGGTTTTTCGGCATCTGTCGAGATCACGAGAAGGCTGGCATTTGGATAGAGGGTTTTGAAGGAGGAAAAGTTTTTTCTCATGTCCTTGAGCTTCCATTTGCACTCGATCGCAATGGGAGGAAGCCCTTTACGGGCGAGGACGAAGTCGAGTTCATGCTTTTGTTTGTCTCTCCAGTGGTAGATTTCGTTCGCTGGGAAAAGTGCCCGCAATTCATCCAAAACTAGGTGTTCCCAAAGTCCTCCAAGATCTTCCTGACGAAGCGTACGCCAGCCCCGGGCGTGACAGACAAATCCCGTGTCGAAGCCAAAGACTTTCGGCATCGCAATGATTTCCCGCTGCCGGTTGCTCGAAAACGGGCGGACCACATGGACTGCTCCCGTGGCTTCGAGCACGCCAAGGTAATTCGATAGAGTTTGGCGAGTCGCCCCACAGGCAGGAGCAAGTTGATTGAGTTCACATAGGCCGCCGCTCTGTGAGAGAAGCAATTCAAGCAACTTGATAAATGCGGAGCGTTTCTCCAGCCGGAACAACTCTTGGATGTCGCGTGCCCAGTAGGCATCAAGCCATTCGGTGAAGTCTTCTTCCGGGAAATCTCCGGAAAGCAAATTTTCGGGCAACCCACCGTGAAGCAGGCGTGTTTTAAGGTTTCCACCGTTGAAGTCAGCGAGCTCACGAAACAACACGGGAGGCAGGTGAAGGTGGCGCTTGCGCCCTGCGAGCGTGTCACGGAACCTCGAACTCGCACCCAGCGTGGATGAGCCTGTGGCAAGCACCCGTAAATGAGGATAGTGGTCGGCGGCAATTTTGAGCAACTCGGACGGGTTTTCGATCCGGTGGATTTCGTCAAGAACCAGTCGCGAGCAGGCCTGTTCGTCCAAGAATCCTTCAGGATCTTCTTCTATGATCCGCCGTACCCGAGGCAGTTCGCAATCGTAGTAGGCCACATCATGAATTGAACGGGCCAGGGTGGTTTTCCCGGCACGTCTTACCCCAGTAAGCCATACGATGGATCGTTCTTTCCACGCATTTTCGATAGCACCCTGCCAAAATTGACGATTTACCATATGCAAATGAGATTAACTCATGGTTATCTCGAATGCAATCGGAATTACGTTCGGATTTAGAGGCTACAAGCCCTCGCCGTTTTTCGCGTTCCTTGCGCATGAGGACTTGGCATGGCGTGACCGCAGGGAGAGCAATGGAAGAGGAAAGATATGCTTCGCGATTTTGAATTTTTAATGCTGAATTTTTGATGAAAGAGGAAAACGTCATTCTTGAAAAATCGTATTCGTTTGCCTTGCAAATCATGTCTTTGGCAAAAGCGATCCGTGAGAAAAAGGAGTATGATCTGGCGTCGCAGCTTTGGCGGGCAGGCACGAGTATTGGAGCAAACGTGGAAGATCGTCAAAAGTTCTGGCAATTGATCCGCGCGAAGATCTCTTCAATTCAAAATCAAACATTCAAAATTCAAAATCCAACATTGCCCGGCGGGTATTTCCCAGGAGTTGAAGAGCATGGAAGAAAGGGTAGGGCGGGCTCGGCTCGACCCGCCGTGATTCTCAGCATGTGAGAAATCGAATACGAAGAGGAAGATTCAGCCTCCGGCGGAAGAAGGTGAAGTGGGCGGATCGAGCCGAGTCCGCCCTACCGGATGATGGCGGCCATGTAATCGGCGACCGCTGCCTCCGAACAGCGCGAGTTCCACCATTCCACGGTGGCTTCGTGATGACGGCGGAGTTTTGACGGATTCGCCAGCAGATCCGCCAGCAGCGGCTTGAGTTTTGACCAATCGTCGAGTTCGATGATGGGGCTTCCTTTGTAGAAATGAATCTGTGGAAGAGGTGCGGATATGACGATGCATCCCAGCCGCATGGCTTCCCAATGGCGGATGGTTTCCGCCATGACGAAGCCTGGTGGGCAGAGAGCGATTTTCGCGTTGGCGAGCGCATGAGCATACTCGGCCGGAGGTAGTCCCTTGCCGAACCACTCGGTGAATTGAATGCGCGCGCCGGCCATGAGATTGTCGAAATTGCGCTCACGGCACAGCTTGCTGACGGCACGCCGGGCGATCTCTTTGACATATCTGTTTTTAGGAAGATTCCGGCGAGGCAGCCACCAGATTGGGCGGCATTGTTTGTAGAGATCCACGCGGTTCCGATTCATGTAGCCGGAGAAGAAGACTGAAGTGGACCTGGATTCGAATGGGATGGATTGTTGTTCTCCGGGTTCGTTGAAGTAACCGATGGGAAAAGGAAAAACCCCAGTTTTTCCGCCTTGTGGGTTGCCATGTGCTCGGAAGATCGCCCGGTAAGCGCTGAACTCCTCCACAGGGAAGACCGCTTGCTCGTCCGCGATCAGAATCAAGACATGATCCGAGTCTCCCTTCAGAAGATTGATATTGCTGCCGCGAAACTCGCCAAAGGACCGGAAGTGAACCACAAATTTCAGGCGTCGAAATTCTTCGCCCATGCGATTTTCCATGGCACGAAACAAGCGTTGGAGGAAGAGACGCTCGTTCTCCACATGCAGCGGCTCACCGGTGCTGTTGATGACGTTTGATGGAAAATCCGCACTCATTTCGTTTTGAAAAAGATGCCGTCCAATTCGTAAGCTTGAAATGTCTTGGAATCCCGGAAGCCGGGGAGCACGCGCCAGAGCGAGAATCCCAAGGCGCGCATGGCTGCGATGATTTCCTCCATGCGCGGTTGGTTCTGATAGAGCGGCTCAATGCACATTTCCAACTGCCAGCCGATCACGTCCTTGGTCCGGTCACCAAAGCCTTTAATGATTTCCATCTCGAAGCCTTGAGTGTCCATCTTCACGAAGGGGCGCTTCCGACCGGACAAGACCTCGTCAAGGATTTCATCGGGACGCTTTACCGGCACTTCGATGGTTTGGGAGTTTTCCAGAGTTTCTATTTTCTGCAGGAAGGAGCTCAGCACGTCCATTTCGTAAACATTCATCCGAAGAGTTGTATTTTCGCTGCCAAGGCCCAGTTGATAGCCTTTCCATTGTGGATCTCCTGCGAGGGATTCCTGTAAGCGCTTGAAAGCCGCGGGTTGGGGTTCGAAGGAGGCGATTTGCCCGCGCCATCCTGCCTCTCGAATTTCGGATACGTAACGTCCGTCATTGGCCCCAATGTCGATCACCAAATCCACGTCATGGTGATGAAGCCACTCGGGGAGTTCTTTGTGGCGGACGATGTCAAAGCCTCGGGAACGCAGTGCTTGTTTGAATTTTCTGCCAAGTTTGTAGGGGATTTTCATGGTGGAATGGAGTCAGGGTTGAAATGGGATGAGGGTTTAGAGTTCGAGCGATGCAGTTTGGTTTGAGCGGCAAACCAGCCATCTCAGGCAGGCGTGTTCCCGCCCTTCCGCGAGGACTTTGTCGGCCTCGCGACGTGGCAGTCCGTCCAATAGCGGAACGCGCACATGATCCGCCTTGTCGAAATCATGAACGGCCTCGATGACCTCAACGTGATGGGTCGATGCGAATCGCTCGATCAGCTTTTGGGTGATCCCCGGCACGAAGCCGTCGTGGGTTTCGATGATGAAATCCCAGCCGCTTAGTGCGGCGATGTTTTCCGGACTGAGCGCGAATTCCTCGAAGCCTTCGCAATCGACGATCATCAATCCGCCCGGTTCCTTGAGGTTTGCGAGCTCCGCAGGTTCGCATCGTCCGCGGATTTCGATGCGGTTCGCCACCCCGTTGAGTTCCGCGAGTTTTGCGAGTTCCGCGCGGGCGCGCGGGTCCTGGTCATAAGCGATCACACGGGCGTTCGGATTGCGGCAGGCAAAGCCGACGGCGTAGTAGCCGTCTGCGGCACCGACATCGACGATGAGGGAGTGGTTGCGGGCGAGTGCGGCGTCGAGTGCGGCGGCCAGTTCGTGTTCGTAGGTGCCAAGCAGTTTCGGATAAAGTGCGCTGCAAAGAGCCTTCGTGTTGCCGTATTTCATTCCCTTGAACGGACCGGCGAGGATGAGCCGTTGTCGAAGCGCGTTTTCAAGTGGAGCATGATTCGCCACTGTGCGTTTGACTTCCTGTTGATCCCTCAGGGCGCAGAGAAACTGGCTTCCGCGGATTACCGTTCTGGAAATGGGCTTCCAAATGCAATCGTTGGATACCAAGTGCTCCACGATCGAGTGGATGAGTGATTTAAGGGTGCTCATGGATTTGGAAAGGGTAGGGCGCGTGCGGCTTGATCTGCCCGCTTTTTCATTGTACGGCGGGTCATTGGGGTGGGCTTGGTAAGATAGAGAATAGCCTCTGGCGGGAGAAGGTGAAGTGGGCGGATTGACTCAAAGCCGCCCCACGGCTTTTGATTCGGACGCTCCGCCAGCGTCCTCACTCCTTCGGAGCACGTCGCGAATAGCTCCTGTCCAAAAGGCCTACAAGCCTTCAGCCTTTTTCGCCCTTCGGGCACGTCGCGGATAGCTCCTGTCCAAACTGCCTAGAAGCCTTCGGCAGTTTTGGGCCGAGTCCGCCCTACCTGTTGAATGCCCCGCGCAGCTTGCGAAGCTGGTTGATGGGTTCCCGCAGCACCGGGGAGTCGGAGACCGTTACGGCGAGGCGCATCCGCAGGAGTTCCGCCCGGCTGAGAGGGACGGGCTTGTCGAATCGGACATTGACGGCTTCGCGTCCCTCGAGTTCGGCAAGCGCGTCAAGTTGATTGAGGTGGTCGCGCCACATGCCGCCTGGAAAGTGGAGCGCAGCGCTCGAATCGGCGGCTAGGTCGTAGCGCACCCGCACGCGGCTGCGTTTCAGATCCTCCGGATGGTAGAGTTCCATGTTGCGGAACAGGTAGGCCATGATTTCCTGATCGGTGTTGTAGGGGATGGAGGGATCGAACATGCCCTTTGCGAGCATATCTTCCATTCGCTCGAAGGGAAAGGGTTCGCCCAGAAAATAGAAGCCGGAGTTCACGCGGCGCGGCGTCTTGGCTTCGATCCACAGGTGGTCCTTGGCCACACCATTATACCAGGACCAAGATTCGGTGGAGAAGGCGTTCGGGGCGGCGCTGGGGGTGAGATTGGAAACCGGGCGCAGCCAAACGATGTCGGAATCGAAGTAGAAATACGGTTCCGTGGCTGCCATCGGCAGTTCCAGCTTGGCGAAGTAACCGACGCCATCGGCCAGGCCACGGATTAGTGGGAAGTTGGTGAGGCGCTCGTCGAGAATGGGTGTGCGGTCGGCGGGCCGGACGATGCGGGCCTGCATCCCGTCGGCGGCCTGGAGCAGGAGTTTCTCGTCTCGGGCGTCCGGTGAGCCGTCCGTATGGATGTCCAGGCGATAGCGGCCCGCAAAATGCCGGGCGAAGCTCCGGACCGCATGAATGCCGATGGGCATGGCGGCTTTGTGGACAAGGGTGACGGCGGGGAGCATGGGAGAGGATTTTGAATTTTGAATGGGAAGAGGAAGATTTTTTGAACCGCGCAGGGACGTTAAGAACGCAAATGGAAGAGGAGATAGGTAGGGCGTGACCGCCGGGCGCGCCCACTTGTCGCCAATGGCGTGAGATGTGGCTGAAGATCGAAGAGGAAGATTTTTTTAACCGCGAAGGGACGCAGAGGGGGAGGGGGGAGAGGGGAGAGGATTTTGGATTTTGGATTTTGAATGGGAAGAGGAAGATTTTTTAACCGCGAAAGGACGCGAAAGGACGCGAAAGAGGAGGGGTGAAGTTCGGAGACTGCGTCGCGCATGCCATACCAGGGAGCATATTTGAAAACGCGACGTGTTCGCCTTCACTCTCCTGCGAGTTTGGCGAGGCGTTGGACAAGCGGTTCGTGGTAGTGAAAGCCTTTTGCCTGGAGTGTGCGGACAACAGGGAGGAAATGCGGGATCTTCTTGAGCTGATGCGCTTTTAGGAGGGTGCCGAGGCTACCGACGACATCGAGTCCATGGTATTCCGCGAGGTTTCTGCCGAGGCGCTCATCGATCAAGACGCGGGAGTTCACTTGAGAAAGCGCTGCGGAGATAGTGTCACGCTCTCCGGCGTCGAGCATGTAGAACCGTGGGTCTGGATACAGCGGAGCAGGCTCAATGGTGATCCAACTCAGAGTGCGCAGGTCTGGCACATTTATTGGACCGCCAACCTCACATTCGGCCACTACGGTTTCGACGATGTGAAGATGGCCATGAACAATGCGAAGGAGATCAAACGCCCCAAGGGCTGAAAAGGTGAAGAGCGGTGTTGTATTTGAAAACGTCACGATCAATCCTTTAAAGCAGTGATGTTTCACGGCGAAAATCGGCTTCGCCTTGATCCAATAGACGGGCACCTTGTTCCATCGCTTTCATGAGAAAAGGTATTCGATCTTGCCCCGCCCATTTTGCGGCAAGACCGGATGAAAGCTTGCCCGTGCGAAATAGCGCGATCGCAGTGGTTTCTTTGACGAGTCCGGCGAGTTCTTCTTCGCTGACGTGCAACTCTAGCAAGACTTCGCTAGGGCAGTCGATCATGATGGCAGCTGATTGATTCATAAAATAAAGCTACAGGGAATTCGGGTGAAGGCAAGCCAGCGAATTTCGATCAATCCCGCACTGTTGAGGCCGGAGGGCGGGGGAGGATTTTGAATTTTGGATTTTGGATTTTGAATTTTGAATTTTGGATGGGAAGAGGAAGATTTTTTGAACCACGCAGGGACGCGAAATGACGTAAAATGGAAGAGGAAGAAATAGCCAAGAGCAGGGAGAAGCGAGGTGCGAGGAAGAGATGTGCTTGGGCAGATGAGTGAGCGCTTCAAGCATTCTTCTCTCGCGTCTCCATGCTTGAGGAAGGGAGGAGCTTCGCGCTGGGCTTCCGCTTGCTCTTTTGCTTTAGAAGATTATTTAAAACGAGTACTACGCGAAAGGTGGAGGACCTGCGGCGCGAATGCTTGGCTCTTTTCTTCTACAAGGATGTAAGCACACAGAACAAGGCATTAGACCTATTCCCCCGCCAATTTCATGGCATGAGCGATGACTGATTCAGAAAGGTTGGCTCCTGCTGCTTTAAGTAAACGGATTATGGGTGCCAATTGGTCGATGAGGCCATGATGCTTTGCTCGTATCAACAATCCCAGCGTGCCGAGCAAGGGAACGTCGTAGGTCATTGCGAATTTGCGGGCAGCAAGGTCGTCCAGTATCACTGCCGAGTCGATGTCGGATAACGCGAGGCTAAGGACTGCAGTTTCACCCGCGCCAAGATCCCATTGTGCAAGGAATGGAGGAGTTTGTGGCGCTTCTACGAAGTGGTTCGTAATGGAAGCGGATGAGAGCCATTGGATGGTTGGATCATTGGCAGGCCCTGCTCCTATTTCTGTTACGACTGGTAGCGGTATGCGAAAGCCGGGTGAAAGCTGCTCGATGAGATGGAGTTGATTGATTTTCCCGAGAAGGATCAAGGGAGAGGCATTGAAGATCCATCCTTTCATATTCTTGAATCTGCTAATTCCTGTTCCAGATCATCCGTGCTCACCTGTATCACAGAGACGCCATATTCCCGAAGGTGGTTGAAAAGTTCAATGCGGCTGCAGCCGATCAATTCCGCTGCCTTCGATTGGGAAATTTTGCCGATCTCATACCACTTGACCGCAGCGGCGATTCGCAACGAACGGGCGAAATCATCGGGGCGCTCTTTTGTGATCGAGAGCGAATTTTGCGGTATCTCCATTGTGATTTTCATGATGGTTTTATCTCGTAATATTTTAGAAAGGGCAATGGATATGTGATTTTGCGAGGGGCTGTACAAGCGGCTCGTGGTAGTGAAAGCCTTTTGCCTGTAGTTCAGTCGATCATGATGGCGGCTGATTGATTCATGAAATAAAGCTATAGGGAATTCGGGTGAAGGCAAGCCAGCGAATTTCGATCATTCCCACACTGTTGCGGCCGGAGGTAGGGGGAGGATTTTGAATTTTGGATTTTGGATTTTGGATTTTGGATTTTGAATTTTGAATGGGAAGAGGAAGATTTTTTGAACCGCAGATGGACGTTAAGAACGCGAATGGAAGAGGAGATAGGTAGTGCGTGACCGCCGGGCGCGCCCACTTGTCGCCAACGGCGTGAGATGTGGCTGAAGATGGAAGAGGAAGATTTTTTTAACCGCGAAGGGACGCGAATTTACGCGAAAGGATGAAGATCGAAGAGGAAGATTTTTGAACCGCAGATGGACGTTAAGAACGCAGATGAAAGAGGAGATAGGTAGGGCGTGACCGCCGGGCGCGCCCACTTTCCCGCCGAATGGCGGTGTGCCTGAGGTGCGATTGAGAAGAGAAAGAATAGCCTCCGGCGGGAGAAGGGAAAGTCGGCAGGGCGCGGCGGCCCAGCCCTACCGGGCCAGCCATGCCTCGATTTCGCGGAGCGGGCTTTCGCCATCCAGCACGTGGGCTGTGTAATCGAGCTGGCCTTGGAAGGCGATCTGCTCGTAGCAGGCGTTGAGATACTGGGGCTGGAAGAGTTCGAGGACGGGTGTGCCTGGACGGCTCCACAAGATGTTGGTCATGGCCGCACCGTGGATGCCGGCGAGAGCGGGGGCGGCGCTCGCCATTTCGAGTTGCTCGCGGAAGCCCAGCTTGCCGCAATCCACGATGTCGTAGCCTGCGGCCGAGAAAATCGATTCGATCCGGGCCAGTGCGTCCGGCACGCGGGTGCTGGCGCGGCGGGTCAGGAAAACCGGGCGGCCGCTGCCGGCAGGACGGAAATACGGACTGAAGCGTACGCGCAGCCAATCCCAGCCCAGCGGGTTCCAGACGCCGGTCATGGCGAGCGGAGAGCAGAAATAGAAGCGCTCCGGTTGCAGGCAGGCTTCCTCGCGCATTTCGCAGAAGTCCAGAATTCCGAGCATTTCCAGGGATTCTCGGACGTAGCGGCTGGAGGTTTGCGGAATCAGCACGCGGGTGACTTCCGGCAGTCGCTCGCGGAGCCACAGGCGGGTTAGGTTGTCGGTGATCCAGTGGAAGTAGTTGCGGCCGTCACCCCAGTTGGAGGCGATCGAGGTCCAGGCTCCTTCAAGTTGTTTGGCGGGCGGCACGATCAGTTGGGCGAGCAGTCGGTCCTCGCCGAGACGGCGGCGTCCGGGGAAATGGTAACAGCCTTCGAGGCAAATGTGATTCATTGAATTCCGCCAGTGCAAGAGGTTGCCAACCAATTGCGCATCATCCGTGCAGGTCCAGAAGACGGGCCACGGCTGGTGGTCGTGCTGGTTCATGCCGCAGCGCGCGGTGATGCTGTCGGGAGGACAGGGACCCGGTTGTTGGCTTTCCATCAGGATATCACCCTGGAGCGAGCCTTGCTGAAGGCGCTCATATGCCGAGAAGCTTCCCTTGAGGGGTTGGAAGCCCCCAATCCGTGGAAGGTGGGTCGCTACGGCATCCATGGCCTTGAGGGCATGGAACAAGGCTGAACGGAGACCTGCCATCAGAATGTATTCATCACCAGGAACACTTCATAAGACACACACTTGGGAGCAGCCCGCCGCCCTGCTCAGTCCGAACGAAGCCAAGCCTCGGTGGCGTCTTCAGTTGCCACGTGTTTCAGACCGGCAGCTGACATCGCTCGGCGGCATTCCTCGGTTCGCTCGGCTCCACATGCCCAGTCGTGGGTTTCCACAACCACTAGGCGGCAGCCCGCCAGGAAAACCGCAGCGGGGGGAATGACGTCCGCCTCCGCGCCCTCAATGTCCATGATCAATGCGGTGAACGGCCCGAACTCCCCGTTGAGATCCTCCAGTGAGCTTCCAGGAACGGTGACGGGGTGCGGACTCTGCCGCTGTGTTGTCCCGCCGACGATGAACTGCTCGCTGAGGTAGAAAGTGACGGACTCCTCCTGGCTGGCCGCCCGGTTGAGGATGGTGAAGCCCGATCCGTTGATGGTCTTGTTCTTCTCAAGGTAGGGAATCAGTTTTGGGTTCCCCTCCACAATCACGTGCTTCGACTTGTCCTTGAGCAGCTTGTTGGTGGTGCAAGACACGGCGCCGATGCACGCTCCCAGTTCCAGAACGCTGTCCTCCGGCCTGAGATAGCGTTTGATGAGCGCCCGTTCCTCGGCCTCGTAATCGCCCGACATGAAACATCCCCGGTAAGTCCGTGTAGTGAGTTCCTTGGGCACTTCAATTTCACAGCCATCGACACGGAACCTGCCACCCCGGAGATCGAAGACCAAACCGAGGACTGGGCGCACAAGATTTTCGTATGCGGCTACGTAGTATTTTCCCACCGTGGCGCGCACCGGGGCGGGCAAGGCAGAGGCTATCAATTTTCTAAATCGTGTTTTTTGCATAATGTATTTTGGGATGAAACATGTGGAAGTCTATAGACCAATATGCCAGCTCCCGGTAGATCGCGGCAAAGCCTTCAGCGGTTCTCTCCGGTCGCAGATACGCGCGATCTTCCTCATGCCGGCCGTTCCCGAGCGATCGGGCGCGGTCGATCCCAGACATGACGTCGGCGAGCGCTGCGGAGAGGCGCTGCGCGTCTAAGGGATCTACGATGCGACCGTTCACGCCGTCCCGGATGTATCCCGCCTGGCCGCCGTGTTTGGTGGTGATTACAGGCAGGCCGATGACCCGCGCTTCTTTCACGGAGTTCGGGCTCGTGTCTCCACGGGTCGGCAGGACGAAAGCCCACGCACCTTGAAGCTCCCTTTGCATGGCATCCCATGGAAGCAGGCCGAGGCAGTGGACATTTTTCATACCCCTCGCCTCGACTTCGCGCCGCATCTCGTCATCACCCGCAAGGCGGAGCTCCCATGTACGATCCGGAAGCTGTTCCAAGGCGTCCAGCAGCACATCAAAGCCCTTCCGCGGACCCGCGCCACCGACGTAAAGTAGATAAGGCGTTTCAGGATCTGGCTGCCATGGTATCCCGTAAAATCGCGGATGCGCTCCGTACTCGACCAAGCGGCACTGAGCACCGGGATCGACTTCTTTGACTTTGGAGATACCCCACTCTGATTCCGAGGTGACGATCGTGGCGGAACGGATCATGCCGGGTTCGTTGGCGACCATCCGTCGCCAGCGCCAGTCTTGCGGAAGCCCACCAATTCGTTGATACTCGGACAGGACACCCTGCATGGAGAGAATGGTGGAGCCTTTGAAATCGCGAAGGGCGGCGGGGTAGATCAGCTCGGTGCCCCAGGCGTGCACGATGTCCGGTTTCAGATGGCGGAGAAACGCCTTGATCGCCCGGCGGGTGGGAAAGTTGCCAAGGGCGAGGTCGAGGCTGACAGACGCCCCCTTGATTCGGTGGAAGGTTTGTCCGTGCGCACTGAAGGTGGCGGGCGGATTCCCCTTGCGGTCAAGGATCACCCAGTGGATTTCGAATTCCGGATAGCAGGCGAAGGATTCCGCAAGCTGAGGCAGCCAGGTGCAGCCCTGCCCGCCGCCGCGACCAGTAGCTCCGCCTTCAAGGGCGCTCAAGGGAAAATCTGCGAGGATGGCGATGCGCATGACGGTGAATGGTAGGGCGGACTCGGCTCGATCCGCCCACTTATCCGCCGGATGGCGGTGTCATTGAAGTGAGCTTGGGATTTGGATGAACAAGCGCTAAGCAATGGCGGGTCAGAGGCATTTCCTCTCAGGGTCAGTCACGGCGGACCGAGCCGGATCCGCCCTACCGTTTCAGGCGTTTCAGCATCTTACGTACCGGCCTGAGCGTAGGACTGAATTTCCACTGACCGTCCAGTTCCATCGGGGCGGTGGCGTTGCAGGTCGCTTGCCATTGGGGAAGCTCGGAGGGCAGGTGCGCTTCCAGCATGTCCACCCAGCGGCGCGCCATGGCTTCGGTGGAGTGGCTTTGCCTGACCTCGTCTCCGGCGCAAACGGACATGGAGGCAAGGAGATTCCGATCCCTCGCCAGCCGCACCACTGCGTCGGCATATCCGGCTTCGTCGTCGATGGCGACGCGGATCCCGTTGCGGTCATTCACAACCTCGGAGATGCCGCTGGGCAAGTCGCTGACAACGGGAACAAGTCCGGCACCCATCGATTCCAGCAGGGAGAGCGGCAGGCCTTCGTAGTCGGAGCAGAGGAAATAGACATCGTGTTCCGGAAGGATCGCGGGCACTTCGGCATAAGGGACGCTGCCGAGGAAATTCACACGATCCACGTAGGCGGCGAAGCGCTGTTTCATGGCTGCGAGATCCGGCCCATCGCCGGCGACCGTCCAGCGGATGTCCGGCACTTCCTGGAGAGTCCTTTGCATCACCCGCACCATGAGGCCGACGCGCTTCTGTGCTTCGATCACGCGACCCAGGAACAACACCCGCAGCGGCCCGCCCGTCGTGCGGGGGGGCGGGCTATCCGGCATGGGCACGCCGTACGGCTGGTGCACCACAGGGATGCCGCCGGCTCCCAGCCGCGTTTCCATTTTCCGGCAGATCTCCTGCGAGACTCCCACCACGATGTCCAACCATGGTAGATACCTCTCCAACAACGCATAGACGCACTCGTCGTCGCTCTGGATCATGCCGATGCGGAGACAGCCTGACGGGACGTAGCGCAGGAAGTCAAAGGCTCCCGAGCCAAGACCGGCCACGACCGCCCTCGTTTGGAGATTGGCGCACTCTCGGTAAAGATCCTCGATCCGTTCCTCGTGCAGCATCGCTGATGCCGAGGGTGCGAGAATCGGCAGTCCCGCCTTGCGGATCTGCGCTCCGATCTCGTTAAGGCCGCGTAGTCCAGCCGCGACGCAGTTCCAGTCTTCACGCGTGCTCATGCCACGGCCGAGGTTCATCACGAAGGTCGCGGTGCCTCCGAGAGGAAGGGTCTCGGACAGGACGACCAGGTTCTTTACGGTTTTCTGCACGACTATGGTTATAGAAGGATCAGTCAACAGCCGGTTTTTCGGCAAGCACTGTCCAACCTAGAGTGATCCGGGGTTTTTTCGAACGCCGGTCAAGCGCAATGAGTGACTTATTCCACACCGCGCGGACGCAACGCAGCGCAAAGAACGGCTGCCAAACCTGTAGCGCCGCTTGCCCCCAAAAAGCGAGAGGGCCACCTCTCGGAATGATTGACAGCAACCGGAAACCCGAATTGTCGATCAAGTTCCTGAGACCATGTTCCGGATAG